>Ga0255091_1000165_pt1 | contig 30478 bp, 18 predicted proteins | sample Colum_Yuk_RepB_8_2_FD_188439 | JGI IMG/M metagenome (GOLD analysis project Ga0255091, IMG submission 188439) | Freshwater microbial communities from Columbia River, Oregon, United States - Colum_Yuk_RepB_8d | ecosystem: Environmental > Aquatic > Freshwater > River | place: USA: Oregon... | reverse complement strand
CCTGCCCCCAGCGTGCTGCCGACGCTGATCGAGAGCGCCGCCAGCACATCCGCCAGGGACGGCGCCTGCGACATCAAAGCCAGCTTGCCGCCGTTGAACGCCAGCGCGCCCAGCAAAATGCCGGGGACCGCCGAGCGGCCATACCAGAGCCAGGTGATCACCGCGACGCCGGCGGGTAACCACAGGCTGGAGGCGTAGTTGGGGGGTGCGCGCAGCAGGTCCGACAGCACTGCGAGACCGGCATAGACCAGGGCCACCGCGAGGGTGCGCAACGACCAACGGACAGCGGCGGGAATCATCAGACCAGGTCAGCGAGTGCGGGCGGATGGCTCGCGGGCCTGCACGATAAGGATTTCGCCGCCCAAGTTCCATCGTCGCAAACACGAGGTCTCTGCAGGTCGGCCCGTGGCTGCCGGTCGCCGGTGGTCATGGGCTCATGCCCTCGGCCGCAAGACCTTCAAGGGCCCTTTCAGACTGCCCGGGCGGAGGGCGCGGATGCGCTCCAGCAGCACGGCGGTGACCACGAGGCCAGCCGGTGCGAACAGCCGCTGCGAGGTGGTGAGCAAAGGCTCCACCAGCGTCATGCCGACCTGCAGTGACTCCACCGGCAGCGAGCACACCGTGCCGCCACCGGCCCCGCCACCGACGACGGCGGCCAGCGCCGAGATGATGCGGGCGTCGAGGTCCGGCCGCTCGGCGCGCAGCGTTTCGGCCGCAAAGGACGCTGCGCCGCCGCGCGCCTCGTAGCGGGCCTGATGCAGTGCCGCCACCAGCAACTGCGCCTCGGGCCGCGCGTGATCGGCCGGCAGCGGGGCCAGCGGCTCGCACTCGGCGTTTTGCAGCAGCGTGATGACCGGCTCCATGCGCGGGATGTGGTCGAGAATCCTGGCCGCCGCCGTGGTGCGCTGGCGCAGCCGCTGCAGGACCGGCGGCGGTACCGGCTCACCGCGAAAGTGATGTTCCAGATGCTCGGTCTCGATGCCCACCAGCCCGATGTTGGCGACCAGCGCTGCGACCTCCAGCCACCACGGCGCAGGCGCGCCCAGGTGTGGGGCCATGGCCACGCACAGCGCCCGCACCCGCGGGGCCGAGGCAAACAGCACGGGCTGCACGATGGCGAGGGTTTCCACCAGCGCCTCCACCGCGCCGCGCACGGTCTGTTCCAGCAGCAGGCGTTCGACCTGCGTGGCGCGGTGCACGCGCACGGCGTCCTGCAGCGCCTGCCGCAGCCGCTCCGGTGGGCAGGGCTTGGTGAGGTAGCGCGCGATACCACCGTGGTTGACGGCGGCGATGGCGGTATCCAGCTCGGCATAGCCCGTGAGCAGCAGGCGCACGGTATCTGGCGATTGCGCCCGCACGGCGGCGAGAAAAGTGGCGCCATCCATGCCGGGCATGCGCATGTCCGACACCACCACCTCGAAATCCGCCGCCGTCGCGATCAGCCGCAGTGCCGCCTCGGCCCCGGTGGCGAGCGTCACGGCGAAGTCTCGGCAGAGCGTGAGCTCCAGGCCTTCGAGCACATCCGGGTCATCATCGACGCAGAGAATGCGCGGCAGGCTGCTGGCGGGCCGCACGTCATCCATGGCGGGCGTCCTGTGCGGCCAGCCAGCTCGCCAGTTGGCCGGGGGCAAAAGCCTGATGGGCCCAGGCATGGTCCAGTGCCGGCTCCACGGCCCACGGCAGCGTTGCGGCCCCGGCGCGGTCGCGCAGTGCGAGCACGGTGGCGAGGTGCAGGCGGGACGAGGGCGTGAGCCCCACCTGCCCGTAACGGGCCGGCTGGCGCGCCCAGGCCACGGTACGCACCACCGCATACGGCAGGCCCCAGAGCGAGAGCAGGTAGGCGCTCACCAAGCCGAAATCGAGTTCGCCATCGGCGTCGCACTCGCGACCCACCTCGCTGCCGAGCAGCGCGAGCAGGCCCACATCCTGCACCATCGCGGCCGTGGCGAGCAGGGGACGTTCGGCAGCCGAACCGGCAAGCCGCTCCACCCGCTGCACGACCGCCAGAGCAAGATCGTGAATCTGCTGCACCGTGGGGGCCAGATGCGGACGGCCTGCGAAATCGGCATACAGCTCAGCCGCCAGCACCACGCCGCGCAACAGATCGAGACCCAGCACGCGCACGGCGTCGACGATGGAATCCACCGCATAACCACGCGTGAAGTAGGCGGAGTTCACCAGTTGCAGCACGCGCGCGGCCAGCGCCGGGTCGGCCCGGATCACGTCCGCCACGGCGGACAGCCCGACATCCGGTTGCAGCAGCAGGGCGTTGAGCTGCTGGGTGATGCGCGGCGGTGCCGGCAAGCGCTGCACACGGCCCAGCAGCGCCATGAGATCGGGGTTGTGCAGCGCCCTCTGCAGGGCCAGGGTTTCTTCGATGCTGCCCTGCAGGTCCTTCACGTCACAGGGCTTGGCCAGCACCTGGTGGGCACTGCTGATAGCCGAGAGAAAGCCCTGCGTCCCGGTTTCGCCGGAGAGAATGATGCGTACCGTCTGCGGATAGCGCTGGCGCACCGTGCGCAGCAGGGCCGCGCCATCCATGCCGGGCATGCGCATGTCGGTGACCACCACGTCCGGACAGCGCTCCGACAGCGCCTGCAAGGCGGCCTCGCCGGAATCGGCAAAGCGCCCGCGTAACTGCTGACGCAGGGGGTGCAGGCGGTTCTGCAGTCCCTCCAGCACATCCGGGTCGTCATCCACAAAGAGCACATCAATCACGAGGGACCTCCCGCTGCGCCTTGAGCGGCAGGGTGAAATGGAATCGGCTGCCCTGCGGGCTGACCGCGCTGTGCCAAAGCCGGCCATGGTGGCGATCCACCACGATGGAGCGGCAGATGGAGAGCCCCTGCCCGGTGCCGCGCCCCACTGCCTTGGTGGTGAAGAAGGGGTCGTAGATGCGGTGGATGATCGCCGCCGGCACGCCAGGGCCATCGTCTTCCACCTCCACCTCCACGGCATCGCCGCCTTCCGCCAGCCGCGTGCGCAGCACGATATGCCCGCGCCGGTGCTGCTCGGTCAGGCTGTCTTCGATTGCGTGCGCGGCGTTGGTGACGAGGTTGAGGATCACCTGGCTGATATCGCCCCGCCCGCACTCCACCAGCGGCAGCGACTGGAACTCGCACTGCACATCCGCCACGTATTTGACGGCGTTGGCGCTCACCACCAGCGTCTTGTCGATGAGCTCGTTGAGGTCCACCCACTCCGCCTCGGTGCGGGGGTGTGCGAAGGTCTTGAGCGCCTCGACGATGCGGGAGACGCGTTGCACGCCTTCCAGTCCGCGTTGCAGGGCGCGCGGCAGGCGGGTTTCGAGAAAAGCGACGTCGACGTCCGCGGCCGGAGGCAACTGGCGGGCGAGTTGCAGCACGTCCTTCACCGAGTCCTGCACGAAGCGCAGGTTGTCGCCGATGAACTGCATGGGGGTGTTGATCTCATGTGCGATGCCGGCCGCGAGCTGGCCGATGGATTCGAGCTTTTGCGCATGCCGTAGCTCCACTTCGAGCCGGCGCTGTTCGCGCATGTCCATTGCGATGAGCACCACCGTGGGCGGGCCATCGCCCTCGCCCGCCTGCACGGTGGCCGAGAGCATGACGGGGATACGCTCGCCGCTGACGCTGACGAGCTCTGCATCACGCCGGATGGTGCCGGCGGCGGGCGCCTGGGTGAGTGCCTGCAGCAGTTCGCCCGCCCTGGGCAGCACTTCGGCCAGCGGTACGGAAAGCAGCGCCTCGGTGCTGCGGCCCAGGAGGTCCGTCGCCGCCCGGTTGACCCGCTGCACCGCACCGCTCGCGCTCACCACGAACATCGCACCCGGGATGAGATCCTGAAGACGCAGGATGTAGTCGAAGATGCGCTGCATCTGCTGGCCGTTGACCTCGGCCTCCTGCTGGCGCGAGCGCAGTTCGTGCCGTAAACGGCCGCACTCGGCCTCATCACCCGGTGGGGCGGCATTGTCGCTTTCAAGCGTCACGGTGGCTCCTCGCAGCGCACCCCGGTGGCACGCGGCAGGTCGCTCATCGGCCGCCAGACCGCGGCCCTGAAGCCGCGATCACTCGGACGGCGGCGGGCGGCGGATCAACGGTGATCAGGCTGGCGCAGGCTCAGGCCACCGCGCTGCGCAGCGACTGCTCACGCAGCTGGCGAATGCGATCGCGGATGCGGCCAGCCTTCTCGAACTCCAGGTTGATGGCGGCCTGCTTCATCTCCTTTTCGAGCTTGGTGATGGCACGGCCGAGCTTGCCGGGGTCGCTGAAGTCCACCGCCGCATCGCTCGCCGCCTCGGCCACGGCGCGGGCACCACCGGCCTTGCGCTTCTCCTCCGGCAGCGTTTCGTAGCCGAGCCGCATCACGTCCTGGATCTTCTTGCTCACACCGCGCGGCGTGATGCCGTTGGCGACGTTGAACGCCACCTGCTTGGCGCGGCGGCGTTCGGTTTCACCGATGGCCTTCTTCATCGAGTCCGTCATCTGCTCGGCGTAGAGGATGGCCTTGCCATTCAAGTGGCGGGCGGCGCGGCCGATGGTCTGGATGAGCGAGCGCTCGCTACGCAAAAAGCCCTCCTTGTCGGCATCGAGAATCGCCACCAGCGACACCTCGGGGATGTCGAGACCCTCGCGCAGCAGGTTGATGCCCACCAGCACATCGAACACCCCCAGACGCAGGTCGCGGATGATCTCGCTGCGCTCCACGGTATCGATATCGGAGTGCAGGTAGCGCACGCGAATGCCGTGCTCGCCGAGGTAGTCCGTGAGGTCTTCGGCCATGCGCTTGGTGAGCACGGTGATGAGCACGCGCTCTTCCACCGCCACCCGGAGCTTGATCTCGCCCAGCACATCGTCGACCTGCGTGGTGGCCTTGCGCACCTCCACTTCGGGATCGACGAGGCCAGTCGGGCGCACCAGCTGCTCCAGCACCTGGCCGTCGGATTTCTTCAGCTCATACGGACCAGGTGTGGCCGAGACGTAGATCGTCTGCGGCGCGATGCGCTCGAACTCCTCGAACTTGAGCGGGCGATTGTCGAGCGCCGAAGGCAGGCGGAAGCCGTATTCCACCAGCGTCTCCTTGCGGGCACGGTCGCCCTTGAACATGCCGCCGATCTGCGGGACGGTGACGTGGCTTTCATCCAGCACCACCAGCGCATCCGGCGGCAGGTAGTCAAAGAGGCAAGGCGGTGGCTCGCCCGCGCCCTTGCCAGAGAGATAGCGGCTGTAGTTCTCGATGCCCTTGCAGTAGCCGATCTCTTGGATCATTTCGAGATCGAAAGTCACGCGCTGCTCGATGCGCTGCGCCTCGATGAGCTTGCCCACGCTCTGGAAATACTTGATGCGCTCCTGACATTCGACCTTGATGGTTTCCATCATGTTCAAGGTGCGCTCGCGCGGTGTCACATAGTGGCTTCCGGCGTAGATGCTGGCACGCTGCAGCTTGCGCTTCACCTCGCCGGTGAGCGGGTCGAACATGGCGATGCTCTCCACCTCGTCGTCGAACAGTTCGATGCGGATCGCCTCGTCGTCGCTCTCGGCCGCGAAGATGTCGATCACCTCCCCGCGCACGCGGTAAGTGCCGCGCTCCAGCGCCACCTCGTTGCGGGTGTACTGCATGGCGGTGAGTTGCAGGATGATGTCGCGCTGGCGGATACGGTCTCCCACCACGACGTGCAGCACCATCTTGAAGTAGCTCTCGGGGTCACCCAGGCCATAGATGGCCGAGACGCTGGCGATGAGGATGCAATCGCGCCGTTCGATGAGCGCCTTGGTCGCCGACAGGCGCATCTGCTCGATGTGTTCGTTCACCGCCGAGTCCTTCTCGATGAAGGTATCGCTCGACGGGACATAGGCCTCGGGCTGGTAGTAGTCGTAGTACGAAACAAAGTACTCGACCGCATTGTTGGGGAAGAACTCCTTGAACTCGCCGTAGAGCTGCGCCGCCAGCGTCTTGTTGGGCGCCATGATCAGGCAAGGCCGCTGCACCTGCTGGATGACGTTGGCAATCGTGTAGGTCTTGCCGGAACCGGTCACGCCCAGCAGCGTCTGGTGCGCGAGACCATCGTTGAGGCCCTGCACCAGGCCGGCGATCGCGGTGGGCTGGTCACCGGCCGGCGGCCATTCCTGCTTGAGCTGGAACGCCAGATCCTGCCGGCGCCGCAGGCGGGTGACTTTGTCGGAGACGCGTTCGGCAATGAGATCGGACATGGGGCGGGCAGGCGGCAGGAGCAGACCGCCTAGTGTGCCTCAGCCGGGTGGCGGTCCCCATCCCGTCAACCGGGATGGGGCGCCTCGTTCAGCGTCGACGGCGCCAGCCCAGCGCAGCGGCGAACAGCACCAGCAAGGAGCCGCCGAGTGCGCCACCGAAGCGACCGGTGTCGCTCACGCGGCCGGAGCCAGCCTTCACCTCGATGATCGCCTGCGCCACGCTGGTGCTGACGAGGCCGCGCGCATCCTTCACGGTCACCGTGGCGCGGTAGATACCGGGCGTGGTGTAGGTGCGGGTGAGCTGGCTGGCGCTTTGTGACACCAGCGCGCCGCCATCGCCGGGCGTGAAGCCATATTCGACGATGGCGTCTTCGGCATCGCTGCTGCTGCTGGCATCGAGCGTCACCGTCAGCGGGGCGTTGCCGCTCAGCGGGCTGGCCACGAGGCGGGCCACCGGCACCGTGTTGGCGAGGCAGAAGGCTGCATCGCGCAGGACGTAGGGCTGGCTGCTTTCGGCACTGTCAAGGATGTTGGTGCTGCGCACGATGTGATCGCCCGTGGCAGTAGCACCCGTGTGCGAGTTCATCGAGATCACGCTCAGTCGGTCGCCGCGTACGAGGCCCAGCAGCGCGTGGGGCACGATGAGGTTGATGGTGCCGTCCTCGCTGATGCTGCTGGCGGCATCGAGCGTGCCCAGCACCGAATAGGTCTGCACCACCGCGATGCCAACCACCTGCTCGCTGCGCGTGCCGTAGACGTAAGCCGGGCCGGCGGCATCCACCACCATGCCGACGAAGGTGTCGTTGGGGTTGGAGAGCGGCTGTGCCGGCGTGTGGAACAGCATGGCGAACATGGTACCCGGCGGTGCGCTGGCAGGGTCGTCCGCCTTGATCTGCACCAGCAACTTGCCATCGAGGTCCTGCGGCTCGGCGACGTTGAGGCTGACGAGGTCGGTGCCCGGCACGGTGGCATCGCCGAGGGCATCGTTGGCGAGATTGATGCCGGGTACCAGGCAGGGGCTTTGCACCTCCGGCACCACGATCGGCAGCTCGATTTCATTGCTGCCCAGGCCCTCGCCCGCCGCGTTCACGGCGGTGACGCGGTAGTAGTACTTCTCCACCGCGAGATCAGCCGTGGCGTCGATGAAGCCCGGCGTGCCGTCGGTGGTGCCCACTTGGTTGGTGGCGATCTCGGCGACGCCGGGCGCGGTGCTGCGGAAGATGCGGTACTCGCGGATGGCTGCGCCGCCGTTTTCCGGTGCACGCCAGTTGAGCTGTGTGCGCTCGCGGGTGCGCATGCCGGCGAGACAGGCGTTGCTGGGTGCCCGCGGTTCGGTGGTGTCGAACTCGGCATACAGCGACTTGCCGCCGATCTGCCGCGCGATCTTGGGGAAGGCCGCATAGGGGTTTTGCGTGGGGTCCTGATCGCAGGCTCCGATGCAGCCATCGGCATAGCCGTAGATCGGATAGCCCTCCGAATCCAGCGTGATCTCGTTGAAGTCCAGCAGGTTGCGATTGACGTTGCCGCCGCCGGAGTTCCAGATGCCGCCCACGCCCTGCACCGGATCGGTGGGTGTGGCGTTGACCGTCACCCAGGTCTTGCCGCCGTCGTAGGTGGTGGAGAAGTAGAGATACCAGATGCCGGGGAAGTCCAGCGCCACCGGGTTGCCCTCGGTGTTGGTGCCCAGGTACGCGCAGGTGGCGCGGTCGCCGTCACCGGCGATGGCGTGCGTGAACATCACGTGCTTGATGCCCATGTCCTTGCCGAGATCGGTGATGGTCTCGAAGCTCGCACCACGATCTTTCGTCACCGCCACGCGGGCGTTTCGGTCGCCATCGGAGTAGCAGAAATAGGCGGTGTTGTCGGCAGCGATCGCCACCGAGGGATCGCGGATGGCGGGTTGGCTGTCGGGTACCGGGCGCTGCGTCCAGGTGGCTGCCCCATCGGTGGACACACTGATCGCCACGTTCGGCCCGCAGGCCTTGCTGGGCAGGTACACCGTGCCATCCGGCGCCACGCGCACATGGCCGTGGATGCCGGCGCACTGCGCCACGGTGTAGACGGGTGTGGGCGCGCCGAAAGTGAGGCCGCCGTTGTCCGAACGGGCGCAGCTGGCAAACGCGATGTCCTGGCCGCAGTAGTAGAAGGCGTTGGGGTAGATCGGGTTCGGCACCGCATTGAGCGACGGGGGATACGGCCCGGCACCAATCGTCTGGTGATCCACCGCCGCTGCGAACGGGCCGCCCTGATTGGGGATCCAGGTCGCGCCGTCGTCGTCGCTGAAGGCCATCACGCTGTTGGCACCGGCGAGCTGGCCGATCCAGGTGCGGCCGGTTTCATGGCCGCGCACCAGCGAGTCGGTGAAGCCGATGGGGTCGAGCGTGGTCACGCTGGTGAGCGCACTGCTGCGCTCGGCCCATTCGCCGTCGCAGGCCTTGGGCTGTGCCGGTTCGAGGTTCTGCGGGTACTGGAGGAACAGCGTCTTGAGGCCCGAAAGAATCATCGACTGCCCGGTGGTCGGGTTGTAGCCCACCGAGGGCTCGCCGGTGTTGCCGCTCAAGCCCTCCGGCGGGGCATACACCTGGTAGCGCGGCACGCCGGGGCCGATGGGATTGGGCACCAGGCCCTCGCCATCGCCCGGCACCAGGCCGACCCGGCCGATGACGACGCTGCGATTGGCCGCGAGCGGGCTGATGTCCAGACGGAAACGCCGCGTGCCGGTGCCGGCGGGTGTGTAGATCGTTTCCGAACCCAGGTCAGAGCTCACGGATTGCGCCGCCGCGCTCATGCCGGTGTCGAGATCGACGAGATCGAAGGCATAGAGATCGAGCTTGAAATCCCAGCCCAGGCCGATGCGCACGAAGGCTTCGGGGTGCGTGCTACCGTAGTCGGCGGGTAGCTCCACCGTCAACTCATAGCTGTCGCAGCTGCCAGTCAGCGCACAGCTGGCACCGGCCGGGCTGAGAAAAGGACCGCTCTCGAAGCGCGCCTCGGGCGCGGCCGGACCGATGGTGGCGGTCGCTGGTTCGGCGGCGAAGACTGAGCCGACTCTCAGTACGACAGCGGCAATAAGGGGAAGCAGGGCGTAGCGCATGACGAATCTCCGGGTGAGCCGCCTCGCCTCCTCGCTCTATGGACGGGGATCACTTGACGCGGCATTGACACTCGAAGGCTAGCAGGAGCCGTGCCACAACAGCTGATTTTTCGAGACGCAGCGGGCCAAAGCGAGCCGTGGCGGCACCGCCCATCCCCGTCCAAGTACCAGCCGAACGAGGACCAGAGAAATAATGATTACATTGTTGACTGTAACTGTTTGACGTGAGAACGTCGCCGCGCCTCATCACTCAAAGGACCGCCAATACATGTCACGCCAGAAGCCCTCGCAGCAATCCAATGCCGTCGTCACCGGCGCCGGCAGCGGTATCGGCCGCGCCTTTGCAGTCGAACTCGCGCGCCGCGGTGGCCGCGTGGTGTGTTCGGATATCAACCTCGCGAGTGCGAAGGAAACCGTGGCCTTGATCGAGGCCGCAGGCGGCAAGGCCTGGGCGAACCGGTGCGATGTGGGCGTGCTGGCGGAAGTGGAGGCTTTGGCCGTGGCCGCCGAGAAGCACTTCGGCGGTGCCGCGAGTCTCGTCATCAATAACGCGGGTATCGGCATCGGCGGCAAGGCCATCGGTGACGTCAGCATCGAAGACTGGAAGTTCACGATGGACGTGAATCTCTGGGGCGTGATCCATGGCTGCCATGTATTCGCGCCCAGGCTGCGTGCACTGGGCCGCGGCGGCATCATCAATGTGGCTTCCACGGCGAGCTTCGCCGCCGCCCCCACGATGGGCCCCTACAACGTCACCAAGGCGGGTGTGCTGGCTCTCACCGAGACGCTCTCGGCAGAGCTATCGGGCACCGGCATTCATGTGACCGCGCTCTGCCCCACCTTCGTGAAAACCAACATCGTCAAGGACGGCCGCATCGAGGGCGGTAGCGCCGACTTTGCCGCCAAGCTCGTCGCCAAGACTGGCGTCTCGCCCGAGAGCGTGGTGCTGAAGACGCTCGCGGCACTCGACCGCAACCAGCTCTACGTGGTGCCGCAGCTCGAAGCCAAGGCGGTGTGGACCGCCAAACGCCTCACGCCGGCGCTCTACACCCGCGGTGCGGGCCTGCTCAACCGTGTGTTTCTCAAGAAAGTGGCCAACTGAAGGAGTCCAACATGAAAGCCCTGAACCCCAAGGAACTACCCACCCACAGCCAGGCCGAGATCAACGCCAAGCTGGAAAAGATGCTGGCCAAGATCAAGGCGACGCAGTGGTCGCTCGCAGATATCGACTGGGACGCCCCCGGCCGCGAGATCGTCACTGAAGACCCAGTGCTCTACCCCAAGCTCAAGGCCTTCATGGCCGATCTGATGTGGATCGAGCACGTCGGCGCGCGCGGCTTTGCAGCGATGGCCAAAGTGGCACCGACCGACACGCTGAAAGAGATCTACACCTACTTTCACGCCGAGGAGCAGCGCCATGCCAATGCCGAGATGGCGCTGATGAAGCGCTGGGGCATGCTCGATGGCGACACCCTGCCCGAGCCGAACATCAACATCCGTCTGGTGGTGGAATGGCTCGACCGCTACGCCGACGAGCAGCCGCTGGAAGTGCTGGGCAGCGTCATCCCCATGCTGGAGATCGTACTCGACGGCTCGCTCTGCAAGTTCCTGCTGGAGACCGTGCACGACCCGGTGTGTCACGTCGCGTTCGAGAAGATCAATGGCGACGAGGCCCGTCACCTCGGCGTGGATTTTCAGGTGCTCGAAATGCTGGGCTTCGGCAAGGGTTACCAGCTGGGGATCAAGGCGGCAGGCAATCTGCTCAACCCCAAGCTGCTCATGGGCATCCTCAGCTACATGCCGCTTCTCAACAAGATGCGCGACAACCTGATGGCTCTGGGCCTGCCGGAAGAGCGCCTGAACGTCGCCCTGCGCAAGTACAAGACCATCGGTGGCCGCACCGCGCAGGGGCGTCGCAACGCCTGGTTCCAGATCATCTCGCGGCATGGTCAGTTGGTCGCCAACCGTGGCTACACCGCCTACCACAAGCCCGTCGATGCACTGGTATGGCTCACGGGCAAGGTACCGGCCCGCTGGCTGCCCACGCCGCCCAGCTGGGTCAATGAGCTGACCTGGAAGCCTGCGGCCTGAGGCGTTTAGTCCCCTCTCCCGCCTGCAGGAGAGGGATTTCATCGAATCGGAGCACCTGAATGACCCTCGCCACCGTCAAAAAAGCCAAGACCCTGCCCACCCAATCCACCCTGCACGACGTGCTCATCATCGGTGCCGGCTTTGCGGGCCTCGGCGCAGCCATCCGGCTGAAGCAGTTCGGCATTACGAACATCGCCATCCTGGAGCGCGACACGGCGGTGGGCGGCACCTGGCGTGATAACCAGTATCCGGGCGCGGCCTGCGACATCCCCAGCAATCTCTACTCGTATTCTTTCGCGCCCAACCCCGACTGGTCCGAGGCCTACTCCGGCAGCCGCGAAATCCTGGGCTACATCCATCATCTGGTCGCGAAATACGAGCTGGAGGGGCTGATTCGGTTCAGCCAGAACGTCACGGGCATGGCCTTCGACGAAGCCGCCGGCCTCTGGCGCATCGAGACGGCGCACGGCGAGCGCCATGCTGCACGCAGCGTCGTGATGGCCCCCGGCCCGCTGAGCAATGCCAGTCTGCCCAGGATCGCAGGCATCGAGAGCTACCAGGGCCACAAGATCCACAGTGCGAAGTGGGATCACGGCTATGACTTCACCGGCAAGCGCGTTGCGGTGATCGGCACCGGGGCATCTGGCATCCAGATCGTGCCGGAGCTGGTGAAGGTGGCGGCACACGTGAAGGTGTTCCAGCGCACGCCCGGCTGGGTGCTGCCGCGAGTCGACTTCGCGCCCTCCGATGGCCTCAAGAAGCTCTTCCGCCGCGCGCCGATCACGCAGAAGGCCGTGCGCGAGGCGATGTTCTGGATTCACGAAGCGATGGCGACCGGCATCGTCTGGAACACGGCTGTCACGCCGCTGATCGAACGCGTCGCCAAGGCACACCTGCGCCTGCAGGTGAAGGACCGCTGGCTGCGCCGCCAGCTCACGCCCGACTTCACCATCGGCTGCAAGCGCGTGCTGATGAGCAACGCCTACTTTCCGGCGCTGCAAGCCCCCAACGCCAAGCTCATCACCTGGCCAATCGCCACGCTGAGCGAAAAGGGCATCCGTACCGTCGAGGGCGTTGAGCACCAGGTGGACTGCATCGTGTTCGCCACCGGCTTCGACATCTGCAAGAGCGGCACGCCGTTCCCCGTCACCGGCCTGGGGGGCCGCCAGTTGAATGACGAGTGGTCACGCGGGGCCCAGGCCTACAAGAGCATCAATGTCTCGGGCTATCCCAACCTGTTCATCACCTTCGGACCCAATTCCGGCCCCGGCCACAACTCTGCGCTGGTCTACATGGAGTCGCAGCTCGACTACGCCGTGCAGGGCATCAGCGCCCTGCTGCGTGGTGGCCACAAGGCGCTGGACGTGAAACCCGCCGTGCAGGCGAGCTACAACGCAGCGATCCAGAAGCGGCTGGCCAAGACCAACTGGAACACCGGCTGCAAGAGCTGGTACCTCACGGCAGACGGCTACAACGCGACGATGTATCCGGGCTTTGCCACGCAGTTTGCGCAGCAGATGAAAACCTTCGACCTCGCCGACTACCGCCCCATCAACTGACGGCGCTGTGCTCTCCGGCGGAGGCCTCATCCGCCGGAGAGCCAAACCAGCGCTTGCCACGCTCGCCGATGGCGAACAGGAAGCTGTAGATCACTGGCACCACCACCAGCGTCAGCAGGGTGGAGGTGATGATGCCGCCGATCACCGCGCGGCCCATCGGTGCCTGAGACTCCCCACCATTGCCGCCGCCGATCGCCATCGGCAGCATGCCGAAGATCATCGCCATCGTGGTCATCAGGATGGGCCTGAGGCGTACCTGCCCGGCATCCAGCAGCGCCTGATGCAAGGGCTTGCCCTCGCGGATGCCCTGGTTGGTGAAGTCCACCAGCAGAATGCCGTTCTTGGTGACGAGGCCCATCAGCATGATGAAACCGATGATCGAGAAGATGTTGAGCGTGCTACCCGTGACGAGCAGCGCGATGAACACGCCCGCCAGTGACAGCGGCATGGTCGCCATGATCGCCACCGGCTGCAAAAAGCTGCCGAACTGCGAGGCGAGGATAAAGTAGATGAAGATCACCGCCAGCCCCAGCGCAGCCATGGCGGCGGCGAATGATTCCTGCATTTCCTGCTGCTGGCCACCGACATCGAAGCGGTAGCCTGCCGGCAGTTCAATGCCTTTGATGATCTTCTCCACGTCGTTACCCACGTCGCCGCTCGGACGGCCCTCGGCCCCGGCGTAGAGCGACACGCGCCGCTGCAGATCGAGCCGCTTGATCTGCTGTGCGCTGGTGGTGGGGACGAGCTCCGCAACCTGCCGCAGCGGCACCAGGATCGGAGAGCCATCCGCCTTGGTGCGGGTACTCGTGATGTAGAGCGCGCCGAGATCAGCAGCAATGCGCCGCTCGTCCTTGGGCAGGCGCACCAGCACGTCGTAGTTCTGGCCATCGGGGGCCAGCCAGTAGCTGATGGTCTCGCCTGCGATCAGCGGCCTGAGTGCGGCACCGATCGCAGCGTTGGTCAGGCCCAGGTCGCTGGCGCGTTCGTTGTCGATCCGGATGGCGAGCGTGGGGTTGGCGCCCTTCTCGCTGCTTTCGAGATCAGCAATACCCGGGATCTTGGCCAGGCGGGCCATCACGTCCTGCGAGATGGCGGTGAGCTGCGCGGCGTCGGGGCCAAGAATGGAGATGAAGATGGGCTTGTTCCAGCCGATGTTCAGCTCCACGCCACCGATGGCCGAAATCTTTTCGCGGATCGCCTTTTCCAGCTCTTTCTGCGAGCGGCGATGGGTGACCTCTGCGTTGGTGAGCCTCAGGTTGAGGCGCGAATAGTTCTTGCCTTCCTCCGTGCCCACCTCGGTGCTCATGGTCTCGATTTCGGTAAAGCCTTTCAGCGCTTCTTCCACCTGCCGGGTCTTGGCGTCGGTGTATTCCAAGCTGGAGCCAATGGCGGTGTTCATGCGTACCGAGATGAAGCCCTCGTCGCTCTCCGGGAAGAACTCGCTACCCAGCATCGGCACGATCAGGAAGCTGCCGAAGAACACGCCGGCCGCCGTCCACAGCACGATGCCGCGATGGCTGATGGTGCCGAGCAGGCGCCAGTTTCGTTCGGCAATGGCTGCGACGATGCCGAAGGTGGGCAGCCAGACCCGATGACGTTTGCCATCCAGCGCCCAGGCCAGCAGCCGCCCATAGAAGCGGTGCACCGCCTCGATGCCATGCTCGATGCGATTCATGAACCAGCCCAGCCAGGGCAGATACTTGAAGCGATCACCGGGTGGGTCACGCCAGATCGAAGACAGCATGGGGTCGAGCGTGAAGCTCACGAACAGACTCACGGCCACGGCAACGGCCACCGTCATGCCGAACTGGTAGAAATAAAGGCCGATGATGCCGTCCATGAACGCCACCGGCACGAACACCGCGAGGATGGCGAAGGTGGTGGCCATGACGGCCAGGCCGATCTCCTGTGTTCCCTCCAGTGCAGCCCGGTAATGGGACTTGCCCATGTCCAGATGCCGCACGATGTTCTCGCGCACCACGATGGCATCGTCGATCAGCAGACCGATGCAGAGCGAGAGCGCCATCAGGCTCAGGTAGTTGAGCGTGAAATCCATCGCATCCATCGCCATGAAGGTGGCGATGACCGAGATCGGCAGCGTCAGGCCGGTGATGATGGTCGAGCGCCAGCTGTGCAGGAACAGGAAGACGATCAGCACCGTCAGCAGCGCGCCCTCGAAGATGGTCTTCTTGACGTTGTCGAGCGAGTCTTTGATGCCCTCGGCGTTCGACCAGATCAGGCGCACTTCAACGTCTTCCGGCAGGCGCTTGGCGAGGTCCTCCCGCGCGGCCTCGATACCCTTGCCGACCTCGATGATGTTCGAGCCCTGCACCTTGAAGATCGACACGCCGATGGCCGGCTCGCCGTTGACCCGGGCGATCGAGGTGCGTTCTTCCTCGCCATCCACCACCTCGGCCACCTGGTGCAGGTAGACCGGCGCACCGGCCTGAAGGGCGACGATGATCTGGCCAAAGGCTTCGGGCGATTTGATGCGTCCTTCCACCCGCACCAGCTGCTCCTGGGTGGCAGTGCTGATGCTGCCGGCGGGAAGATCCTGGTTGGCGTTGCGGATGGCATTGACGATCTGGTCGACGCCGACGCCGTAGGACTGCATCTCTGCCGGCTTGAGGAACAGCTGCACCTGTCGCACCAGGCTGCCGTTCACCTGCACATTGGCCACACCGGGTGAGCTCTGAAAACGCTTGACGATGACCTGATCGGTGAGCGTCGAAAGTTCACGCAGCCCCCGGGTCTTGGAGGCCACCACCAGTTCCACCACCGGGCGCTGATTGTCGTCGTTGTTGCTGCGGCTGACTTCGGGGTCTTTCACCTCGCGCGGAAACGACGAACGCACCAGTGCGATCTTGTCTCGCAACTCCTGCGCTGCCACCGCCACGTCGGCATCCAGCCGGAACTCGGCCTGGATGAAGCCGACACCTTCACGCGTCGTGGCGTAGATGCGCTTGATGCCATCCACCGTATTGATGACGTTTTCCATCGGCTTAATGACGTCGTTCTCGATGGCCTCGGGCGAGGCCCCGGGCCATTGCACGGTGACGCTCACCACGGGGTTGGAGACATCCGGCATCTGCTCCACCGGCAGGCGCTGGTAGGCGAACACGCCCAGGGTGACGATGGCGAGCATCACCATCGTCGCGAACACGGGCTGCTTGATGCTGGTCTCGGTGATCCACATGGGGTGGCTCCGCTTTAGTTCTTTGCGGCGGCGGGTGCCGCCATGGCGGGCTTGAGCACCACACTCATGCCGGACTTGAGCAGGCTGCTGCTAGCCACCAAGACCTGCTCGCCAAGGGCAAGGCCGCTGCTCACCTGCACCAGCCCCACCTCCTCACTTTTCAGGCCCAGAGTCACCGGCTTTTGCAGCAGCTTGCCGTCCTTGACCACCAACACGTACGGCAGGCCGGAGTCGGTACGCACCGCACTCAGCGGGATGACCGGCATGGGTGCACTGGCATCCAGCTGCAGCGTTCCCTTGGCAAACATGCCGCCCTTGAGGCTGCCATCGCTGTTTGGCACGGCGAGGTAGATGAGAATGGAGCGCGAGCCGCTCTCAGCGACCGGATTGATACGCTCCACCTGGCCTTCGAAGGCCCGCTCGCCAAAGCCGTCCACCGTGAATCGCACGGACTGCCCAACCTTGATCGAGGGCACCTCGCTGGCCGGTGCGGGCGCCTCCAGCGTCAGCAGCGAGAGGTCGACGAGGCTGAGCAGGGGCTCATCCGGCGACACCTTTTCGCCCGGCTGCACCATGCGCTTGGCCACGATGCCGCTGATGGGTGCGCGTACTACGGCATCTTCAAGGCCGATCTCGGCCAGACGCGCCTGCGCCTCGGCGGCCTTCAGGCCTGCGGCAGCGGCGGCGTAGGTGCCCTTGGAGGTATCGACGAGGGTGGAGGCGATGAACTTCTTGTCCAGCAAGCGCTGGTTGTTGTCGAGTTCCAGCTTGGCCACGGCCAGATCGGCCCGGGCTTTCTCCACGTTGGCACGCTGGCTATCGACCTGCGCCTGCTGATTGCGGGTCTCGATACGGGCCAGCACCGCCCCCTTGCTCACGGTCTCGCCCTCGCGAACGGTGACGGCCATGAGTTCGCCCGCCACCTTGGCCTTCACCGTCGCCTGCACCACCGGCATCAGCGAGCCGGAGAGCGGCAGCACGCGAGAGAGCGACTTGCTTTCCACCACCGCCACATCGGCGGGTGCAAGCTCGGTAGGCGGCGCAATGGGCTTGGCATCTTCCAGCTTGGCCTCCCCCTTGCCACAGGCCGCGAGGCCCGTGAGGGAGGCAGCGAGCAGCCACATTTTGAGAGGGCCAACCACTTTGGCGGCGCGAGGCTCGTCCGTGAACATGAAATCACCCTGATGAAACAGCGTTGTAATGACCGGCATTGTGGTGCGCCGAGGTTGTGCGTCTGATACCGGAGCGACAAAAAGCGTTTAGATCTGGTTTGCGGGTTGTGGAACAGCGCCATGCCCAACACCCTTGCGGCGGGGCGGCTTGCCTTAGAATTGCGCGCTTTTTTCGACCCGCCCACACCGGAGCTTCAACGTGGAACTCACCCTCGCCCAACGCGTCAGCCGCATCAAACCCAGCCCCACCCTCGCGGTCACCGCCAAGGCAGCGGAGCTGAAAGCGCAAGGCAAGGACGTGCTCAGCTTAGGTGCCGGCGAGCCCGACTTCGACACGCCGCAGCACATCAAGGATGCCGCCCAGAAGGCGATGGACTCCGGCTTTACCAAGTACACCGCCGTCGGTGGCACAGCCAGCCTCAAGAAGGCCATCGTCGACAAGATGAAGCGCGACAACGCGCTGGACTACAAGCCCAATCAGATCCTGGTGAGCTGCGGCGGCAAGCAGAGCTGCTACAACCTGTGCATGGCGTACTTGAACGCCACGGATGAAGTGATCATCCCCGCGCCGTACTGGGTGAGCTACCCCGACATGGTGCTGCTGGCCGATGCCACGCCGGTGATCCTCGCCACCACGGCGGCCACCCGCTTCAAGATCACCTCGGCCCAGCTCGAAGCCGCGATCACCCCGCGCACGCGGATGATCTTCTTGAACAGCCCCTCCAACCCCAGCGGCATGGCCTACACCAAGGCGGAGCTGGTGGCCCTGGGCGAGGTGCTGCGTCGGTACCCGAACATCCTCATCGCCACCGATGACATGTACGAAAAGATCCTTTGGACTGCCGAGCCCTACAGCAACATCATCAACGCCTGCCCCGATCTGTACGACCGCACCATCGTGATCCATGCGGTGAGCAAGACCTACTCCATGACCGGCTGGCGCATCGGCTGGGCCTGCGGCCCGGCCAAGCTGATCACGGCGATGAACGACATCCAGAGCCAGAGCACCTCGAACCCCAACTCGATCGCCCAGGTGGCGGCCGAGGCGGCCCTCAACGGCCCACAGGACTGCGTGGAGCAAATGCGCCTTGCCTTCAAGCGCCGTCACGACAAGCTGGTGGCAGACCTGAACACCATCCCGGGTGTGAGCTGCTTGAGCGGCGACGGCACCTTCTACGTCTTCCCCAACGTCGAGGGCCTGATGGCCAAGCTTGGCTGCAAGACCGACCTGGAGTTGAGCGACAAGCTGCTCAACGAGGCGCTGGTGGCCCTGGTACCGGGCAGCGCCTTTGGCGCCCCCGGCCATGTGCGCCTGTCCTTCGCCACCAGCGACAAGGTGCTGGAAGGCAGCGTCGCGCGCATCAAGGCTCTGGTTTCCTGAGCGGAACGCCGTAAACACGGGTGCGGCTTGCGAGCGCCGCGCCCGCTCTCTACAATCCGCGCCCTTGCCGGACGCCACCGACGCCGAAGGCCACCGATTTTTCCGTGATAGCTCAGTCGGTAGAGCAAGTGACTGTTAATCACTGGGTCCCAGGTTCGAGTCCTGGTCACGGAGCCAACAAAATGAAAGCCTGCAGCGATGCAGGCTTTTTTGTTTCGCAGCAGACATCTCCTGCATGGCGGTAACGCTCTCTGCCGTCCGTGGCGGACGCCCTGACACGCATATCAGAGCCAAAGGGGGACTGCCCTCGCCGGCCCCGTTCCCGAGTGTCGACGGCGAAGAGCAACCCCGCGGGTGATGAAGGCGCCTTATCGCAATGCCATCACGCACCAGGCATATAGCGGGTGGCAGGCCAGTCACCATCGGGAGGAGCTCCGGCAGATCGACGCTCGCATGGGGATCTGAACTGCCGCCGTTGTTAAGGGCCATGTCGTGATCCATTGGGCAGGGATGAACACGGCAGGATGCTCGATGGCCACAGGTGACCTCACGATCAGCGCCGACGCTGGCACACAAGTCGCTACTATCGGCTGACGGTAGCCGGCGCTGCCGTGCCTGCCACCGCACTGTCGCCCATGATGACCAATACCGAGAAACCCAGCTGGCTCGCCCACCTGCCGGTGCAACAGAAAATCCTGCTCACCTTCCTGCTGATGTTGCTGCTGTTGCTCGGCAACAACCTGGCTTATCTGGGAGTGCAGTCAGAGCAGAAGGACGCCCGCACCTGGACACTGCACACGTATGAGGTGCTGGACAAGCTGCAAAGCCTGCAGATCCAGATCATCAATCAGCAGACGGGGCTGCGCGGCTATCAGATCGCCGGTCAAACGCAGTTTCTGACGCCTTACCAGCAAGGGCAGCAAAAGGTCGGCGAGTACATCGACATGCTGCTGGGGTTGACCAAGGACAACCCCATCCAGCAACGGCGCATCACGCAAATCGACGAGTTGCTGAAGCGCTGGCATATCGAGGTGGCCGAGCCTGAGCTGGCGCTGATCGCCGCCAAGGACGACAACCGGCGCGAGCAACTGGAAACACTCACAGCCCGCGACAAGCTCTATATCGATCAGATCAAGGCGCTGCTGGCGGACCTGCAAGCGACGGAGCGTGGCCTGCTGGAGGGACGCGCGGCGCGTCTGCAACGCATCGTGCTCTTCGCACGCTGGCTCACCATCTTGAGCATGGTGTTCGCGGTGGCGCTGGTGGCGCTCTCGGTCTGGCTGGTGCAGCGCACGGTCACCACGCCGCTGGTGCGGCTCACCACACTGATGACGCGTCTGAGCGACAACGATCACAGCATCGTGGTGCAAGGCACCGAGCGGCGCGACGAGATTGGCGCGTTGGCGCGGGCGCTGCAGGTGTTCAAGAACATCACCATCGAGATCCAGCACCGCAACTGGGTGAAAACCCACACCGGCGAGATCGCCAACCGCCTGCAGACAGAAACCAGCCTCAAGGGCTTTGGCGACACCCTCACTAGCGCGCTATCGCCGCTGCTGCAGGCCGGTGTTGCCGCCTGCTATCTGGTGGATGAGGGCGGCGAACATTTGCAGCTGTTCGGCGGCTTTGGCTACCACCAGGCCAAGCACGGACAAACCCGCTACCGGCTCGGCGAGGGCCTCACCGGCCAGTGCGCCCAGGAGCGGCAGCCCATCGTGCTCACCGACGTGCCGCCGGACTTCGTCCATATCCATTCCGGTACTGGCGAGGCGGTGCCCAAATCCCTGCTGCTGCTGCCGCTGCAGACCAGCGAGCGTGTGCTGGGGGTGATCGAGTTCGGCAGCTTTGGTCAATTCAGCGCGGAACAGCGGGCGCTGCTGGATGAGTTGCTGCCCATCGCCGCACTGTCGCTCGAAAATCTGCAACGCGCCCTGCGTACCAAGACCCTGCTGGAAGAAAGCCAGGCCCTCGGTGAGGAGCTGCGCGTGCAGCAGGAGGAGCTGCGCACCACCAACGAGAGCCTGCACAGCAAATCGCAGCAGCTGGAGCAGCAGTCGGCCCAGCTCATGGCATCGGAAGAAGAGCTGCGCGTGCAGTCGGAAGAATTGCAAGTCTCCAACGAGGAGCTGCGGCAGAAAGGCAGCATCCTCGCCGAGCAGAAGAAATCGCTCGAAGCCCTGCAACTCGAAACCCAGGAGAAGGCCGACGAACTGGCGCGGGCGAGTCAGTACAAGAGCGAGTTCCTGGCCAACATGTCGCACGAGCTACGCACGCCGCTCAACAGCTTGCTGATCCTCTCGCGGGGCCTGGCGGACAACGAGCAGGGGCATCTCGACGCCGACGAAGTGGAGTCCGCCACGGTCATCCACGAGTCCGGCAGCAATCTGCTGCGGCTCATCAACGACATCCTCGATCTCAGCAAGGTCGAGGCCGGCAAGATGGAGCTGGTGCTGGACGAGATGAGCCTCTCCGGCTTTGCGCAGACACTCACCCGCAACTTCCGCCATGTGGCGAAGGAGCGCGGACTGGGCTTCGAGGTCACGCTCGCACCGGATCTGCCGCCCAGCATGGAAACCGACAGCGGCAAGGTGGAGCAGATCGCCAACAACCTGCTCAGCAATGCGCTCAAGTTCACGCGCCAGGGCTCGGTGAAGGTACACATCGGGCGCGCCGTCGCGCACGGGGGGCGCGAGAGCGATATCGCCATCCGGGTCACCGATACGGGCGTCGGCATCCCGAGCAACAAGTTCGAAAAAGTCTTCCAGGCCTTTGAGCAGGCGGACGGCAGCACCAGCCGGCATTTCGGCGGCACGGGGCTGGGGCTCTCTATTGCCCGCGGCATGGCGCAGCTGCTGGGCGGCGATATCCGGCTCGAAAGTACCGAGGGTGTGGGCACGACGTTCGCGCTGCTGCTGCCGGAGCGTCAAGGCCAGGCGCGGGCCGGCGAGGCCCCGCCACAGCGGGAGCCCGCACCGCCTCCGGCACCCGCCCCCGCTGTCAGGCCGGCCAAGCCGCCGGTTGCCGCCATCGAGCTGCCGGACGATCGTCATCTGCTCAAGCCCGGCGACACGGTGATCCTCATCGTCGAGGACGACCCCGCCTTCGCCCGCATCCTCATCGACCTGGTGCGCAAGCAGGGCTACCGCGCCCTGTTCGCCGGCGACGGTGAAGGCGGTCTGCGTCTCGCAACGGAGTTCCGCCCCACCGGCATCCTGCTGGATGTGATGCTGCCGGGCATGGATGGCTTCTCGGTGATCGAGAAGCTCAAGGCCAGCCACGCCACGCGGCACCTGCCGGTGCACTTCATCTCGGCCACCGAGGACCACACCCGCGGGCTCGACCTCGGTGCCGTGGGTTTTCTCACCAAGCCGGTCACGCGGGAGGCGCTGGGGGCGGCTTTCGAGCGCCTGCTGCACTTTGCCGAAGGCAGCACACGACAAGTGTTGGTGGTGGATGACGACTCGGCCTCTCGGCTTGCCGTGCGCAAGCTGGTTGGCGCCAGCAATGTGCAGATCACCGAAGCCGGGGGCGGCATCGAGGCGCTGGCGAAACTGCGGGAGCGCGATTTCGACTGCGTGATTCTCGACCTCGGCATGCCGGACATGAACGGATTCGAGTTCCTCGAAAAGGCATCCCTGCTGCCGGTGGTGCCGCCGGTCGTGGTGTATTCGGGGCGTGATCTGAGCCCCGAGGAAACCCTGAAGCTCCGGCAGTACACCGACAGCATCGTCATCAAGGGGGCGCGCAGCCCCGAGCGCCTGCTGGACGAGGTCAGCCTGTTCCTGCACAGCATTCGCGAGGCACCCATCGCACCGCCGCGCGAGGTGGATACCAGCCTGGCGGGCCGCACCGTGCTGGTGGTCGATGACGACATGCGCAATATCTTCGCGCTCAGCAAGGCCCTGCGGGCGAAAGGTCTGACGGTGGTGATGGCGCAGGACGGCTACAAGGCCATCAAGCAGCTGGAGGAGAACCGCGCCATCGAACTGGTGCTGATGGACATCATGATGCCCGGCATGGACGGCTATCAGACCATGGGCGAAATCCGCAAGAACCCGCAGTTCGCCAAGCTGCCGATGATCGCCGTCACCGCCAAGGCCATGCGCGGCGACCGCGAGAAGTGCATCGAGGCCGGTGCGAATGATTACCTGAGCAAGCCCATCGATCTCGATCAGCTCTTCTCGATGATGCGGGTCTGGCTGCCCGCGCGATGAGCCTGCCATGAGCCAGCCCGTGCAGCGCGCCGACCCTGAGGACATCGAGGCCGAGCTGTTCGTGCGCGCCCTGCAGCAGCGGCATGGCTACGATTTCAGCGGCTACGCGCCGGCTTCGCTCAAGCGGCGCTTGCAGTCGGTGGTGCAGAGCGGCGGCTACGAGAACCTCAGCGCGCTCATTGGCCGCGTGCTGCGCGACGATGCGCTGGTGCCGCAGATCGTCGCCGGCCTCTCGGTGCCGGTCTCGGAGATGTTCCGCAACCCCAGCGTGTTCGCGGTACTGCGGCAGGAGGTGTTTCCCATCCTCGCCTCCTACCCGCGCATCAACATCTGGCAGGCGGGCTGCGCGCACGGGGAAGAGGTCTACTCGCTGGCGATATTGCTCGAAGAAGCCGGCCTCTACGAGCGCTCGCAGATCTATGCCACCGACTTCAGCGACGCGGCGCTGGCCCGTGCGCAGGAGGGGATTTTCCCGATCAAGGAAGCGCGGGTGTATTCCGAGAACTACCAGGCCGCCGGCGGGCAGCGCTCGCTGGCGGACTACTACCACGCCCGCTACGAGCGGATAAAGCTCGACGACAAGCTCAAGCGCCACATCCATTTCGCCAACCACAATCTCACCGCCGATGGCGTGTTCTGCGAGGCACACCTCATCCTGTGCCGCAACGTGCTGATCTACTTCAACAACCAGCTTCAGAACCAGGTGCTGGGACTGTTCCGCGACAGTCTGGTGCGGGGCGGCTTCCTCTGTCTTGGCAACCGCGAGAGCCTGGACTTTGCACCCGCCGCGGCCGCCTTCACCGCCATCGATGCCAAGGCGCGCGTCTTTCGGCTGGCCAGCCGTGGCTGAAGCGCCATCGGCGGTGGTGGTGGGCGCCTCGGCCGGCGGCGTGCATGCCCTGGGCACCCTGCTCGCGGGGATGAGCCCTTCGATCTGCTGCCCCTTGATCGTGGTGTGCCATACCGGCAGCGAGGATGTGGAGATGCTGCGCGACGTGCTGGCGCTCAAGTCGGCCCTGCCCGTGCAGGAGGCTCAAGAGCGCCATATGCCACGGCCCGGCATCGCCCATCTGGCACCGGCGGGGTATCACCTGCTGATGGAGGTCGACGGCTGCTTTGCGCTCTCGGTGGACGACCGCGTCTGCTACAGCCGCCCCGCCATCGACGTGCTGTTCGAGTCCGCCGCCGCTGTTCACCACGCGCGGCTGATCGCCGTCGTACTCACCGGCGCAAACCATGATGGTGCTGCCGGGCTCAAGACGATCCGTCGCGCCGGTGGCCTCGCCATCGTGCAGTCCCCCGCCGATGCCATCGCCGCTGCCATGCCCGAGGCCGCCATCCGCATCGCCGGTGCCGATCACATCCTGCCGCTGGCCGGCATTGCCCCCCTTCTCAACTCCCTCTGCCTCCCATGAGTGCCAACCTTCACGCCAAGATTCTGGTCGTCGACGACACCCCCGCCAACCTGCTGGTGATGCGCCGGCTACTCGCCAAGGTCGACGCCCAGCTGATCGAGGCCGAGAGCGGTGCCGAGGCGCTGGCAGCCTGCCTCGACCACGAGTTCGCCCTGGTGCTGCTCGACGTCAACATGCCGGACATGGATGGCTACGAGGTCGCGAGTCTGCTGCAGGAAGAAGCCACCACCCGGCAGACGCCCATCATCTTCGTTACCGCCGCCTATGGCGACGACCTCAACCGCCTGCGCGGCTACAACTCGGGTGCGGTGGACTACATCACCAAGCCGATCAACGACCACATCCTGCTCTCGAAGGTGCGGGTGTTCCTGGAGCTGTATCGCGGCAAGCGCGCCTTGCAGGCCTCGGTGGAAGAGCTGTACCAGCTCAACCGACAGCTGAAGGAGGCCCAGCAGCAGGTGCAGCATCTCGCTCACCACGATGGACTGACAGGCCTTGCCAATCGCCTGCTGTTCGTCGACCGGCTGGACACCGCCATCCAGCGCACGGTACGCGGCGGCAAGCACTTTGCCCTGCTGTATATCGACATCGATGGCTTCAAGCCCGTGAACGACAACCACGGCCATGCCATCGGCGACGACCTGCTGAAGCAGATCGCCAGCCGCCTGCGAGACGGCGTACGCGGCAGCGACACCGTGGCGCGCCTGGGCGGCGACGAGTTTGCGATCATCCTGGAGGAAGCCAACGATCTCACCGAGGCGCATCTGGTCGGCATCCAGCTCTGCCAGCGGCTGGGGCTGCCATTCACGGTGGAGCGCGAAGGCAAGCCGGTGCAACTGCGGGTGGGGGCCAGCATCGGTCTTGCGATGTTTCCAGACCACGGCATGCAGCGCGACGCGCTGCTCAGCGCCGCTGACGAGGCCATGTATCGCGCCAAGCGCAGCGGCAAGAGCCAATGCCTGATCGCCGCCCCCTGAGGCGGGAAGCTCACCCATGACCCCGCTGAACTGGTTGCCCCCCGAACCCGGCCTGCCATCCGCCCTCGCACCGCTGGTGGCCCCGCAGCCGCTGCCTGAGCCGCGCCTGCTGGCCTGGAGCGACGAAGCTGCAGCACTGCTCGGGCTCGACCCGGAGGACCGAAACGACCCCGCCCTGCTCGCGGTGCTGGCCGGCAATGCCATTCCGGACGGTGCGCGACCCACGGCCACGGCCTATGGTGGCCATCAGTTTGGCCACTGGGCCGGGCGGCTGGGTGATGGCCGGGCGATCAGCCTCGGCCGCCTGCTCAAGCCACAGGGCGGCGCGTGGGAGGTGCAGCTCAAGGGCGCGGGCCGCACGCCGTTTTCTCGTGGGGCCGATGGCCGGGCCGTGCTGCGCTCGTCGATCCGCGAATATCTGTGCAGCGAGGCCATGCATGGCCTCGGCATCCCCACCACCCGTGCCTTGGCGCTGGTCGGTTCACCGCAGCCGGTGCGTCGCGAGACGATCGAGACCGCGGCCGTCGTCACACGTCTCTCGCCCAGCTTCGTCCGCTTCGGCCACTTCGAGTGGCTGGCGCATCTGGAGGATGTTGATGCCCTGCGCGCGCTGGCAAACCACGTGATCGCCAGTCACTACCCCGCATTCGTCGGCGATACCCCGGGCTGGCTGCGGGAGGTGGTGCAACGGACTGCGCGACTGATGGCGCAATGGCAGTCGGTGGGCTTTTGCCATGGCGTGATGAACACCGATAACTTCTCGGTCCTTGGTCTCACGCTCGACTATGGGCCGTTCGGTTTCATCGATGGCTTCGACGCCCATCACATCTGCAACCACACCGACGAGGCGGGCCGCTATGCCTACGCCCAGCAACCACAGGTAGGCCAGTGGAACTGCGCGCAGCTGCTCAATGCCTGCCTGCCGCTGCTGGATTCGCAGAGCGAAGCGGCGGTAGAGCACGGCACCGCCATCCTCAACGCCTATGGCCCGGCGTACGCGGCGGAATCGCAGCGGCTCTGGCGCCTCAAGCTCGGGCTGCGCGAGCCGCGCGACGAAGACCCCACACTGATCAACCGCTGGCTCACGCTGCTGCACCGCACGCGGGCCGATTTCACGCTGTCGTTCCGCCGACTGTCGGCGGTGGCGAGTCAGGCGGCCGCCCCCGACGCCGGCCGTGACCACAGCATCGACCCGGTCGCATTCGATGCCTGGATCAGCGACTACCGCGCGCGGCTGCGCGCCGAGCAATCCCACGACCAGGCCCGCGCTGCAGCCATGAACGCGGTGAACCCGCTGTATGTATTGCGCAACCACCTGGCACAGGGCGTGATCGAGCGCGCACAGGCGGGGGATTTCGAGGGCATTGATGCCTTGCGTCGCGTGCTCGCCCACCCCTTTACCGAGCAGCCGGGGGGGGAGGCCTACGCAGCCGAACCACCGGCCGAGCTTCGACACATCGAGGTCAGTTGCTCCTCATAGGCACGGCGTGGAAAGCCCCACCCGAGTGCCCGATGCCCTATCGCAGGCCGCGGACGTAGTGCGTGCCGGTGGCAGTGAAAGTGCCTGTGGCCGTATGCGCAGCCGGCACCGCGCTGGCGGCAGGCGCGGCCCGGGGCCGATCACCACGCAACTGGCTCTCGAAGCGTACAGCCAGGTCGGCGCATTCGGCATCGCCGGCGCGGGCCAGGCGAATCACCTCCATGGCGTATTGCTCGTTCTGCAACAGCCAGAGCACATCAATCACCCGCCCGGTGCTGCGCTTCAGCGCAGAGTAAAGACGGGCAGCCAGTGCAAAGCGTTCGCTATCGCTCATGAGGTCCTCCGGTTACTCGATGGCCTCGCTGTGCTGGGTGAGATCAAGGCCAATCTCTTCTTCATCGCGGGATACTCTGAGGCCCATCGTGAACTTCAAAGCCAGCAGGATCGCGAGACTGACCAACCCGCTGTAGAGCAACACGGCCAGGGCACCCAGGGCCTGGATCAGGGGATTGCCAACCACCCCGCCGATATCCGCGCTGGCAAACACCCCGGTGAGTACCGCACCGGCGAGGCCACCGATGCAGTGGATGCCGAACACATCGAGCGTGTCATCAGCCCCCATGGTCCATTTGAGACCCGTCGCACCCCAGTAGCAGAGCACGCCGGCCGCCACGCCGATCAGCAGCGCCCCCTGCACGTCCACGAAGCCCGAAGCCGGCGTGATGGCCACCAGACCTGCCACGGCACCGGAGCAGCCCCCGAGCAGACTCGCGTGGCCGCGCCGCAAGCGCTCCACGGCCATCCAGGTCATCGACGCCGTGGCAGCACCCACCTGCGTCACCAGCATGGCCATGCCAGCGCGGCCATCCGAGGCCACCGCCGAACCGGCATTGAAGCCAAACCAGCCCACCCAGAGCAGCGAGGCACCCACCAGGGTGAGGGCGAGGTTGTAAGGCAGGAAAGGCTGCTGCCCGTAACCGGTGCGCGGGCCCAGTACGAAGGCGCAGGCGAGTCCGGCCACACCGGCGTTGATGTGCACCACGGTGCCGCCAGCGAAGTCCAGAACGCCCAGCGCGGCCAGCCAGCCCGTCGGCTCCCACACCCAGTGGGCAACCGGGATGTAGACGCACAAGGTCCACAGCAGGATGAATACGATCAGGGCACTGAACTTGATGCGCTCGGCAAAGGCACCCGTGATCAGCGCCGGCGTGATGATGGCGAACGTCAACTGGAACATGACGTAGACCGATTCCGGGATGGTTGGTGCGAGGTGGCTGACGCTGAGTTCGCCGGTGCTCTTCACATAGCTCAGCCCGTGCAGAAAGAGACGATCCAGCCCGCCGATGAACGACGAACCCGGCGTGAACGCCAGGCTGTAGCCCACCACCACCCAGAGCACCGTCACCAGCCCCGCGATGGCGAAGCTTTGCAGCGCCGTGGAGAGCACGTTCTTCTTGCGCACCATTCCGGCGTAGAACAGCGCGAGGCCCGGGATGGTCATCAGCAGCACCAGCGCGGTGGCCGATAGCATCCACGCCGTATCACCGGCGCTGATCTTGTCGCCCGTCACCACGAACGGTGCCGCCGGGGCCTGTGCCAGCGCGAGCGCCGGCAATACACCGCACAGCAAACCCGCCATGAGCTTCGTTACTGCACCTGGACGCTCCATCATTGGATCGCACTCTGTTGGACTGGAAAAATCCGACGTCGGCGTCTTGCCGACTGATGCATTTTGCGATGCAACATGAATGCCAAGGCCCTTAACTGCTGGATTTGCAAGGCCCCGGCCAGGACGGCGTAGGCCGCATTGGGCGGCCCGCTCACCATGCTGGTGCCGAAGCGGCACGCCTTGCTCGGCTCACCAACAGGCGGTTCAAGCGCTTGCCCGCAGGTGCACACATGCACTGTCGCTGCGGCCCATCGCGTGGCATCGCGAAGGGTCCGTCAGATCGCTCTCTTGAATTGACCGCCGGGCAGTTGCAGCCCGCGCCCCTCAAGGCGCGGGCGGCGGCGCGTCTGCATCTGCCGGGCTGGCCACGGTACCCGCCACCAGATGGTTGCTGCCCTCGGCGCAGGAGAACACCGCACCCAGCGACTCCATGGCACTCCGCGCACCCACCAGAGGCACAAACCAGAACTCCGCCTGCACGCGTTCGGCGGTGATGTCCAGCAACACATAGCCGTTGAGCGTGTTGTTGTAGTACTTGAGGTGGGGATTGGTCAGGCGCAAAAGCTGTTCGGCGTTGTCTGGCAGCGACTGCAAGGCCGCCGTTGCGGTATCTCCCGTCGGGCCATCGCCGCGGGTGCTGGTGGAGGTGACGACGAACTCCACCGCCAGGGAGCCTGTGCCGGTGATCGGCTCGTAGGCGAGCGGGTTGTTGGGGTCGGCCGTGACCTCGAAGGCATAGGCCTCATGGGCATCGCCGGTCATCACCACCACGTTGCGGCTGGCGGCGATGGCTGCCAGCACCCGGTCGCGAGCCGGCTCGTAGCCATCCCACTTGTCGTTGCTGAGAAACAGGCTGGTGCCGAGTGCGCGCGGCGCGCCCAGTAGCTTGAGCGGCGAGAAATACACCTGGTTGCCGACCAGTCGCCACCGGGTCTGGCTGTTCGCCAGCGCATCGGTCAGCCATTGCTCCTGCGCCACACCTAGGATCTGGCGGCTGGGATCTGCAAAGTCCCCACGCTGGGTGAATACCGGCACGGTCTCGGCAAAAAGGGTGTTGGGTGCCGCTGGCTCGTCGCGACCCACCTGCCGGGCGTCGATCATCAGCAGGTCTGCGAGATCGCCGAAGACAAAACGGCGATAGATGCGCGCGAGGTCGCTGGCATCCGGCGTACGGATCGGCATCCACTCGTGGGCTGCCTTGAAGGCATGGGCGCGACGCACCGCAAAGTCTCCCTGGGTGGCGGCGTCATGCGCGCCTGCGCCGCCCTGCCAGGCGTTGTTGGCCACCTCGTGATCGTCCCAGACCCAGATCACCGGGTGCTGACGATGCAGGGCCTGCAAGTCGGCATCGCCGCGCAGCGTGGCGTAGCGCAGGCGGTAATCTGCCAGCGAGACCGTCTCGCGCGCCGGCACCTGGGGCCGCACCGCGTCCTGCAGGCCGTTCTCGTAGAGGTAGTCGCCGAGATGCACCACGGCCTGCAAGTCAGGGCGCTCGGCAATGCGGCGATAGACGTTGAAGAAGCCACGGGCGTAGTCGCTGCAGGTGACAAACGCCAGCCGCAAACGCTCGGTGGCACCCGCGGGTGCAGTCCGCGTGCGGCCAATGGGGGATTGCTGCTCACCAACGCTGAAGCGGTAGAAGTACACGCCACCCGCAGCGAGCCCGGTCGCATCGACCTTGACGGTGAAATCCCGATCCGCGGTGGTGCTGGTCAGGCCTTCAGCCACGACCTCGGCCAAGGCGGGGTCGCGGGCGATACGCCAGCGCACCGGCACTTCGCTGGTGGCGTCCAGCGCCGGTGTGACGCGGGTCCAGAGGATGACCGCGTCCTGCAGCGGGTCGCCGCTCGCCACACCGTGATCGAATGAAACCTGGGGCAGCGCGGATGTTGGCGGCATCAATGGCCCGGGCGCAGCGCTGGCGCCTTGCGGCAGATCGCTATCACCGCAGGCCGGCAGCAACGGCAACAGGCTGGCGTTGGCGGCTGCGACGAGCAGTTCGCGGCGGGAGAGCGGTGGCATGGCAAGGGTCGCGGCGGGGG
>Ga0255091_1000160_pt1 | contig 31353 bp, 29 predicted proteins | sample Colum_Yuk_RepB_8_2_FD_188439 | JGI IMG/M metagenome (GOLD analysis project Ga0255091, IMG submission 188439) | Freshwater microbial communities from Columbia River, Oregon, United States - Colum_Yuk_RepB_8d | ecosystem: Environmental > Aquatic > Freshwater > River | place: USA: Oregon... | reverse complement strand
CATCGCTGCGACATCGTCGAAACCGGAAACGAGTCCTATCGATTCAAGAAGCGAAGCTGAAAAGCTTCAAAGCCCCTGCTCAGTTTTCCGTGATCACACCTGCTCTACTTCACGTGATCATTGACAATCTCCGTCTCGCCTGAAATCTCTAGCCTCTGTCCCTTCTTCCGTGCACGCCGGACAAATGGTGATCTGCTGATTTCCTAGAAGGCGATCGCTTTCCAAGATCGTCCAGAATCGCGCAGTCCTTGGCAGCAGTCGGCACGCCGCAGCGCTGCCGCAACGACACCAATTCACTCTCCAACTTGCGCAGGGACTTGATCCGCGCGCGAACGTGTAGGACGTGCTCGTCGATGAGGTTGTTGACCGCATCGCAGCCCAACTCGGGTTGCTCCAACACCGCGAGCAGCTCCCGGATTTCGACATGGGTCATGTCGAGCGCCCGGCAGTTGAGGATGAATGCCAGTCGCTCCCGGTGCGCATCGCTGTAAAGCCGAAAGTTGCCTTCGGATCGCTGCGGCTCCGGCAGCAAGCCTTGCTTCTCGAAGTAGCGGACGGTTTCCACCGGCACTTGAAACTGCTCGGCGAGATCGCCGATGCGCAGGGAATAGGTCACAGGAAATCTCCGAGCTTGACTCTGTAGTCACTACAGGGTGTTCAATGATAATGATTCTTCTTTCAGAGAACGAACCATGTCTGCCAGCTGTTGCGATTCCGGTTGCTCCACCACCAAAGCCATACCGCCCCGGTATCGGCGTGTGCTGTGGATCGCTTTGTTCGCCAACCTACTTATGTTTGGAGTCGAGGTCGTCGCAGGCTGGGGTGCGGACTCGGCCTCGCTGCTCGCTGACGCCATCGACTTTCTGGGTGATGCCGCCAACTACGGCCTCTCCTTGTTCGCACTCACCCTCGCGGTCACTTGGCGTTCTCGCACCGCTTTCGCGAAGGGTGTGACGATGGGCGCCTTCGCACTCTTTGTCTTCGGTCAGGCTGGCTGGCATCTCTATCAAGGCAGCGTCCCCGATGCCCGTGTGATGGGCGGTATCAGTGTGCTGGCTCTGCTCGTCAACGGCGGTGTCGCGGTGATGCTGTACGCCTACCGCACCGGCGACGCCAACATGCGTTCGGTCTGGCTCTGCTCCCGTAACGACGCGATTGGCAACATCGCCGTGATGATCGCTGCGCTGGGTGTCTTCGGCTCCAGTTCGGGATGGCCGGATGCCCTCGTTGCCTTCGGTATGGCAGCTCTCGGACTCAGCTCCGCCATCTCGATCATCCGTCAGGCCCGGATGGAGCTCCGCCCCTCCACAGTCGCAACGTCCCCTGCGGTCATTCGCTCATGAAAACCTTGTTCCGCAGCCTCGCGTTCTGCCTGCTGATGTCGCCGCTGATGCTGCGCGCCGCCGGACCGACCGAGGCACAGACTATCTGGCGTCTGCTCGACTACGTGGCGGTGGATTACCCGAATGCGGTGCGGGCCGGTGCCGTGGTGACAGCCAGCGAATATGCCGAGATGCAGGACTTCGCCGGCACGGTGCAGCGCGAGATTGCCGCATTGCCACCAAAGTCCCAGCAGGCCGATTTATCGAAGGGCGCTGCCGCACTGACGACGGCCATCACCAGCAAGGCCGATGGCACGACGGTCGCCACGCTTGCACGCCAGCTCGCCACCGACCTGCTGAGCGCCTACCCGGTGCCGCTGGCCCCGAGCACGCCACCTGACCTCGCGCGAGGTGCCGCCTTGTATGCCACGCAATGCTCCGGCTGCCACGGCCTGATGGGTCATGGCGATGGCCCATTAGCTGCCAACCTGACTCCGAAGCCCGTCAACTTCACCGATGCCACCCGCGCCCGTGAGCGCAGCGTGTTCGGGCTGTATCAGGTCGTGACACAGGGCTTGGATGGCACGTCGATGCCGAGCTTCGCGGCCTTGCCGGATGCGGATCGCTGGGCGCTGGCCTTCACGGTGGGGCAGTTCGCATTCCCCGCCAGCGAGGGCGATGCAGGCAAAGCCCTATGGGAAGGCAAGTCGCAGCTCCGTGAAGCACTGCCAAACTTGGAAGCTCTAGTGTCGCAACGTCCCGCTGCGATGGCTGCCAGCAGCAACGAAGCCACTGCATCGGCACTGATGGCCTACCTGCGCCGCCATCCAGAAGCGGTGCTGCCGACACGCACGCAGTCCTTGCAGATCGTGCGTGCCCACCTCGCTGAAGCTGTCGCGGCCTATCAGCAGGGCAATCGAGATTCTGCGGGCCGTCTTGCGGTCGCCGCCTATCTTGATGGCTTCGAGCCGCTGGAGCCAGTGCTGGCGATCAAGGCGCCCGACCTTATGCGCACCATCGAAACCGCCATGACCGGACTGCGTGGACAAATCTCCAGCGGCGTCGAGCCAAAGCAGATCGAGCAGGCCGTGGCGGGGATCGAAAGCAATCTAGTGCTCGCCGAGACCGCACTCGACACCAACTCCTCCAGCGCTGGCTCGGCATTCGCCGGAGCCTTTGCCATTCTGCTGCGCGAGGGCGTCGAGGCCCTGCTGGTGGTCGTCGCCATCTTGGCGTTTCTGCGCAAGGCAGGCCGGGCCGAAGCCATCCGCTATGTGCATGGCGGCACCCTGGTGGCGCTGTTGGGCGGGGTTGCGACTTGGGGTGCAGCCACCTATCTAGTCACGATCAGTGGAGCGAGCCGCGAAGTGATCGAGGGTGCATCGGGGCTATTCGCCGCAGCGGTGCTCGTCTTCATCGGCATCTGGATGCACAGCAAGAGCCAGGCCGGTGCTTGGCAGCAATATGTGCGGCAGAAGATCGGCGCAGCACTCTCGAAGCAATCGCTTTGGGGATTGTTCGTGCTGAGTTTCGTCGTGGTATACCGGGAGGTCTTCGAGACCATCCTGTTCTACGTTGCGCTGTGGAGTCAGGGCAACGGCCATGCGGTGATTGCTGGTGCTCTTGTTGCTTCGGCATCGCTGGCTGTGATTGCCTGGCTGCTGCTGCGCTACTCCAAGCGGTTGCCGCTGGCGCAGTTCTTCTCCTGGAGCGCGCTGCTGATGGCACTGCTCGCCGTGGTGCTCACCGGCAAGGGCGTCGCCGGATTACAGGAAGCAAATCTGATCGCCTCGCGCCTCATCAATCTGCCGCGCATCGACCTGCTGGGCTTCTACCCCACGGCCCAGGGCGTGATGGCACAGGGTCTGTGCGCTTTGGTGCTGGTTGCGGGATTCCTGTGGAACCGACGCACTGCCAATCAAGCATCTGCGGCGCAGCCGATGCCAACTGCAAGCGCACGACAATGACCACGCCCCTCACCACGACTCCCGGATCGGTCTGCTAGCCTCCGCTGATGCCGCTTCCTCGCGCCCTGCTGACCCTGTTGCTGTGCATCACCTTGCTGGTGATGCGGATCGGCAGCGCGCACCTGCACCTGTGTATGGATGGGCAAGCGCCCGCCGCGAGCATCCACTTCGACGATGACGCGGTGAGCCCCGCCGCGACCCATGCGGAAGTCGGTCAGGCCCATCAGGACTACGACGTCGAGCTGGGCAGCAACGCCCTCGGCAAGCTGCCGAAGATCGACTTCACGCTGCTGGCGTTGCTGCTCACTTTCGCGCTGTGGCTGTTGCCTCGGCGTCGCCCGCAGCCCATCGCGTGGCAGCCCTCGCTGCGCACGCCGTATTCACCGCCGTATTACCTGCGCCCGCCACCCTGCGGGCCACCCCTGAACTCCCTCGCGTGAACTGACGCGCCCGGCGATCTCGCCGGGCATCGCGCCTGCGTGCATTCGCCCCTTGCGATGCGCCGGGCAGTCCGACGGAGTTTTCTTTCATGTCTCATCTATTCACCCGGCTGCGGTGCGGTCTCGCCGCGCCGTTGCTGCTGATCTCTGCCACCGCTTTTGCGGGCAGCACTCCACCCTCAAGCGCTCTCGGCAGCTATGTCGAGGCCGTGCTGCGTTCCCATCCCGACCTCAAGGCCGCCGACGCCAACGTCATTGCTGCCCAGGCAAAAGCAGAAGGGTTATCGCAAGCCACCTACAACCCCGAACTCAATCTCGATGGCCAGCGGTCGCAGAGCGATGCGTACTCCATTGGCCTGAGTCAGTCGCTCGATCTCTCCGGCAAGCGCAGCGCGAAGCGTCTGAGCGGGCAGAAGCTCTTGCAGCAGGCTGTTGCCGAGCGTGCCGCGCTGCGTCAGCAGCTCGCCACCGGCGTGCTGTCGGCCCTAGCCGACTACCAGGCCAAGCAAGCCGCGCTGGTGCTGGTGCAACAGCGGCTGGAGCTGCTGCAACGCTTCTCCACCATCGCCGAGCAGCAATACGCGGCGGGCGATAGCGGCATTCTCGACCGAAACCTTGGGCAGCTCGCACTGGCGGAAGGCATCGCCATCGCCGGTCGCGCCGAGCTGGAGCAATTGCAGGCCCGCCGCGCGCTCGATGCCGCCACAGGCAATGCGCCGATGGAACCACCGGCGCTGCCGCCCTCACCGCCGATGCCCGCGGCAGTCAGCGCCGACTACGAGACGCTGTTGCAGGCCCTGCCGCAGGTGCAGGCATCACAGGCCCGCAACGAAGCCGCACTCGCCGAAGTCGAGATCGCCAAGAGCAATGGCCACGCCGATCCCACGGTCGGCATTCGAGGTGGACGCGAAACCAGCGACAGCGAACCGGGCAAGACGCTGGTCGGCTTGCAACTCTCCATCCCGCTATTCGTCCGCAACAACTTCCGCGCCGAGCAGCAGGCCGCGAGTGCGAGCGCCGATGCCACGCGGCTGGAATCTGCCGCTCTCACACAGCAAGCATTGGCCCGCATGAAGGCCACGGCCAGCCAATACCGCGCCTCGTTCGCCGCCTGGCAACGCTGGCGTGGCGCATCGGGCACCGCCCTCAACGACGGCGTGGAGCTGCTCGACCGAGTGTGGAAAGTGCGCGAGATCAGCACCGCCGAATACCTGGTGCAGCTCAAGCAGCTGCTCGACGGCCGCGCGGCTGGGGAGGAACTGCAATTCCAGACCTGGCGTGCCTGGGCCGAATGGCTGGAAGCCTCCGGCCAATGGCAGCAAGCCCTCAACAGCCTCGATGCGTCTGCGGCGACCACGCCCGACGCCATCTCCAACCTCAATTCAGGTAACACCCCATGAACTCCTTCCTGCGTAAAACCCTGATGGCCGCCGCCATCGCCACGCTGCTCGCCAACCTCACGGCCTGTGGCAAGAAAGAAGCTGCCGAACCCGCAGCAGAAAGCGCCGAAGCCGTCACCCCCATCGATACCGTCGAACTCAAACCCGGAGCCGATGACACGGCTGGCATCCAGATCGAAGCCATCACACCGCGCACGCTGGCGCGCACCGTCTCTGCGCCTGGCGAGGTGAAATCCAACGACTACCGCTCGGTGCAGATCACCCCACGTGTCGCTGCCCAAGTGGTGCGTCGCCTCGCCAAGCTGGGTGACACCGTGAAGGCCGGCCAGCCCTTGGTGACGCTGACGAGTGTGGAAGTCGCCGAAGCCCAGGGCGAGGCGCAGGTGAAGGCCCGAGAGTGGGCGCGCGTACGCGAACTCGGTGAGGCCATCGTTGGCGGTCGTCGCTTTCTCGAAGCGCGCGTGGCCGCCGAACAGGCCCGCGCCAAACTCATCGCCTATGGCCTCTCAGCTGCCGAGGCGGGTCAGAGCAATTCACTGGGGCAATTCACGCTGGTCTCGCCGCGTGCCGGCACCGTGCTCAAGGACGAGTTTCTGGAGGGTGAGCGCATCGAGCCAGGCCGCGCGCTGTTCCTGGTTGCCGATGAATCCGCCGTGTGGATCGAGGCCAATCTCTCGCCCACCGACGCCGCCAAGGTTGCCGAAGGCAGCAAGGCGCTGGTTAAGCTCGATAGCCGCTGGCTCGATGGCAAGGTGATTCAGAAGCACCACCTCATCAATGAGACCACGCGCACCATCCCGGTTCGCATCGAGGTGACGGCATCGGACGACCATCTGCACAACGGCGAGTTCGTCGAGTGCCGCGTGGAAGTCGGCAGCCTCGACAACGTGATGGCGGTGCCGAATACCGCGCTCTATCAGGGCACCGACGGCAGCTGGGCGGTGTTCGTGCAGAAGAGCGCCACGGCTTACCAGCGCGTGCCCGTGACGCTCAAGGATGACCTCGGCCAGCAGACCATCGTCGAAGGTCTGGAGGCGGGGTCGAAGGTCGTGGCGCAGGGCGCGTTCTATCTCAACTCCGAACTGGCGAAGGCCAGCTTCGGCGAAGAATAGGAGCACCTGCCATGTTCGATGCCATCGTCAATTGGTCGGTGCGAAGCCGGCTGCTCGTGGTGCTGGGCCTGCTGGGTGTCTTGGCGGCCTGCGCGCTACTCATCCCCAAACTCAAACTCGACGCCTTCCCGGATGTCACCAACATCCAGGTCATCATCAATACCCAGGCCCCTGGCCTGGCCGCCGAAGAAGTGGAGCAGCTCATCACCTTCCCGGTGGAGTCGGTGATGTATGCGCTGCCGGACATCGCCGAGGTGCGCAGCGTCTCCAAGACCGGCCTCTCGGTCGTCACCGTCGTATTCAAGGACGGCACCGATCTCTACTTCGCGCGCCAGCTGGTCTTCGAGCGCCTTCAAGCCGCACGGGAGCAAATCCCGGATGGCGTCGGCGTGCCGGAAATGGGGCCGAATACCTCGGGCCTGGGCCAAGTCTTCCAATACGTCTTGCAGGCCGACGATCCCAAGAAGTTCGATGCGATGGCCCTGCGCAGTCTCAACGACTGGGTGGTGAAGCTGCTGCTCTCGCCGGTCGCGGGCGTGACGCAGGTGCTGTCCTTCGGCGGTGACGTGCGCCAATACCAGGTGCAGGTCGATCCGCAGCGGCTGCTGGCGCAGAAGCTCAACATCGAAGACCTCACGACTGCCATCGAGAGCAACAACCGTAACGCCGGTGGCTGGTATGTGGATCGCGCCGCTGAGCAGCTGGTGCTGCGCGGGGTCGGCTTCGTGCGCAGTGGCGAGGATGGCCTGCGTGACATCGCCAATATCCCAGTAAAGAATGCCGATGGAGTCTCGGTGAAGGTCAGCGATGTGGCACGCGTGGCCTTGGGGCCGGAGATTAGGCAGGGCGCCACCAGCATGTCGGTGCGTGATGCGGACGGCAAAACCAAGGTACTAGGCGAAGTCGTCACTGGCATCGTGCTCAAGCGGTTTGGCGCGAACACCAAGGCGACCATCGACGGCATCAAGGCGCGACTGCCGGGCATCCAGAAAGCCCTGCCTCCGGGCGTGAAGCTGGTGCCGTTCTACGACCAGTCCGATCTCGTCAGCAAGGCCGTGAACACCGTGACCAAAGCGCTGATGGAAGCCTTCGTGCTCATCATCATCATCCTGGCGCTGTTCCTCATGAATGCACGGGCGACGCTGCTGGTACTGCTGTCGATCCCGATCTCGATTGGTCTCGCACTCGCGGCCATGTCCTACTGGGATGTCTCCGCCAACCTGATGTCGCTGGGTGGTCTGGCGATTGCCATCGGCATGATGGTGGATGGCTCGGTGGTGATGATGGAGAACATCTTCAAGCACCTGTCGGAGCCCGATCACGACCACGAGGCGCATGCCCGGCAACTGAACCCCGGCGATCCCGACCCCTACGATGCCTCGCACGACAAGCACGGCATAGCAGCGCGGATCATGTTCGCCGCCCGCGAGGTCGGTCGCCCGGTGTTCTTCGCGGTGCTCATCATCATCACGGTGTTCACGCCGCTGTTCGCGCTCGAAGGGGTGGAAGGCAAAATGTTTCAGCCGATGGCGATCTCCATCGTACTGGCAATGATCGCCTCGCTGATCGTGGCGCTGACGGTGATCCCCGCGCTCTCGACCTACCTGTTCAAGAAGGGCGTGAAGCACCGCGAAAGCCCGGTGATGCCTCCGCTAGAGAAGGTGTATCGGCGTGTTCTGAGCTGGGCCGTCGGGCATGGTCGCACCGTGACGGTCACGGCTGCTGCACTGTTTATCGGTGCCGTGGCGCTGGTGCCCTTCCTTGGATCGGAGTTCGTGCCGGTACTGGAAGAAGGCACGCTGGGCATGCGCATCACGCTCGCCCCTTCGGTGAACATGCAGACCGCGCTGGAGGTTTCCGAGAAGGTCGAGCGCAAGCTGCTGGAGATCCCCGAAATCACCTATGTGCTCGACCGCATCGGCCGCCCGGAGCTGGGCGGCGACCCGGAGGATGTCTCGAACCTGGAGTGGTATATCGGCGTCACGCCGGCTGATGAATGGAAGTCCGCGCGTAACCGCGTCGAGATGGAAGCCCTGATGGCGGAAAAGCTGAAGGATTTCCCCGGCATCGCCATTGGGTTTGGCCAGCCGATTGCCACGCGCGTGGACGAGCTGCTGTCTGGCGTGCGCGCACAGCTCGCCATCAAGCTGTTCGGGCCTGACCTCACGGTGCTGTCAGAAAAGGGCGCACAGATCGAAGCCCTTGCCCGGCGCGTGCAGGGCACCAAGGATGTCGCCATCGAGCAAATCGAAGGCCAGGCGCAGCTGGTGGTGCGCCCCAATCGGGAGACGCTGGCGCGCTACGGCATTCCGGTGTCGGCGGTGATGGCGCTGGTCTCCGACGCCATCGGCGGCAAGACCGCCGGCCAGGTGATTCGTGGCAACGAGCGCTACGACATCTACGTGCGTCTCGACGAAGCCTTTCGCAACAGTGCCGAGACCATCAAGGCGCTGGTGCTGCAAGGGGCCAACGGCACGCAGGTGCGGCTGGGTGATGTGGCGACAGTCGGCATCGAGTCCGGCCCGCCGCAGATTCGCCGCGATGACGTGCAGCGCCGTGTGGTGATCCAGGCCAACGTCGAAGGCCGCGACATGGGCAGTGTCGTGGCGGAACTCGATCAGCGCATCGCCAGCGAGGTCAAACTGCCGCCGGGCTACACCGTGGTCTTCGGCGGGCAGTTCGAGAACCAGAAGCGCGCGCAACAAAAGCTGCTGATCGTCGTGCCGCTCTCACTCGCAATGATCTTCGTGCTGCTGTTCTTCGCCTTCGGTTCAGTCGGCCAAGCGGCCCTCATCATGGTCAACGTGCCGCTGTCGCTGATCGGCGGCATCGTCGCACTGTTCCTTACCGGCCAGTATCTGTCGGTGCCCGGCTCGATTGGCTTCATCGCGCTGTTTGGCGTGGCGGTGCTCAACGGCGTGGTGATGGTGACGGCGATCAACCAGCGGCTGGATGAGCAGCCCGACAATCGGAGCGACCCGTTGCGCGCGGTGCAAGAGGGCGCGTTCTCACGCCTGCGACCCGTGCTGATGACGGCCTTTATCGCAGCCCTTGGCCTCATTCCCATGCTGCTCTCGCATGGCATCGGCTCAGAGATTCAGCGACCACTGGCAACAGTGGTTGTCGGCGGGCTGGTGTCGTCGACGCTGCTGACGCTGATCGTTCTGCCGGCCTTGTATCGTCGCTTCTCGAAAGGACTGATTGAGAGAGACACCGCATGAAAGCAACGCTGCGCCAGACCGTCATTACTGTTGCCATTCTCAACCTCGGATATTTCGGGCTTGAGTTTGGGGTGGCCCGTGCCATTGGCTCGGTTTCGCTGTTTGCCGATAGCGTCGATTTTCTCGAAGACGCCGCCGTCAATCTGCTGATTGCGCTGGCGCTGGGATGGAGTCTGGCGCGGCGGGCGAAGGTGGGCATGGCATTGGCAGCTCTATTGCTGGTACCGGGCCTGGCGACGCTCTGGACGGCCTGGGCGAAGTTCAACATGCCCTTGCCGCCGGAGCCGGTCGCATTGACCGCGACCGGCCTCGGCGCACTGGCGATCAACCTGACCTGCGCGTTCCTACTCGCCCGTTTTCGCGAGCACAGCGGCAGCCTCACCACAGCCGCTTTTCTGTCGGCTCGAAACGATGCGATGGCGAATATCGCCATCGTCATCGCCGGCGGCATCACGGCCTACACCTTGTCTGGCTGGCCTGATTTGCTGGTGGGCTTGGGTATTGCGGCCATGAATGCGGATGCTGCCAAAGAGGTCTGGGACGCCGCTCGAAACGAACATCAAGCCGCAAAGGCATAGACCTCGCGGCGCAAGCACTTTCACCATGGAAAACCCACATGGCACACGATCATTCCCACGGCGGCGAAGCGCCCGAAGGCAAGCTCTGGTTGGCACTGGCGCTCACCGGCAGCTTCCTCGTCGTGGAGGCCGTCACCGGCTTCCTGAGCCACAGCCTGGCGCTGCTCTCCGACGCGGCCCACATGCTCACCGACGTGGCGGCACTCGGTATCTCCATCGCAGCTATCCGCTTGGCCAAACGTGCGCCCGATTCGCGACGCACTTTTGGCTATCACCGCTTCGAGATTCTTGCCGCCGCCTTCAATGCGGTGGTGCTATTTCTGGTCGCGTTCTACATCCTGTTTGAAGCCATCCAGCGCTTCCGCAGCCCGGCAGAGGTGGCCGACGGCACGATGCTGGTGGTGGCGGCCTTGGGCCTAGTCGTCAATCTCATCGCCATGCGCATCCTCAAGGCATCGAGCACCGAAAGCCTTAACGTGAAGGGCGCGTATCTCGAAGTCTGGGCCGACATGGTGGGTTCGATTGGGGTCATCGTCGGTGCCATCGTCATTCGCCTCACCGGCTGGCAGTGGGTGGATTCGGTGGTAGCCGTCGGTATCGGCTTCTGGGTGATCCCGCGCACCTGGAGCCTGCTCAGCGATAGCCTGCACATCCTGCTGCAAGGGGTGCCGGATGGTTTCGACATTGCCAAGATCGAAGCGGACATGAGGCCCGTAAAGGGTGTGGAAGACATCCACGAACTGCATCTCTGGGCGCTTACCAGCGGTCGCAACGTGCTGACCGCGCATCTGGTGCTGGCTGATGGCGTCGCCGACGAGCAGGCCATCTTGCAGGCGACCAGTGAGCTATTGAGCGAGCGCTACAAGATCACAGGGACGACTTTGCAGATCGAGCCGAAGGGATTTCATACCGAGACTGCGCACGACGACCATGATCATGACCACGCCGGACATCAGCACTGACTCCGCCTGGGCTCGCTAGCAGCTGGTGCAGCCGCACTTTGCTGCTACCTTCTGCTGTGACATGGCTTCAGCTGCCAGCGCATCGGCCTTCAAACGTGCCTCGTTGTCCTCACGACGTTCGCTGTAGCGGCTAGTGAGATAGTCCGAGCGATCCCGCACCAGCAGTGTGAACTTCACCAGCTCTTCCATCACGTCCACCACCCGGTCGTAATAGGCCGAGGGCTTCATGCGTCCCGCTTCGTCGAACTCCTGAAACGCCTTGGCGACCGACGACTGGTTGGGGATCGTCACCATCCGCATCCAGCGACCCAGGATGCGCATCTGGTTCACGGCATTGAACGACTGCGAGCCGCCGCTGACTTCCATCACCGCCAGCGTCTTGCCCTGCGTGGGGCGCACGCTGCCGACGCTCAAAGGAATCCAGTCGATCTGCGACTTCATGATTCCCGTCATCGCGCCGTGACGCTCCGGCGAAGTCCAGACCATGCCCTCCGCCCAGGCTGCGAGCGTGCGCAGCTCCTGCACCTTGGGGTGGGTGTCGGGCACGCTGTCGGGCTGCGGCAAGCCAGCAGGATCGAAGATGCGTGTCTCGGCACCCATCGCTTGCAAAAGGCGTGCAGCCTCAAACGTCAGCAGCCGGCTAAACGACCGCTCACGAAGCGATCCGTAGAGCAGTAGAAAGCGCGGTGGGTGCGTTGACACCACTTTGGGCGTCAGCGCGTCCAGCGTCGGCGCCTGGAACGGCGTGGCAATGACGTTCGGCAGGGCAGCAAGCTCAGACGACATCACGGCCCTCGGCATCGATAACGACCTGGCCATCCTCTTTCGTGAACCCCCCTTGCTGCTTGGCAGGCAGCAGATCAAGCACCCGTTCCGAGGGCCTGCACAGGGCCGTGCCGAGCGGCGTTACCACGATGGGACGATTGATGAGGATGGGGTGTTCCAGCATGAAGTCGATGAGCTGGTCATCGCTCCACTTCGGATCGCCGAGGTTCAGGTCTTCGTAGGGGGTTCCGCTCTGGCGCAGCACCTCGCGCACCGGCACGCCCATTGCCGCGATCAGCTCGACCAGCGTGGCCCGGCTCGGCGGGGTCTTGAGGTATTCGATGACCGTCGGCTCGATGCCCGTGTTGCGGATCATGGCCAAGGTGTTGCGGGACGTGCCGCAGGAAGGGTTGTGGTAAATCGTGACGCTCATGGCGGGGTGATCCAGGTCGAAAATAGGTGACGCGGTCAGTGCGCCTTTGGCGGTGTGGCGATCAGCCAGCCGAATAGCAGGGTCGCCGCCGCAGCGCCGACCAACTGCGCAGCGATGAACAGCGGTGCATCGGCAAAGCGGATGCCGGCGAAGGTGTTCGATAGTGAGCGCGCAATCGTCACTGCCGGGTTCGCAAACGAGGTGGATGCCGTGAACCAGTAAGCCCCAACGATGTAGGCGGCGACGGCATAAGGAATCGCCTCGGCCCGGTGCCGCAAGCCACTGAGGATCACCATCAGCAGACCAAAGCTGGCCATCACCTCGCTCCACGCCAGTGCGAAGCCGGGACGCGCCTTGACCGAGAGCTGGAACACCGGCTCACCGAACATCAGGTGCGCCGCCCAGACGCCCAGGATCGCGCCGATCACCTGTGCGAGCACATAGGTCGGCACTTCCCGCCAAGGGAAGTGCTTGCTGGCCGCGAGCGAGAGCGTGACGATGGGGTTGAACTGTGCCCCGGAGATCGGGCCGAAGGTCAGGATCAAGGCGATCAAGCCGCCGCCGGTGGCCAGCGCATTCGCCAGCAGTGCGATGGCCATGTTTCCAGCAGCCAAGCGTTCACCCATGATCCCCGACCCCACGACGACAGCCAACAGCATGGAAGTGCCGACGCCTTCCGCGACGGCGCGACGTGCAAGGTTCATTCGTGGGCGATGCTCTTGACCCGCTTCTCCAGCGACAGGCGATCCAGTTTGTCGAACGGCAAGCTGGCAAAGATTTCGATGCGACGGCGAAGCACCTGAAAGGTCTGTGAGAAGGCTTTGTATTTCTCGTCGTCGGTGCCTTCCACCGCCGCCGGGTCAGGCATGCCCCAATGCGCCGTCATCGGCTGGCCGGGCCAGTAGGGGCATTCTTCGCCCGCCGCGTCATCGCAGACCGTGAAGACGAAATCCAGCTCGGGTGCGCCGGGTGCCGCGAACTCGTCCCAGCTCTTGCTACGCAGGCCTTCGAGCGAGAAGTTGTTGCGCTTGAGCAGTTCGAGCGCGAAGGGATTGACCGCCCCCTTGGGGTGGCTGCCAGCGCTGTAGCCCTTGAACTTGCCTTGGCTGATCGAGAGGTTGTTGATGGCAGCCTCGCCGAGGATGGAGCGGGCGGAGTTGCCAGTGCAGAGGAACAGGACGTTGTAAGGGCGGTGGCTCATGGCGGCTCAGTGCTTGGCGAGGGATTTGGAGGGTTTGCGTTTCGGGGCAGCGGTCACATCGGGTGCGCAGGACACCGCGCAGGGCTGGCCACCACAGCAGTTTTCGCTGAGGTAGCCGATCAAGGCGTTCATCGCCTCGAAGTCGGGCGCGTAGTAGATGAAGCGGCCTTCCTGGCGTGACTGCACCAAGCCCGCATGGCTGAGTTCCTTGAGGTGGAAGGACAGCGTGGCCGGAGCCAGCTTCAAGCGACTGGCGATGTCGCCAACGCAAAGTCCGACTGGGCCGGTCTCGACGAGTAAACGGAAAATCGCCAAGCGGGATTCTTGTGCGAGCGCACCCAGGCAACTGACGGCAGTTTTAGATTCCATGATTCGAGTTTTATCGAATCGTTGTTGCAAGTCAAAGTCAGGTGCGGCGCGCGGGCCGGGAGTTTGGGCTACCTAAGCTTGAGACAGCGCGGCAAGTATCGGGCAGTCGCGCACCGTGCCCGTGCCGGGACAACTGCCGATGAGTTCGACCAGTCCGGCACGGACGCGCTGTAGCTCGACCAGCTTCGCATCCACATCCACCAGTTTGGCAGCCGCTGCTTCGCGGAGCTGAATCATCTCGGAAGGCGCTGCCGATTGCCGCTGGTCGCTTAGGCGTAGCAGCTCCATGATTTCCGGCAAGGCAAATCCGAGCGACTTCGCGCGCCGGATGAAGCTCATGCGTGATAGCGATTCCGGCGGGAACAGCCGGTAGCCGCTGTCGCTGCGCGCGGCGGCGGCCAGCAGCCCGATCTGTTCATAGTGCCGCACGGTCTCGGTGCCAACACCCGCAGCACGGGCCAATTGGCTCACGGTGTATTCGGTCATGGCTGCGCTCCCTTCAGGCCGCGGCGGCGCATCAGCAGGTAGGCCGCAGGGATCACGAACATCGACAGCAACGGCGCGGTAATCATGCCGCCGACCATCGGCGCTGCGATGCGCTGCATGATCTCGCTGCCGGTGCCCGCACCCCAGAACAGCGGTAGCAGTCCCGCGATGATGACGGCGACCGTCATCGCCTTGGGCCGCACCCGCAGCACGGCACCCTCGACGATGGCTTCTTCCAGATCGGCGACCGTGTGTAGTGCTCCGCGCTGCTGACGCTGCGCGATGGCCTGCTGGAGATAGATCAGCATGATGACGCCGAACTCCGCCGAGACACCCGCGAGCGCGATGAAGCCCACACCACTTGCCACCGACAGGTTGTGGCCCAGCCCGAAGATCAACCACAGCCCGCCCACCAATGCGAACGGCAGGGTCGCCATGATGAGCAGCGCCTCGCCGAAGTTGCGGAAGGTGAGATAGAGCAGCAGCAGGATGATGGCTAGCGTGAATGGCACCACCAATTGCAGGCGCTTGGCGGCACGCTCCAGATACTCGAACTGCCCCGACCAGGCGATGGAGTAACCGGCAGGCAGTTGCACCTGCTCGGCGACGGCCTTCTTCGCATCGGCGACATAGCCGCCGAGGTCACGGCCCCGGATGTCCACATACACCCAACCGTTGGGACGGGCGTTCTCGCTTTTAATCATCGGCGGGCCGTCGGCAATTTCGATCTCGGCAATCTGCCCCAGCGTCACCGTCGCACCCTTCATGGTGACGATGGGCAGCTCGCGCAGATCGGTCAGCGAGTCGCGCAGCTCGCGCGGGTAGCGGAGATTGATCGGGAAGCGTTGCAGGCCCTCCACCGTCTCGCCGACATTCTCGCCGCCGATGGCCATCGCCACGATGCGTTGCACATCGGCGATGGAAAGCCCCAACCGCGCGGCGGCGATGCGGTCAGGATGAATCTCGATGTAGCGCCCGCCGGAGACGCGCTCCGAGAACGCCGAGGACGTGCCGGGGATGGCCTTCACCACGCGCTCCACCTCGGTGCCCAGGCGTTCGATCACGGCCAGGTCAGGCCCGGCGATCTTGATGCCCACAGGCGATTTGATGCCGGTGGCCAGCATGTCGATGCGGTTGCGGATGGGGTTGACCCAGACATTGCCCATGCCCGGAATCTTCAGGGCTGCATCCATCTCCTCGATGAGCTTTTCCGTGGTCAGCCCCGCACGCCATTCCGATTTGGGCTTGAGCTGCACGGTGGTCTCCACCATCTCCAGCGGCGCTGGATCAGTCGCGGTTTCGGCGCGGCCAATCTTGCCGAAGACGCGCTTCACCTCCGGGAAGGTTTTCAGGATACGGTCGGTCTTTTGCAGAATCTCCGCACCCTTGCCGACAGCCAGACCCGGCAGCGCGGTGGGCATGTAGAGCAGATCGCCCTCATCCAGCGGCGGCATGAACTCGCTACCGAGCTTCGTCGCAGGCCACACCGACAGCACCATCGCCACCGCTGCAATCGCCAGCGTCATGCGAGGATGCCGCAGCACGGCGTGGATGCCGGGCCGGTAGATAGCAATGAGAAAGCGGTTGATCGGGTTCTTCTGCTCGTCCTGAATCTTGCCGCGTATGAACCAGAACATGAGCACTGGGATGAGCGTCACCGACAAGCCCGCCGCAGCCGCCATCGCATAGGTCTTGGTGTAGGCCAGCGGTGCAAACAAGCGGCCTTCCTGCGCTTGCAGGGTGAACACCGGCACGAAGCTGAGCGTGATGATGAGCAGCGAGAAAAACAGCGCCGGGCCGACTTCGGCGGCAGCATCGGCGATCACCTGCAAGCGTTCGGCACCTTCGGGATCGCGCCCTTCATGCTCGTGCTTGAAGTGTTCCAGCTTCTTGTGCGCGTTCTCGATCATCACTACGGCGGCATCCACCATCGCACCGATGGCAATGGCAATGCCGCCCAAGGACATGATGTTGGCGTTGATGCCTTGCGACTTCATCACGGTGAAGGCGATGAGTATGCCCAGCGGCAGCGTGAGAATGGCGACGAGCGCGGAGCGCAGATGGAACAGAAAGAGCACGCAGATCACGGCGACGACGATGAACTCCTCGATCAACTTATGACTGAGGTTGTCCACGGCACGATTAATGAGCGAGGAGCGGTCGTAGGTTTCAACGATCTCCACGCCCTTGGGCAGGCTGGCCTTCAGCGTTTCGAGTTTCGCCTTCACAGCCTGGATGGTGCTCGCGGCATTGGTGCCGGAGCGCAGCACGATGACGCCGCCCACCACTTCGCCTTCGCCATCGAGTTCGGCGACACCGCGCCGGGTTTCCGGGCCAAGCTGCACCGTTGCGACATCACGCAGCAAAATGGGTGTGCCGCTGTCGCCAAGCCCCACCGGAATAGCGCGGAAGTCGTCGAGCGTTTTTAGATAGCCGCGAGCGCGCACCATGTATTCGGCTTCGGCGAGTTCCAGCACCGAGCCGCCGGTCTCGCCATTGGCGTCCTGCACGGCTTTCAGCACCGTCTCGACCGGCAGCTTGAAGGCGCGCAGCCGAGAGGGGTCGAGCACGATCTGATACTGCTTGTTGAAGCCACCCAGCGTCGCCACTTCGGCCACGTTGGGCACCGTCTTCAGCTCGTATTTCAGGAACCAGTCCTGCAAGGCGCGGAGCTGGCTGATGTCCTGACCGCCCGTGCGATCCACCAGCGCGTATTCGTAAATCCAGCCGACGCCGGTGGCATCCGGCCCCAGTGCAGCGCGGGCATTCGCAGGCAAGCGGCCCTGCACCTGGCTCAGATATTCCAGCACGCGCGAGCGCGCCCAGTAGAGATCGACACCATCCTCGAACAGGATGTAGACGAAGCTCTCGCCGAACAGCGAGTAGCCACGCACGGTCTTCGCGTAAGGCACCGAGAGCATGGTGGTGGTGAGCGGATAGGTCACTTGGTCTTCCACCACCTGCGGCGCCTGGCCGGGATAGGTGGTGCGGATGATGACCTGCGTGTCGGAGAGATCGGGGATGGCGTCCAGCGGCGTGTTGAAGGCCGAGTAAGTGCCCCAGCCCGCCAGCATCAGCGCGACCAGCAGCACCAGGAAGCGGTTATGGACGCTCCAGTGAATGAGGCGTGCGATCACGGGGCTTTCTCCTTCATGGTGTCCTGCATCTCGCCCATGCCCTTCATGTCCTTCATCCCGTCCATGTTGTTCATGGCGGGCTTGCTGCTTTCGCTCATGCCTTCCATGCCTTTCATGTCCTCCATGCCCGCCATCCCTTTCATGTCGCTGTCCGCGCCGATGCGCTGATAGGCACCGAGCAAGCTGGCTTCGGAATCAATGAGGAACTGGCCGGAGACCACCACCTGCTGGCCTTCTTCCAGACCGGACAGAACCACCGTTTCACCATTGCGCTCCGGCCCCACTTCAACTGACGCCGGGCGATAGCGACCCTCGCTCTCGGCCACCATCACGACGGTGCGGGTACCAGTGCGGATCACGGCTTCGCTGGGCACGAGCACGACGTTTTCCTGCGGGCCGCCGAACAGGCTCACGTCGGCGAACATGCCGGGGCGCAGCGCGCCGTCGGCGTTGTCGAACACCAGTCGCGCTTTCAGCGTGCGGGTCATGCTGTCGAGCGAGGGATAGAGGTAATCCACCCGACCCTCGAAGACCTTGCCGGGCAGCGATTTGAGCCGCGCTTCAGCACTGCGCCCTTCCTTCACCCAGCTGGCCTGTACTTCTGGAATTTCGACCATCAGCCAGACCTGCGAGAGATCGGCGAGCTTCATCAGCGGCATACCGGGCGAGAGCTGCGCGCCCTCGCGCACCATCAGCTCCATCACGAAGCCAGATGCGGGAGCGAAGACGCCGGACTGACTGCCGCCACCCGTACCACCACCGAGCAGGCGCAAGCGCTGCTGGCTAGCCTTGGCCAGCGAGGCATCGCCAGAGTCCTGAGCGAGCTTGAGTTCCTGCTTGGCCGCGAACAGATCAGGCGAATAGAGCGCCGCCAGGCGCTGGCCCTTCTTCACCACATCGCCTTCGGCACGCACGTCGAGGTGCTCAATCCAGCCGGCGGTGCGTGACTCCACCGTGACGATACGGCGCTCGTCGAGCGCCACGCTGCCCACAGCTTCGACCCGCTGAAAGAAGGTGCCGGTCTTGGCCGGTGCGGTGCGCAGGCCCAGGTTCTGCGCCATGCGCGGATCAATCTCCACCACCGTGCCACCACCACCACTGCCGTCGCCGTATTTCGGCACCAGCTGCATGTCCATGAAGGGTGACTTGCCCGGCTTGTCGAAGTGCTGGGTCGGCACCATCGGGTCATACCAGTAGAGCGCCTTCTGCTCAGCGTCGGCCATTGCCATGCCGTCCTTGCCGCTCATTCCTTCCATGCCGCTCATGTCGGCCATCGCGGCTTCCTGCCGCTTAACGAGTTTCATGCCGCAGATCGGGCAGCTGCCCGGCTCGCCTTGCTTCACCTGCGGGTGCATGGCGCAGGTGTAGTAAGTCTTGCCTTGGGCATCGACGCGCTTTTCGAGCTTGTGCTTGTGGGGGGCGTCGGGCTGCGCCAGCCACCAGCCGCCACCGGCGGCAGCGAGGGCGATGACGGACAACACGAGGATGGTCTTGGTCTTCATGGGGGTCTTCCGAATTAGGGTGCGAAGTAGCGCAGCTGCACTTGGTGCTTGGCGGAGTCGGCTTGCAGATCGAGTTTCTGCATGGCGAGTTCTAGTGCCATGCGGCGGGCATCGAGCACATCCTTAAGCAGGCCGCTGCCTGCGCCATAGGCCGCGAGGGCGGCGTCTGTGCGGGCGCGGGATTGCGGCAGCAAGGCGCTGTCGTAGCGCGATAGCCGCTCTTGCAGAAGCTGCCAGTCTTCGGCGTTCATGCGGATTTCCGCGCGGTGCTCGCGCAGGGCGTCCTCAAGGCGCGACTGCTGCGAGGCCTGCATCGCCTTCGCGGCATCGAGCTGCTTGTCCTGCCGATTGCCCGTGAAGAACGGCAAGGGGATTTCGACCTGCACGTTTGCGTAGTCGGCAAAGGCCGGGCGATGACCGTAGCCGACCGTCAGCGCCCAATCGGGGTGGTAGTCCTGCTGGGCCAGCTGTACTTCGTTTTCGGCAGTGGCGACTTTTTTCGCCTCGGCCAGAAAGTGCGGGTGGGTGGCGAGTGCTGCCGTCAGCGCAGTTGCATCGGGCGTGGTTTCGGCCGGCAGATCAGGGCACAGCGGGTTGAATGCCGCCTCGCCAATCCAGCGCGCCAAGCCATTACGGTAGTGGCGCGACTGCTGGGCGAAGCCTGCAATCCGCTCACGAAGAGCTTCAGCATCGACTCGTGCGGCCAGCACCTCGGCCTGTGTGGCACGGCCCGCGCTGTAGGAAATCTCCAGCGCCTTGGCCTGGCGCTCGGCTTCGACCAAGCTCTGGCGGGCGAGCTGTTGCGCGGCTTCGGCCTTCCACACGTCGAGCCAGGCGAGGCCGGTTTCACGGGCAATCATCCGCTCCGTTGCCAGGCGTTCGGCATCGAAGGTCTCGGCCTCGCGCTCGGCATGCTCTCGCTTGAGCTTGAGTTTCTCGGCACGCGGAAACTGCTGCCGGATACCCGCCATGATCTGCGTATCGGACTCCTTGCGCAGGGTGAAACGGTCAGAGCCTTCGATCGTCAGATCGCTGATGCCAACGCTCAGGCTGGGATCGGGCAGCTCTCCGGCGGCAATGGCGCGCTGGCGGGCGGCGCGTGCTTCCGCGTCGAGCGCATCGAGCTGTGGCTGACGTTCCACAGCGAGCGTCGCCGCGTCATCCAGGCTCAGCGCCACCAGAGCGTCAGCGGTCTCGGCGGCATGAGCCGTCAGCGCGACCAGCAGCCCAACGACGGCTACTGTTCGACAAAAATGGGGAATGGGATTCATGGTTTCTTCCAAGCTGAAAGGCCTGCGGCGTGGCGTATTAAGCACCACGCCGCAGGCACCGACTTAGCGGACAACAGCGCTGACGGGACGGAGGTTGGGGAACTTGGCAGCGCGCCAGGCTTCGACGCTGCCCGGTGCCGGAGTCGTCGTTGCAGCGTGCTCTGTCTGGCTGGTGCTGGTGGTGTAGAGCCAGGGGTATTTGGCGCGCTTCCATGTCTCCAGAATGTCGCGCTGCACGAGAGCATCGCTCGACGCAGCCTGCGTCGTGGCGGCGTGATACAGGAAGGGAAACTTCGCGCGCTTCCACGTTTCGCTCCAGTTTTCACTGGTGGCTGTCGAAGGCTGGACTGCGGCCGACGCCGAGTGAAGGGGCAGCATGGCGCCAACGGCAATCAGCGCAGCCGACAGCGAACGGATCAGGTTTTTGTTTTGAATGGACATGGGGATACCTCGTAATTTCAAACAGGGGGGATGGCCCCAGCCCAATGGCTGAAGCCGAGTGCCCTGCGCGGACGTGCCGCGCAGGGTCGATGCGCTTTACCGCTGAACGGGAACCGTGCTGCGCGGACCAACCCAGCGCACGGCATCGTTCGTGAGCGCCGCTTGTGGCGGCGACACGTCAGAAACCAGCGAGGGAATGGTCTGGCGCGGGTCGTAGAACTGTGCGCCCAGGTTGCGCTGCGGGGTCGGCGCCGTCTGGGTGACGACGGCACCGATACCAGGGGTCCAATCGAGATCGGTTGGACGTGCATGCGCACTGGCAATGAAACCGGCCGAGAGAACGGCAGCGGTCAGAACACGGGTAAAGCGGGGGGATGAAGTAAACATGGCGAGCCTCTCAAATGACATTAGGGGGTGCAGCCGGATGGCTGCACAGGTCATGAGCCATCACCGTGCGCAGAGGCAGGTGATGGGCGGCGTTTTAGAGCCGCAGGCGAGCCGTGGTGAGGTAGGTTCGAGTGCCAGTGCCCGCAGGCGGGCCACGGGCAGGAGGCGGTGCAGAAATGAGGCGCGGAGCCGGTTCGGCAAGCACCCACATCGTCACTGGCAGAATTGTGAAGGCCGGCAGATCGAGGCTGGGAACCTTGGCGATTGCACCGGGCTGCTGGTCGCCTAGTGATGAGCTTGAGACCACATCGCAGCAGCGGGCTTTATCAGCACCAACCTTGGCGGACGACGAATCGTCACGCTTGGCCTGGTGCTCTTGATGCCCGTGCTTGCAGCAGCACATCGCGCGCACCATCTTCAAGCCATCCATCTGACACGCATAGCCCGTCGTGACCCACGACAGGCTGAGTGCAAGAAGGATGGAAATGAGGTTGCGCATGGGATGAATTGGTTTCGACATGCAGACCATAAACCTTGGGGTTACCCCCAAGTCAAGGAATCAAGAACAAGCAGCTGAATTGACGCGACCATGGCGCTTGCAGACGTAGCAGGCAACTCGATGAGCTGGCCCGTAGGAACGCCGTCTGACAACCTCGTTCCACCCGACAAAGATGCGAAAATGTGAGCCTAGGTAGTCCGTGGTTGACCACTGCCAGCCGCGAAAAAAGCGGGTACTTAAGCGGGTACAGGCGATCTTAACGAGCACTGCATATCAATATAAACAATAGGTTAGTGCTTTTATGATCCTGATGATCGACAACTACGATTCCTTTACCTACAACCTCGTGCAGTACTTCGGCGAACTGGGGGCCGAGGTCGAGGTGCATCGCAACGACCAGATCACAGTGGCCGAAGTCGCCGCGAAAAAGCCCAGCCACATCGTGCTCTCGCCCGGCCCCTGCACGCCCAACGAGGCGGGCATCTGCCTCGACTTGCTCGCCAAGCTGCAAGGCCAGTTTCCGATCCTCGGCGTCTGTCTGGGCCATCAGGCCATGGGCCAGGCCTTTGGTGGCGTCGTGATGCGGGCGCGTCAGGTGATGCACGGCAAGACCTCGCCCGTGTATCACGCACAGCAGGGCGTGTTCGCCGGCCTGCCCTCCCCCTTCACCGCCACGCGCTACCACTCGCTGATCGTCGCCCGCGAATCGCTGCCGGACTGTTTCGAGATCACTGCCTGGACGCAGCATGCCGATGGCTCGATGGACGAGATCATGGGCCTGCGCCACAAGACGCTGCCTATCGAAGGTGTGCAGTTCCACCCGGAGTCCATCCTCACCGAGCATGGACACGCGATGCTGAAAAACTTCCTGGAGGTAAAGCGCTAATGGCCCTCACGCCGCAGGAAGCCCTGCAACGCACCATTGAGCACCGCGAGATCTTTCAGGACGAGATGATCGAGCTGTTCCGCTCGATCATGCGCGGCGAAGTCTCGCCGCTGATGACCGCGGCGATCCTCACCGGCCTGCGCGTGAAGAAGGAGACGGTGGGCGAGATCGCCGCCGCCGCCATCGTCATGCGCGAGTTTGCCCGCAAGGTCGACGTGCCGGATGCGGGTGAGCACTTCCTGGACATCGTCGGCACCGGCGGTGACGGAGCGCACAGCTTCAATATTTCTACTGCTGCGATGTTCGTTGCCGCCGCCGCCGGTGCCAAGGTCGCCAAGCATGGCAACCGCGGGGTGTCATCGAAGAGCGGTTCGGCCGATGTGCTCGAAGCCCTGGGTGCCCGGCTCGACCTGCAGCCCGAGCAGGTGGCTGCCTGTATCGCCGAGACCGGCATCGGCTTCATGTTCGCGCCCAACCACCATCCGGCGATGAAGGTGGTCGCCCCCGTGCGGCGCGAGATGGGTGTGCGCACCATCTTCAACATCCTTGGGCCCCTCACCAATCCGGCCGGCGCGCCCAACATCCTGATGGGCGTGTTCCACCCGGATCTCGTCGGCATCCAGGTGCGCGTGCTCGAACGCCTGGGCGCGAAACGCGCGCTGGTCGTGTGGGGCAAGGACGGACTCGACGAAATCACGCTCGGCGCCGGCACGCTGGTCGGCGAGCTTCGCGATGGTGTGGTGCGCGAATACGAAATCCACCCCGAGGACTTCGGCCTCGCCATGGCCGGCTCGCGAGGACTGACCGTCGCTGATGCCGCCGAGTCGAAGGCGCGACTCATCGAAGCCCTCGACAACAAGCCTGGCATCGCCCGCGAGATCGTCGCGCTGAACGCGGGTGCAGCGATCTACACCGCCGGACTGGCGGACTCGATTGGCGGCGGCATCACCAAGGCCCGAGAGGCACTCGCCAGCGGCGCGGCCCGCGCCAAGGTTGACGCTTTCATCCGCGCCACACAAAAGCAAAGCCCATGAGCGACATCCTCGACAAAATCCTCGCCGTCAAGGCCGACGAGATCCAGCTGCTCGCCAAGCGCTATTCGCGTAGCACGCTGGAAGCCCTGGGCCGCGAGCAGGGCGTGACACGCGGCTTCATCCGTGCGCTCACGGCGAGGGTGGACGCGGGCGAAGCCGGCGTGATCGCGGAGATCAAGAAAGCTTCGCCCAGCAAGGGCCTGATCCGTGCGGACTTCGACCCCGGCTGGATTGCCCGCGAATATGCAGCCGGAGGCGCTGCCTGCCTATCGGTGCTGACCGACGAACAATTCTTTCAGGGCCACAACGCCTTTCTCATCCAAGCCCGGGCGAGCTGTGCGCTGCCCGCAATCCGCAAGGATTTCCTGATCGACGCGCTGCAGATCGCGGAGGCTCGCGCCATCGGCGCTGACTGCGTGCTGCTGATCGTGGCTGCTCTCGCGCCAGCGCAGCTCGAATCGCTGGCCGCCTATGCGGTGAGCCTCGGCATGGATGTGCTGGTCGAAATCCATGACCGCGCGGAGCTGGACGTGGTGCTGAAGGCGAAGCTACCGCCGCCCGTGCACAGTGGCGCACAAAACCCGATCCTGCTTGGCATCAACAACCGCAATCTGCGCACCTTCGCGGTGAGCCTCGACACCACGCTCGAACTGCTGGCCGATCTGCCGCAGGGGATGGCAGTGGTCACCGAGTCTGGCATCGGCATGCCAGAGGATGTGGCGAAGATGCGTGCCGCGGGCGTGCACCGCTTTTTGGTGGGCGAGTCACTCATGCGCCAGACCTTGCCCAGCGCGGCGCTGAAACAACTGGTGGCCCGGGCTTAGACCTTCGGGCGGCGCAGCGAGGTCTTGACCACGCCGGTGAACTGGACGCCCAGCACGACGATGCTGCGGCCCTGCACGGTGACGGTGCCATCCTCAGTGAGCTTTTTCAGCACGCGCCCGGCCATTTCGCGCGAGCAGCCGACGATGCGCGCCAGCTCCTGCCGCGAGATGCGCACCAGCGTGCCACGCGCATGCGGCTGGGCATCGGGCTGGCGACAGAGGTTGAGAATCTCGTGCGCGACCCGGCCTTGTACGTCCAGAAATGCGAGATCGGTGAGCTTTTGCGTGGTGGCGCTCAGGCGCTTGGCGAGCTGTCCAGCCAGCACCAGCATGATTTCCGGATGCTCGCGGATGAAGCGGCGAAAGTTCTCGTAGCCGATCTCGGCGATCAGCACCTGGGTGCGGGTGCGCACCTCGGCCGTGCGGGTCTTCTGCTCCGGGAACAAGCACATCTCGCCGAAGAACTCGCCCGGATTGAGATAGGCAAGCACCATCTCGCGGTTGTCGTCGTCTTGCACGCTGACGCTCATCGAGCCTTCGAGAATCAGGAACAAGGACTGCGGCTCGTCGCCCGCGTGGATGATGATCTGCTTGGCGGGGTAGGAACGCTTGGTCGCCCTGGCAATAAAGGCTTGGACGGCAGGCTGATCGAGCATGGCGGATGGTCTCTACGGCGAAGGCGCTGAACGGCGCGACGCATGGAACCTCTTGATTTGAACGACAATAGCACAAGGATTCTCGGCCTCTTCAACAGCGGAAAACACCATGCAGGCGCGCATCAAGTGGGTTGAAAACATGTCTTTCGTGGCCGAGTCCGGCTCGGGCCACGCGGTGGTGCTCGATGGCCCGCCGGAGCTGGGCGGCCGCAATCTCGGCGCGCGTCCGATGGAGTTGCTGTTGATGGGCGTTGGCGCTTGCTCCAGTGTGGATGTGGTGATGATCCTGAAGAAGGGTCGTCAGCCGGTGGTGGACTGTGTTTGCGAGCTGAAAGCCGAGCGCGCCGACACCGAGCCCAAGGTTTTCACGGCCATCCATCTGCACTTTGTCGTCACGGGCAAGGGACTGAACCCGGTACAGGTCGAGCGCGCGGTGCATCTTTCGGCTGAGAAATACTGCTCGGCGTCAATCATGCTGGGTAAGGCGGGTGTGGCCATCACCCATGATTTCGAGATTCGCGAACCGGGCTGAAGCAGGTCGAACCGGACTTCGAGGGGGCTTCATCAAAGTTTCATGGGCAAAGACTGGCTTTTTGCCCGATAATTCCGCGTCCCCGCAGGTGAGCCTGGCGGGGATTTTCGTTTCATCGCTTCAGCAAGCGATTTCAGGGCGCGCGTTGCGCCGCAGTTTTGGAGAACACCCTTGGCAAAGATCAAAGCCACCAGCAACCCGAAGCTCAAGCTGCTCGGGTTCAACAATCTCACCAAGTCGCTGAGCTTCAACATCTACGACATCTGCTACGCCCGCACCAAGCAGGACCAGCAGGAATACGTGGAGTACATCGACGAGCAGTACAACGCGGAGCGACTCACCGAAATCCTCACCAACGTGGCGGACATGATCGGCGCACACGTGCTGAACGTCGCCCGCCAGGACTACGACCCGCAGGGTGCCTCCGTCACCATGCTGATCTCGGAAGGTCATCTGGATGGCCTCTCCACCCCCGGCAAGAAAGACAAGGAATCGGTGGTGGCCCACCTCGACAAGAGCCACATCACGGTCCACACCTACCCCGAGAACCACCCGGACGCCGGAATCTCGACCTTCCGCGCCGACATCGACGTTTCCACCTGCGGCAAGATCAGCCCGCTGAAGGCGCTGAACTACCTCATCAAGAGCTTCGAGAGCGACATCGTGGTGATGGATTACCGCGTGCGCGGCTTCACCCGCAACGTGCGTGGCATGAAGCACTTCATCGATCACAACATCGACTCGATTCAGAACTTCATTGCCCGCGATGTGAAGGACAAGTACGACATGGTGGACGTCAACGTCTATCAGGAGAACATCTTCCACACCAAGATGAAGCTCAAGGAGCTCGATCTCGACACCTATCTGTTTGGCGAGGGTGCGTCCGAGTTGCCGCCGCGCGAAGCCAAGCGCATCCGCGGCCGCGTCGACCACGAGATCATGGAAATCTTCTACGGCAAGAACATCCAGTCCTGAGGCGGTTTCGCCTCAGGGCAGGCGAAGGTCGGGCGCGGCCGGCGCCTCAGGCAACTGGCTGGCAGCGCGTCGCACCACCAGCCAGCGCGGCACCTTCAGCTGCACGATCATGCGGTAGCACAGCAGGTAGCTCGCCGCGAACAGGACACAGAACCCGATCAGGATGTTGGGCTGGTCGGCAAAAACCACCGCCGGCACCACACACAGCAGCACCAGCACCAGCAGATACGGCGTGGTCATGGCATTCCGCAATACTGCGTCGCGGTGGTCGTTGTCGCCAGGGCGACGGCTCTTGACCAGGCGCCGGTACACCAGATGGTGCAGATGCATCGCGTCTGCCTGGCCCATCTGGCGCAAGCCGCCAGAGGTGGCACGACGGAACATCGAGAACAGCGTCTCCCACACCGGATAAGCGACGATCAGCAGCGCACACCACGGTGATACCGAGGGATTGCGGGTGACCAGCAGAATGCAGAACTCGGCGATCAGGAAGCCGATGAAGTACGCCCCGGCATCGCCCAGGAAAATGCGCCCCATCGGGTAGTTCCAGAACAGGAAGCCGACCAGACTCAGCACCGCCAGGAGCGCAGCCTGCGTCAGCGCGGTGTCACCGTGCATAGCAGCGATGATGCCGATGGCAGAAAAGGCGGCGAGCGAAAAAAAGCCACAGAGGCCGTTGTAACCGTCGATGATGTTGATGGCATGCACCACGCCGGAGACCGCGAAGGCTGTCACCAGCAGCGACAGCAGGGCGCTGCGGGCGAGCAACTCATCGAGCAGGGGCACGTCCAGGCGGCGGATCTGGCCATCGAGAAAAAACCAACCCAGCCCCGCCGCGATCACGGTGACGCCCAGGCGCAGGCGCACGCCGGCTCGACGGCTCACGTCCTCGATCAGGCCGATCACGAATACCGGCAGCGAGCAAACCACCAGCGCCCAGGCCGAGTACTGGCTCACATAGCCCAGCCAATCCCACAGCAGGCATCCGGCCACGAACGAAACGAACACCGGCACGCCACCCAGTCGCGGCACCCAATGCCGATGCACTTTCTGCACACCATGCGATTCGTCGGTGCCGAAGCCGCCGTATCGAGCCGCCTTGATGGTGAGGCCCGCCAGCACCACGCTGAAAACCACCAGCACAATCATCCAAAGGATCATCAAAGCAACTCCTGGAGCGGGTCACATCAGCAGGCGTGGACGGGCAAAGCGTCCATCAAAGCCTGCCAGCGAAAGCCGCGTTCAATGGGTGTCGCAATCGCGACGATGACAATGCCGAGCAATGCTTATGCCGATTCAAGCGTCATTTGAGCACCCGTTGCTGTGGCAAAACGACATGACTCTGATTTCAGCAGGTTTTTACACAACGATTCCGCGCCCACTTCACGCGGGCAGCAACTCCTGGATCAGCGACTGCCAGCGGCCCATCACCCGGCTGCGCTCGAACTCTGCATCGAACAAGGCCCGGGCACGCTGACCCATCTGGCGGCAGCGCTCCGGATCGTCAGCAAGTTCGCGGATGGCCTTGGCGATGGCCTCGCTGTCTTCGAGCGCCACGGCGATACCGATATCGTGTTCGCGCACCAGTCGCGCCACCTCGCTGCCGGGGCTGCCGAGGAACAGCAGCGCACGGCCAGCCGCCATGGCCGAATAGATCTTGCTCGGCACCAGCACTTCGTCGAACTGCGGGTCGAGCATCACCAGATGGATATCGGCGATGCCCAGAATCTGGCCCATGCGCTCGAAAGGCTGCTGACCCTGCCAGTGCACATTGCGCAGCCCAAGGGCGGCGACGCCCTGCTGGAATGCCGTGCGACGACTGCCCTCGCCCACCCAGAGAAACTGGACGTCGTCCCGGTCGCCAAGCCGAGCTGCAGCATCGAGCGAGGACTGAAAGTTGTGGGCAAAGCCCAGGTTGCCGAAGTAGCCGACCACAAAGCGGCAGGGCGGCAACCATTCGCGGGCCAGCGGTAGTTGCTCACGCGCCACCGGCTCGATGCTGCCGGCATTCGCCCAGTTGGGGATGATCGCAATCGGGCAGCCGCTGCCATCGCGCGCCAATCGGTCATGCATGCCCTCCCCAATCACTACCAGCCGCGCGGAGGCGCGATACGCGATGCGCCGCAGGCCACGCAGCAGAGACAGCATGGGCGCCGAGCGGCTCATGAGGCCCGCGCTTTGCACCACGTCCGGGTAGAGGTCCTGCACCCAGTGCACCACGCGAGCACCCCTGAGACGCGCCGCCAGCGTGGCGAGCACATTGAACATCGGCGGGTCCGTCATGCAGATCACCAGCTCGCCGCGCCGCAGACTGAAAAGCAAGGTGAGGAAGCCCTGCAGATAAAACGCGCCATAGCCCGCCGCCCGCAACAACAGGCCGCGCCGCGCCGCGGAGGGCACCGTCAGCCGCGTGAAATGCAGGGCGCCGATCTGCTCCCGCGCTGGCAGGCGCTCGTCAGATCCGCTGTAGCAGCGGTTGCAGGCCAGGATGCGGATATCGAGATCAGGCCGCGCGGCCGCCAGGGCGGTGGCCAGATCGTGCATCAGGCGGCTGGTCGGCGAGTCGTCGGGGAACGCAAAACGGTTGACGAGGGTCAGGCGCGGCATGCTGACCCCCGGCGAGGCGAGACCGTAAACCCGCACATCAGCGTTCGATCAGCCGGATTTCCACCCGACGGTTCTGCTCGACACCCGCCGCCGTGTCTTCACTGGCACGGGGGCGCTCCTCGCCGATGCCTTCGGTGCTGAAGCGATCAACCGCCACGCCCAGCTGGAACAGGCGCTCGTTCAGCAGCTTGGCGAGCGCCTGGGTATCGGCGAGGTTCTTGTCCTCGTAACCCACAGAGTCGGTGTGGACGCGGATCTGCGCGAACAGCTGCGGGTTCTTGATCAGCGCAGCGGCTACGGCGCGCAGGCTGGCGTCGGCGGAGGGCAGTACCTCGGTGGATTCGAGCCCGGCGAAGAACTCGGCGCGTGGCAGATTCAGCGATTGCGGCATCAGGCAGCCGTTCGCATCCACCTGCGCCTTGGCGGGCGGCGGCGGGCAGGCGTCTTCAGGCGACAGCACGGGCGGCACGACCCGCGCCGGCGCTGCAACCAGCGGCGCCAAGGGCTGCGGTTCGAGCGCGACTTCAGGCGGCAGGCTGGGCACTGGTGCTGCGGCCGCCACCACGGCGTCGCTGTGGAACGGCGTCGGCGGCCTTTGTCCAAAACTGTAGAACAGCCCGACGCTGCTCGTCGCGTCGTAGCTGACGCTGCGGCCGGGGACAAAAGCGGGGTCGAAGCGCGCGAGTCCGCGCAGCTCGCCGCGCAGGGTGAGCGCGGGACTCAGCTCATAACCCAGGCCCCAGCCGATATTGGCGTAGGGCGCATTGATCTTGGCATTGCCGCGCTGGGTGGCCACATAGCCGCCGCCGACCAGAAACAAGTAGTTGACGCGCTCATCGAGCCTTTCCAGCCGCAGGTCGAGGCCGCCGCCCAGGCTGCGCTCGCTGTCGCGACCGGCCTCGCCTTTGGCCCGGAAGCCGAACACGCTCGCGTCGACATACGCACCGGGTCGCAATGGCAGACCCAGGGTCAGCCGCCCGGTGGGGGCCGGGGACACGCCGCGCAAATCCTCCGGCAGCACCGCGCCGGCTGAGATACCGACCTGAACCGGGGCGGCCAGCAGAGCGCTCTGGGCAAAGGCCGAGGGTGCAGCAGCGGCGAGCACCAGAGCGGCGCTCTGAAATCCCTGTCTTGTCTGTTTTTTCACTGGGCAAATCCGCTTTCGGTTGGTTCGGCCAAAACACCTTGTGGAGGCGCTTCTCGACGGTGACGAGCATAGGTGGCTGCCGTCGCAGCGGCTACGGACCCCATCAATACTACTAGCCATATTCGTAGCGCCGGAATGTGCAGGATGAAGTCTGTGCCCGCGTGCAGGGCGGCGGCGACCAGCGCTGTGGCACCTGCCAGCGCAATGGCCCGCGTGCCGGCACCGCGTCGATAGCGCAGCACGCGAAATGCATGCCCGGCATGCAGGGCGCCCATCAGCAGCAGCCACAGCAGTCCGGGCAGACCATGCTCGATGGCGAACTCGGCGTATTCGTTGTGGGCGTGGTCGTACAAGCCTTCGAGGGCCTCGCTCTGCGTCGCGAGAAAGAGGCTCTGGAAGCTGCCGCCACCTGCACCCGTGAGCTGGTAGCGCTGCAGCAGCGGGGTCAGGTCGCGCAGGGCGATGGCCCGCTGCTCGGTTTGCAGCTCGGTTTCGTCCAGCCGCTGCACCACCCGCTCCAGACCGTAGTAGTGGCTGACGATCCAGACATCCGCCACGGCAAAGCTGCCCAGCAGCAACATGGCCGTGGCAAGGCGCGCTCGGTTGTGCAGCACGGTCCACAGCAGCACCCCGAACACGAGCGCCACCATGAAGGCGACGTTGCCCATGCGCGACTGGCTCAAGACCACCGCCGCCAGCAGCACCAGCAGCAGCACGCGCCAGACCAGCGCCGGGCTCATCAGCCAGGCCAGCAGGCGCAGCACCTGGCCGCGCCAGCCGCGTACCGGGCTCGGCTCGCTCTTCCACGCCAGTAGCAGCGCCAGTGCGGCCGCTGCACCCAGCGCCAGCAGATGCGAAAAATGGTTGCGGTTGATGAAGGTGCCGGTCGCCCAGCCACGACCAAAGACCTTGCGCTCGAAGAATCCGATCTCGCTGCCGGTGAGCGTCATGCCCAGCCCGTAGAGCGCCTGCAAACCAGCCACCAGCGCCATCACCATCAACAACCCACGCCGCCGCGACTCGCCCTGCACGCACCGGGCAGCCAGCAGGTACAGGCCCAAGAGGCCGATGCTCGCCAGCAGATCGGCGCGACTCGCGGCCGGCTCCACACTCAGGGTGTAGACCGGCTCGAGCCCCAGCGGCGTCACCCCCTGGTGCAGCGACACGGCGGCCGGCGAGAGCCAGGCCAGCATCGCCTC
>Ga0255091_1000156_pt1 | contig 31598 bp, 23 predicted proteins | sample Colum_Yuk_RepB_8_2_FD_188439 | JGI IMG/M metagenome (GOLD analysis project Ga0255091, IMG submission 188439) | Freshwater microbial communities from Columbia River, Oregon, United States - Colum_Yuk_RepB_8d | ecosystem: Environmental > Aquatic > Freshwater > River | place: USA: Oregon... | reverse complement strand
GTGCCGCCACTATCACGACCTATTGGCTCAAAACCTGAGCCGCAATGTCAGCCGCGGTAGCGAGCCAGGGCAGCCTGGAGCCGGGCGGCGACGGCGGCGCGCAGCGCGGGCGGGCCCAGCACTTCCACATCGTCGCCGTAGCGCAGCACATCCATCAGCAGCTCTTCGTCCCGGTGATAGGGGATGCGCAGCCGCCAGCCGCCATCGGGCTGCCGCTCGCCGCTCTGCGTCGGGTGCCACTCTTCATCCGCCACCCACCGCGCGGCCCGGGGCGAGAAGAGCAACTCGGCGGTTTGCGTGGCCACGCCGGAGAAGATGCCGTAGCTGCTGGCCAGCACGGCGTCGAGTGCGTCCGGGGGCTCGTCGCGTGCTGCGGTGGGCAGCTCGCGCGCCTTGCTCAGGCGTTCTACCGCGAAGCTGCGCAAGGCTTCACGGGTGTGGCACCACGCGTCGAGATACCAGCGGTCACGGTAGTGGGTGAGGCGCTGCGGCGAAAGCTCGCGTTCGGTCATCTCGTCAGACTCCCGCGCGTGATAGCGCACGGCGAGTCGCCGTCGGCGCACCAGCGCGCTGGCCACGGTGCCGAAGGCGGCACCCGCTTCGCGGCGCGTGGCGCCGAGCAGGCGCAGGCGCTGGGACCAGTCCGGCAACTGGCCCTCGGCATCCAGCAGCTGGCGCGCCTTGGCGCGGATGGGGGCGAGCTGCTCCGACAGCAGGCTGGGCGCGGTGCTGGCGAGCAGGTTCTCGAATACCAGCAGCGCCGTGAGTTCGCCGGCGTTGAGCCAGAAACCCGGCAGTTCGAAGGGGGCGACACCATCGCGCGCATAGAACACGCCGTGGCTGCGGGCCCGGATGAGCGGGGCGCCGAACTCATCCTGCAACTGCGTGAGCACGCGCTTGAGCGTGGCGGTGGAGCACTCCAGCCGCTGCTGCAATTCGGCAAAGGGAATGGGCGTTCGCCGCGCACTGAGGATGCGATGGCAGCGGATGAGGTGCACGAGCGTGCTCATGCGGCCTCCCGCTCGAAGGTGTTGCCAAGCGTGGTGGCCTCGATGCCGAGGCCTCGCAGGTGCGCGATCAGCGCCTCGCTGTTGCCATGCATGGTGAGCACGCGCTTGGCTCCCGTCTCTTCGATGCTGCGGATCAGACCTGGCCAGTCGGCGTGGTCGCTCAGGCAGAAGCCACGGTCGTAGGCCGCACGGCGGCGGCTGTCGCCGTCCTGCATCCAGCCGCTGGCAAAGCCGGTGGCGGACGGGGCGAGGCGGCGCAGCCAGGGCGTGCCCTTCGCACCGGGCGGCGCGAGGATCAGCCGGCCTGCGAACGAAGCGCCCTTGGGCGGCGTGCCGAACGGCTGCGTGGGCAGCATGCGGATGCCGGCGTTGCGATAGACCTTCACCAGCGGCGTCATCGCGCCGTGCAGGATGGCGGGCTCCTCCGTGAACCTCGCGAGTTCTGCCAGCACCCGCTGCGCCTTGCCGAGCGCGTAGCAGAACAACACGGCCGCCTTGCCGTCGACCTTGCACTGCTGCCACCAGTCGAAGATGTCTTGGGTCACCCGGGCGGGCGCGTCCCAGACGTACTCCGGCTGCGCGAAGGTGGCCTCGGTAATGAAGGTATCGCAGCGCACGGGCTCGAAGGGCGCGCAGCTCGGGTCGGGGCAGCGCTTGTAGTCGCCGCTCACCACCCAGACCTCGCCATCGACCTCGATGCGCACCTGCGCGCTGCCCAGCACGTGTCCTGCGGGGTGCAGCGAGACGGTGGCGCGGCCAAGCGGGAGGCGCTGGCCGTGGTCGAGCAGAGTGATCGCGGCATCGCGGCCCACGCGTGCGCGCATCAGACCTGCGCTGATCCGTGTTGCCCAGTAGTGGCCCATGCCGGGGCGTGCATGGTCTGCATGGGCGTGGGTGATCACCGCACGCGGCACCTTGTGCACCGGGTCGATGTGGAAGTCGCCCGCAGGGCAGTACAGGCCAGCCTCGGTCTGGATGACCAGATCGCTCATGGGTTCTGCGCGAGCAGGGCCAGCAGCTTTTGCAGCGCGCCGCGATTGGCGGCGACGGCGGCGCGGGCGCGCTCACTACGGGCCCGCTGGGCATCGCCCGGCGGCAGCCAGTCGAGCAGGGCCGCGCAGAGGCCATCGGCGTCCGTGACCTCGCGTGCCACCTCAGCCCCCAGCAGCAGCGCGCGGGCATCGAGAAAATTGTGCATGTGCGGGCCGAACAGCACGGGCAGGCCGAGGGCGGCGGGCTCCAGCACGTTGTGACCGCCGACCGGCACCAGACTTCCGCCGACGAAGGCGGTTTGCGCGGCGGCGAGATAGGCCATCACCTCCCCCATCGAGTCGCCGAGCAGGATGGATGCGCTGCCCTCAGGCGCAGCCTCGCCCAGCGTGCTTCGGCGGCAGAACGGCAGGCCGAGCGCGGTGAGCCGGCGGGCAACGTCCTCGAAGCGCTGCGGATGGCGCGGCACCAGGATCAGCAGTGACTTGGGCTCGTGCCGCAAGAGCTGGCGGTGTGCTGCGAGCACCACATCCTCCTCGCCTTCGTGCGTGCTCACCGCGGCCCAGACCGGGCGCAGCGCTGGCCAGTACGCGCTGATCTGCGCGGTCAGCGGGTGCGCGCCGGTGGGCAGTGCGAGGTCGAACTTGAGATTGCCGATCACCTGCACGTGCGGCGCGCCCAGCGCCGTGAAGCGTTCGCCATCCAGCCGGCTTTGCGCAGCCACCGTGGTGACATTGCCCAGCACGGCGCGCGCAAAGCCCGCCACCCGCGAATAGCCCTTGAACGAACGCGGCGAGAGGCGCGCGTTGGCGATGGTGAGCGGAATGCCACGGGCCTTGAGGGCCGCGAACAGGTTGGGCCACAGCTCGGTTTCCATCACCACGACCTGACGTGGTCGGGCGCGGTCGAGAAAGCGGGCGACGATCTGCGGCAGGTCGTATGGCGCGTAGGTGTGGATCACTCTCGCCCCCAGGCTGGCGGCGACCCGCTCGCTGCCGGTGGGTGTGGTGGTGGTCACCCACACCTGCCGCTCCCCGTGGCGTTTGATCAGCGCCTCGATCAGCGGGAGTGCAGCCACCGATTCGCCGACGCTCACCGCATGCACCCACACCGCAACCGGATGCGCCGGCACGCGGCCAAAACGCTCGCCGATCCGCTGCCGGTAGGCCGGCTGCACCCGGCCCTTGAGCCACAGGCGCAGCACGATGAGGGGTGTGAGCAGGGCCAGCAGCAGGGTGTAGAGCGTTCTCATGCAACTAGCTTAGCGACCCTTACAATCGCGCAGCCCATGACGCCACCCGCCTTCCGCTCCGCCCTGCTTGCCCCCTGCCACTGGCCGGTGTGGCTGGGCCTGGGTCTGATGCGCCTCCTGCACTTGCTGCCGCTGCGGGCGCAGTTGCAACTCGGCGAGTGGCTGGGCGCGCTGGTGGCCCGGCTGCTGCCCAGCCGCCGGCGCATCGTGGCGGCCAACCTCAAGGTGGCGTTTCCGGACCACACCCACGAGCAACGCCGGCAGATGCTGCATGCGCATTTCAGAGATCTCGGTCGCGGCGGCTTCGAGGCGGCGATTGCCTGGTGGAGCTCCGATGCGCGCATCGCGGGCTCGGGTCTTGTCGAGGGACTCGAAAACCTGCGCGCTGTGCAAGACCAGGGACAGGGCGCGTTGCTGCTCACGGGGCACTTCACCACGCTGGAACTCGGCGCGCGCTTCCTGACCCTGGCGGGCGTGGAGTTCCACGCCATGTACCGCCCGTACGAAAACCCGGTGATGGACTACCTGATGCACCACTGGCGGCAGCGGCGCAGCAAGCTGCCGGCGCTGCCACGCGAGGAGCTGCGACCGCTGGTGCGGGCGCTGCGCGAGGGGCGGGCGGTGTGGTACGCGCCGGATCAAACCCTCGACCCGCGCATCAGCGTCTACGTGCCTTTTTTCGGCAAGAACGTCGCCACCATCGTCGCCACCAGCAAGCTCGCGGCGATGGGACGGGCCGCGGTGGTGCCCTACTTCCCCGTCTATCTGGGTCGGGGTCGCTACCGGGTGGTGATCGAACCGGCGCTCACTGCGTTTCCCGGCACGGACGAAACCGCCGATGCCGCCCGCATCAACCGGGTGCTGGAAGACGGTATCCGTCGCTACGCCCCCACGGCTTATTTCTGGGTGCATCGCCGCTTCAAATCGGTGCCGCCGGGCGAGCCTGACATCTATCGGGCGGCCGACTGAGGCAGCGACCGCGCCGCCTTTTGCTTTAATATCCGCGCCAGTGTTTCCACTCATATTTAGAGGTTGACGGCGTGAAGCAAACCCTGACCCGCCTTGCCATTGTTGCTGCCGCCACGGTGTTCGCGGGCCCGGCGTTCTCGGCCACCCCCGTCGAACAGGCCCAGGCGCAGCTCACCAGCGGCGACCTGCAGGGCGCGCTGAAAACGCTCGACAAATACCTTGCCGGGGCGCCGCAGGACGCCGAAGCCCGCTTCACGCGCGGCCTGGTGCTGGTCAAGCTCAACAAGACCGACGACGCCATCAAGGTATTCGCCGACCTCACCCGCGACTACCCGCAGCTACCCGAGCCCTACAACAATCTCGCGGTGCTCTACGCCCAGCAGGGCGACTACGAGAAAGCCCGCGACGCGCTGGAGGCTGCCCTCGCAACCCATCCGGCCTACGCCACCGCCCACGAGAATCTCGGCGATATCTACGCCGCACTCGCGGGTGCCGCCTACAACCGGGCGGCGATGCTGGATGGCAACAACCAGGCCGTGCGCTACAAGCAGAACCTGATCAACCAGCTCGATACCGGCATCGGTGCCGCCGCTGCAGCCGGTGCTGCCAGCATTGCCACCCCCGCGCCGGCAGCCGCCCCCAAGGTGACGCCGACGGTGCTGCCGGACTCGGTGAGTGCGACGATCGCGCCGGCCACAGCCGATGCCGCCAACGTCAACTCGGCGCTGCTGGCCTGGGCCAAGGCCTGGTCGGCTCGCGATGCCAATGCGTATCTCGCCACCTACTCCGCCGACTTCGTGCCAGAAGGCGGCCTCGCTCGCGCCACCTGGGAGCAGCAGCGCCGCGACCGCATCGCCCGCCCCACCCGCATCTCGGTGCGCGCGCTCAATCCCGAGATCAGCAAGGTCGGCGACGACCGCGTGCGGGTGACCTTCGTGCAGGAATACCAGTCCGACACCTTCTCGGACCAGGTCAGCAAGGTGCTGGAATTCAAGTCCGGCAGCGATGGCTGGAAGATCGTCCGCGAGTTCATCCGCTAAATCCAAGTCCATTTGCCCTGAGCTGTATTGGGAATGTCTAGTTCCAGATTGTTGGCGTGTGCGCTGCTGTTCGCCCTGACGCTCGAACCCGCCGCTGCCACGCCAACGCAGGCGCTGCAACAGGTGGTCGATACCCTCAGCGGTACCCGCGAGCGGGTCGTGGCTTCCGCGGCGCCATCGCGGGCCGCCGGCAGTTCCACCGTCCGCTTGCAAGAGTTGGTGGAAGAAGCGCAGCTGCGGCTGGCCCCGCCAACCATCCCCAAGGGCAGCTTGCCGGCCAGTCTGCTGAAGCTCGCTGACGAGCAGCGCTATGCCCTGGTGGTGGATCTGCCACGCGCACGGCTTTACGTGCTGGAAAACAACAAGGGCACGCTCAAGGTGGTGCGCGAGCACTACGCGGCCATGGGCCGCAACGGCGTCGGCAAGCAGAACCGCGGCGACCTGCGTACGCCGCTGGGCATCTACAACGTCACTGGATTTACCGATGACGCCGCGCTGCCCGAGCTCTACGGCGCTGGCGCGTTTCCGCTCACCTACCCCAACACCTGGGACAAACACCTGGGCCGCGATGGCTCCGGCATCTGGCTGCACGGGGTGCCGATGACTGTCGGCTCGCGCGCACCACGCTCCAGCGAGGGCTGCGTGACCATGGCCAATGCCGACCTTCTGGCGCTCAAGCCCTATCTGCAGGCAGGCAAGACACCCGTGGTGCTCACCGATTCGATGAGCTGGCTGCCGGTAGCGGTGATCGCCAAGCAGCGCGACGCCCTGCTGGCGCGCATCGGCGACTGGCGCGCGCGCTGGTCGGCCATCGATACCGATGCCTACCTCGATTTCTACGCCGACGACTTTGTCAGCAATGGCATGAACAAGGCGGCATTCAGCGCCTACAAGCGCCGCGTCAACGGCAGCAAGCGCAAGATCGACGTGCAGCTGCGCGAGCTGGATCTGATGCGCTATCCCGGCGAACCCAATCTGGTGGTGGCGCAGTTCCGCCAGGACTACACCAGCGACAACTTCTCGGTGAGTGGTCGCAAGCAGCAGTTCTGGCGGCTGCAGAAAGACGGCAGCTGGAAGATCGTGCTCGAAGAGAGCTGATCAGGGCGCGCCGCCGAGCTCGGCGAGCTTCTGCTCCAGCGCCGCCACTCTTGCCTCCAGCGCTGCGAGGCGCGCCTCGCTACCGGATGCCGCCCGCGGTGCCGACGGACTGTCTTCAACCACCGGCAGCACCGGCTCGCCGCACAGGAGGTGCGCGTGTCGTACGGCCGACTGGCCGGGGCTGCGCGGCAGGGTGAGCACCAGCGGAGTGGCGCGGTCTGCGAGGTCGTCGAGGGCCGTCTGTACGCCGTCCAAATCCGTCGGGCCATTCAGTGGGGCGGCATTGGCACGCAGCTCGGCAGTGGTCTGGGCGCTGCGCAGCATCAGTGTCACCAGCACCGTATGGGTCGCCGGTTTGAGCAGCAGCTGATGCATGAAGCGGCTGCGCCACTTGGTGGCGCGCGAGCTGCTGGTGTCCCGGCTCACGAGGCCTTTTTCTTCCAGCGTGATCAGGGCATTACCCACCTCGCCTTCGGTGAGGCTCATCACCGGGTTGCGGCTGGTCTTCTGGTTGGCGGCGGCCATGAGACCGTTGACCGTCATCGGGTAGTAGTCCGGCGTGGTGAGCGATTTCTCGGCCAGCGCGGCCACCACCCGGGCCTCGGCCGCTGTCAGGATCAACGCTGCGCTCATTGATCGTCCCGCATCAGGGCATCGCGCTTGGCGGCTACGGCCGCCAGCAGCTTGTCCCAGGCCTCGACGAACAGCTTCACCCCATCCACCACCAGCTGATCGGTGGCAGCGTCGAGCGGCAGGCCGAGCTTTTCCACCGCGGCCATCACCGCTTGCGCCGTATTCACTTCGGAATCGAGCGTGCGGTGTACCTCGCCGTGGTCGCGGAAGGCATCGAGCGTGGCGGGCGGCACGGTGTTGACGGTGGCGGGGCCAATCAGCTGCTCGACGTAGAGCGTGTCGCGGAAGGCCGGGTTCTTGGTGCCGGTGGAAGCCCACAGCAGCCGCTGCGGCTTGGCACCCCGTGCAGCCAGCGCCTGCCAGCGCGGGCTGGCGATGAGGGCGAGAAAATCCTGATACGCCAGCTTGGCGTTGGCGATGGCGATGCGGCCGAGCAGTGTCGCCCCCTCCTCGCCGTGCTCCGCCAGGGTGCTGTCCATCACCGCATCGATGCGGCTGATGAAGAAGCTGGCCACGCTCGCGATCTTGTCGATGGGCTCGCCCTTGGCAACGCGGTCTTCAAGCCCTTGCACGTAAGCCTCGGATACGGCGGCGTAGGCTGCGCGCGAGAACAGCAGCGTGACATTGATGTTGATGCCCTCGGCAATCAGCGCCCGCACGGCCGGCACGCCAGCCGCGGTGCCCGGCACCTTCACCATGAGGTTGGGGCGGCCCACCACGCGCCAGAGGCGGCGCGCCTCGGTGACGGTGCGGGCGGTGTTGCTGGCCAGCCGGGGCGAAACCTCCAGGCTGACGTAGCCATCCACGCCCTGGCTGCCGGTGTAGACGGTCCAGAAGGCGTCGGCGGCCATGCGGATGTCTTCGATGGCGACGAGTTCCACCAACTGCTCCGGGTCAGTCTGGCCGGCGCGCACATGGCCGTGCAGCGAGGCGTCGTAGAGGGTCGAGCCGGCAATCGCCTTCTCGAAGATCGCGGGGTTGGAGGTCAGGCCAGCGACGCCGTCGTCGGCAATCAGCTTGACGAGACCGTTGCCATCGACAAAGTCGCGGCGGATGTAGTCGAGCCAGATCGACTGGCCCTGTTCGGCGATGTGTTTCAGACGGCTCATGAGGGGTGACCGGTGGCGGTGAATCGCGGGGACGGGAGCATAACCCCGCCCCCGGCTTCGCCGCGCCCTGCAGGCCACGGCGGGGCACGGATGTTGCGATAACTGGCTGAACCAAAACCATCCCACACCGAGGCCTCCACACCATGCCAACGACTTGCAGATCCAAGGGATTCCAGTTGCGTCCGCTGACCGTGGCAGCCGCCTTTTTCGGGGCCAGCGCCGCCCTGCCCGGTTGGGCGCAGCAGACTGCCGCCCCCGCAGCCGCCACGCCGTCGGAGGGTGGTGTGCTGCTGGAAAACGTGCAGGTCACGGCCACCCGGCGCGACGCCGGCGTGCAGGACATCCCGCTCAACATCACGGCGGTAACGGGCGCGGATATCGCCCGTCAGGGGCTCACCGATCTCGCCGACCTGGCCGCCACCGTGCCAGGGCTGTTTCTGGTCGATCAGGGCGGACGCGATGGCAATCGCATCGTGGTCCGCGGTCTCAATGTCAGCGGCCTGGCCTCCAGCGAGGCGACGGGCAACAGTACCGGCGGCGTGGTGGCGACCTACGTCGGCGATATTCCGCTGTATCTCGACCTGAAACTCATCGACATCGAGCGGGTGGAAGCCCTGCTCGGCCCGCAGGGCACGCTGTACGGCGCGGGCACGCTGGGCGGTGCGATCCGCTATCTGCCCAACCGGCCCAACACCAGCCGCGCCAGCATCAGCCTGAGCCAGGAGTACTACGGCCTGAGCGAGAGCAGCGGCCTGGGCAGCGAAACCACGGTGATCGGCAACCTGCCGCTCAGCGACAAGGCTGCAGTGCGTGCCTCGATGGGCTACTACTTCGGGCCGGGCTTCATCGACAACAAGTTCATCGTGCGCCGGCCCGGTGTGTCGGACCCGGAACCAGACTTTGGCAACCCGGCCGCAGTCGCCAGCAACCTGCGCACGGTCAAGGACGTGGACAACGAGCGCACTCTCGCCGCCCGCGTCGGGTTGCTCTACCAGTTCACGGACCGCCTCGACGGCAACCTCACCTATTTCTACCAGGACCAGCGCATCGGCGGCCGCAGCATCAACCATCGCGATGCCATTGGCACCGGCGAGTACGAATCGGCCAGCCGCTTTCTCGAACCCAACGACCGCGAGAACCAGTTGCTGTCGCTGGAACTGGGTTGGGACCTGGGTGTTGCCAAGCTGACCTCGGCCACCGGCATCTCCAGATACGAAGAACTTGGCCAGCGGGACCAGACCGATCTGCTGCTCGACTTCGAGTATGGCTACGAGGATTTCCCCGCCTTTGCCGCCTTTACCAAGGAGACCGGCCAGCAGGATCGCATCAGCCAGGAAGTGCGCCTCGTATCGAACGACAACGGGCCCCTGAGCTGGATCGTCGGGGCTTTCTACAACGAGGCCGACTCCAAGTTCACCAGCAGCGAGTTCGCCCCCGGCATCCCGCAATTCTTCGGCGTCGACCGGCCGGACAACCTCGAATACTTCTCCACCTCGGACGACACCTTCACGGAAAAAGCGGCGTTCGGCGAGCTGGGCTATCAGTTCACAGCGGCCTGGCAGGCGACCGTAGGCGCGCGCTTTTTCAAGTTCAAGGATGATCTGACGCAGGGTATTGCCTTCCCGCTGGTGGATGGCTCGCAGCCCAACGAGGTGCTGCCGGACTTCCAGTCCAACCAGATCAGCGACAGCGACAGCCTGTTCAAGATCAACACCTCGTATCGCTTCAGCACGGACCTGCTCAGCTACGTGACCGTCAGCGAGGGCTACCGCAGCGGCGGCGTCAACCCGCTGCCCAACTGCCCCGACCCGCTGCCGGCCAACCAGTTCGCCTGTGTGCAACCCGACGAGGCGCTGATCAAGCCGGATACCACCGTCAACTACGAGGTTGGTCTGCGCAGCAGCTGGCTGGGTGGACGACTGGTGGTGAATGGCGCGGTGTATTACATCGACTGGAAGGACGTGCAGGTGGCAGGCACCACCGCCGTCGGCAATGTGCCCATCACGGTCAACGGTGCCGAGGCGAAGAGCCAGGGCGTGGAGCTCTCGATGCAGGGCCTGCTCAGCCGCAATTGGCGCATCAATGCCAGCTACACCTACACCGACTCCCAGCTCAACAAGGACGCACCCGGCATCGTCGGTGGTGAAGACGCCTTCAAGGGCGACCGACTGCCGGGCTCGCCCAAGCATCAGGGCGCGGTGTTCCTGAGCTATATCCAGAAACTCGACGGCGGCTATACCGCCACGCTCGATTACGGATTCCGCGCCGTCAGCAACGTGCTGCAACGGGCCGGCAACCGCGACAACGGCGGCTCGCTGCCGGGTTATGTCGTGCACAAGGCCGCTGCATCGCTGGCGGGCAAGGGCTGGACCGCCCGCCTGTATGCCGAGAACCTGTTCGACCGCTACGTTGAAACCGGTATCCGCAGCGACCGGACCTTCATCCGCGCCATCGACAGTGCTGGCGATACCGACAACGGCGATGGCTTCAAGCTGCGCAGCTACTACAAGGATGTGCTCGAACCCCTGCGCATCGGTGCGAGCCTGCGCTACGACTTCAAGTTCTAGGTCTTCACGGTGGCGCCGCAGCAACGCCAGCACTGGCTGCGGCAGGCCGAGCTGCTGCTGGAACAGCGCCGCCCCGCCGAGGCCGCCGACTGCTGCCGTCGGCTGCTGGCGGTGGCCGTCGACGACGTCGAGGCGCTGTTCCTGCTCGGCATGGCATTGCTGGAACAGCGGCAGTTGGCGGGTGCCATCACCACCCTGCGTCGTGCCCGTGCACTAGCGCCGATCCGGGCCGACCTCGCAGCGCACCTCGCGCGGGCGCTGTCGCTCGGCCAGCAGAAGCAGGCTGCACTGGCCGAGGCCGAGGCAGCAATGGCGCTCGGCCCCGAAACAGGTTTCACGCTGGACACGCTCGGTGTCGTCTTCAGCCGCGCCAACGCCCACGCCACCGCCGTCCGGCTGTTCTCGCAGGCGGTCGCCAAGGCCCCCGACAACCCGGGCTATCAGTTCAATCTCGCCACCTCGCTGAAGTTTCTCGGCGATTTCGAGGCGGCAGAACAGGCCTACGAAGCCTGCCTGCGCGCCGACCCGCGGTATTGGAAAGCCTATCCCTCGCTCTCGCAGCTGCGCCGCCAGACTGCCGCACGCAATCACATCGCCCGCTACGAAGCCTTGCTGCCGCTCGCCAGCACCGTCGAGGCGCAGCTGCACCTGCGCATGGCACTGTTCAAGGAGTGCGAAGATCTCGGTGACTACCCGGCCGCCTTTGCGCACCTGAGCGCTGGCAAGGCCGCCCGGCGACCCAGCCTGGGGTATCGCTTTACAGACGACGAGCAACTCTTTGCAGCGCTCAGGGACCACTTTTCGGCACCGCTGGCACCCGCAGTACCACGCGGTTCGCGCGAGCCGATCTTCGTCATCGGCATGCCGCGCACCGGCACGACGCTGGTCGAGCGCATCCTCAGCAGCCACCCGGATGTGCATTCCGCCGGCGAGCTGCAGAACTTCGGCCTGCTGCTCAAGCGCGCCAGTGGCAGCCGCACGCGGCCGCTGCTGGACGCGGAGACGCTCGCGGGCTTGGCCCCTGTCGATCTAACCGCACTCGGCCAGGCTTATGTGGACAGCACCCGTCCCGATACCGGCCGCACGCCGCACTTCGTGGACAAGATGCCACTGAACTTTCTCTACGCGGGCTTCATCCGGCAGGCGCTGCCGGCCGCTCGCATCGTCTGCCTGCGACGCAATGCCTGGGATACCTGCCTCTCCAACTTTCGGCAGCTGTTCGCGTTGCATTTTTCGTACTACAACTATGCCTACGATCTGCTCGATACCGGCCGCTACTTCATCTTGTTCGACCGCCTGATGTCGCACTGGCAGGCCGTGATGCCGGGCGCGATCCTGGAAGTGGAATACGAGCGGCTGGTGGCCTCGCCCGAGGCGGAAACGCGCCGCCTGCTCGCGCATTGCGGGCTGGAATGGAACGAGGCCTGCCTGCATTTCGAGCGCAATGACGCTGCAGTCGCCACCGCTAGCGCCGTGCAGGTACGGCAGCCGCTCTACCAAGCCGCGGTGCAGCGTTTCCGCCACTACGAAGCCGAGCTCGCCCCGCTGACGCGCCTGCTGACCGACGCGGGCTACGCGCCCTAGCCTGGCCTGTTCCCGCCTAGTCGGCCTTGTTCAGCAGCAGCGCGTTGGCAATCCAGGTCAGCGCGCCGAACACCAGCGCACCGACGAGCGCGGGCCAGAACCCATCGACATTGAAGCCACTCAGGAAGTAAGCCGCCAGCCCGAAGGTCATGGCATTGACGACGAAGCTGAACAGGCCAAGCGTGAGCAGTGTGATCGGCAGGGTGAGCAGGCTCAGCACCGGCTTGATGAAGACATTGATCAAGCCCAGTACGATGGCCGCGATCAAGGCCGTGCTGAAGTTGACCACGTGCACGCCGGGTACCAGGTGGGCGACGCCGAGCAAGCAGAGCGCATTGATGAGCCAGATCAGCAGGAGATTGAGCATGGGTCGAGGTCCTCGCGAAGGGTTAAGAGGATCTTAAGCAGATTGGCTGAACAGCAGCCGGCTCAGGTCGCCACGCGGACGCGGCCTGCGCGCCTGGCTCGGTGGGGCTCCGATCAGGGCTTCGATGCGGGTCTCGCCACGACCAGTGGCTGCACTGCTGCCGGGCGGTGTCACCGCGGACACGACTTTCAGCACTGAAAGCCCGCAGGGGTTCGGCGATCTCCATCGCCGGCCCCTGCCGCTGCGGACGGGCCCTCAGACTTCCAGGTAGTCGAGGATGCCCTGTGCCGCCTCACGGCCCTCGTGCACGGCGGTGACCACCAGGTCACTGCCGCGCACCATGTCACCGCCCGCGAAGATCTTGGCATTGGCCGTCTGGAACTTGTGCTTGGCCAGCACCGCGCCATTCACCTTCACGCGGCCATCGTCGTGCAGCTTCAGGGCGTGCTGCGCGAACCAGGGTGCGGGGCTGGGACGGAAGCCGAAGGCGATGACGACGCGGTCGCAAGGCACGATGTGTTCGCTGCCCTCGATGACCTCCGGCTTGCGACGGCCCTTGGCATCGGGCGCGCCGAGACGGGTCTCGACGAACTTCACGCCTTCGACCTTGCCATTGCCCACCACGCCAACCGGCGCGCGGTTGAACAGGAACTCCACGCCCTCTTCCTTCGCATTCGCGACTTCGCGGCGCGAGCCGGGCATGTTGGCTTCGTCGCGGCGATAGGCGCAGATCACGCTCTCGGCACCCTGGCGGATGCTGGTGCGATTGCAGTCCATGGCGGTATCGCCACCGCCGAGCACGACCACGCGCTGGCCTTTCATGTCGATGAAATCCGCCGCGTTGGTTTCGGTACCCATCACGCGATGGATGTTGCTGATCAGGAAGGGCAGTGCCTGCACCACGCCCGGCAGATCCTCACCGGGGAATTCGCCCTTCATGGCGGTGTAGGTACCCATGCCGAGGAATACGGCGTCGTAGTCCTTCAGCAGTTCGTCGAAGGCCACGTCCTTGCCGATCTCCGTATTCAGCTTGAACTGCACGCCCTGGTGTTCGAGCACCGTGCGGCGGTTCTTCACCACGTCTTTTTCGAGCTTGAAGGGCGGGATGCCGTAGGTCAGCAGGCCGCCGATTTCCGGGTACTTGTCGAACACCACGGGCGTCACACCATTGCGCGTCAGCACGTCAGCGCAGCCGAGGCCCGCAGGCCCGGCACCGATGATGGCGACGCGCTTGCCGGTGGGAACCACCTTGCTGAGATCAGGACGCCAGCCCTGCTTGAAGGCCTCGTCGGAGATGTATTTCTCGATGTTGCCGATGCTCACCGCGCCAAAGCCATCATTGAGTGTGCAGGAGCCCTCGCAAAGACGGTCCTGCGGGCAGACGCGGCCGCAGATTTCCGGCAGCGAGTTGGTCTGGTGCGAGAGCTCGGCGGCCTGGAACAGATTGCCTTCCTCGACCAGCTTCAGCCAGTTGGGGATGTAGTTGTGCACCGGGCACTTCCACTCGCAGTACGGGTTGCCGCAGCTCAGGCAGCGGCCGGCCTGGGATGCAGCCTGATCGGCGGGGAAGCTGCCGTAGATTTCACGAAAGTCGTGGATGCGCACCTCGGCCGGAACCTTCTTCGGGTCCTGGCGCGAGACGTCCATGAACTGCATTGCATTTTTTGCGGCCATGTTCTTGAGTCCTTATGCGGCAGCGCGGATGGCGGTCAACAGCGAGCCGATGTCGGCGGCTTTCGGCTTCACGAGCCAGAAGCGTCCGACGTAGTCGCGGAAGTCGTTGAGGATGGCCTGACCCCATTCGGAGCCGGTTGCCGCGACGTAGTCCTTGATGAGCGCCTTCAGATAGTGCTGATGGCCCTCCATGCTCTCGGCAATCACGCGGTGAATGTCGATCAGCTCGTGGTTGTAGCTGTCCACGAAGTTGCGCTGCAGGTCGAGCACATAGGCAAAGCCGCCGGTCATGCCGGCACCAAAGTTCACGCCGGTCTTGCCGAGCACCGCAACCACGCCGCCCGTCATGTACTCGCAGCCGTGATCGCCGCAGCCTTCCACCACCGCCGTGGCACCGGAGTTGCGCACGCCGAAACGCTCGCCCGCCGTGCCGCTGGCGTAGAGCGTGCCACCGGTCGCGCCATAGAGGCAGGTGTTGCCGATGATGGCGGTGTCCTGGGACTTGAAGCGCACGTTCTTCGGCGGCTTGATGACGATGCGGCCACCAGCCATGCCCTTACCGACGTAGTCGTTGGCATCGCCCTCAAGCTCGATGTGCAGGCCGCCCGCGTTCCACACGCCGAGCGATTGCCCGGCAGTGCCTGTGAGCTTGATCGTGATGGGTGCGCCTTCCAGCCCGTAGTTGCCGTGCCGCGTGGCGATCTCGCCCGACAGCCGCGCGCCAATGGATCGGTGCGTGTTGTTGACGACATAGCTCCACTCGCCGCCGCTCTTGCCTTCAATGGCCGGTAGCGCATCGCGCACCATCTGCTCGGCCAGCTCGGCCTTGTCGAAAGGCGGGTTGGTGGTGGTGCAGTACTGCGGGCTGTTGCTGACCATGCCGCTCGCGTTGAGGATGGGCTGCAAGTCGAGATGGCGATGCTTGCTGGTCTTGCCCTCGGCGATGGCGAGCAGATCGGTACGGCCGATCAGCTCCTGCAGCGTGCGCACACCGAGCAGGGCCATCCACTCGCGAGTTTCTTCGGCCACGAAGCGGAAATAGTTCATCACCATTTCCGGCAGGCCGATGAAGTGCTTCAGACGCAGCACCTTGTTCTGCGTAGCGACACCGGTGGCGCAGTTGTTGAGGTGACAGATGCGCAGGTACTTGCAGCCAAGTGCGACCATCGGCGCGGTGCCGAAGCCGAAACTCTCGGCACCGAGAATCGCGGCCTTCACCACATCGAGGCCGGTCTTCAAACCGCCATCGGTCTGCACGCGCACCTTCTCGCGCAGGCCGTTGCGGCGCAGGGTTTCGTGGGTTTCGGACAGACCCAGTTCCCACGGCGTGCCAGCGTATTTCACGCTGGTCACGGGGCTGGCCCCGGTGCCGCCGTCATAGCCCGAAATGGTGATGAGGTCGGCATAGCACTTGGCCACACCGGCCGCGATGGTGCCGACGCCGGGGCCGCTGACGAGCTTCACGCTCACCATCGCCTTCGGGTTCACCTGCTTGAGATCAAAGATCAGCTGCGCCAGATCTTCGATCGAGTAGATGTCGTGATGCGGCGGCGGCGAAATGAGCGCGACACCGGGCTTGGCGAAGCGCAGCTTGGCGATCTGCTCGTTCACCTTGTCGCCCGGCAGCTGGCCGCCTTCGCCGGGCTTGGCACCCTGCGCCACCTTGATCTGCAGCACTTCCGCGTTGACGAGGTAATGCGGCGTCACCCCGAAACGGCCGGAAGCGACCTGCTTGATCTTGCTGGTCTTCTCGGTGCCGTAGCGCGCCGGGTCTTCGCCGCCTTCGCCGCTGTTGCTGCGGCCGCCGAGGCGGTTCATCGCAATAGCCAGCGCTTCATGCGCTTCGGGCGAGAGCGCGCCGAGTGACATGCCGGCAGAGTCGAAGCGCTTGAGGATGGACTCGACCGGCTCCACCTCTTCAATGGAGATGGCCTGACCTGTTTTCAGCGTGAACAGGTCGCGGATGGCGGCCACCGGGCGCTCATTGACGATCTTCGCGTAGGTCTTGTATGCGTCGTAGTCGGTTTCCTTCACCGCCGTCTGCAGGGTGCGGATCACGTCCGGGTTGTAGGCGTGGTACTCACCACCATCCACATACTTGTAGAGGCCGCCGAACTCGATGGGCTTGCGGCCGATCCAGGCGACCTTGGCGCGGGCGACCTGATCGGCTTCGAGGTCAGCGAAGGTCGCACCCGCGATGCGGTTGACGGTGCCCTCGAAGCAGGTGTTCACCACCTCGTTCGACAGCCCCACGGTCTCGAACAACTGCGCGCCGCGATAGCTCGCGATGGTGGAAATCCCCATCTTCGAGATGATCTTGTACAGGCCCTTGTTGATGCCCTTGCGGAAGCTAGACGCGAGGTCCTCCGGCTGCTTGTTCTTGATCTCGCCGCTGCGCGCCATCTCGTACAGCGAGGCGTAGGCGAGGTAGGGCACCACACAGGACGCGCCGTAGCCGATGAGGCAGGCGAAGTGGTGCGGGTCACGAGCGGTGGCGGTCTCGACGATGATGTTGCAGTTGCAGCGCAGCTCTTCGCGGATCAGCCGGTGCTGTACGGCACCCGTAGCCATCAACGCGTGGATGGGCAGCTTGGCGCGCGCGACGTTGCGGTCGGTGAGCACCAGCACGACCTTGCCGTTCTTGACGGCTGCCACGGCCTCGTCGCAAACGCGTTCGATCGCCGCTGCGAGGCCAGTCTCCGGGTCGTACTGGAGGTCGATCAGCGCGTGCGCGTATTCCGGCTCCTGCAGCGCGAGCAGCTTCTTGAACTTGCCTTCGCTCAGCACCGGCGAGTCCACCGTGAGGCGGTTGGCGCGCTCCGGGGTCTCCTCGAACATGCTGCGCTCGGCGCCCAGCGAGCACTCCAGCGACATCACGATCTGCTCGCGCAGCGGGTCGATGGGCGGGTTGGTGACCTGTGCGAACTGCTGGCGGAAGTAGTCGTACAGCGAGCGGTCCTTGGCCGAGAGCACCGCGAACGGCGTGTCGTCACCCATCGAGCCGATGGTCTCGGCACCCGACTCGGCCAGCACGCGCAGGATCTGGTCTCGCTCCTCGAAGGAGAGGCCGAACAGCTTCTGGTAGATCGCGACACTCTCGGGATGCAGCTTGTCGAGCGCGTTGGGGTCGTCCTTCAGGCTCGCTTCCAGCCGCTTGCCGTTGTCGCGCAGCCACTTCTTGTAGGGCTGGCGGTTGGCCAGCATGCGGTCGATGTCCTCGGGGCGCAGGAGCGAGCCGGTGTCGGTATCGATGGCGAGAATCTGGCCCGGCCGCAGGCGACCCTTTTCCACCACCTGCGCCTGGTCGAAGTCGTTCACGCCGATCTCGGAGGCCAGCACGATGGTGCGGTCGCGGGTGATGACGTAGCGCGTGGGCCTGAGCCCGTTGCGGTCGGTGGCACAGATGGCGTAGCGGCCGTCGGTGAGCACCACGCCGGCGGGGCCGTCCCAGGGCTCCATCTGCAGGCTGTTGTATTCGTAGAAGGCGCGCAGATCGGCGTCGAGGTCTTCCACGTTCTGCCAGGCGGGCGGGATCAGCGCACGCAGGGCCGCGAACATGTCCATGCCGCCCGCGAGCAGCACCTCGAACATGTTGTCGAGCGATTCGGAGTCTGAACCCTTCATGCCCACCAGCGGCGTCACTTCGTGAATGTCCGGCAGGGCGGCGCACTGGAACTTGGGCGCACGCGCCTGGGCCCAGTAGCGGTTGCCGTTGATCGTGTTGATCTCACCGTTGTGGGCGAGAAAGCGGAAGGGGTGGCAGAGCTTCCACTTCGGCATCGTGTTGGTGGAAAAGCGCTCGTGGAAGACGCAGATCGAGCTTTCCATGTCGGGGGCGGCGAGGTCGGTGTAGAACACCGGCAGCCATTCGGGCATCAACAGGCCCTTGTAGACGATGACGCGGCAGGAGAGCGCCGTGACGTAGAAATCCGTATCGCCTTCGGCACTCAGGAGCTTCTCGGCGCGACGACGGGCCTTGAACAGCTTGAGCTCGAACTCGAAGCGGTGCATCGATAGCGGTGCGGTGACAAAGGCCTGCTCGAAGCGCGGCAATGCGGCCAGAGCCTCCTGGCCGCAGGCTTCCGGGTTGACCGGCATCACGCGGTAGCCCGCCAGGGTCAGGCCGTGATGGGCGCAGGCATCCGCCAGCACGGCGCGCTCGCGCGCGGCCACGGTTTCATCCGTCGACAAAAAGAGATTGCCAGCCGCGTACTGTTGCGATGCACCAATTTCGATGCCGGCTTCGGTGGCGACGCGCCGGAGGAAGCGATCCGGCTTCTTCAACAGCAGGCCGCAGCCGTCACCGGTTTTGCCGTCGGCGGCAATGGCGCCGCGGTGGGTCATGCGTTCCAGGCCGGTAATTGCCCGTTTGACGAGATCGTGGCTGGCCACGTCGTCCATCTGGGCAATCATTCCGAATCCGCAGCTGTCACGCTCGAATTCCGGACGGTACATCCCCATTTCGGGGGCTGTCGGCTGAAGACCTTCTGCCTGGTCTTGTGGCTGGCGCATGTTCGATTCCGATAAAAACAGGTGAGGCGGCGAAGCCCTCGCCGCATAGGGTGCGGCCGCTGTTTCAGGGGACGTATCGAGCAGCCTGGCAGGAGGCCGCGTCGCACTAGAGACGCCATTTCGTTGCGGTGCAACAACGAAGTATTAGGAAGCGCGCGCGCCTCGTCAATGTGAGCCCGCGCACGGTTTCTCACAGCGTCTTCAAAAGCGTACGGCCGGGCGTGTGGCGGCGACGAGTGGAATGGTCAGGTGAACTGTGGCGCTTGATAGTTACATTTTGCAATGGCACATTATCAACAAGTTCACTCTAACTGGAGTTTTGCCATGACCGTCACCGCCGTTGCCTCCAAGGCCAAGCTGAATCGCAAGGGCAGCAAGGACATTCCCCGTCGGGATATCCGCTTCAAGCTCGACGACGTCGACCTGAGGACCTGGAATCCGCATGGGCAGCACGTCAGCCAGTTCCTGAACGCACTGTCTGTGGTGTTCCCGGAGGGCGAAAAGTTCTTCATCGAGAGTGCCCGCCACTTCAAGGATCAACTCAAGGACCCGAAGCTGCTGGAGGATCTGCAAGGCTTCATCGGACAGGAGGCCATGCACGGCCGCGAGCATCGCGTCTACAACGAGCGCCTGGCGCAGATGGGCTACGACGTAGAGCGGCTGGAGCGCGATAGCATGAAGCTGCTGCGAGGTGCCTCCGGCAAGAACCCGCTCAACAAGCTGGCCGCCACCTGCGCACTGGAGCACTTCACGGCCGTGCTGGCCGATGTGCTGCTCCGTCATCCCGAGCTGATTCCGGAATCCGCGCACAGCGAGCTGCGCGCCATGTGGATGTGGCATGCGGTGGAAGAAAACGAGCACAAGGCGGTCTGCTACGACGTCTATCAGTCTGTCGCCAAGGGCCCGGCGGGCTATGCCCGACGCACGGCCATGATGGGGCTGGTGACGGTGTTGTTCTGGGCCCGCGTGTTCCAGAACCAGGCGCACTTGGTGGGCCGCGACCGCAAGCTTTCCGACTGGCGCGGCTGGCTGCAGTTCGGCAAGTTCGCCTTCACCACGCCGGGCGGCCTGCGCCATGCCATCAAGCCGTATCTCGACTATTTCAAGCCGGGTTTCCACCCCTGGCAGCACGACAACCGTGCGCTGCTGGAGCAGTGGAAGGCGCGTTATGACCAGCGCGAGATGGAGCAGCTCGCGCTGGCAGCCTGAGCGCGTGCTGCCGTTGCATCGGTCAACCGCATCGACTTCAGGGTTGGTGCGGTAGCTGCTCGAACACCGAACTCAAGATATCCCCCAGATATTTCTGCACCGCCAGTTCCATCGCTCTGGCCACTTCCGCATCGACGGCAACATCGGCGATAGGCCGCAATTTCCAGATCAACTCCGCGATCTTCGGCACCTCGCCCGCCTTGGGCAGGCCATCCTTCAGGTGCTGGGTCAGCACATAGCGCAACGCGAGCTGCACCAGCTCGTTCGCTACACGTTCCACATTGCCTCGCAGCATCCGCAGGATATCGAGCAGGGCACTCAAGGGGATGCCCAAGGCCACCAGTTGCGCCGCCGCATGGACGAGCCTGGGACGCGGTGCCCGGAACCGCAGGCCATCGGCCTGCAGGATGCCGAGATCGGTGACCCGGCGGAGCAATTCAGGGATCTCCGTCAGCTTTTCGCGCTTGGCGAACATGCTGATGATTTCGGGCATCGTGAAATATCCCGGTAGCTCCTCCGACCAGGGCGTGGTGATCGCGCTTTCGAGCCCGAGCAGGTCTCGCAGGTTCTGGCCCTTCTCCCAGGCGGCGATCAGCTCGGCGATGTTGCCCAGCGTGTAGCCGCGGTCGAGCAGCTGGTTGATCAGTCTCAACCGGGCCAGATGATCCTGCGTGTAGATGCCGGTGCGCCCGCGCTTTTCCGGCGGCGGCAGCAGGCCGCGGTCCTGATACGCGCGCACATTGCGAACGGTGGCGTCGGCGGCGCGCGCCAGTTCGTCGACGGTGTATTCGGCAGCGCCGGTCGCGGGGGCGCTGCGCTTGCGGCGGGCCTTGACCTTGGTGTCGGTTTTGGGTTCGGTGGCTTTGCTGGGCATGACGCTACTTTAGCCGCCTTGGGTCGAACAGCCGCTTCCATTCGTCGATTGCGAAACAGTGGCGGTGCGAGAGATCCAGGTCAGGGGATCGCGCCCAGGCCGAGTCGCCGCCGACCACCTCGGGTAAGGCCAAGCTCATTTGAGCCGTCTCGGATCGAACAGCCGCTCCCATTCGTCAATGGCGAAGCGGTCAGTCATGCCGGCGATGTAGTCCGCCACGATACGCGCGCGCGCCGCGTCGTCGTCAGCCGTCGCGATCTCCACATGGGATTGCGGGGGTAACAACCGCGGATCCTGCATGAACGCCTCGAACAGCTCTCGCAGCACGCGCTTGGACTTCTCCATCACGCGGTAGACCTGATGGTGCCGGTAGAGGTGCTCGTGCAGAAAGCGCTTGAGCTGGCGGCTCTCCGTGGCGATGGCCTCGCTGTAGGCGATGAGCGGCTTGACGTTGGCGCGCACGGCTTCGGGCGACAGGGGTGCGGCCTGCTCCAACCGCAGCCGAGAGTGTTCGGTCAGATCGCCCACCAAGGTGCCGATGATCCGCCGCACGGTTTCGTGCCGCACCTGCTTGGGGATGGCCTGCGGGTAGGCGCGCAGCACCTCGTCGTGATGCCGGGCGAACAGCGGCACGGCACGCAACTGCTCCAGCGTGAGCAGCTGCGCGCGGATGCCGTCGTCGATATCGTGGTTGTTATAGGCGATTTCATCCGCCAGATTGGCCACCTGTGCCTCCAGCGTGGGCTGGCCGCCGGTGACGAAACGATGCGCCACCGCGCCGAGCGTGAGGGCACGGGTCTTGGAGCAGTGCTTCAAAATGCCTTCGCGCGTCTCAAAGGTGAGGTTGAGGCCGGTGAATTCGGCGTACTTGTCTTCCAGCAGATCCACCACGCGCAGCGACTGCGCGTTGTGCTCAAAGCCACCCCAGGGCTTCATGCAGGCGTTGAGGGCGTCCTGCCCGGCATGGCCGAACGGCGTGTGGCCAAGGTCGTGGGCGAGGCAGATGGCTTCGGCGAGGTCCTCGTTCAGCTGCAAGGTACGCGCGATGGTGCGGGCGATCTGTGCGACTTCGAGCGAGTGCGTGAGCCGGGTGCGGAACAGATCGCCCTCGTGATTCACGAAGACCTGTGTTTTGTACTCCAGGCGCCGGAACGCCGCAGAATGGATGATGCGGTCCCGGTCGCGCTGGTATTCGCTGCGATAGGTTGGCGCGGGTTCGGCAACGTCGCGGCCGCGCGAGCATTCGGGGCGGGCGGCGTAGGGGGCGAGAGTCATGGGCCGTTATAGCGCAGGCGGGCGACAAGCTGCTCAGTGGCAGAAGTGAGCCAATGTGTCGCCCAGCTTGACGTCGTCGAAATCCGTCGTAAGCACCGCCTCACCAAGACGCTTCAGCAGCACGAGACGAAGCTGCCCGGCGGCCACTTTCTTGTCGGCCGCCATCAGGCGACGAAAGTCAGCGGGCTGCATCCCTGCGGGCGGCCGGATGGGTAGCCCGGCACGGGCGACCAGTTGCATGCAGCGTTCGGCTTCTTTGGCACTGATCCAGTCGAGTCTGGCCGACAGATCCGCCGCCATCGCCAGCCCCAAGCCCACGGCCTCGCCGTGCAGCCACTGCGTGTAGCCGGTATAGGTCTCGACGGCATGGCCAAAGGTATGGCCAAGATTGAGCAGGGCGCGCTTGCCCGTAGTCTCGAACTCGTCCTCGGCGACGATGGCAGCCTTGAGTGCACAGCAGCGCTCAACAACGGCTGCACTGGTCTCGCCGTGCAAGGCCATCAGCTGGTCGATGGCGCCGCCTTCCAGCTGCTCGAAAAACGCAGCATCTCCCAACATGCCGTATTTGATGATCTCCGCTGCGCCGGCGGAAAGCTCGCGTCGCGGCAGGGTCTTCAAAAGGTCCAGATCGGCGATCACTGCGCGCGGCTGGTGAAAGGCGCCGATCAGGTTCTTGCCGCGGGCGTGGTTGACGCCGGTCTTGCCACCGACACTGGAGTCAACCATGGAGAGCAGCGTGGTCGGCACCTGTACAAACTCGATGCCACGTTGGTAAATCGCGGCGCAGAAACCCGCCATATCCCCGATCACGCCACCACCAAAGGCGATGAGTACGGCATCACGCGAGAGCTTCTGCGAGAGCATCCAGTCGAGAACACGCTCGGCGGTCGCCCAGCTCTTGCTCGGCTCGCCGGCGTCGATCACGAAAACCTGCTCTGACTTCAGGTCGAACGCCGCTAGCAGTGCGGGCAGATGGAGTGCGGCAAGGTGGCTGTCGGTGATGATGCGCAGCGCCCGCCGGGATACATCCGAATAACGCTGCGCCTCGGCCATCAGCCCGCTGCCGATATGGATCTCGTAGCTGTGCTGGGCCAGCGATACCGTCAGGTGCCTCGCCACGGCACTCATGGGGTGGCAGTGGCCATCAGGGCGACTTCGATGTCTCTCGCCAGCTGCTTGGCGTTTTTACCGTCGGTATCAAGCACCAGATCGGCAACCTCGCGGTAGAGCGGATCGCGCTCTGCAAACAGCCGGGCCAGCGTTTCGCGCCGATCGCCGTGGGCGAGCAGGGGGCGGTTGTCACTGCGCTCGACACGAGTGAACTGCTGGGCCACGCTGGCGTGGAGATACACCACAAAGCCCCGTGCCTTCAGGGCTTGGCGGTTTTCCGGTAGCAGCACCGCACCACCGCCGGTGGCCAGCACGATGTCGTTATAAGTGGCGAGGTCCGCGATCACGCAGGACTCGCGCTTGCGAAAACCGGCCTCGCCTTCCTTCTCAAAAATATAGGGGATGTCTACGCCCGTCCGGGCTTCGATCTCGTGATCTGAATCGATGAATCGCTGCCCGCGCTGCTCTGCCAGCTTTTTGCCAACGGTCGTCTTGCCCGCGCCCATCGGGCCGACGAGAAAGATGTTTGACGGCATCAGGGCGTTGGCGCTTTCAGGAAGATGTCGAAGGTGTCGCAGACATTGCTGCCCGTATCGGAGCAGGCAGTGAACGATCCATCGATACAAGCGGTAATCCTCACGGTGCTATTGGCAGGCTGGCCGCTCGCGAAGCTGGAGGGCAACAGATACGTCGTGGTTGCCTTGCCGTCCGCGTTGGTGGTGCCGCCGCCAGGGGTGATCTCTTCGTTGTTTGCCTTCGGCGTGGTCGCGGTCTGGCAGAAGCCGAACTGCACCTTGATGTTATCCAAGGGCTGGCTGGCATCGTTCAGCACCTCCACCGACAAGGGCAACTGGGTGTCCCGGGTCAGGATCATGCTGTCGCTCTGGCCGCGCAGGGTGACGTTGAACTCCCGCGTCGGAATCGCATCGACAAACTGCAGGGCCGTCGTGCTCTTGCGCGCATTGCTTGCGACCGTGTCGCTGCAATTGCGGTTCTCGGTCGCGGTGACCTCCGAGAACCCGGAGCTGTCACTGAATGCAGCCAGGGCGTCGGCGGTATCGAAGTTGCCGCTGCTGTTAAGCAGCACTCGCTTGCGCTCGGTGGGGCTGGTGGGATCACCGGCGACGATGAGTCCAAACTTGCCGCCCGTGCTGCCGCCGGGGGCGGTCATCGTCAGATCAAGGCAGCCCGATACGCCCACATTGCCGGCGTCTTTCCACTCGAAATTCAGTTTGGTGCCCTGATCGCGGCCGGTCGGTGCGGACGCGCCATAAGCCGGGGGCGCGACAAAACCGAAGCGATCGGCGCGAACCGTGACGATCTTGCTGGCGGTGCAAACCGCATCTGCATCGCTCGTGCACTGTCGCACCACCGAGGCCCTGGTGCCGCTGGACTCGACGCTCGCCGTGATGGTGAACGTGGTATCGCTGGCCCCGCTGGATGTTGAGGGCTTGACGTTGAAATCCACCTCGCCAAAGGCATCCACAGTGCCCACGGTGTTGCCGGGCTGCTCAGTGCCATCAGCAGCCAACACACTGATCTGGTTGCTCGTTGGATTGGTGGTGAACCGTACCTTCGCACCTTCCAAGGGCTCGCCGTTGTCGCGCTTGAAGCTGAGCGTGAATCCAGACTTGCTCTGACCAGGCAGCGCCTCGCTCGGTCCCACGATGGCCATCGTCGGCGATGCTTCGGGTGGCGTCGGTGTGACCGTCAGGTTGTAGCTGGCGGTCGGATTGACGCCGTCCACGCCCGCTGCATCGACGCGGATGGTGGCGTTGGTACTGGTCGTCACGCCGGCAGGCGCACGGTAGTCGAACTCGACCTGGCCGACACCGTCGGTGCTGAGCCCATTCGGCGTGGTCACGGTGCCAACAGAGGGTGTGAAGCTGAGTTGCTTCGCCACCACCGGTTCACCATTGCCATCCACCAAGGTCGCGAGCAGACCCGTGATGGGGGTACCGGTGGCGATCTGGATCGCGCCGCTGGGCTCGCCATTGGGCCCCTCGGCCGTGAGTACCGGGGCCGAGATTTTCGTGACCGTGAGCACGACGGGCGCCTGTGCCTCGATGGTGTCTGTACCAAAACGATAACTAGCGTCCAGCGTCACCCGCTGCGTGGTGCTTGCACGCGGTGCCTTGTAGCGGAACCGAATCTCGCCATTGCTATTGGTGACGAAGCTCGTGCGTGTCGGGGTACCGCCGCTTGCGGTGAGCAAGGTGCCGGCATCGTTGCTGCCAGAGTCGGTGAGCGTCAGATTGACCGTGGTACCAGAAACTCCAGCGCCGGTCTCGTCAAGAAGCGTTGCCACGAACCCATCGGTGGTGCTCAAGGCAGCAACGGTCTGGCGGCTGCCGTTCGGCGCCGTCACCGTCAGCGTGGGCGCGACCGGGTCCGGCGGCGGCGGCGTGACCACCACGATAAATCCGGCGGTCAACGGATTGCCGTTGGCATTGCCAGTGGCGGTGATGGTGACGTCGCTTTCTTCCCGGATGGTGCTGGGGCTGGTGTAGTCGAAGCTCAACAAGCCATTGGCGTCGGTGATATTGCCCTGCGGGGTGCGCACCCGGCCCGTGGTGACGTCGGTGTCGTTCTTGGCCGTAAACGTCAACGTGATGTCGGGAACCGGATCGTTGACGCTGTCCACGACGGCAGCGGTAAAGCCCCTGGCGGATTGACCCGCCTGAAGCGTCACCGTGCCAGATGGCTGAGCGCCCGGCCCCCGGATGCTGAGCTTGACGGGGTTGGGCGTGACACTGATGTCGCACGTGCCGGTAATGGGGTCGCCAGTCGTCGGCTTGACCGTCGCGGTTACGGTAGCGGCGGTTGCCTTGGTTACACCGGTCGGCGCCTGGAAGGCAAAAATGACCTTGCCTGCGGTGTTCGTGTTGGCACCGCCGAGATTGGTACCGCCGGTAGGCTTGTTGGCGATGATGGTACCGGCCGGTGCGCCGGCCACTGCGGCGGCGATACCGACAAAGGTATTGGGCACTGCAACACCGGCTGCATTGGTGAGTGTCGCCGTAAATCCACTCGCGACCTTGCCGGAGAGCGCGCTGGTGGGGCAATCCAGAACAATCTTTCGAACTGCGGTTGCCGCAGGCGAGTTATTGAGATCGAGCAGAGCGCCGGTGTCGGAGTTTCCGCCGCCGCAGGCGCTGAGGCCGATGGCGGCGCCGACAAACAGAGCCTTGAAAGAGATTATCTGGCGCATCGCTGACCACTCTTTATCAGTTGAGACATGCGGCGAGTATAGGCACTGCCCTGGGGACAGGCCTTGGCGTCAGGCGACTGCCGCTAGATTTAATTGACCCTGAGATCTTCGGAAACGATGCGCGGAGTGACGAAGATCAGCAGCTCGCGCTTGCTGGTTCTGGTCGAATCGAAACGGAACGCACGGCCGAGGAAGGGGATATCGCCCAGCAGCGGCACCTTGCTCGTCGAGTCCACCTTGTTCTGGTCGTAGATGCCACCGAGCACCACGGTTTGGCCGTTGTCGACCAGCACCTGCGTATTGACCTTGCGAGTATCGATCGAGGGCGCAGTACCGCCGTTGCCAGTGTTGACGTCTGCGCCCTGGCTATCGTTGTTGACTTCGAGATCCATGATGACCTTTTCGTCCGGCGTGATCTGCGGTGTCACTTTGAGCGACAACACGGCCTTCTTGAACGACACCGTGGTCGCACCGCTGCTCGCGGCCTGCTGGAAGGGGATTTCACGGCCTTGCTCGATGCTGGCTTGCTTGGCGTTCGCGGTGATGACCCGTGGCGTGGACACCACTTCGCCGCGTCCTTCGGTCTGCAAAGCCGACAGTTCGAGGTCGAGAAGAAAGTCAGAGCCCAGCAAAGCAAAAGCTATGCGCCCGGCGTTGCTCGATGCCGGCAGATTGAAGTTGAAACGATCCGTCGGCGAACCACTGACAGACACCGGGAAGGTTCGGCCATTGCTGAGGAAACTACCCACCGGCACATTCGCCGCGGTGCTGCCGCCAGACGTGGAGATGAGCCCATTGTCGCCTGCGCGACCCACGGCAGTGGCGCCGAAGCGCGACCCGATTTCGCGCGAGTAGTCGTCGTTGGCAATGACGATGCGAGACTCGATGAGGACCTGCCGCACCGGAATGTCGAGCCGCGAAATCAGCGCACGGATCTCTGCCAGTTTTTCGCGCGTTTCGAGCACGAGGAGGTTATTGGTGCGGTCGTCGATGGTGACGCGGCCGCGCTCACTCATGATGGAGTTGTCGCCAGCCTTCAGCAGCGCTGCGATGTCGGTGGCCTTCGCGTAGTTGATCTGGATGATCTCCGAACGCAGAGGTGCGAGCGTGACCTTGGAGTTCTCGGCTTCGGCTTCTTCCTTTTCGCGAGCGGCAAGTTCGGCAAGCGGCGCCACCAGCATGACGTTGCCCTGCTGGCGCAGACCAAGCCCCTTGGTACGCAGGATGATGTCGAGTGCCTGATCCCAAGGCACGTTCTGCAACCGCATGGCCAGCTCGCCGCTGACCGAATCACTGACCACCATGTTCGTGCCGGCGACATCGGCAATGATCTGCAATAGCGAACGGATATCGACGCTCTGGAACGACAGCGAAATTCGTTCGCCGGTGTAGAGCGGCTCGTTACGCTTCTTTTCGTCGATCTTGTCCTGCGAGAGCGGCTGCATCTCGAGCGTGAACGTGCTGCCGGACTGATAGGCAACCTGCTCAAAGTCGGCACCGGTGACCGGCGTCACGGTCATCACGGTGTTGATGCCTTCGCGCACCACATCGATAAACTTGACCGGCGTGGCAAAGTCGAGCACGTCCAGGCGGCGGATCAAGGTGTCGATGGCGCGGGCATTCTTGAAACGAACCACCACCTTGCCGCTTTCCTCCTTCACGTCGACCGAGGTTGCCGGATCGCCGAGCGCGACCACAATGCGACCTTCGCCCTTCTCGCCGCGGCGGAAATCCACGGCCGCGATGCCGGCTTGGGCAGCAGTTCCAGCGCTGGTTGCAACGGGTCGGCTTGCAGCAGCAGCCGGTGCGGCGTTGCCGACATTCAGCTCCACGAACACCTTGTTGGCATCCGTGCGGACCGTATACGGCGTGGTATCGGCCAACTCAATCACGACGCGCGTCCGGCTTTTCGCCTCGGCGGCGGCCACGGCGCGAACCTTTCCGATATTGATCTTGCGGAAGCGCTCGGCCAGCGCGAGGCGGGTATCGGGCAGGTCAATCGACAGGCGTGCCGGCTTGTCGATGGTGAAAACCACAGGTTCGGGGGCCGCCTCGGAGAGTGTCAGCGTGAGCAGCAGGCGATCACTGTCGAGACTCACGTAGTCGACGGATTGCAGCGCGCGGCTCGCCTGGGCAGATGCGGCGGGGCTAAATGCGAGCCATGCAAAGCACAGTGCGGCAACGATACTGCTCGCGCGGGACTTAGTACGGGTCATCAGGCTGGACATGATGAAACTCCCTTGTTATTGCGACAATGCCAGCACGGCCGGGCGCTGCATGAAGCCCCCGAAGCCGTCTGGAATGATTTCAATGAGGTCGATCGAACTATCGCTGATCGAGGTGATCTTTCCGTAGTTCTGACCCATGTGATTGCCCAGCGTGACGCGGTGCAGCACGTTGTCAGGCGCCTTCACCAGCGCATACGTGTTCTTGTCCTTGTTGATGATGCCCAGCATCCGGAGACCATCCAGCGGGAACTCTTCCAGCGGCTCCGGGTTGCGATTGGGATCGGGACGGATATTGGCTCCCGGCGCGTTGGGGTCCTTCTGGGGTTCGGCCCTCACGAAGGGATTGCGCCGGTCATCGCCAACATAGGCAAAGGCTTCGTACTGCTTGATCTGCGGGATCGGCTCGATCTGCTTGGTCTTGCGGTTCTTGACCTCGGTCACGTACTGCTCAAGATCGGACATGCCATTGCTGCAGGCGCTCAGCGCGCAGGCCGCTGCCAGCAAAACGATGGTCGCGAGGCGGTTCATTTCGCACCCGGCGCTTTCGGCTTGGCCGCAGCCAGCTCGGCGTCGTCGAGATAACGATAGGTCTTGGCCAGGGCGCTCATGCGCAACTGATCTTTGGCTGCACCCTGCCCGCCGATGGGCTTGATCTCGACCTCGTCGATGGTGACGATGCGCGGCAGCGCGGCCACGCCGCTGACGAAGTTGCCCATCTGGTGGTAGTCGCCCGTCACGATGATCCGGTTCGGAATCTCTGCGTAGAACTCCTTCTGCACTTCCGGCAGGGGCTCGAACAACTCCTCTTCGAGACTGGAAGCGACCCGGGTCTGCGAAATATCGTTCAGCAGATTGGCGACCTCGGTACGGCTCGGCAGCTGGCGCAGCATGGCGCCAAAGGAGCGCTCCATCTCAGCCAGTTGCTCCTTGTAGGCATCCAGAGCAGCGACTTTCTTCTGCTTGGTCTCGAACTGCTCGCGCAGCGTGACTTCGGTGGCCTGCTCGGCCTGCAGGGTCTCGTATTCGGGCTTGATCGCGAAATTGATGCCGAGACCCACCACGAGTACTGCCGCCAGCACCGTCGCCGAGATATGCACCCACACCGGCCATGCGCCGGGGTTCTCCATGTCCAGCGACTGGAGCTCCTGAAAAACATCCTGAACGTTCATGGCTTCGCTCCCGCAGCAGCCGGATCAGCGTTGTCACCAGACTCGCCTTTGACTGCCTTGGTGAGATTTTTCACCTGTAGGGTGAACTGGCCTTCGCGCTGTTTGTTCTTCTCGCTCGTCTTGATCACCACCAGCTTGGGATCGGCAAACCAAGGCGAGCTCTCGAAACTCTTGATGTAGCTCGAGATGCGGCCGTTGGACTCAGCGATGCCCTCCAGCGTGACGGTGTCGCCCACCTGCTTGAGCGCGGTCAGGGTGATGCCATCAGGAACGGTATTCACCAACTCGTCGAAGAAATGCACCGTCGCGGAACGCGAGCTCTGCAGCTCCTCGATCACCCGCATGCGCGCCAGCAGGTTCTGCTTGGTGCGTTCGAGGTCCTCGATCTCCTTGATCTTCTGATCGATCTCGGCGATCTGCTGCTTCAGGTAGTCGTTTCGTGCCTGCTGCTGGCTGATGGCATTGGTCATGGCGGTGTAGCCAATCGCCACGATGCCGACGGCCAGGATCAGCCCCAGCACCATCATGTTGCGGAACTGCTCCAGCCGACGCGCCCGACGTTCGGCGCGCCAGTCGAGCAGGTTGATCTTGGTCATGGCGGCTTGGCTCCTAGTCCACGACGTCGAAGGCGCGGTGGGCGAGGCCGCAGGCGATCAACAATGCCGCCTCGTCCTTGGCCAGAACCGTCGGCTTGGCCCTGGCGGATACCGCCATGCGCGAAAAGGGACGAGCGACGACGGCAGGGATCTGCAGGCGATCCTGAATGGCCCGGTCCACCCCGGCGATGTGCGCACAGCCACCAGCCAGGATGATCTGGTCGATCTGCGAGTGCGCCGCCGAGGCGTTGAAGAAGAACTGGAACGAGCGGTCGATCTGCTGCGCCATGTCTGACAGAAAGTGACTCAGCACATCCGCCTCGAAACCCTCTGGCAGCTGGCCGGTCCGCTTGGCCTTGCCGGCGTCTTCGTAGCTCATGCCATAGATGCGCATGATGTCTTCGGTGAGCTGCTTGCCGCCGAAGGCCTGATCCCGCGTGTAGACCGTCTCGTTGTTATGAAGGATCAACACCGAGGTGGTGGAGGCACCCATATCGATCACAGCCACCGTTTTGTTCTTGCCCTCGTTGGGCATCTGGTGTGTGAGGAATTGGCAGGAGTTTTCGAGTGCGTTGGCCTCGATATCGACCACCCGGGCCTTCAGTCCTGCCATTTCCACCGCCGCCACCCGCTGCTCGACCTGCTCTTTTCGGCAGGCGGCGAGCATCACATCCACCTTGCCGCCCTCACGTTCCGAGGGTCCGATGATCTGGAAGTCCATATTGACCTCCTCGATCGGATAGGGGACGTATTGATCGGCTTCTGCCTTGATCTGCTCTTCCATGTCGTGGTCGTTCAGGGACGCCGACATCTGGATGATCTTGGTGATCACGGAGGAGCCCGCCACCGCCACTGCAACGTTCTTGGTACGAGTGCCCGCACGCTGGATGGCCCGCCGGATGGCGTCCGCCACCACTTCAGGCTCGGCGATCTGCTTGTCTGCGACGGCATTGATCGGCAGGGGCTCGACGGAATACGCCTCGACCATCACCTGATCACCGCGCTTGGTCAGCTCCAGCAGCTTGACTGCGCTGGAACTGATGTCGAGGCCGATGAGCCCGCGGCTGCTGCCACCGCTAGTCAGTTTTTGTAGGATCGACATGGCCCCGTCCCACCCGCTC
>Ga0255091_1000152_pt1 | contig 31924 bp, 22 predicted proteins | sample Colum_Yuk_RepB_8_2_FD_188439 | JGI IMG/M metagenome (GOLD analysis project Ga0255091, IMG submission 188439) | Freshwater microbial communities from Columbia River, Oregon, United States - Colum_Yuk_RepB_8d | ecosystem: Environmental > Aquatic > Freshwater > River | place: USA: Oregon... | reverse complement strand
GCTTAGCGCCACTCACATTGAGCAGTACTACGGCGGCTCTCACATCCTGCGCAACGTCAGCCTGTCGACCACCCCAGGCAAGGTCACCGTCCTGCTCGGTCGCAATGGCGTGGGCAAGACCACGCTGCTCAAGAGCCTGATGGGCGTGGTGCCGATCCGAAGCGGGCGTGTGCAGCTCGCCCAGACTGACCTGACCCAGGCCCGACCCTACACCCGGGCGCAAGCCGGCATCGGCTACGTCCCCCAGGGTCGAGAGATCTTCGCGCGCCTGACTGTGGAAGAAAACCTGCGCATGGGGCTGGCGGTCTGCCCGGGCCGCACCCCCATTCCGCCGGAACTGTTCGAACTCTTTCCGGTCCTGAGCCAGATGCTGCATCGGCGCGGGGGTGATCTGTCGGGTGGTCAGCAACAGCAACTCGCCATCGCCCGAGCGCTGGCCGCCCGGCCCAAGGTGCTGATTCTGGATGAACCCACCGAAGGCATTCAGCCCAACATCATCAAGGACATCGGTCGGGTCATCCGCCGACTGGCCGATGAGGGCCTCAATGGCCAGCGAATGGCCGTACTGCTGTGTGAGCAGTACTACGATTTTGCTCAGGCGCTGGCCGATGACTACCTGGTGATGGAGCGCGGTGCGGTCATCGCCCACGGCCCTGGGCATGAGATGCAGAGCAAGCAGATTCGCAACCTTGTGGCGATCTGAACCCGCTGCGCATGGGGCTATTGAAAGCCCCTTGGTTCCGTAAAGGTATAGTTCGCGAGTTGAAGGGGAGTAGCTCCCACCGCGCCGCAAGCTGCGACGCAACGCGGACTCATCGTCAGGACGAAACCTGTTGCCCAGCGGCCTCGGTTTCCGGTGAGTCGGGCCGTTCCATCCGGATGGCCGAGCAAGACCTTCAGTCCCTGCAGACAGCCCTGCGGCGGGTCTGCACCGATTGAAATTGTCTGGAGCGCTCCATGGAATTCCTGTCGCCTGCCTGGTGGTCGGCACTGCTCGCGATCATCCTGATCGACCTCGTCCTCGCTGGCGATAACGCCATCGTGATCGCGCTGGCGGCTCGCAGCCTGCCACCCGATCTGCAGCGCAAGGCCATCATCTGGGGAACGGTCGGTGCCATTGCCGTGCGCAGCCTGATGACGCTCGGCGTGGTGTGGCTGCTCAAGGTCCCCGGACTGATGCTGGTGGGCGGACTGGGTCTGCTCTGGATTGCCTACAAGCTGCTGGTGTCCGAAGACGGGGACGGTCATGACGGGCCTTCGGCGAGCACCTTCTGGGGTGCCATGAAAACCATCGTGGTGGCCGATGCGCTCATGGGTATCGACAATGTGCTGGGTGTGGCCGGCGCAGCCCACGGCTCCATGGACCTCGTGGTGCTGGGTCTTCTGATCAGCGTTCCGATCGTGGTGTTCGGCAGCTCGATCGTTCTCAAACTGGTCGAACGCTTTCCCATCATCATCCAGGCCGGTGCGGCCGTGCTGGCCTACACCGCAGCGCAGATGGTGATCGGCGAGCAACTGCTCAAGCCCTGGATTGAGCCCCTGGGGCTGGCCAAGTACGGTGTGCATGTCGTGGCGATCGTGCTCGTGCTGGGGCTTGGCACCCTGGCCAACCGCAAACGCAAGCCGCCAGCCGAAAAACCCTGAGGTCGCTCGGCCTGCCCGCGTCGTTCACCAGGCCAGCAATCAAGACACGTTTGAAAGCCGGCGCCCACCGAGTGCCGTCGGTGGCGCGATGACCAGTGCCTCAGCTCGCATACGACGGATCGACCTTGTCGAGCCGTCGCAGCAGAGAGGGCCATTCCAGCAGCCCGTAGCGGCGACTGCCTTTGCCGGTAAAGAGATCGTTGGTGTATCGCACCGATTCGGCGCTGGGCATGCTGAGCTCGGTATTGCATGACAGGGTCATGACTTGCAGCTGACAGGCCCGCTCCAGGCGATACATGTTATTGAAGCACTCGGGCACGCTGCCACCCACGGTGAGCAGTCCATGGTTGCGCAGCACCAGGGCTTCGCGCTGGCCCAGGCTTTGCACCAGCCGCTCTCGTTCGTCGAGGCGAACCGCGATGCCCTCGAAATCGTGATAGCCGATGTCGGTGAACCGCATGGAGGACTGAGCGATCGGCAGGATGCCGCACTTCATGGCCGAAACCGCCATGCCGGCGAGCGAGTGTGTGTGGATGATGCAATCCACATCATGGCGGGCTGCATGAATGGCGCTGTGGATCACGAACCCAGCCTTGTTGATGCCGAATTCGGTTGCATTGAAGAGCACATTGCCTTCCAGATCGATCCGAATCATCGATGAGGCCGTCATCTCCTCATAAAGCAGGCCGTAGGGGTTGATCAGAAATTCATTGTGCGAGCCCGGGACCCGCACCGAGATGTGATTGGCGACCATCTCGGTCAATCCTTCGAGCGCGATCAGCCGATAGCAGGCAGCCAGATCAACGCGGGCCTGCCACTCCTGAGGGCTGACGAGTTCGCGCACGGGGCGCGTGATCATGATGGCAGGCGCGTTCATGAGAGATTTCCTGTGGGCTTGAAAGTGGGCAGTCTAGGCCGCGACCCGGGGCCATGCAATTCGCAACACCATTGCACCTGGAACAGCAGGCCTGGGCTGGCGGGCGAATTGGCAGGATCTTGCCGAAAGATGGAACACCACGATCCATTCGACAGCAGAACGGGCCTTGCATTACAGTCGCCCCGACCTGATTGCCTACACCGTTGGAGACCCGGATGTTGCCCCTGACTGGATATGCCGAACGCCTCTCGGTCCGCCCGGGGCAGACGCTGCGCTTTCATGTCGCCAATGCCACAGGCCAGGCGGTGCAGGCTCGGGTGGTCCGGGTGCTGTGCGCCGACCCCAATCCAGCCATTGGGGGCGTGCAATTCGAGCCGGTGCCGGTGCCGGTGCGTGGCCTTGCAGCGGCGGGACCCCAGTCGGTGCCCAGCGGCTCCTACGGCGTGCTGGGTGACGAGCAACTGCTTGCGCCCTGCAACGACACGCACAGCCTTACCCTGACGCTGTGGGCCCTGCCGACCCTGGCCCTGAGCCGTCAACAGGTGCTGGTGTCGTGGCTCGATGAGGCCGGCCGTGGGCTGCAGTTGTCCATGCAGGCCGACCAGCGGGTGCGGGTCGAACTGGGTACCGCCGGCGGCGGGGTCTGGGTGAGCAGTGCTCGGCCACTCGCCCTGCAGTCCTGGGCCTTCATCCAGATTCAGGTCAGTGCCGAAGACCAGTCACTTCAGCTGTCGATCGCCGGGCAGGAACCGGTGTCGTGCGGGCTGCCGGGCCCGGCCCAGCTGGTCCCCCAGGGTCGACTGATCAGCCTGGCCAGTGCCAGCGATCAGGCGGCCATCGACACTTTCAATGGCCGCCTTGAAGGCCTGAGCCTCTGGGCCGATCCGAAGCAGACGGATGCAACATGCCTGGCCACCTGGGACTTCTCCCAGCAGATGCATACCCAGGCGGTCATCGACACCAGTTTGCGGGCGCAGCACGGCCGGCTGATCAACACGCCCACCCGGGCCGTGCGCGGCGTGCGCTGGAACGGCAGCGAGCACTGCTTTCGGCATGCGCCGCAGCACTATGGCGCGATCCATTTTCATGATGATGATCTCGACGACTGCCGCTGGCCCGCCACGCACGAGATCACCATTCCTTCGGACCTGCGCTCCGACGCCTACGCCCTGCTGCTCGACGCGGGTTCGGCGCAGGAGAACATTCCCTTCTTTGTCGTGCCTCACTGCGGGCAGGCCCGGGCACGCGTTGCCGTGCTGGTGTCGACCTTCACGTACACGATCTATGGCAACCATGCGCGTCCGGAGTGGATCCACGATGAGCGCTGGCGCCAGGCCCATATCGAGCAGACCCAGGCCTGGAAGGCCTATCCCTACAATCCGGGCGAGCATCGCGATTACGGGCTCTCAACCTACAACGTTCATACCGATGGTTCAGGCATTGGGCTGGTCAGCTGGCGCAGGCCCATGCTCAACCTGCGGGCGGGCTACTTCACCTATCCCTATCCCGAGATTCGTGGTTCAGGCCTGCGGCACTATCCAGCCGACAGCCATCTGCTGATGTGGATGGCCCATCAGGGCCATGAGGTTGATCTGATCACCGATGCGGAGTTGCATGCCGAAGGAGAGGCCCTGCTGGCTCCCTATAAGGTGGTCGTCACCGGGTCGCATCCGGAGTACCACACCGCCCAGATGCTCGATGCCCTGCAGCGCTACCGCGATCAGGGCGGACGCCTGGTGTATCTGGGCGGTAATGGCTTTTACTGGCGCGTGGCGCTCGATGCCAGTCGCGAGGGCCTCATCGAGGTGCGCCGGGCCGAGGGCGGCATCCGGGCCTGGGCGGCCGAACCCGGCGAGTACTACCACCAGCTCGATGGCCAGTACGGTGGCCTGTGGCGCCGCAATGCGCGGCCGCCCCAGCAGCTGGTGGGTGTGGGTTTCAGTGCGCAGGGCAACTTTGTGGGCTCGCACTACCGCATCCATGAGGCGGCCCGCAGCAACCCGAAAGTCAGCTGGATTCTGGAGGGCGTGCAGGCCCAAAACGTGGGCGGCGAGGGATTCTCAGGCCATGGTGCGGCAGGCTTCGAGCTGGACCGCGTGGACGTGCGGCTGGGCTCACCCGCCAACGCCGTGGTGATCGCCACCTCCGAGAACCATCCGCCCGAGGCGCCCTGGGTGCTGGTGCCCGAGGAGCAGCTCACCCACATCACCACCCTGCCCGGCGAGTCGCACCAGGCGCTGATCCGGGCCGACATGACCTACTTTGATCTGCCCGGCGGTGGTGAGGTGTTCTCGGTGGGCTCCATCACCTTTTGCGGCTCACTGCCCGTGAATGGCTTTGACAACGACATCTCGCGCATTCTCGACAATGTGATCCGCCGGTTCAGTCGCTGAGCCCGAGGCCAACCCGCTGGCTCAGTCGGCAAAACCTCGGAACACGGCCGCCTCGTCCACCGACTTGCGGGTGGAGACCACTGCATTGGCCGGAAAGCTGTCGTCGGGCCAGCCCATGGCTACACAGGTCTGAATGACCTGGTCATCGGGAATGCCCGCCTCGGCGCGCACCACGGGCGATTGCATGATGCCTTGGCTGTTGATGACGCACCCGAGGCCTCGCGACCAGGCCGCATTGACCAGGCAGTTCACCACGCCACCGCAGTCAAAGGGCGCGATGTCGCTGCCATGAATGGACCGGTCGTAGGTCACCACGATCGAGACCGGCGCATCAAACTGCCGGAATCCCCGCAACACCCAGTCCTGGCGCTTTTCCTTGTTGTCGCGCTCGATGCCCATCGCGGCGAAGAGCTGCTTGGCAATCCCGATCTGCCGCTCGCGATGCACCCCCTCATAGCCCGGCCCCATGCGGAACTCGCGTGAGTCAGGAACGCCCGCCAGATTGCGCTCGACATTGCCCTTGCGAATGCGGTCAAGCACCTCGCCAGCCACCACATAGAAGTTCCAGGGCTGGGTGTTGAGCGAGGTGGGTGCGCGCATGGCGAGTTCGATCACCTCGCGCACCAGTGCCTTGGGGACAGGCTTTTTGAGATAACCGCGAATGCTGCGTCGCTCGCGAACGACTTGATCGAAATCCATGAGTGTCTCCTGCGTGGGATGATGGGCAACGAGCATCGCGACGCGAAGTCGCGCTGCAGCCTGAAGTGATCTGCCCATGGTACCGGCAGACCGGAGACTCATCACCATGAACCGTTCTGAAGATCGCGCGTCCGTGCACCCCGACCGAGTGCTGACCCACCAGGACTCAAGGGGAGTCGTGACCCTCACGCTCAATCGCCCCGAGCGCAACAATGCCTACGATAGCGGCCTGCTCGAGGCCGCTCATGCCGCATTGAATACGCTCGAGCGGTCTCTCGAGCAAAACCCGTCGACCGACAAGCACGAGGGCCCTTCGCGCAACGTACCTGAGCGTGCCGAACCCCGCATCCTTGTCATTCAGGGGGCAGGCCGGCACTTTCAGGCCGGAGCCGATCTGGCCTGGCTACATGAGGTGAGCCGGCAATCCGAGCAAGCCAATCTCGAGGCCTCTCAAGCCACTGCCGGCCTGATGCATCGCATCACCGCGCTGCCCATTCCGGTGATCGCGCTGGTTCAGGGCGGCTGCTTCGGGGGCGGCACGGGTCTGATCGCCTCCTGCGATATCGTGATCGCAAGCGACGAGGCCCAGTTCTCCATTGCCGAGTCACGCTGGGGCATGGTGGCCGGCATTATCATCCCCCAACTCAACGATGCCATGAGCGTACGCCAGGTGCGCCGCTATGCCCTCACGGGTGAGCGCTTCGGTGCCGAGCAGGCCCTGCGCATCGGACTCGTGCATGAGGTGGTGGCCGCATCAGATCTTGCAGCGGCAGGAGAGCGGGTGATTGATGCCATCCTGCACAACGGGCCGCAAGCCACTGCACTCACCAAAGCCACGGCCCTGCGCTCCTGCTGGTCGATGCAGACTGCCGCAGATCAGGAGCAGCTGGTGCGCGAACATGCCCTCAAACGACAGTCGCGCGAGGCGGCTGAAGGGCTCGCCTCATTCAGGGAAAAGCGCGAGGCGGCGTGGTATCCCGGGCAGAAAACGGATTGATCACTTCGCAGGCACGGGCTGGTACCAGGGCACCTCGCCCCGCGTGCCATAGCGACGCACCCGCAGGTTGGCCTGCTCGCCATGACCGGCGAAGTTTTCCATGTGGCACAGGCGCGAACAGACCTCACCCATGAGCGCGCTGGCCTCGTCGGTCAGCACGCGCTGGTAGGTGCAGGTCTTGAGAAACTTGCCCACCCACAGGCCACCGGTGTAGCGCGCCGCCTTGTTGGTGGGCAGTGTGTGGTTGGTGCCGATCACCTTGTCACCAAAGCTCACATTGGTGCGCGGTCCCAGAAACAGCGCGCCAAAGTTGGTCATGTTGTGCAGGAAATAATCGGGGTCTTCGGTCATGACCTGAACATGCTCGAAGGCCAGTTCATCGGCCTTGCTCAGCATCTCCTCGCGGGTGTCACACACGATCACCTCGCCATAATCGGCCCAGCTCTGCGCGGCAATGCCTGCGGTGGGCAGGAGGGTGAGCTGACGCTGCACTTCAGCCATCGTGGCGCGGGCGAGCGTTTCGCTGGTGGTGAGCAGCACGGCCGGCGAGGTCGGTCCGTGCTCGGCCTGGCCCAGCAGATCCACCGCACACATCTCGGCATCCACCGATTCGTCGGCAATCACGAGGGTTTCGGTCGGACCCGCAAAGAGATCAATGCCCACGCGACCGAAGAGCTGGCGCTTGGCCTCGGCCACATACATATTGCCCGGACCCACCAGCATGTCGACGGGCGCGAGGCTTTGCGTGCCGATCGCCATGGCCACCATGGCCTGCACGCCTCCCAGCACCAGGATCTCGTCGGCACCGGCCATGCTCATGGCCGTCACGATGGCCGGATGAGGCTCGCCCTGATAGGGCGGCGCCGTGGACACCACGCGCGGCACACCCGCCACCTTGGCCGTGAGCACGCTCATATGGGCCGAGGCGAGCAGCGGATATTTGCCGCCCGGGATGTAGCAGCCCACCGCATTGACCGGAATATGCCGATGGCCCAGAACCACCCCAGGCACAGTCTCGACTTCGACCGGCTTCATGGAGTCCATCTGGATCTGCGCAAAGCGTCGGATCTGTTCCTGCGCAAAGGCGATATCCGCAATTTCGCGCGCAGAGAGGCGCTTGCGTGCGGCTTCGATCTGGGTCTGCGACAGTCGGAAATCCGCTGGATCCCACTGATCAAAGCGAATGCTGTAGTCGCGCACCGCTGCGTCACCACGCTGCTCGATGTCCTGGATGATCGATGCAACGGTGTCGCGAACACGGGCATCGTCTTCAGCGCGTGCAGCGCTCGTCTTGCCTTGCTTGAGGTAGCGGATCATGGATTTATCTTTCGTGATGAGCGACCGTCATAGGAGCCCGTCAGGATCCAGCGAACGAAACCGATCATGTCAGCAAGATGCGCGAGATCGCGAGGCCCTGTCATCGGTAAATTGTTGTCAATTGAGGCTCGATTGACCTTCGCCTGTACGGATTCGTCAGGATAGAGGGGAAGGCCAGATCAACCCGACGCCCATCAAAAACGTTCTGGAAAGCGTCTTGGAGGTCGACCAGTTCAAACCCAGTCGGTGTTTTCTTTTTGTCGAACTCAACCAGCAGGTCGACATCGCTCTCTGGTCGATCCTGATGGGTAGCGGCCGAACCAAACATCTGCAGGCGCGATATTCCGAATTGCCTGCACAACCGGGCAATCGCTTCGATCTGGTGATCAGTGAGCTTCATCGGACCAGTCTGCCATGCAGAAGCTTCTTTTTCCAAAAAGCTGAGTCAGACCTCGGGCATCAATCCACCGTCGCGCCCGAAGCCTTGACCACCGCCGCCCAGCGCGTGGTTTCGCTGGCCATGAGTGCGCGGGCATCCGAGGCATTCAGATACCGGGCCTGGGCGCCTCGGCGGTTCAATTCCTCGGCAAACGACGGGTCGGTGGCGACGGTCTGCAGGGCCTGCTCCACGCGCGCGGTGGCTGCGGGCGGTGTGGCCGCCGGCACAAAGATCCCCATCCAGAACTCCACCTCGTAGCCCTTGAGGGTCTGGCCAATCGGCGGCGCGTTCGGCAACGAGGCCGCCGGCCGCTGGTTGGTCTGACCGAGCACCTTGACGCGATCGGCCGAGATCATGGGCAGGGCCTCAAGAATGGAGGACCAATAAAGATCAATGCGCCCTCCCACCAGATCGACCAGCGCGGCCTGGCTACCGCGATAGGGAATGTGGACCATAAAGGTCCGGCTCATGCTCTTGAAGAGCTCACCGGCCAGATGATTGACCGCACCATTGCCCGATGAGCCATAGGTGAGCTTGCCTGGATTGGCGCGGGCATAGGCGATCAGCTCAGCCACCGAATTCACCGGCAATGCCTTGCTCGCGAGCAGGGCAAATCCGGTGGCTCCAAAGATACCCAGCGGTCGCAGATCGTTCTGCGCCGAATAGTTGAGCTTGGGATAGAGCGCCGGATTGATCGCAAGGCTCGAAGTGCCCATGAGCATCGACAGCCCGTCGGGTGTCGAGCGGGCCACCGCCTCGGCGGCCAGATTGGTACCTGCACCGGGCCGGTTCTCGGCCACCACCGGCTGACCCAGCACGGTCTGCAGGCGGGTGCCCACCATGCGCGAGACCACATCGGTAAATCCACCGGGCGGGTAAGGCACCACCAGTTTGAGTGGCGCGCCTGAAGCCGTTTGGGCCTGTGCAGGCCATGCAAGCGTGGACAGAACTGCTGCGGCGCCGCTCAGGGCGCTTCTGCGTGAGGTCATCGCCGGGCCTCCCCTGGCCCTGCGATGGAGCGCCAAACCCTGCTCTCGGGGTCCCAGACGTGAGCCAGGACACAAGGTGTGGGGTTGATGCCACCACAACGGGAGCCGTGCACGTCAGTCAGAAGGACGCGGTGTTGACCGAGTGTTGCCACGGACCATCCGCGGTTGCGGATCGACGTGAGGGTTTGTCCCACCAGAAAGTGCGAATCACAGCCACCCGTGCCGCAATACAGGGATGCAGCCGAAGAGCATGAGAATCCAGCTTCATCCAGAACCCAATCCGTGTGAAGGTCACGGTCAAGGTCGATTCGGGTGACCGCGCCCCATTCAAGCTGGAAACGTCCATTTTCGAAGGCGGCGCAGGCTTGACGCGCAGCCGTTACTTTCGCCAGCAGGGGGGCAGGAAGCTTGGCGAGTTCCTGTGCACCCACGATCCAGGGCATCAGCAGCATGGCCAGGCATGACACGACGACTCTCACTGTAACCCTCCTCAGGTAGAACCCTTGCACGCTGCAGTGAAGAGTCGACGGCTGACATGAACAGCCCTTGGGCCATCGAAATTACAGCACAAATGATTCGAGCCACCCCAATCAACGCAAACCCGCGACTTAAGCCGCCGAAACTTGAGGTGCACGGTGCGCGCTCGACATCGCGCTTGAGGCTGTGGTCCCGGGCACCGAGTCAGGCGCGTCGATGGCGGGCCAGGATGCAGGCTTGCGATATCCTGAGCGGCACTCAACCCCGAACGGACCCGACGATGCCACTCTCGATGTACCAAGCGAGCATTCCGCGCTTCATCAACGCCTTGAACAACCTGTCCGCCATTCTGGACAAGGCCCAGGCCCATGTAGATGCAAAAAAACTCGACGAAACCGCGCTCACGGGCTTTCGGCTTTACCCCGACATGTTTCCGATGGCTCGCCAGATTCTCATTGCCAGTGACACTGCCAAGGGTCTGGCCGCTCGACTGGCAGGCGTCGACATCCCGGTGTATGAAGACACCGAGAAAACCCTGGGTGAACTCAAAGCGCGCATTGCCAAGACGGTCGCGTTTTTGCAGACCTTCAAGCCCGAGCAGATCGATGGCACCGAGGGCAAGGAGATCGTGATCCGCCGTGGCGACAAGGAGACCCGATACAGCGGCATGCAGTTTTTATTGGGGCACGCCATCCCCAATCTCTACTTCCACATCACCACGGCTTACAACATCCTTCGACACAACGGTATCGAGATTGGCAAGCGAGACTTTCTTGGCAATCCCTGAGCCGAGGTCAGTAGGCGTATTGGGCCTGTAACCCGAGGCCAAATTCGCTGCCATGTCGATCAATTGAAAGCAGAAGACCGCCGTTGATCCGCCAGCGGGCCGCAGGTTGACTGGTCAGCCCGAGGCCCACAGACAGGTTATCCGCACCACGGTCACGCCCAACGAAGCTTTGTTTGAAACCCAGGTTGCTGTTCAATGCGGCCTGGATCGCGGTGCCCTCCCCGCTCAATGAATGGCCTCGCTCATATCGAACGAAAGCGATGGGGGTTGCCGACTCTGCAACTCGCCAGCCCTTGAATCGAGCAGTGAGTGCAGCCGTACCGTAGACCGTGGTGGTCTGGGTGGGATCGACGGTCAACTCCAGTCCGGTGGTGCCGGCTTCAACCACCCGAGACTGCGATTGAGCGATCAGGCTGATCCCCAGTTGGGGCGCGAGGCTCAGCCAGTCGTTTTCGAAGACCTGCTGCGACGCTTTCACCTGCCCAAATACGGCACGTTGGGCGTAGTTCGCACGCACGGAACCACTCACCGAACCCAGTGCAACGCCACGGGTGGCCGCAATATCGGAATAGGACACGCCAGCCACCGCTCGCCATTTCACATGGGTGTCGGTGTCATGTTCGAAGTATCCACCGGCAGAAATCGCCCGGTCGGAGAACCGCTGAACGGCCAGATCATGCTCGTTCATCCGCGTATTCGCGAAGGAAACAAAAGCACCGGCCCATGACGCCTTGTTACCCAACAGGTCGCGACCCAGGGTCAGTTGATCGAGTGAATAACGAAAGCCGCCGAGACCGTCGCTGCCGCGCACCTGCCCTTGCACATGACTGGCGTCGGCCCAGGCTCGCTTCTCCGTCGAAGACTTTTGTTCGACACGGGTGTTCGAGGCTGCAAACCCCCCTGGGGTGATGGCATTCGAGACCGTATTGAGAAGCAGTTGCGAGCGCTGTTGGCCCACCGTGAGGTAGGACGAATATGGCTCGGGATGGAACGAATCCAGATGCGCTGCGACCTGACCCGTTTTGAGGTCGTCCAGGGATGACTGAACAACCAGGCCACCGCCCGTGTACGCATTCGCGAGCAAGGCGCTGGCTGCCACGCGATTGCGGCGATCCACCCCCGCAGCCTTGCCCAAGTGATCGATGTTCATCTCGGCCAACAGCGTCAGATCCGGCTTGCCGTTTGTATTGAGGTCCGTGATCGTGAAGTCGATCAACGCAGGGACCGAAGCATCCTTGACAATGGTGATCGGCCGGGTGACGCTCAGATTTGAATAAGCCGGAACCGTCGTCAGACTCCCAACTTTGGTGCCAGGGACAATCAGCTTTCCAGCAACGCCTGGAGCACTCGCGGCGATCAAGGTAAATGCCTTGCCGTGCAGATCCGAAGCCTTGGTGGCTGCATCAGGGACAGCCACCGTGATGTTCTTCATTTGCACAAGACGAACATCGCCATTGCCATAGAGCAACTGATCGTTGATCGCAACGCCGTTGACGACGCCGATATCGGCCAGATAGCGACCCCCGTTAAAAACGCCGGAATTGATAAAATCGACCAGTGAAGGAATGCTGTAAACAGAGCCGTTAACCAGACCACCCCAGTAGTCCTGGTCTGAGTAGAACGCGACTAGAGCGTCGGTTGTAATCGTTCCGAACCGGAAGCCTGCATCGCGAGATCCGGGACTGAGTACGCCGTTATATTGATTTTTCTGATCCGTAATGAAAGAAATGTAGCCACCACTCCCGCCAATGGCATGATGGCCAGACAGCGTACCCACCACCTCAAGAAATCCGGCTCCCGAGATACTCAGCTCAAACAGATTCGACAAATGGATGCCAGAAAGCTCAGGAAAATAGACCTTGCCACCCGAATAGATATTGATCCGCCCGCTGCTGCCCCTTGAATAACCGACCAGGGATATCTGGTTGATAAAAAACGCGTTATTGAATACATTGATGGTTGAATTGCCGGTTATATCAATCCCATTGGACCCAACGCGAAACAGTGTAGGCCACTGCGTTGTGCCTGTCAGATTCAGTGTTGCACCTTGTCTGAGATCAAGATAGCCAGTCGTAAAATTACCAACCGATTCGAGCGTGAGACTGGCGTTGCTTCCTTCACTTCTCAAATAATCGACCTCGATCTTCTTGTTGTTTGACGAGGTGATCAGATTGGTTCCTGAAAAGGAGGCGACCGCCTGGGGTGCGTAAATTTTCCCGTAATTCTCGATCTGGGCATTATTGATCCAGATCTGATCCTTGACGAGCAACGTGGAGTCCAGACCCACAGAGACGCGAGAGCCTGTTGCTCTGTTGAACACACTGTCCTTGATGAACAGAGACGGCACGGAGACGATCGTGGCAGCGCCTGTCAGCTTCAGCACCCCACCATTGATCACGTTCAATCCACCAAGGCGATTGACTGCATCCTCCTGCGAAGTCGAAATATGAAGCCGACTGTCATTGACCCAGAGCGTGCCGTTATCGATATTGATGCGGGCGCCATTGCCATTTCCGACCAGATGAAACCATGAAGACGTTGCGGTGGAATTGAGATCCCCGGTATTGTCCAATTTCAAAACGGTCTGATCTGCCGTCATTCCTGCGGTGCCCGCAACCGTCAAGGTGGGGGTTCCAAAGACATTCATCCCGAATGGGATGCGAATCACATTGCTTGTGCCTGGCGCAACGGAAATACTGGTTGTACCGATATTCGTGAATGTCGGAGAAACGTTCAACTCGAGGGTTGCATTGTTCAATCTGAGGCTCTGTTCGGTCGAATCTGAATTGCCGAATTCAAATTTCACGACATTGCTCAGGAGATGCAGGCCTTCGACCGTCAGCTTGTTCAACTTGATCGCATAGATTCCCTTCGGCTTGAACCAGAAGTTGAACCCGAGATCAACCTGCTCCACGACCTCGAAGATTTTGGGTGGCGTCAATGTGGCGTCGGGGGTACGCCGAAAGGTGGTATCTCGCCAAGGGGTCAGAAATCGCTGGCCGTAAAGGAGTCCGTCGATGTCAGCGGCAATGGGCGCCACGCGACTGGGAATCGCATCATTGATATTGATGACCAGGCTTTTTTTGGTGAGCGTCTGATCATCAATGAAGTTGATTTCTTCCGCCGGCCCTGGAGAATAGTTCACTTCCAGGACCTGAGCCGATGCCTGGGCACCAAACATCAAGGCGATGAATGCGCTCAGATGTTTCATGCGAAAAGCCGACGGATTGATTTTTTTCATTGATGATCCAGGTGGCAATAACAACGCCGCGTAGTCTACGCCGAACCTTACTCTAGGCGAAGACGTCTTATCAAACCGCACCGGGCACCGCCCGGTAATGCGACACCACCGGAACCGGATCGTAGAAGTGGTTCAGCAACGGTTTCCAAGGCTGGTACTGCGCCGACTGCCGGAATCTGGCTTCACGGCACTCAACAGTCTGCCAGACCACCAGTGCCAGATATGCTTCAGGGCGTTCGATGCACGGCTGAAGCACAGGTCCAAAGATCCGATTACTCCTGCGGCACGAGTTTGACAATGAGCGAAACACACAAGATCGTCATCGTGGGTGGTGGCGCCGGTGGCCTGGAGCTGGCCACCCGGCTGGGTCGTGCCTACGGGCGACGCAGGCGTGCACTCATCACCCTGGTCGACAAAAACCGCACCCATATCTGGAAACCCAAGCTGCACGAAATTGCCTCCGGCAGCATGGACCTGGGCGACCACGAAGTCGATTACATGGCCCAAGCCCACTGGAACCACTTCACCTTCCGGCTCGGTGAGCTCAAGGGACTTGATCGGCACAACAAGCGTATTGAACTGGCTCCCTACATGGATGAAGATGGCAAAGCCGTGACCCCCATCCAGCACATCGACTACGACACGCTGGTCATTTGCATCGGAAGCCTGAGCAACGACTTTGGCACCAAGGGCGTCAAAGAGCACGCCCTCAAGCTTGAAACCTTGCACGATGCCAAATCGTTTCACTCCAAAATGGTCAATGCCTGCATCCGCGCGCACAACCAGAGCGGAGCCATTCTCAACAGACAGTTGCATGTGGCCATCATCGGCGCAGGCGCGACTGGGGTGGAGCTGGCGGCAGAACTGCACCGCACCACGCGTGAAGTGGTGTCCTTCGGGCTCGATCGCATCGATGTGGACAAAGACATCAAGGTCAGCCTGATCGAGGCGGCGGACCGTATCTTGCCGGCCTTGCTGCCGCGCCTGTCACAGGCCACCGAGGAACTCATTACGCGACTGGGCGTTCAGGTGCTTACCAGTTCCAAAGTCATGGAGGTCTTGCCGACCGGAATTCGACTGGCGGACGGGCGCGAGATCGAATCTGAACTGGTGGTTTGGGCCGCTGGCGTGAAGGCGCCCGACTACCTCAAGGAGTTTGGGGGTCTCGAGACCAACCGCATCAATCAGCTGGTGGTCAGCGAGACCCTGCAAACCACGCGCGACCCCGACATCTTTGCGCTCGGTGACTGCGCCGCTTGCCCGTGCTCGGATGCCGATGGCGGCCGAGCCGGCATCGTGCCGCCCAGGGCCCAGGCGGCGCATCAGCAGGCCACCCATATGCTGGGGCAGATCAAACGCCGCTTTGCCAATCGACCGCTCAGACCCTACCGCTACAGAGACTTCGGCTCCCTCGTGTCGCTGGGAAAATTCAGCACCGTGGGCAACATGATGGGCGGCCTGATCGGCAAGAACCTGATGATCGAAGGCTACTTCGCCAAGCTGATGTACCTGTCGCTGTACAAGCTGCACGAGCTGGCCATCCACGGCGCCATCAAAACCCTGCTCTACACACTGGCGCGCATGATCACCAAACAGACCAATCCGACGGTGAAATTGCATTGAAGGTCATCTGACGCGATTGGTTCTGCGTGTGCGGCATGACGGACTGCGACAGGGAGGCATTGCGCAAGTCGGACAGCGCGCCACCGGACCGCAGTGTGCCCCATAACGCTTGATGAAGGCCGCAAGCGGCTCGCTGTGGGTGGATGAAAGGACCGTGAGACTCGTTGACGTTGGTCGACGCGACGCACGGCGCTCAGCGGGTCGGCCGATGCAGTTCGCCCGCCAGTTCACCCAAGCGGCTTTCTCCCGCGTGGGTTTGTCCGCCCGTGCTCATGAACCGCTCCATGGCGGCGTGGGTGCCTTCGCCGCCGAGCGTGCCCTGAAACAGAATGCCCTCTGCGATCAGATCTTCCACAACCGCCTTGTCGGCATGGAGCACCGAGGCTTTTGCCGCGATGACGGCATGGCGCGGAAACGAGGCGATGCGAGCAGCGAGCCGATTGACATGCGGCCACAGGGTGTCCTCTGACATCGCACGGTTGACCCAACCCCAGCGCTCGGCGAGTTCGGCATCCACATCGTCACAGCCCAGCACGACTTCCAGCGCGCGTGAGCGGCCGATAAGCCGTGGCAGACGCACCGTTCCCGAGCCCCCCGGCAAAATGCCCAGCGCCACTTCGGGCTGATTGAAGACCGCCTTGCCACGCAGCGCAAAGCGCATGTCGCAGCTGAGCGCCAGTTCGCTGCCACCGCCTCCCACCCGCCCCTCAATCACTGCGATGGTGGCTTTGGGCATCGTGCGGAAGTGCTCGCACATGACGTGAAACGGCTTGAGCTCGGTCGTGGAGACTGCTCGGTCGGGCGCGTACTGCAGGATCTGGCCGACATCGAAGTGGGCGATGAAGAAGTCCGGATTGGCCGAATGCAGAATCACCACGTGCACCGCGTCGTCCTGGGCGAGCGCGGCGGCCAGTTGGGACATCTCGATGAACATCTGCCTGTCAAAGAGATTGATCGGACCGTTGTCGATGGTCACACGAGCAATGCCGTCGCCGACAGCAACCCGCACGCTCTTGCATTGGCTGTAGTCCATGCGTGTCTCCTTCGTTTTGCAAATCGCTCCCGCATCAATACCACACGTCGCGTCAAACTCTTCGCGAGCTTGAGTCCGAGAACGCAGATCTGAAGCGCACGTTGTCTGAGCGCGAGATGGCGATCGATACGCTCAAGGAGATCAACCGCCGAAAGTGGTGAACTCGCAAGTGCGTCGGTTATGGAAAGCGGCAGGCTTGCAGTTGCCGCAGAAACGGCCCAGGAGGCGCATTGCGAGTTCCAGGCCACGGCCTGTCCTATGCGCGGAATCTCAGTCCAGGCGAAGACGTCTTATCAAACCGCACCGGGCACCTCCCGGTAATGCGACACCACCGGAAAGGGATCGTAGAAGTGGTGTAGCAACTGCTTCCAGGTCTGGTACTGCGCCGACTGACGGAATCCCACCTCATGGTCTTCCAGTGTTTTCCAGACCACCAGCAGGAGGTATTCGCCCGGGCGCTCGATGCAGCGCTGAAGCTGGTGCGAAATGTAACCCGGCATGGACGCGATGATGCGCTGGGCTTGAAGGAAGGCCTGCTCAAAATCAGCCTCTCGGCCCGCAACGATCTGCAGGGGTGCAACCTCAAGAATCACGGGAGTCTCCTAACTCGCGCCGTTTTCATCTCCCATTTCCTTGTGGGATCGGGGATTTGAACGAACCTCACTGCCATGGGTCATCTGCGACCCTGCGCGGTCACCAGCAGCGTATGAAACCTACCAAACGTAGTGCAGCCTGAATCCCGCCCCCCATTCCGATCCATGGCTGTGGCGGGCGAACACGACGCCACCCGACAGCTGCAGCGCCTTGGCGTCATCGCTGGCCAAGCCGATACCGACAGTGCCGCTGGTCGGGCCTCGGCCCTGACCGATGAAGGTCTGCGCATTGGACGGATTGGCCTGCAGTCCCGCAGTGACCGCATGCTCGCGGCTTTTTGCAAAGTCGTATTCCACCCGGGCAAACGCAAGCGGGCGCACCGGCACATCCGCAACAAACCGCGGCAGCTTGGCATTGAGCCCGACATGGGCGATGTAGGTGGCGGCCGTGGCGGCGGCCACGTTCAGCCCAAAGCCCGAGGTGCCGGATTCGGAAAAGCCCGACTGCCGGTACGTGGTGATCGAGCCGCCGACTTCGGGGCGCAGCTCCACGCCGTTCTGGTTGTACCAGTCATAGCTGGAGCGAAACCCTGCCTGCAGGCTGTGGCTGCTGTAGCGCGCCTGCAGGGCATCGCTGATGTTGGCAAATGACAGAAAGCGTCTGGAGTCGTGTTCACCGTAGCGGTAGCCCAGCAGCACGCGGCTTTCCCAGGAACCCTGTTGCCACTGGCCGTAGACGCCAAAGCCGTAGGTTTCGCTGCTGAGCCGCTGGTTGGCAATGTCGGCCTCGGTCATGCGGTTGCGCCCGTAGGCGAAGTAACCGCCCCAGGCCCCACCCAGAAGTGCTCCGAAATCCTTACCCAGCGTCAGGTTCGTCAACGCGTAGCCAAAGTTGCCCAGGCCGTTTTGTCCGTCAATGCTGCCCCGCGACTCCGAGGTATCCATCCAGAAGCGCTTGCCGGTGGGGTCGATGTTCATGGCCCGCGCAAAGATGGCATTGCGGGTGTTGGCAATGCCCTCGAGGTTGACGGTGATGAATGACGAGTAGGGTTCGGCATGCAACTGATTGAGCTGCTCGTTGGTGATGGTGCCGATCGATGCCGCGGCCGTCGGGTTGCTGGCCGCAGCGGCGATCAGCTGGTTGACGAGGCTCTGGTGGTTGAGTGTGGTCAGAGACGGATTGCGTTGTGGATCCGCGCTCAGTGGCTTATCCATGAACAACGTCACATCCGGCTTGCCATAGGTACCTGTGTCGCCGACCCTGTAGCCCAGCAGAGCGGGCATGTTGACCAGCTTGAGGGTGGGCGTGAAGCCGCCCGTGGTGATCGTGCCGGTCACTCCAGGCGCCTGGGCGGCGATGACCGTGATCGACTTGCCGGCAAGGTTGTTGGCATTGAGGGTGCCCGTGCCGCGCAGCTCGATGATCGGTGCTCCTTCGTAGACAACGGGACGCGGCCCGTAGGTGACCATGGGCCGCGTGGGCAGGGTGCCAGCTCGATCGAGCATGAGCAGGATCTCGGCGTCTTTCTGCAGATTCAGAAAGTTGTCGAAGTGGACCGATGCATAGCCGGTACGAGGAATCTCCAGGTAGGGAGCCAGCGAGCCGCCAGACTGGATCTGAACCACGCCGTCGCCCAGAATCGAGCCGTTCGCGGACAATCGACCTCCGACCTCAATCAGCGACCGGTTTGTCAGCGTCATGCGTTCATCGACGGTCAATAGGGCGCGCGGTGCGATCAACAGACCGGCATTCGGGGCGAGGTTGACCACCGACCCGGCGCCGTTCGCTTCCATACCTCCGACGAACTCGCCGCTGAGCCCCTTCATTGGGAGGATGACGAGCGAGGCCCTGTCGGACAGGTCGAGTCTGCCGCCGCCGAGCGTGATGCTCGATGCGCGCATTTTGGTGCCCGGTTCCAGCATGAGGGCGCCGCCCCTCTCGACCGTGAGCGTACTCACGTTCAAGTCGGTCACATTCGTGACCTTCAGCGACGCGTTGGCCAGGATATTGAGGTCGGTCAGTGTGACGTGACTCGGCGCGTACAGAGTCGTCGGGCCCGTGATTTCATTGCTCTCGATGGCCAATGCGTTCTGCGCAGCGAAAACGGCGGTTCCGGCGAGATTGATACTGGCGCTACCCATCTCCAGGTAACCGGTGATCACCTCGGTGGCCGAACCCAGGGTCAGTCGGCTGTTGCTGAAGATCTTGAGGTCCGATAGGACTGCGCCGGACCATTCCGAGCCAGATGTCCGCATTTCCGCGCGGTTGGTCAGGTTGACCACTCCCTTGTCGACAAAGAGTTTGGCTCTATGCAGGCTCAACACGCCACCGTCCACATTGATGGTCGTGTCCGAATCCGAAAATCGAAGGTTTTTGCTGGCATCGCTCGGGTTCGCACCTAGGAAGTCACGGAATTCCAGCGACGCACCCGGGGAGACGTTGATGGTCACCGGGCTGCCGATCCAGGACTTCGGGCCCTGCTGGATCACGTTGTTACCACCGAGCGCATTGATGGTGAAGCGTCCGCCGCCGTCGTACTTGAGAAGGGTCTCCGGCGTGAGCACCAGACGCGAATTGGTCATCGACAGCGTACTGTCGCCACTGGCGGGCGCACCGAAGTACAGGTTGATGTCGGTCATCGTGAGATTGACCTGTTTCATGTCGAACGACCCCAGCCGCAACTTGATGTAGCTTCTGTCGCCCGTCACGATGCCGGCGATGTTTGACCCGAAGAACTCAATGTCGATGGGTGAGGTGAGCGAGGTATCGCCCACGCTGGCCTGCTGGAAATGCTTGAAGATTTCATCCCGAAAATCCACCGACACCGCGAAAGAAATCGTGCCGGGGACACTCCCCATGGAGACGTTGGTGTATTTGTTGGGAGGCAGGACGAATGGATCCCGAAATGGATCCCCATCCGGGTAGTAGTAGGTTTCGGCCCGCGCCGGCCCTGCGAGCGCCAGCCCATAGGCGGCCGCGATGAGGGCGCACAGGCGCTTGAGGCGAGATCGACTGGGCCTAGGCAGCCCAGGAGCATGATACCGACCCTGTTCATTGACCTGTTGACGGTTCATAGGGCAGTTCACGTCGCGGTCAATAGGCGGTTCATGGGTCGGTTCATGGGGCGGCTCATCTAGCGGTTTATAGGTCGGTTCATGCGGCTGTTCACCACGTGAATTGAATTCTCAGCCCAGCCCGCAATCATTGTTGTGGCGGAGAGTGTGAGATTCGAACTCACGGACGCCTTACAGCGTCGCCGGTTTTCAAGACCGGTGCATTCAACCGCTCTGCCAACTCTCCGTAATTCGAAGTTTAACAGCCCTGCCCTGTTCTGGCCTGTGCTGCAGTCCTCACCGTTGAAGAGCAGAGGCTGCTCCCGAATCCAGGCGATCGACTCAGGCAGAGCGCGCCTTGCGCTCCTTCAGGTGCCACAGCGCAATCTGGGTTTTGACATCGGGCAACTGCCCGGCGAGCACCCGATCCATCAGATCATCGAGCGACATCCAGAGCGTCTCGATCTGCTCGCCCTGATCGAGCGCTGCATGCTCCGAAGAGCCGCTCAGGCCTCGCGCCAGAAAGATGTGGATGACCTCGTTCGAGAACCCGATCGCCGGGTGGATCACGGTGAGCGGCTCCCAGTGCTGGGCTCTCATTCCGGTCTCTTCAAGCAACTCGCGCTGCGCGGTCTGCAGGGGCGACTCACCCGCATCGATCTTGCCGGCCGGAATCTCGAGGTACTCGCGGCCCATGGGGTAGCGCCACTGACGCTCCATGAGAATCTGACCATCGTCGGCCAGGGCCAGAATGGCCGACGCACCGGGATGCAAGACCCATTCACGTGTATGCAGGCTGCCATCCGGCAAACGAGCCTGATCCCTGCGGATCTGCAGGAACACGCCCTGGTACACCGCCTCAGAAGAAACGGTTTCCTCAGCGAGGCTGCTTTGTGCCTGGTTGAAAGCCTCGTTGGCGGACTCGCTCAATGCTCAGCGCCTTGCAATGGGAGTCGGGGTTAACGGCGGGAGGGCACCCGTTGCAGGAGTTCAGCCCGCCAGCGCCTGACGCACCGCCTCAAGACAGACCGCCATTAGCGGACCCGGCAGGATGCCCAAAAACAGCACCAGGGCTCCGTTGAAGGACATCAGCGCCATAGCGCCGCCACGGGCTTCAGGGGCACTCGTCTCTGTAGGCTCATCGAAGTAGACGGTCTTGACCACGCGCAGGTAGTAGTAGGCGCCGATCAGCGAGAAGATCACGGCCACTACCGCCAACCAGACCAGACCGGCCTGCACCGCCGACTGCAGCACCGAGAGCTTGGCGTAAAAGCCCACCGTGGGCGGAATGCCCGCCAACGAGAACATCAGGATCAGCAATACAAAGGCCAGAGCCGGGCTGCGCTTGCCCAGGCCGGCCAGATCCGAAATCTCTTCGGCCTCATGCCCCTGACGGGCCAGCAGCAGGATCACACCAAAGGTACCCAGCGTGGTGAGCACGTAGGTGACCAGATAGAAGAGCGAGCCACTCCAGGCTTCGGCCAGGCCCTGCGCCTTGCCACCCACCACGCCCGAGAGCATGCCCAGCAACACGAAGCCCACCTGCGCGATGGTGGAGTAGGCCAGCATGCGCTTGAGGTTGGTCTGCGCAATGGCCACCAGGTTGCCCAGCCCCATCGACAGCACCGCCAGCACCATGAGCATCTGCTGCCAGTCGGTGGCCACACCGACCATCGCCTCGGCCAGAAGCCGAAAGGCAATCGCAAAGGTGGCGAGCTTGGGGCCTGCCGCGATCATGAGCGTGGCGATGGTGGGCGTGCCCTGATAGACATCGGGCACCCACATGTGAAAGGGCACGGCCCCCAACTTGAAGGCCAGACCGGCCACGATGAAGACGATGCCAAAGATCATGACCGTGGTCTTGGCTGGCGTGGGTGCGGCCAGCGAAGCAGCAATCCTGGCCAGATCGAGCGTGCCGGTCGCACCGTAGATCATGCTCATGCCGTAAAGCAGGAAGCCCGAGGCGAGCGCACCCAGCACGAAATACTTGATGGCCGCCTCGGTGCTGATCGCATGGTCGCGACGCATGGCCGCGATCGCGTAGAGCGAAAGCGACATCAGTTCCAGGCCCAGATACACCACCAGCAGAGTACCGGCCGAGATCATCACCATCTGGCCGAGCAGCGCAAACAACGCCAGCGCAAAGAGTTCACCGCGCGCCATGCCGCGGTCACGGGCATAGCCTCGACCATAGGCCAGAGCCACCGCCGTAGCCACAATGCTTGCGAGCTTGAGCAGATGGCCCAGCGCATCGGACACATACATGCCATTGAAAGCCGTGGTGGCGGCATCGCCCCACTGCATCAGCACCGTGATGAAGGGCAGTGCCAGCAACGCAATCGCCAGCCCACCAATATCGCGGCTGTCGTCGCCCGCGGCGGGGCGCTTGAGTACATCGGCCAGCAACACCACGCAGGCGCAGCCGAGCAGCACGATCTCGGGCAGTGCCGCACCGAGATTCAAGGATGAAAAGGTCAGTGTGTTCTGCATGTCACTTGATCTTGGAGATGGCTACGTGCTCGAGCAGGGCCCGCACCGAAGCCTCGGTCACATCGGTGACGGGTGCCGGCCAGATGCCCATCACGAGCACCGCAGCAGCAAGAACCATCAGCATCCAGAACTCGCGCGCATTGACGTCCTTGAGCGCTGCCACCTCGGCGTTGGCCACCTCGCCGAAGATCACTCGCTTGTACATCCACAGGGAGTAGGCCGCACCAAAGATCAGTGTGGTGGCCGCCAGCAGTGCAACCCAGAAGTTGTACTTGACGGCACCCAGCACCACCATGAACTCACCCACGAAGCCCGAGGTCGCTGGCAGCCCACTGTTGGCCATCGCAAAGAGCATGAAGAGCGCGGCAAACCTGGGCATGGAGTTGACCACGCCGCCGTAGTCGGCAATGCGCCGGCTGTGCATGCGGTCGTAGAGCACACCAATGCACAGGAACATGGCGCCCGAGATGAACCCGTGCGAGATCATCTGCACGAGTCCGCCTTGCACGCCCAGCGTGTTGAACATGAAAAAGCCCAGCGTCACAAAGCCCATGTGCGCGATCGAAGAGTAAGCCACCAGCTTTTTCATGTCGGTCTGCACCAGCGCCACCAGACCGATGTAGACCACCGCAATCAGCGAGACCACGATCATCTCGGTCGACAGCTCATGGCTCGCATCGGGCAGGATGGGCAGCGACAACCGCAAAAAGCCATAGGCACCCAGCTTGAGCATGATGGCCGCCAGCACCACCGAGCCGCCCGTGGGCGCTTCAACGTGGGCATCGGGCAGCCAGGTATGCACCGGCCACATCGGCACCTTGACCGCAAAGGCCAGCAGGAAGGCGGTGAAGATGGCGAGCTGCTCGTTCATGCTGAGCGGCACCATGTGCCACTCGAGGATCGAGAAGGATCCCGACTTGAAGTACAGGTAGATGATCGCCACCAGCGTGAGCAGCGAGCCCAGCAGCGTGTACAGAAAGAACTTGAAGGCCGCATAGACCCGGTTGGGCCCACCCCAGATGCCGATGATGAGATACATCGGAATCAGCGTCGCCTCGAAGAACACATAAAAGAGCAGACCATCAACCGCCGAAAATACGCCGATCATGAGGCCCGAGAGAATCAGGAACGAGGCCATGTAGCCGGCCACCCGCTCTTCGATCACCTCCCAGCCCGCCACCACCACCACCACGGTGATGAAGGCCGTCAGCAGCACAAACCACACCGAGATGCCATCCACCCCGAGGTGGTAGTTGATGCTGAAGCGCTCAACCCAGGGGGCAAGCTCCTGAAACTGCAGGGCGGCGCTGTGGGGATTGAATTCGGTGTAGAGCGGCAAGGTCACGAGAAAACCCGCCACCGCAGCCGCCAGCGCCAGCCAGCGCACCAGACGCGCGTTTCGATCGGAGCCGATCGCAAGGAGAACCAGTCCGGCCACGATGGGCAGCCAGATTGAGGCACTCAGAAACGGAAAGGAAGCATTCATGTAGGCGATCCCGGTTCGGCCTCAGCGCTTGAGCATCGGAACGAACCACCAGACAAAGAGCGCCACACCGACGATCATGGCGATGGCGTAGTGGTAGATGTAGCCGGACTGCACGGTGCGCAGCAGCTGCGCGAACCAGCCCACCAGGCGCGCACTGCCATTGACCGCCGCGCCGTCGATGATGCTCTGATCGCCCACCTTCCAGAGGCCACCCCCGAGCAGTCGGGCACCGCCCGCAAAGACGATCTCGTTGAAGCGGTCGAGGTAGTACTTGTTCTCGAGCAGTCGGTGTACGGGCAAAAACCGCTGGCGGATCGCTTCGGGCAGAGCCGGATTGACGAGGTAGCAGTAGTAGGCCGCCACCACACCCGCCACCGCCAGCCAGAAGGGCAGCGTCTGGAAGGCATGCAGGGCGAGCGCGCCGGCGCCATGGAAGTGCTTGGCGAGTTCGGCCATGGCGCCATGCGACGGATCCACGAAGATCACGCCCTTGAAGACATCGCCAAAGAGCATCGGGCCGATGGTGAAGGCGCCGATCAGCACCGACGGAATAGCCAGCAGCACCAGCGGCAGGGTGATCACCCAGGGGCTCTCATGCGGCAGGCCGCCGTGGCCGTGTTCATGACCGTGATTGTCGTGACCGTGATCGTCGTGCGCCTTGGCGTCGTGGGCCTTGGCGCCATGCGCTTTCGCATCGTGCCCATGCGCATCCGAGCCATGGCCATGGCCGTGGGCCGCGCCCGAGGTATCGAAGCGCTCCTTGCCATGGAAGACCAGAAAATACATGCGGAAGGAATAAAAGGCCGTCACAAAGACGCCGGCCAGCACCGCAAAGCTCGCAAAGCCGGCGCCCGCCAGGTTCGAGGAACGCACTGCCTCGATGATCATGTCCTTGGAATAGAACCCCGAAAAGAGCGGCGTGCCGATCAGGGCCAGCGAACCCAGCAACGAAGTGATCCAGGTGATGGGCATGTACTTGCGCAGGCCACCCATGTTGCGGATGTCCTGATCGTGGTGCATGCCGATGATCACGCTGCCCGCGGCCAGAAACAGCAGCGCCTTGAAAAAGGCATGGGTCATCAGATGGAAGATCGCCACGCTGTAGGCCGAGGCGCCCAGCGCCACCGTCATGTAGCCCAGCTGCGACAACGTGGAGTAGGCCACCACCCGCTTGATGTCGTTCTGGACGATGCCCAGAAAACCCATGAAGAGCGCGGTGATCGCCCCAATCACCATCACGAACGACAGCGCAGTCTCGGACATCTCGAAGAGCGGCGACATGCGCGCGACCATGAAGATGCCGGCCGTCACCATGGTGGCCGCGTGAATGAGCGCCGAAATCGGTGTGGGGCCCTCCATGGAGTCGGGCAGCCACACATGCAGCGGAAACTGGGCCGACTTGCCCATCGCGCCAATGAACAGGCAAATGCAGGTCACCGTGAGCAAGGACCACTCGCCCATGCCCAGAGGATTGATGGTCTTGCCCGCCAGCTCCGGGGCGGCGCGGAAGACTTCCGCGTAGTTGAGGCTGCCGAACCAGGTCAGTACCAGACCAATCCCGAGCAGAAAGCCGAGGTCGCCCACCCGGTTGACCAGGAAAGCCTTGAGGTTGGCGTAGATGGCTGTCGGACGCTGGTACCAGAAGCCGATCAGCAGATAGGACACCAGGCCCACCGCTTCCCAGCCAAAGAACAGCTGCAGGAAGTTGTTGGACATCACCAGCATCAGCATCGAGAAGGTGAACAGGCTGATGTACGCAAAGAACCGCTGATAGCCCGGGTCATCCTGCATGTAGCCGATGGTGTAGATGTGCACCATCAGCGACACGGAGGTCACCACGCACATCATCGTGGCGGTGAGGGTATCGATCTGGAACCCCACCTCGAAGGTGATGTTCTCGATCAGCGCCCAGGTGTAGAGCGAGCCATTGAAGGTGTTGCCTGCAAGCACATCCTGCAGCACCACGAGCGAGGCGATCAGGGACACGCCCACCCCGGCAATGGTCACGACATGACTGAGGGTGCGGCCAATCTGGCGCCCAAATAAGCCGGCCAGCAAGGCGCCGAGCAGCGGCGCAAACGGAACGATCAGATAGAGGGTCTTCATGGATCAGCCCTTCAGTGCGTCCAGGTCCTCGACATTGATCGTGTCGAGGTTGCGGAACAGCACCACCAGAATGGCCAGACCGATGGCCGACTCCGCGGCCGCCACCGTGAGGATGAAGAACACGAAGATCTGACCGGCTGCGTCGCCCAGGAAATGCGAGAAGGCCACGAAGTTGATGTTGACGGCCAGCAGCATGAGTTCGATCGCCATCAGCACGATCAGCACATTGCGCCGATTCAGAAAGATGCCGACCACGCTGATCGCAAACAGAATGGCGCCCAGCACCAGATAATGGGCAAGCGACAGGCTCATGACTTGGACTCCTGTCCGGGGGCTGATGCGGCGGGGGTTTCTGGCTCGGGGCGCTCGGCCGGCATGCGCACGATGCGCAGGCGGTCGCTGGCCTTGACGCGCACCTGTTCGCCCGGGTTCTGACCCTTGACGCCCTGGCGGCGTCGCAGCGTGAGCGCAATGGCCGCAACAATCGCCACCAGCAACAGCACGGCGGCAATCTCGAAGGGATAGACATACTCGGTGTAGATCAGGCTACCCAGCGCCTTGGTGTTGTCGTAATCGGCGGGCAGGCGCGGGGCGTCGGACTCGCTCACGCGGGCAAACTGCTGCCAGAGCACGGCGGCGAGTTCGAGCACGATCAGTGCGCCCACAAATCCGGCCACCGGCAGATTGCGCCAGAAGCCCTCACGCATGCGATCGAGATTGATGTCGACCATCATGACCACGAACAGGAACAGCACCATGACGGCGCCCACATAGACCAGCACCAGCGTGATCGCCAGAAACTCGGCACGCAGCAGCAGCCAGATCGCAGCGGCCGAGAAAAAGGTCAGTACCAGAAAGAGGGCCGAGTGCACCGGGTTTCGCGCAGTGACCACCCGCAGGGCGGCCACCACGGTCACCGTGGCAAACAGGTAAAAAAGCAGGGTCTGGGGATCCACGTCGTGTCCTGTGCGATGAGGCTCGGCTCAGCGATAGCGGGCATCGGCCTCGCGGGCCGCGGCGATCTGCGCTTCGTAGCGGTCACCCACCGCGAGCAGCATTTCCTTGGTGAAGTAGAGATCACCGCGCTTTTCGCCGTGATACTCGAGCACATGGGTCTCGACGATCGAGTCGACCGGACACGACTCCTCGCAAAACCCGCAGAAGATGCACTTGGTGAGATCGATGTCGTAGCGCTTGGTGCGCCGGCTGCCGTCTTCGGGGCGCACCTCGGATTCGATGGTGATCGCCATGGCGGGGCATACGGCTTCGCACAATTTGCACGCGATGCAGCGTTCCTCGCCATTGGGATAGCGGCGCAGGGCGTGCAATCCGCGAAAGCGCGGCGAGTACGGGGTTTTTTCTTCAGGGAACTGCACCGTGATCTTGCGCGCAAAGATCTGCGAGCCCGTCAGGCGCAGGCCCTTGAGCAGTTCGGTGAGCATGAAGCTCTTGACGAAGTCCTTGATTGCTTCCATGGGGGCCTTCGGCGTCAGGTCATTTCCAGATGTTGAGCGGGGTCTGAATCCAGACGCCCACCACCACGAGCCACACCAGGGTGACCGGGATGAAGATCTTCCAGCCCAGACGCATGATCTGGTCATAGCGATAGCGCGGGAAGGAAGCACGAATCCAGATGAAGAGCGAGACCATCAGGAAGGTCTTGGCAAAGAGCCAGAACCAGTCCCAGAACCACTGTGGGCCAATCTGGATGCCGATGCTGAAGGGCGCCTGCCAGCCACCCAGGAACATGATTGCGGCCATCGCCGAAATCAGGATCATGTTGGCGTACTCGGCCAGAAAAAAGATCGCAAAGCCCATGCCGGAGTACTCGATCATGTGGCCCGCCACGATCTCGGACTCGCCCTCGACCACGTCAAAGGGATGCCGGTTGGTTTCGGCCACGCCCGAGATGAAGTACACGACAAAAATGGGCAGCAGGGGCAGCCAGTTCCAGGACAGGATGTTCAACCCCATGTCGGCGAACACGCCGCGCGTCTGGCTCTCGACCACCGCAGTGAGGTTGAGACTGCCCGAGACCATGAGCACCACCACCAGCGCAAAACCAATGGCCAGCTCATACGACACCATCTGGGCCGAGGCCCGCATGGCTCCCAGAAATGCGTACTTGGAGTTGCTCGCCCAGCCGGCGAGGATCACGCCGTAGACCTCCAGCGAGGTGATGGCAAGCAGCAGCAGCAGACCGGCATTGATGTTGGCGAGCGCACGATCGGGGCCGAACGGAATCACCACCCAGGCCGCGAGTGCCGGCATGATGGTCATGACCGGACCCAGCAGATACAGACCCGGGTTGGCTCGAGCCGGCAGGATGACTTCCTTGAAGAGAAGCTTGACCGCATCGGCGATCGGCTGCAGCAGGCCCATGGGCCCCACCCGGTTGGGTCCGATGCGCAGCTGAATGAAGCCGATCAGCTTGCGCTCCCAGAAGGTGAGGTAAGCCACGCATCCCAGCAGAGGCAGCACGACGGCCACAATCTTGATCAGCGTCCAGACCAGAGGCCAGACGCCACCGAGCACGGCTTCGCCTTGGGCGTTGAGGGCATCAATCCAGTTCATCAGGCACGCTCCACGCGAATGGCGCCCGCCAGAGAGGCCAGGCCCGCCGTCGTGACGTGTGCCGCGGCAATGCGGATCGCACCATCCGCCACGCCCTCATCGAGCACGGCCTTGAGCAGGATCTCTTCACCGCCGGCCTGGCTCAGGCGAACCGGCGAGCCAGCCTGCACCCCGAGTTGCGCGAGCATGGTGGCATTCAGCCGGGCCACCGGAGATGCGGCATCACGGGTGGCCTGAAGGCTCTCGGCGCGCCGTACGATGGGATCGGCAAAGTGGATGGGCACATCGGCAATGCGCTCGAGCAGCAGAGCACCGCCTGCGGGGCTTGTGGCTCCACCGGTGGCAAGCGGGGCTTGCGAGTCGGAGCCGCCTGCACCGCTCGAAGCGCCTGCTGCACCTGCCGTGGCCGGTGCTCCCGACGCTGCCTGCACGCGGACCGACAATCCGCCCTGCGCCGGCATGGCCTGGGCACGGACTTGCTCGGGGCTGTCCTGATCGAATCCGGGCAAGCCCAACTGGTTGGCCAGAACGCGCAGAACTTTCCAGGCGGGTCGTGCTTCGCCCAGAGCACGAACCACCCCGTTGAAGGTCTGCAGCGTGCCGGCGGCATTGACGAAACTACCGGAGGTCTCGGAGAACGGCGCAATCGGCAACAGGCAATCTGCAACCTCGAGCAGATCGGCGCTGCGATAGGCCGTGAGCGCAATCACCGACTCCGCGGTGCGCAGCGCGGCCATGGCCTGGGCCGGCTGGCCATGATCGAGGCTGGGCTCAAGGCCCATCAGCAGGTAGGCCTTGCGGGGCGACTGCACCATGGCTTGGGCATCGAGGCCCGAAGCGCCAGGCAGGGCACCGGCCAGTGCACCACCGGTACCGTTGGCGCCTTCGACCAGCCAGCCGAGCGTGGCACCCGTGAGATCGGCCAGCGCCTGCGCCTGCAGTGCAATCTCGAGTGCCTGCGCCTGATGGGCCACCGCGTTGCCGAGCAAAATGGCCTTGCGCGTCTGTGGTGCTGTGCCGCCCTGCCCTGCGGCTGCAGGAGTCCCTTCAGAGGACCCCGCATCCGGGGTCAGCAAGATCGCAGCGAGCGCCTGAGCCTGGGCATCGGGCACCACGCCTGCCAGGTCGGCTGGAACCGCCTCGCCACGGGCCTGCAGAATGTGCACGCGAGCCGCCGCCAGAACGCCGGCCCAGGCCGAGGGGGCCACACAAACTTGCGCGGCAGTCGGTACGAGCAGATCGTCGAGGGCTGCATGCAGCACGCCCAGTCGGGCACCCCGCTTGACCGCAGTGCGCACGCGCGCAGCCAGCAGCGGATGGTCCTTGCGCAGGAAACTGCCCACCACCACGACACGCTCGAGCGAAGACACGGCGTCGATGGGCAGGCCCATGGATGGGGCACCACCCAGCGCGGCGGCCAGACGCGAGTCGCCCACTCGGGCGCGGTAATCGATGTTCTCGCTGCCCAGCGCCCGCATCAGGCGCGCAAGCAGGTGAAGCTCTTCAAGGGTGCCTTGCGGCGTGGCCAGTGCACCGATCGCAGCCGCGCCATGGTCGGCTCGCACCGAACCCAGCGCATGGGCGGCATAGCTGATGGCGGTGGGCCAATCCACCTCGCGCCACTGGCCGTCCTGGCGCAGCATGGGCGCGGTCAGGCGCTCGGCGGAGTTGAGGCCCTCATAGGAGAAGCGGTCACGATCCGAGAGCCAGCATTCGTTGATGGCTTCGTTTTCGAAGGGCAGCACCCGCATGACGGTGTTGCCCTTGACCTGCACCACGATGTTGGAGCCGAGCGAGTCGTGCGCTGCCACCGAGCGGCGACGCGAAAGCTCCCAGGTGCGTGCGCTGTAGCGAAACGGCTTGCTGGTGAGCGCGCCCACGGGGCAGACATCGATCATGTTGCCGGAGAGCTCGGAATGCACACCGCGGCTCACAAACGACATGATCTCGGAGTGCTCGCCACGCCCGGCCATGCCCAGTTCCATGACACCGGCCACTTCCTGGCCAAAGCGTACGCAACGGGTGCAATGAATGCAGCGCGACATCTCCTCGGCCGAGATCAGCGGGCCCACGGACTTGTGAAAGACCACCCGCTTTTCTTCGGTGTAGCGCGAGGCCGAGCCACCGTAGCCCACCGCCAGATCCTGCAGCTGACATTCGCCGCCCTGATCGCAGATCGGGCAATCCAGCGGGTGGTTGATCAGCAGAAACTCCATCACCCCCTGCTGGGCCTTGACGGCCTTGTCCGAGCGGGTCTGGACCTTCATGCCCGCCGTGACCGGCGTGGCGCAGGCGGGCATGGGCTTGGGGGCCTTTTCGACCTCGACCAGACACATGCGGCAGTTGGCCGCGATGGACAGTTTCTTGTGATAACAGAAGTGCGGCACATAGACGCCGAGCTGCTGGGCCGCCACCATCACGGTGCTGCCCTCAGCCACCTCGACCTTCCTGCCGTCGATCTCGATCTCAACCATGGTGTCGCTCACACATACGCGGGAACCAGGCAGCGCTTGTGTTCGATGTGGTGCTCGAACTCGGCCCAGTAATGCTTCAGGAAGGCCTTGACCGGCATGGCCGCGGCGTCGCCCAGAGCGCAGATGGTGCGGCCCTGGATGTTGTCGGCCACCTGGCCCAGACGGTCGAGATCCTCGCGCGTGCCTTCGCCTCGCTCGATGCGATCGACCATGCGCCACAGCCACCCCGTGCCTTCGCGGCAGGGCGTGCACTGGCCACAAGACTCTTCGTAGTAGAAGTAGGACAGGCGCAGCAGGCTCTTGACCGCACAGCGCGTCTCGTCCATCACGATGACCGCGCCCGAACCCAGCATGGAGCCGGCCTTGGCGATGGAGTCGTAATCCATGTCGGTGGCCATCATGATCTCGGCAGGCAGCACCGGCATGGACGACCCCCCGGGAATGACCATCTTGAGCTTGCGTCCGCCGCGCACACCGCCGGCGAGCTCGAGCAGCTTGGAGAACGGCGTTCCGAGCGGAATCTCGTAGTTGCCGGGCCGCTCCACGTCGCCCGAGACCGAGAAGATCTTGGTGCCGCCGTTGTTGGGCTTGCCGGCCTCGAGGAACTTCTGGCCCCCGTTGCGGATGATCC
>Ga0255091_1000150_pt1 | contig 32096 bp, 30 predicted proteins | sample Colum_Yuk_RepB_8_2_FD_188439 | JGI IMG/M metagenome (GOLD analysis project Ga0255091, IMG submission 188439) | Freshwater microbial communities from Columbia River, Oregon, United States - Colum_Yuk_RepB_8d | ecosystem: Environmental > Aquatic > Freshwater > River | place: USA: Oregon... | reverse complement strand
GGTCTTCCGGGTCTGCGGACGGTTCGTCGGGGGGCTCGGCGGGCGGTTCTGGTTCAGGCGCATCGGGTGGTGCGGCTGGGGGTGGCGGATTCGGTGGCATGATCGGCGATGTGCTGGGCATGCCCTCGGGCAGCGCGCGGCGCAGTGATACCGTGATCGAAACCATCGCCAAGAGCGCGGCGCGCAGCATTGGCAGCAGCGTGGGACGGGCCATCGTGCGCGGTGTGCTGGGCAGCCTGCTGGGCGGGGGCCGTCGGCGCTGAGCCTGGCCTCGGCTCGTTTCCTCGGCAGAGGTCGGCTTCAATCGGGCGGCTGACGACTCCCGGCGGATGGGATGCAGGAAGCCAGTCTGAACGAGTGGTAGGTCAGTCTGCACGACTGCGCATGACGAACAAGAAGAGACACTGAGGAGAAGACGATGGATCTGGGCATTGCCGGCCGATGGGCCCTGGTGTGTGGTGCAAGCAAAGGGCTGGGCTATGGATGCGCGCGGGCGCTTGCGGGTGAAGGCGTGAACCTGGTCATCAATGCGCGTACCGAAGCCACGCTGGTTGCAACGGCCGAGCGCATTGCACGCGAGACCGGTGTGCAGGTCAAAGCCGTGGCGGGCGACATCACCCAGGCCTCGGTTCAGCAGGCCGCACTGGCGGCTGCCCCACAGATCGACATCCTCATCAACAATGCGGGTGGTCCACCACCGGGCGATTTCAGGGACTGGACCCGCGAGCACTGGCTCGCCGCGCTGGAGGCCAACATGCTCACGCCGATCGAGCTGATCAAGGCCACAGTCGACGGCATGATGGCGCGCGGCTTTGGGCGCATCGTGAATATCACCTCAAGCTCGGTGAAGGCGCCGATCGAGATCCTCGGCCTGTCCAATGGCGCGCGCAGTGGCCTCACGGGTTTCGTGGCGGGCCTGGCCCGCAAGACGGTCGAGCACAACGTCACCATCAACAACCTGTTGCCCGGATCCTTTGATACCGATCGCCTGCGCGGCAACCTGGTGGCTCAGGCCACTCGGGCCGGCCTCACGCCCGAGGCCTTCCTTGCAGCGCGCACCAAGGCGATCCCCGCCCGACGCTTTGGCAACGAAATGGAATTCGGGCAGTTCTGCGCCTTCATGTGCAGCGCTCAGGCCTCCTACTTCACCGGGCAGAATGTGCTGCTCGATGGCGGGGCCTACCCCGGTACTTACTGAACCGGTCCGCTCAACACAGCAACATTCCTCAGGAGACTCCCATGACCGCAACCCCCGCTGAAGTGCCTGGCCCGCTGCGTGGCGTGCGCATCCTTGATCTTTCGCGCGTGCTGGCCGCACCGTTTTGCGTGCAGACCCTGGGAGATCTCGGTGCAGACGTCATCAAGATCGAACGACCCGCAGCCGGTGATGAGTCGCGCCAGTGGGGGCCGCCCTGGTTCAAGGATCCGCAGGGCAATCCCACCAGCGAATCGGCCTACTTCATGTCGGCCAACCGCAACAAGCGTTCGGTGGCGGTCGATCTGGCCAAGCCTGAGGGTCAGGCGCTCATCCGCAAGCTCGCCGAACAGGCCGACATCTGCATCGAGAACTTCAAGGTGGGCGATCTGGCCCGCTATGGCCTGGACTACGCCTCGCTGTCCAAGGTCAATCCGCGTCTCATCTATTGCTCCGTGACCGGATTTGGTCAGGATGGGCCATGGGCCACGCGTCCGGGCTATGACTACCTCTTCCAGGGCATGGGGGGCCTGATGAGCGTCACCGGCGAGCGCGACGATCTGCCCGGCGGTGGACCGCAGCGGGTGGGTGTGCCGCTCGTGGATCTCTTTACCGGCATGTACGCCACCGTATCGATCCTGGCCGCACTGCATCATCGCGATGCCACCGGCGAAGGCCAGCACCTCGATGTCTCGCTCATGGGCGCTGTGCTGGCCATCAGTTCGGGCCAGCTGTCCAACTACATGGTGGGCGGCACCATTCCCGGGCGCACCGGCAACCATGCGCCCAACATCACGCCCTATGGCGTGTTTCCGTGCGCCGATGGGCAGCTCATCGTGGCCTCGGCCAATCAGGGGCAGTTCAAGTCCATCTGTACCGCCCTGGGCCATCCGGAATGGGTCAATGACGAGCGGTTCAAGGACAACGGCGCGCGGATCGCGCATCGCATGGAGCTCTATGAGCTGCTGGCCGGGGTCATGAAGACCCAGACCCGGGCGCACTGGGAGGCCGTCTTCACCGAGGTGGGCGTGCCGGCAGGGCCGATCAACAATTACGAGCAGGCCATGGCCCACCCGCAGGCCCAGCATCTCAAGACCCGCATTGGCATTCCTCATCCGCTGGGCGGCGAAGCCCCGGGCATTGCCAGCCCGATGCGTCTGAGCAAGACCCCGGTGTCGTATCGACGTCCGCCGCCCATGCTGGGCGAGCACACCCGCGAGGTGTTGCAGGAACTGGGATTGGACGATGCTGCGATCGACGCACTGGCGGCGAGCGGCACCATTCGCACCCGCTGATTCATGCAGGGACCTTGAATGGGCCCGATGATTTTCTGAAACCGAACAACACAGCAACACCAAGAGGCAGTACGGATGGATTTTGCGTTTACCCCCGAGCAGGAGTCGATTCGCGAGGCGATCGGAAAGATCTGCGAACAGTTTGGCGACGACTACTGGCTGCGCAAGGACAAGGAAGGCGGGTTTCCCACCGAGCTGCATCAGGCGCTGGCCAGCGCCGGCTGGCTGGGCATTGCCATGCCCGAAGCCTATGGCGGCTCGGGCCTGGGCATCACCGAGGCCGCGGTCATGATGCAGACGATTGCAGCCTCGGGCGCCGGATTTTCAGGCGCCTCGGCCGTACACATGAACATCTTCGGCCTCAACCCGGTGGTGGTGTTTGGCACCGATGAGCAAAAGCGCCGCATGCTGCCCGGGCTGATCGATGGCCGCGAGCGATCCTGTTTTGCCGTGACCGAACCCAACACCGGCCTGAACACCACCCGCCTGAAAACCCGCGCCGAGCGCAAGGGCGATCATTACGTGGTGCACGGCCAGAAGGTCTGGATCTCGACCGCCCAGGTGGCCGAGAAGATCCTGCTGCTTGCGCGCACCACGCCGATCGAGGATTGCCCCAAGCCCACCTTTGGTTTGTCTCTGTTCTACACCGACCTCGATCGCAGCAAGGTCGAGATCCGCGAAATCGACAAGATGGGCCGCAAGGCAGTCGACTCCAACCAGGTCTTCTTCGATGGCATGGTCATCCCGGCTGCGGATCGCATCGGGGAAGAGGGCAAGGGGTTCGAGTACATCCTGCACGGCATGAATCCCGAGCGCATCCTGATTGCGGCCGAGTCGGTGGGCCTTGGGCAGTGCGCGCTGCGGCGGGCCACGAAGTACGCGAGCGAACGCGTGGTCTTTGATCGGCCCATCGGACAGAACCAGGGCATTCAGCATCCGCTGGCGCAGAACTGGATGGCCCTTGAAGCCGCCAACCTGATGGTCTTCAAGGCCGCCTGGCTCTACGATCAGGGCAAGCCCTGCGGTGCCGAGGCCAATGCCGCCAAGTACCTCTCGGGCGAGGCGGGCTTTGAGGCCTGCACGCAGGCGGTCATGACCCATGGCGGTTTTGGCTATGCCAAGGAGTATCACGTCGAGCGCTATCTGCGCGAGTCGCTGGTGGGTCGCATCGCGCCCGTGAGCCCACAGCTGGTGATGAGCTTCATCGCCGAGCGCGTGCTGGGCCTGCCCAAGTCTTACTGAGGAGATTTGCCCATGAGCACGCCTCGCATGCTGGGTCATGGCGACTACTGGGATGACCTGAAGGTGGGTGACGCCTTCATCACCCCGCGTCGCACCATCACCGAAACCGATCTGGTCAACTTCTGCAATCAGGCCTGGTTCACTGAAGAGCTCTTCACCAATGCCCATGCGCGTGAAGGCATGGCGATTCAGGGCCGCGTGGTGCCCGGGGCTCTGGTGTATTCCTTTGCAGAGGGGCTGATCATGCCCTCCATCCAGCACACGGGCCTGGCCTTTCTGGAGGCCACCCTCAAGGTCAAGGGGCCGACCTTCGTGGGCGACACCCTGCAGGTGGAGGTTGAGGTCACCGAAATGCGGCCCACCTCCAAACCCGGCCGCGGCCTGATCCGCACCATCAACCGGGTGCGCAACCAGCACGGTGCTGTGGTCCTGGAATACGACCCGCTGCGCATGCAGGCGCGCCGCCCGCAAGGCTGAGCGTCTCAATCCCCTGCGCTTGCCTTGGCTGGCGCAGCAGGGCCATCCTTGCGGTCTCGCTGTTTCCCTCTCTGTCTTGCCCTCTCTCTTTGCCCGGAGATTCCCACCATGCCCAAGGCCATCCGATTCGACCGCACTGGCGGCCCCGAGGTTCTGCAGTTCGTTGATGTCGAGGTGGGGGCGCCCGGCCCGGGACAGGCCCAGGTCCGCCACCAGGCCATCGGCCTGAATTTCATCGATACCTACCATCGCAGCGGGCTGTATCCGCTGCCGCTGCCCTCGGGTCTGGGCACTGAAGGTGCGGGCGATGTGGTGGCGGTGGGCCCGGGCGTGACCGACGTGAAAGTGGGTGATCGCGTGGCCTATGCCGGAGGCCCGCTGGGGGCCTACAGCGAGGTGCGCAACATGCCCGCCGACCGGCTGGTCAAGCTGCCCGCCAAGATCAGCTACGAAACCGGTGCCGCCATGATGCTCAAGGGCATGACGGTGCAGTACCTGCTGCGTCGGACCTACAAGGTCCAGAAGGGTCAGACCATCCTGTTTCATGCCGCTGCGGGTGGCGTGGGCCTGATCGCCATGCAATGGGCCAAGGCCCTGGGCGTGACGGTGATCGGCACGGCGGGCTCGCCCGAGAAGGCTGCACTCGCCCGCCGCTATGGCGCGGACCATGTGATTCTGTATCGCGAAGAAAATGTGGCCGAGCGGGTTCGCGAGATCACCCGGGGCGCCATGGTGCCCGTGGTCTATGACTCGGTCGGCAAGGACACCTTCCAGGCCTCCATCGACTCGCTGGCGCCCTTTGGCCTGATGGTGAGTTTTGGCAATGCCTCAGGGCCCGTGGCCCCGATGGCGCTCACCGCGCTCAAGGGCTCGCTCTACATCACCCGCCCCTCGCTCGCGCCCCATACCGAGCGTCGTGAGAATCTGGTGGAAATCGCGGCCGATCTCATGAAGATGGTGTCCTCGGGCAAGATCAAGATCGAGATCGATCAGCGCTATGCCCTGGCCGATGCGGCGCAGGCCCACCGCGATCTCCAGGATCGCAAGACCACGGGCTCCACGGTTCTGTTGCCCTGATCCTGTGCACGAGGTGACAGACCGCCGCTTTGGCGGCGTGTCGCGCACCTGGGGGGCGGCGGGGGCGCAGCGGATTGCTGCGGCCCATGTCGTGATCGTGGGCGTCGGCGGCGTGGGCTCCTGGGCAGCCGAAGCACTGGCCCGCTGCGGTGTGGGCCGCCTCACCCTGATCGATCTGGATCAGGTGGCCGAATCCAACATCAATCGCCAGGTGCATGCGCTTGAGAGCACGGTAGGCGCAGCCAAGGTGCAGGTCATGGCCGAGCGCATCGGCCAGATCTCGCCCACCACGCAGGTGCTTGGCATCGAGGAATTCATCGATCCCGAGAATGTGGCAGCGCTCGTGCCCGAGTCTGCCCACGCGGTGATTGATGCCATCGATGCCCCTCGGGCCAAGGCGGCGTTGATCGCGTTGTGCGTGGGGCGGGGCCAGCCCATTGAAGTGTGTGGCGCTGCGGGAGGGCGCACCGATCCGCTGGCCCTGGTGCGCAGCGATCTGGCCCTCACTCGCTCCGATGCCCTGCTGGCGTCGGTTCGCGCGCGCCTGCGCCGTGATCATGGATTTTCACGTCAGCCCCAGCAGCCCTTTGGCGTCTCGGCGATCTGGTCACCAGCACCGCCCTCGGCCTCGAGCCCGCCGCCTACGCTGAGCGAGGCGGGCGCCCCGCTGGCCTGCGCCGGTTATGGCTCGGTGGTGATGGTGACGGCGGCCATGGGGCTGGCCGCAGCTGCAGGAGCCATCGACCGCGTGCTGGGTCTGCGCTGACCGCGCGTTCGCGCTTCAGGCCTGCGTGTGGGCCCGGGTAGCCTGCTCGACTTCGTTTTTCGAGCCCAAGAACACCGCAACACGCTGGTGCAGCTGATCGGGCTGGATGTCCAGAATGCGCCTTGTGCCGTCGGTGGCCATGCCGCCTGCCTGCTCGACCAGCAGGCTCATGGGATTGGCCTCATACATCAGGCGCAGCTTGCCTGGCTTGCCCGGCTCGCGGGCATCCGCGGGGTACATGAACACGCCGCCACGGGTCATGATGCGATGCACGTCGGCCACCATCGAGGCCACCCAGCGCATGTTGAAGTCCTTGCCGCGCGGGCCGGTCTTGCCGGCCTTGAGCTCGTCAATGTACTGGCGCACGGGCGCATGCCAGTGCCGCTCGTTGGACGCGTTGATCGCGTATTCCTTGGTGTCTGCGGGAATGCGCATGCCATCCTGGGTCAGCCACCAGGAGCCGGTCTCGCGATCGAGCGTGAAACAGGCCACGCCATCACCCACCGTGAGCACGAGCAGGGTGGCGGGCCCATAGACCGCATAGCCGGCCGCCACCTGACGCGTACCGGGCTGCAGGAAGTCGGATTCCAGCACTTCACCACCGCCCTCTGGCGCGCGCAGCACCGAAAAGATGGTGCCGATCGAGACATTCACATCAATGTTGGAGGAGCCGTCGAGCGGATCGAACAGCAGCAGGTACTCGCCCTTGGGATAGCGGTTGGGAATCGCATAGGGATGATCCATTTCCTCGGACGCCATGGCAGCCAGATGGCCGCCCCACTCATTGGCTTCGAGCAGGGTCTCGTTGGCAATCACGTCGAGTTTTTTCTGGGCCTCGCCCTGAATGTTGTCACTCCCCGCATCGCCCAGGATGTCGGCCAGCGCCCCTTTGCCTACGGCGTAGCTGATGCGCTTGCAGGCCCGGGCCACCACTTCAAGCAGCAAGCGCAGTTCGGCCGGGATCAGGTTGCGTTCGCGCTGCTTTTCAACGAGGTATTGCGTGAGGCTGATCGGCTTGGTCATGATTGAACGGTGGGGAATGAAATTCGAAGGGCTTGGTCTCGGGTGGTGCCAAACGTTTCAAGGCATCAAGGCGTTTGAATCACCGAGCGGTCAAACTCGGGCAAGCGTCTGGTTCAGGAGGGTGAAGCAGCCAGCGCCTTGTTGATCACCTCACGTACATCCGCAGAGCGCACACGATCGGCCAGCTGCACCAGGGTCTGATGCATGAGCTCCCGTCGCACAGGCTCGAACCGGCGCCAGCGATCGAGCGCACGCGCCAGGCGGGCTGCGACCTGAGGGTTGATGGTATCGAGTTCCAGGACCTGCTCGGCCCAGAAGTCGTAGCCGCTGCCGTCGGCCGCATGAAACTCGGCCAGATTGCCGGTACAGAAGCCGGTGACCAGAGCCCGAACCTTGTTCGGGTTGCGAATCGAAAATGCCGGGTGCTGCATCAGACGACGAACGCGGGCCAGCACGGGCTCCTCGCCCGGCTGGCGATGCAGGGTGGCCTGCAGCGTGAACCATTTGTCGAGCGCCAGGGCTTCCTGCGCAAACTCGCCTTCGAAGGCCTCAAGTGCCGACTCCCGCAGGGCAGAGGCACTGCCGCACAACGCCGAAAGCGCCGCAAAGCGATCGGTCATGTTGGAGGCCTGCTGCCACTGCGACCAGGCCTGCGCATCGGCGCCCGGTGCGCTGATCGCCACCCGCCAGCTCAGTGCAGCATTTCGCAGTGCGCGTCGTCCCGTTTGCGGGGGCTCCGCACAGTAGGGCTCCAGAACCGTCATGCGCGCGTGCAGGTCGGTGAGCGAAGCCTCCAGGGCTGCACCCACACCCATCCTCAGAGCGTTCCGGGCGTCGCGCAGCGCCTGCGGATCCACAACATCGATCTGCTCGGCCACATAGCCCTCAGCGGGCATCTGCATCAATTGCTCGCGCAGGGCCGGATCCAGTGATTCATCGCTGATCGCCCGGCCCAATGCTTCGGCCAGGGCCCGGGCTGCGGATTCAACCGGTTCGCCCGCAAGAACCCGCAGCATGGCCCGAACGGCGAGTTGCTGTGACGCCTCCCAGCGGTTGAAGGCATCCTGATCGTGGGCCAGCTGAAAGGCCAGGGTCTCATCGGTCGCTTCGGTATGCAAAACAACCGGGGCAGAGAAGTCGCGCAGCAGCGAGACCACCACGGTGTGCTGGCCCTGCGCATCGGCCGGGGCATTGACGTTCTCAAAGACAAAGCGCTGCTCGGCCTCGCGCAGTTCGACGGTGGTGTCGAGCAGATCCTTGCCGTCGGCGCCGATCAGGCCCAGACGCACCGGAATATGCAGGGGCAGCTTGTTGGCCTGGCCCGGGGTGGGCGGGCAGCTTTGCGCCAGATGCAGGGTGTAGGTGAGACGCTGCGGGTCGTATTCGCCGCGTGCGCGCACCCGCGGCGTGCCGGCCTGGGCGTACCAGCGCGAGAACTGCGTGAGGTCGATGCCGTTCGCATCCGCAACGGCTTGCACGAAATCATCACAGGTCACGGCCTGTCCGTCATGGCGCTCGAAGTAGAGCGCCAGGCCCTTCGCAAAACCCTCGCGGCCCACCAGGGTCTGCAGCATGCGGATCACTTCCGCACCCTTTTCGTACACCGTGACGGTGTAGAAGTTGTTGATCTCCTGGTAACTGTCAGGCCGGATCGGATGGGCCATGGGGCCGGCGTCCTCGGCAAACTGGAGGCTGCGCAGGACGCGAACGTCGTTGATGCGCTTGACCGCTCTCGCGCTGCGAGCCGAGGCCTCATCGGGGCAGGCCTGCGCCATCATGTCCGCTGAAAATTCCTGATCCCGAAAGACGGTCAGCCCTTCCTTGAGGGTGAGCTGAAACCAGTCGCGGCAGGTCACCCGGTTGCCGGTCCAGTTGTGGAAATACTCATGGGCGACCACAGACTCCACCGCCGCGAAGTCGGCATCGGTGGCCAGCCGTGGATGGGCGAACACATACTTGGTGTTGAAGATGTTCAGGCCCTTGTTCTCCATGGCCCCCATGTTGAAGTCCGAGACCGCCACGATCATGAATCGATCGAGGTCAAGCTCCAGTCCGAAGCGGGTTTCGTCCCAACGAATCGAGCGGATCAGCGACTGCATGGCGTGCTGCGTGCGATCGAGCTGGCCCGGCTCCACCCAGACCTGCAGCAGGGCCTCCTTGCCACTGCGTCGGACCAGCCTCTCTTCCTGCGCCACCAGAGTGCCGGCCACCAACGCAAAGAGGTAGCTGGGCTTGGGAAAGGGGTCCTCCCAGCGGGCTCTGTGGCGGCCGTCAGCGAGTGTTTCGGTGGCCACCAGATTCCCGTTGGAGAGCAGCACCGGATACTGCGCCTGGGGGGCGGTGAGCTCGACGCTGTAGATCGCCATCACATCCGGGCGGTCGGGGAAGTAGGTGATCCGACGAAATCCCTGAGCCTCGCACTGGGTGAAGAAGTTGTTGTTGGACAGGTACAGACCCGAAAGGTCGGTGTTGGCCTGCGGGCACAGTCGAACGCAGGTTTCGAGCTCGAAGCATTCAGGCGGCGCCTCGATCAGCAGTCCGCGATCGCTTTGCTGCAGACGGGATTCGTGTACCGGCTGACCGTCAATACGCACTTCGAGCAGCTCGAGTTGCTCGCCATCGAGCCATAGCGGGGCGGTGGCCTCGGGGCTGGCCGACGGGGTTTTCGGGGACGATCCTGCGGGTTGCTGACGCTCGACGCTCAAACGGGCGCGAACCAGTGTGCGCACCGGATCGAGGTCGAACTGAAGGTGGATTCGGTTGACCCGGTAGGCCGGGGGGGAGTAGTCGTTGCGGTGAATCGTCACCGCTTCTTCGGTATGCATGCGTTCAGGCTCCGCTTGGGGTGCGCCAGGTGCAAGCCGCGCACGCCGCGTGCAGATTACCTGAGGCGACGCTCAACCCACCAATTCGGCTGGACGTTGGCGAAGCGACCGGAGGCATGCAGTTCGTTGGCCCGTCGAAGGGATTCCAGTCCAATTGGGCTCTCGATCAGCCACTGATCCTCACCGATCTGCCGGGACACCTTCAGCCCCAGGGCCGCGAGCTGCTCTCGCGCCTGTTGGGCTGTCGTTCCTTGACGGAACCGCACGATCAGTCCACCGGGCAGTGCGCGCAGGCGGCCGCTTTCATCGCGAAGCACGGCCGATCGGAGCACATCGGGCTGACCTGTCTCAATGACGCTGGTCTGGCTGATCCGGCTGGGCGAGAAATCCGCCACCTTGTCCGCCACCAGAGCCAACGGTCGCCAGCGATCGCCGTCATACCAGCCCAGCGAGGCCAACGTCGAGACCGGCTGCGACCGGGCATGATGCAGGGGCGCCAGCGCAGCGACCAGACCCAGACCGCTCAGGCTGAGAAGACGTATGGCCCGCCTGCGCTGGTGCAGCACCGTCAGATCCTTGGGTTCAACGGCCATGGACAATGACCCTCCATTGAGTCAGGGCGCCCTGATCACCCGCCTTGAGGTCAGTGACATCAAGTCGCCAGACGCCCTGGGCGGACTCGTTCAGGTGACGCTGGGTGCCGAAACGCCACCCGTTGTAGCGACCGCAGGAATCGGATCCAGCGGTGTAGCAGCGCCGGGCATCGACGAGCCGGCTCGAAAAGCCCGCCGGGCTGGTGAGGTCAATACGAAGGTCCCCGTGATACGAATGCTCGGTGGTGACCTCGATCTCGACGAACTCGATCCTGGAAATGCCCGGGCAATCCAGTTTCAGGTTGACAGACAGGGCCGCGCCGCTCGGCTGGTCAGGGATGGCCTGACCCGCGATCTTCACACCGCTGTCACAACGCTTTTGCTGCGCCGATCCTCCCACGCTTGTCCAGGTCCTGGCGGCCTTGACTGCGGCTTCGGCATCAACGACCCCATAGCCATAGAAGGGATGCACCCAACCCGAACCACCCGCAGCCCGGGTCCAGAGCGGATCCAGGGGGTCGTTACGCCGGGCCGTACCCGCGAGAATCAGCTGAACGTCCCGCCAGGTCAGGGCTTCAAGCGTGCTGGGACGGGCCGAGAGCATCAGGGCCACCACGCCGCTCACCATGGGCGTGGCGGCCGAGGCACCGGCAAAGTCGCTTCGATAATCGCCAAGCAAGGCGGTGGTGGAGACGCCTTTGTTGCTTCCCACGCCCGGCGCGCAGACCAGCAGGTTTGCCCCGGGCTCTGAGAATTCAGCCCGTCGGCCGTGATCATCAACGGCGCACACGGCAATCACGCCGCGCTTGTTCGCAAATCCGTCGAGGTTGGAGTTGTCGCCCTGGCCTCCATTGCCGCCCGAGAACACGAAAATGGAGCCGAGGCCGCCCCGGCCTTCATTGATGCCCCGGCTGATGGCCTGCGAGAACAGGTCGCCCGCATCGCTGACTGCACCAGTATCCGGAGAACCCCAGCTGTTCTGGTAAACCGCCACGCGCTGATTGTCCCGGGTCAGGGCCTCGTACAGATGCAGATCCAGAGACGTGGACAGCGCGTCGTAACCGATCAGCGAGGCCCGAGGGGCCACGCCACTGCCGCCTCGACCATTGTCGTCGCGGGCCAGCAAAATACCCGCGACAGCGGTACCGTGGTCATCTTCGGCGGCCCGGCAGGGAACCGGCCACCCGCCTTCGTTGCCGGGTCGGAAGCTGACGCTGCCAGGAACGACATTGGGAGCGAGGTCGGGATGGACCAGTTCAACCGAGTCATCGATCACCCCCACGATCACGCCCTCACCCTTGGCGAGTGGCCAGGCGCCTGCCACACGAATGTCCTCACCGCTCTTGCCGCCACTCTGCCCCTGATTGTGAAGATGCCATTGCGACGCCAACAGGGGGTCGGCCCCGGTCAGTACCGGATGCTGTGTGATTGTGTATTTCAGATCGCATGCGCTGCCCGCGGCCAGACCGGCCGGTGCCGCAACGCTCTCCACCGGCCGAATCGTGGTCCCAAGAACTTCGGGAGATCCCGCGCCTCCACCCCCTCCGCAGGCCACAACGAGTTGCACCGCAGCCGCCGTGGCGGCGTATTTGATCCAGGTCGGCAGCGGGTGGGGCACGGTCATGGTCGGTGGTCCATTCCTTGCTGAATTGCAGGAGCTGACTGATCGAGCTTCGATCCTCGAGGCGACCGACCGGGATCGGTGCATCGAGGGGATCAGTGTGGCGCCTGTCCCACCGCCGCGTTGTGCGCCAGATCACACAATTCGGCTGCCGCGCGAGATGCAGACCTCGATTCGGTCACATCTTCAGACCATCCAGCGCCTGGGTGAGGTCGGCGATGAGATCGTCGACATCCTCCAACCCGACCGACAGGCGGACCAGATTGGGCTCGATCCCCGCGGCGCGCAGACCGGCCTCATCGAGGGTGCCGGCCCACATTGACGCCGCATGGACGATCAGCGTGTCGACCCCGCCCAGACTGACCGCCTGCCTTGCCAGGGTGAGGGCCGAGACGAATGCAGCCGTTCCGTCGTAACCGGCCTTGAGCCGCACACCCAGAACGCTCCCATAACCCGACATCTGCCGCTGGGCGAGTTCGTGCTGAGGATGACTGGGCAGACCCGGGTAGGAGACCGAGGCCACCGCGGGATGCTGCTCAAGCGCCAGGGCAACCCGAAGCGCATGTCGATTCGTGCGATCGGTTCGAACCGCCAGCGTTCGCAGACCGCGCAAGAGCAGCCACGCATCCATGGGGGACAGGGTGGCCCCAAGAACGATCTGGGTTTGCCAGATCCTCTCGATCAGGGACTGTGAGCCCAGCACGGCTCCCGCGGTGAGATCGTGATGACCCCCGAGCGACTTGGTCGCACTGTGCACCACCAGATCGGCCCCGAGTTGCAGGGGCTGCTGGTTCAGGGGGCCGGCGAAGGTGTTGTCGACCACACTCAATGCGCCCGCAGCACGTGCGGTCCGACAGACTGCAGCGAGGTCGGTGAGGCTGCAGTCCGGATTGGTGGGCGATTCGAGCATCACCAATGCACAGGGCCGTTCGAATGCGGTTTCAAATGCACTCAGGCTGGTCTGATCCACGAAGCTTGTCTCGATACCGAAACGATTCAGGGTCTCCGTCAGCAATCGTGTGGTGCCCATGTAGTGATTGCGCTGCGCGACCACGCGATCGCCTTTCTTCAGCAGTCCGATCAGTGTCGAACTGATTGCACCCATCCCGCTTGCGAACATGAGTCCGAGTTCCGCGCCTTCGAGTTGTGCGAGCAGGTTGGCCACCCGCGCATGAAGGGGATTGCCATAGCGGGTGTAGAAGGCCGGATGCATCGGCCGAGATGACATTTCAGAAAACTGATCTGCGTCGCGAGCAACAAAGGTGGCCGACCAGGGAATCGGGGGTGTCAGCGAGGCGTCAGCATCATGTGATCGGTCGCCGTGAATGAGAAGGGTGTCGGAACTGAGAGACTTTCCACGGTTCATCGGATCACTCGGGGAAGATTGCTAATCGCTCGCTTTATGCCACAATAAGTGCGTGGATTCAGTCAATCCGCCGACCCTGATAAGAGTGTTCCGTGGGTTGACCGTCATCGGGCCTTTCGCGTGTCCTGGTGGTTTTGTCGGTCATCCGGAGCAATAGACAAGACCCCACCCATCCGTGACGGAGGTTCCCCATGAACAAAAGCGAACTCATCGAATCCGTGTCGGCCGATGCCGATATCAGCAAAGCCGCCGCCGAGCGAGCGCTCAATTCCGTCATTGAGGCGGTCACCAAGGCGGTCACCAAAGGCGACCGCGTGACGCTGGTTGGTTTCGGAACCTTCTACTCCACGAAGCGTGCGGCACGGACGGGCAAAAACCCCCGCACCGGCGAGAAGATCAAGATCGCTGCAGCCACCGTGCCCAAGTTCTCCGCAGGCGCTGCATTCAAGGCCGCGGTCAACAAGAAAAAGGCGAAGTGATCCAAAAGGCGAAGTGATCCGCTTGCTGCGTCTCGCGAAGCCCGACTTCATCACGCGATCCGCGGCATCATCACGGTGACCTCAAACGCCCCGGCGACCCCGGGGCGTTTGCTTTTCAAGCCCTGAGCACTCCCCTCAGGGCATTCGCAGGACGATCACCCCGAGGGCAATGACCGCTGCTGCGATCCAACGGCCGGTGCCGGGCCGCTCCCCCAGAAACAGGCGGGCGATCAAGAGTGCAAAAACGATGGAGGTCTCACGCAGTGCAGCCACTGCGGCAACCGGCGCCCGCGTCATGGCCCACAGGGCGATGCCATAACTGAGAATCAACCCGAGTCCGGCCACGATGGGCCAGGCGCCTCGACTGCGTGCGTAAGCGATGAACTCCCGACGCGAGCGCAGTGATACCACCCCTCCCAGGACTGCGGCTTGTGCGATCGTGAGCCAGACCATATACATCCAGGCCTGCGGAGCACTTCGTACACCGGCTGAATCAATCAAGGTATAGGCCACGATGGTGAGCGCCGTACACAGAGCCCAGCCGATTGCCCGGCGGATCACCGCAGTGTCCTGAACCTGGGGGTCATGATCGCCCGAGAGCGCCGAAGCGCGTTTGCGGGTCGCCAGCAAACCGATGGTGATCACCCCCCCACAGATCAGGCTGATGCCCAGCCAGCCCGATGCCGTCGGGGATTCGTGCATCCAGATCATTGCCCCTGCAGCGGTCATGGCGGGTGCGCAGCCCCGCAGGATGGGGTAGGTGATACTGAAATCGGCGTGCCGATAAGCAGCGGCCAGGACCTGAAAGTACACCCCGTGCACCACAGCCGAGGCCAGCACGCAGATCAGAGTGAACGGGTCGGGGGCTGGCAGACCCACGAGCGTTGCCAGAGCGATCGGTACAAGCCACAGATGCATCAGTGCCGACTCGAACAGGGGCTCGCCACGCGATTTCAGCGAAGCATTCCAGCCTGCATGAATCAGAGCTGCACCCAGCACCGCCAGTGTGGTCGGTGTGTCGAGCAAGTTCAGCCCGGGTTGCGCCCGGAAGAGGGCTCGCTGCGGGAAACCACCGCACGGCTGCTCTTGCTGCCTCCCGGGGGGTGGTCATCCTGTTCGAGCAGTGCTTCGACCTGCTCGAAATTCAATTGGGGCTTGTGCAGATGGCGTCGGCGCGTGAAGCGCCACATCGCAAGCCCACCGAACGCGGCCAGGACGGCCGGACCTGCCCACAGACCGAGGTTGTGTGCATTGAGTGTGGGTCGATACAGAACAAACTCGCCGAAGCGTTCGACCAGATGGGTCTTGATGGCCGCATCGTCCTTGCCGGAGGCCATCTGGCGCAGCACTTCCTGTCGCAGGTCGCCCGCGAGTTCGGCACTCGAATCGGCCAGTGTCTGGTTCTGACAGACGAGACAGCGCAGTTCGCTGGCGAGCTTGCGAAAGCGTTCGCTGCGCAGCAGCGCTTCGGCCTGCTCGGGTGAGGGATCGGGCAGAGTCGAACTCATGGCGCCAGGGATTTCATGAGGGGACCCAGGCGATCGCGCAGGACTTCCGGCGTGAGCGGGCCGACATGCTTGTAACGGATCACCCCCTGCGCATCGATCAGGAAGGTTTCAGGCACGCCGTATACGCCGTAGTCGAGTCCGGCGCGCCCGGCCCGATCGGAGATCACCACGCGATAAGGGTCGCCATGTTTGGCCAGCCAGGCCCTGGCATTGCCGACCTCGTCCTTGTAGTTCAGACCGACCACGGTGACCTTGCCCTCGCGGGCGATCTGTGTGATCAGCGGATGTTCGGCCAGACAGGGCACGCACCACGAGGCCCAGACATTGAGCAGCCACACCTGACCTTTCAGCGCACCCGGTGACCAGACCTGCTCGGCCTGATGCAGCAGGGGCAGGCTGAAGGCCGGTGCGGGCTTGCCGATCAGCGGAGAGGGGATTTCCTTCGCATCGCGACCGGACTGCAGTCGCAGCAGCAGAAAAATCGCGATGACCGCAAAGACCGCAGCCGGAACAATGAAACGCCACGCGCGCATGAGTTCAGCCCGCTGGCGTGCCTGCGGCGGCCGGGCCTGCGGCGGGCTGCGCTGCTGCAACCCGCGTGGCCCGGTAGCGGCGATCGGCCATGGTCAGAAAGCCACCCAGAGCCATCAGGAAGCAGCCCGCCCAGATCCAGTCGATGAAGGGTTTGACCCAGGCCTTGACGGTCCAGCGACCATCGGGCAACTGTTCGCCGAGCGAGACATACACATCGCGGGTGAAGCCGGAGTCGATGGCCGCCTCGGTCATGACCGACTGGGTGACCGGGTAGAAGCGTTTTTCGGGTTCGAGCACGAACGGCGAGCCCGAGGCGGGCTGCACTTCGATGCGGGCGCGTACCGCGCGATAGTTCGGGCCCTGAACCTCGCCCATGGCGGTGAGGGTCATGCGATAGCCGCTGATGGTGAGGCTTTGCTGCGGGCCCAGGGCAGAATCGATCTCGACCTCCAGCGTCTTGACGCAAGCCACCCCGATGCAGAACACGCCCACCCCGGCATGCGCCAGGGCCATGGCCCAGGTGCTGGCGGGCAGCGCACGCCAGCGCTCGATCAGGCTTGCGGCCTTGATCTGTGAGGCCCGATCGTGAAGCGCCACGCCACTGGCCAGGATCAGCCAGATGCCCAGAAAGATGCCGCTGGCAAACGCGATGCTGCCGAACAGCGAACTGCTGCCCGGGGTTTCACGCAACACGACCGTGGCGACCATGGTGACCAGTGCAATCGCAAATGCCCACTTGAGTCGCTGCGCCAGTGAAGGCAGCGGGGCCTGTCGCCAGCGCGCGAGCGGACCCACGCCCATCAGAAACGCCGCCGGTGCCATCAGCGGAAAGAACACCGCTTCGAAGTAAGGGGGGCCGACCGAAATCTTGGCCATGTCGAGGGTATCGAGCACGAGCGGATACATCGTGCCAAGCAGCACGGAGCCCGCGGCCGTCACCATCAGCAGGTTGTTGGCGAGCAGGTAGCCCTCACGCGAGCTGGCACCGAATTCGGGTGCGGGCGCGTCGCCCGTGACCGAGGGCCCACGCAATGCAAAAAGCACCAGCGATCCGCCCACCACCACCACCAGGAAGCCCAGGATGAACAGGCCGCGCTGCGGGTCACTGGCAAAGGCATGGACCGAGGTGAGCACACCCGATCGGACCAGGAAGGTCCCGAGCAGCGACAGGCTGAACGCAGCAATGGCCAGCAACAGTGTCCAGGCCCGAAAACCGCCGCGACGCTCGGTCACGATGAGCGAATGCATGAGCGCGGTGCCCACCAGCCAGGGCATGAAGGAGGCGTTCTCGACCGGGTCCCAGAACCACCACCCGCCCCAGCCCAGCTCGTAATAGGCCCAGGCACTGCCCAGGGCGATGCCGATGGTCAGAAACGCCCAGGCCGCCGCCGTCCAGGGCCGGGCCCAGCGCGTCCAGGCGGCATCGACGCGGCCGCCCAGCATGGCGGCGATCGCGAACGCGAAGGCCACCGAGAATCCCACGTAGCCCATGTAGAGCATGGGCGGGTGAATGACCATGCCCGGGTCCTGCAGCAGGGGGTTGAGGTCACGGCCATCCGCCGGGGCCGGAAAGCGCCGCAGGAAGGGATTGGAGGTGAGCAGCATGAAGGCCAGAAAACCGGTGGCCACCAGTCCCAGCACCCCCACCACGCGCGTCTTGAAGACCGTGGACAGCGCGCCCCCGAAGGCATTGACCGCAGCACTCCATCCGGCCAGCATCAGCGCCCACAGCAGCAGCGACCCTTCATGCGACCCCCAGGTGGCTGCAAACCGGTATTCCACCGGCAGCTTGCTGTTGGAGTTGTGCGCGACATTGATGATCGTGAAGTCGCTCTGCACGAAGGACACGCCCAGGGCCACGAACGCGCCTAGAACGAGAAGGAACTGGGCGTTGACCGCATGCAGGCCCGCACGCATCCAGCGGGCATCGGCCTGATGGGCGCCGCGCAGGCAAAGCACCCACTGAGCCACCGACACGGCCAGGGCGAGCCAGAGTGCGAAGTGTCCGATCTCGGCGATCATGGTTTTGCGCTTCCGTAGCCGGTGGGCTTGCCAGGATGACCCGCCTTCTCGAGCGCCGCAGCCGCCTCGGGCGGCATGTAGTTCTCATCGTGCTTGGCCAGCACCTCACGTGCCTTGAACAGGCCGTCAGGGCCCACCTGACCCTGGGCCACCACCCCTTTGCCCTCCTTGAAGAGGTCGGGCAGGGTGCCGGTGTAGGTCACGGGAATGGTGCGGGCGTTGTCCGTGATCTTGAAGCGCACCTGCAGTCCTTCGCGTTGCAGGCTGCCGGGCTCCACCAGCCCACCGACCCGAAAGGCCTTGCCCTTGGGGGCTTCGCCATTGGCGATCTGCGTTGGCGTGAAGAAAAAGACGATGTTGGACGAAAGCGCGTAGAGCACCAGCCCGAGGGCGGTGGCGAGCACCAGCAGGCCTGCTGCGATCCAGGCCAGGCGCTTTTGCCGAGGGCTCAGTCCACGCCGGGGCCCGCTCGCGGGTTGCACGGGAAGCGGGGTGCTCATGCTGCGGTGCTGTCGAGATCGCGCTCTGCGCGCACGGCTGCGAGGGCGGCACGGCGGGCCTTGCGCAGCACCGCCCACTCAATCCCCAGCAGTACAACGGTGATGCCATAGGCCACCGCGATGAAGGTCCAGTGTTGGTCGGTCATGGTTGGCTTTGACGGTGAGGGTCGGAGGCCTGCGAGGACGCTGCGGTGGCCGGGACCGGCGCGACAAGTTCGCGGACCCACTGCGTATGTCGCTCGCGATCGAGGATCAGGCTGCGAACCCGATGCAGCGCGGTGGTGATCGTATACATCCAGGCGGCAAGACTCATGAGCAGCATGCCCGTCAGCATGGTCTGAGCCATCTTGGGTGCGGCGGTGAGGCTCACGCTGGCGCCCTGGTGCAGGGTGTTCCACCAGCGCACCGAAAAATAGATGATGGGCACATTGACCACGCCGATCAGCAGCAGCAAGGCTCCTGCGCGATCGGCTCGCACCGGGTCTTCGATTGCGGCGATCAGCGCCATGTAGCCGAGATACAGAAACAGCAGAATCAACGTGGAGGTGAGCCGCGCATCCCAGACCCACCAGGTGCCCCAGGTGGGTTTGCCCCAGATGGCACCGGTATAGAGCGCGATGGCTGCCATCAGGGCGCCCGTGGGTGCCAGGGCGCGGGTCATGAGGGCGGACAGCCGGGTGCGCCAGACCAGCGTGAATACTCCATAGGCCGCCATGACCAGATAGATGAACATGGCCATCCAGGCCGAGGGCACATGGATGAAGATGATGCGATAGACCTCACCCTGCTGGAAGTCGGTCGGCGCGACCACCAGACCCACATACAGGCCGGCCATCGTCAGCAGAACCGTCGCAGCGGCAAACCAGGGCAACAGCCGGCCTGCGAGCGGATAGAAGGCTTGGGGCGCTGCAAAGCGAAAGAAGTTCATGCAGTCCGGGGTTACTCGACGGAGATGCGCAGGGCCAGGGCGGCGACAAAGGGCGAGGCAACGGCGGTGAGGAGCATACCAGCGGCCAGCAGGGCCAGATGGGCCTGGGCTGACAGACCGGCCTGGCTGGACTCGAGCGCCCCCGCACCAAAGACCAGGACCGGCACATAGAGGGGCAGGCACAGCAGGGTGACGAGTGTGCTGCCGCCCTTGAGCCCGAGCGTCAGCGCCGAGGCAATCGCCCCGATACACAGCAGCACGGGTGTGCCGAGCAACAGGCTCAGCATCAGCAAAGGCATGAGCTCGCCGGGCAGATCAAAGCTGAGCGCAAGAACCGGCGAGACCACCACCAGGGGGGCCCCGCTGACCAGCCAGGCGGCCAGCATCTTGCCCGCCATGAGACCTGCAAGCGGCTGGCCGCTGGCCAGCATGGACTCCAGCGTGCCATCGGCATGATCCGATTCAAACAGCCTGGGCAGCGCGAGCAGCACGGCCAGCAGTGCACAGACCCAGATGGCACCGGGGCCGATGCGCTGCAGCCATTCGCGTTGCGGGCCGATGGCCAGCGGAAACAGTGCTGCAGCCAGAACAAAAAACCCGAGGACCTGCAAGGCATCGGCCTTGCGCCGCAGGGCGATCATGAGGTCTCGGCGCAGCGCCCAGCGCAGGGCGGTCAGGGCGTCCATGCGGGCTCCGCGGGCGAGAGGGGCGCTTCATCCAGACGCAGATGCCGGGTGTGGCCCACGGGCGATTGCAGCGGCAGGTGGGTGGCCACGATCGCGGCGCCGCCCCGCGCAAGATGCTCGCCCAGCAGGGTTTGCAGCAGCGCGCTGCCTTGCGTATCGAGTGCGGCGCTGGGTTCGTCCATGAGCCATATCGGGCGATGCGGCCCCCTGCAGGCCAGGGCAAAGCGTGCCAGTTGCAGGCGCTGCTTCTGACCCTGAGACAGCCGTCGCGTCTCGATGTGGCGCTGACGCTCCAGACCGACACGCGCCAGGGCCTGTTCGAGGGCCGGCTCGGGCGCGGCGCCGACCCCCTGGTCTGACCCAGCGGCGGGCCCGGGGGGCTGGTCCAGGGCGGCCACCATGCGCAGGTTCTCAAGGGCAGTGAGTTCAGACTTGACCCCCGCCGCATGGCCCTGGGCCAGACAGAACGATCGGAGTTCAAGGGGTGTGACTTCGCGTGCAGATCCAGCCGGCTCGGTCCAGATGAAGCGGGCGGCCTGCAGGGGGGTGAGTCCCATGAGTGCGCGCAGCAGGCTGCTCTTGCCCGTGCCGTTGGCCCCGGTCAGCAGCAGCATTTCGCCCGACCGCACCTCGAATGAGAGCTTGCGCAGCAGCACCCGCGGTCCACGCGCAAGGGTGAGGTTTTCGATGACCAGGTGGCAGCCCTGCATGAGCCTGAACTCAGGGGGCGGTCGCGTCGATCAGCACGCGCAACTGACTCGCTCCGGGTTTGACGGGTGGCGAGCTGCCCAGCAGATCACCACTGCGCAGCGCTGCTTCGCCCGAGGCCGAGACCCGCGCAATCACGACGATGCGTGCATCCGACGGCTGGGCCGAGAGTTTACTTGCGGGGCTCATGGCCTGGGCGTCATCCAGAACAAAGTCCACAGGCAACTGGGCGGCTTCGGTGCGGATGACTGCCAGGGGGGCGCCACTGGGTCTGCCCTCGGCATCAAGTGCGCGGGCCACGATGAACAGAGCGGCCTTGGGATTCAGGCGGTCTTTCAGTTGCGCCGACAGTTCGACCCGCCCCTGGATCGCTGCGGGGCCAGGCGCGGCGTTCGGCCCAGTTGCGGCGGGAGTTGAACCCGAAGCCGTAGTCGGTGCTGCGGCTGACGGGTTGGCGGCCCCCGAGCCTGTGCCCGGACGCCGGCCCGCTTTCAGGTCATCGACAAACCCGGCGATCTGACGGGCCTGCTCGGATTCGGCAGGCAGTTGCTCGAGCAATTGACCCCACAGGGCGATCGCCGCCGGGGCATTGCCCTGGGTGACCTCCCAGGCCCCGGCCAGGGCCAGGGCCTTGCCGTATTTGGGATCGATGGCGAGTGCCTCACGGATCAGTTCGATGGGCCGGCCATCGAGTCTTCGCCCATCGCGCTGCGCGAGCGCATCGGCAAGGTCAGCCAGCGTGGCGGGGTCTTTCGGGCGCAAGGTATTGGCTCGCTCGAGCGCCTCGAGTGCCGGACCCAGATTGCCCCGGGCCAGTTCACTGCGACCCAGAAGCGACCAGCCCTCGGCATCGTTGGGCTGCTCCTTCAGGCGGGCCTGCAGCCGGGTCACCAGTTCTTCAACACTGGCCGGTGGCCGCTGGGATTCGACGAAGATTGGAGAGACGGCTTCGGGCATGCCCGCAATCAGATACATCGCAGCGGGTGCTGCGAGCAGTACCAGGCCCGCCACGCCCAGACCCATTCGTGCGCGCAGTGAAGACCGTGTTGATTCCGGCGCGGGAGCTTGCACCGTGGCAGGGACGAGCTCTTCCTGGGCCTGTGCTGCAAATTCGGCCAGCGCCGCCTGCCGCTCCGGGGCATCGGCAGGAAGATGGGACAGCGCGGCGAGCAGCTCATCGCGCCGGGCGCGCAGGACATCTCGGGCGATCTCGGCGGACGGGTCAACGACCGCGGGCGCGGGTCTCAGCAGGGGCCAAAGGACATAGCCCAGCACGAGCAGTGCCAGGATCAGCATCAGGCCGAGGAGAAGGAGGATGGGCGTCACGGCCGGATTGTCCCACGGGCGGGAGAGCTCACGGAATGCCCCCGCCTCGATTCAGGTGGCAAGGGCCCGGCGTTGCGCGAGCGCGAGCATGAACGCCGAGGCCAGACCGAGTGCAATGAGGACCAGCACGGCCGGCCCGTAGTCGTCCTGGATGCTCCACAGTGCGGCCATCAACACCGGCCCGGCGGCCTTGGCCGCTGCGACCGGCAGGGTCTGCAGGCCGGCCAGCTGGGCGACACGCTCGCGATTGACATAGGCCGCGATGGCAGTGGCTTTCACGATGGTGATGAGGCCATTGCCCAGGCCATACACGCAGGCAAAGGCCAGGGCTGCCAGAACGCTGTGTCCGCCCAGGGCCAGGACGAGGAGTGCGGCCGGTGTGGCCAGCAGGATGGCCACGTCAAGCTTGCGGGGCTCGAAGCGCCCTTCGAGCATCAGCAGGAGCAATCGCCCCACCACCTGCATGATGCCGATGCTCGCCGGAACCGCGACGGCCCAGGCCATCGGCAGTCCGCGTTCGGCCAGCATGGGCACCATGTGGGCAGACAGGGCGCTGCTCACCGCACTGGTCGCCACCATGGCAGCGGTGATCAGTACAAAGGCCTGAGACCAGGCCAGTTCTCGCAGGCCCGGCACAACGGCTGGGGCCTTGCCCGAAGCCGGCTGCGTGCCGGTTGAACCTGCCACAGGCGGGGTCGCGGTGGATCGGGCCCCAGCCGAGTCGGCGACTGGGTCGACCTTGGGGGGCGATGCGGTCGTTTCACGCAGCATGAACCAGTGAATCGGCAGGCAGATCAGCAGATGAAAGCCCGCCAGCACCAGACAGGTCTGCCGCCAGCCGAGCTGGTCAATCAGTACGGCGCCCAGCGGGATGAAGACGGTCGAGGCCAGCCCGCCCAGGAAGGTGATGTGAATGATCGGGCGACGGTAGTCATTCGGCCAGCGCCGGATGGTGATCGCAAAGATGGGCTCGTAGAACACCGCGCCCATCGCCAGGCCCAGCGCGATCCAGATCGCGTGCAGCATCCAGGCCTGGTCGATGAAGGCATGCGCGATCAGCAGCAGCCCGGCCGCCAGCGAGCCGGCGCACATGACCGTCCTGCCGTGTCCAGCCTGGATCCACTGACCCACCGCCACACCGGCAACGCCGCTGGCGAGCAACGCGGCACTGAACGCGCTGCTCACCGTGATGCGCGACAGACCGAGATCCGCCTCAAGCCCGGGCATCAACAGGGAGAAGGTGTAAAAGAGGCTCCCCCAGGACACCAGCTGGGCAAACGAGACGGCGGCAACCCAGATCGCGCGGGAGGTCGTCATCCGGTGTGCGTGCGACGGCCTTCGATGGGATATGCGGGATCGTTGTAGCCCGGGGTGGAGGGATGGCCGGTCACCACCAGGCGATCAATCAGGGCCTCGTCCTGCGTCTCGAAAGCCTGCTCGTGAGCGCTCAGGTACTCCTGCATCTGCGCGAGCGTGCGGGGCCCGGCGATGGCACTGCTGATGGCCTTGTTGTTGAGGACCCAGTTGACCGCGAACTGGACCGGGGTCATGCCGCGGCTTCGCGCATGGGCCGCAATCTCCTGGGCCATCACCAGCGATTCCTCACGCCATTCGGACTGCAGGATGCGCCGGTCCTTGCGGCCGGCCCGCGAGTCCTCGGGCGGCGCTGCACCCGGCGCGTACTTGCCGGTGAGCACGCCGCGCGCAATGGGGGAGTAGCTCGCCACACCAATGCCGAAGTGGCTGCAGGCCGGCAGGATCTCCACCTCCGGCATGCGATTGAAGGCGTTGTAGTAGGGCTGACAGGCCGCCGGCGTGGGCAGGCCCGCCTCGCGACACAGGCGCACGATTTCGGCCATGCGCCAGGCGCGGTGGTTGGAGATGCCCAGGTAGCGGACCTTGCCCGCGCGAATGATGTCAGCCACGGCGCCAATGGTTTCTTCCAGGGGCGTGTCGTGGTCTTCGCGATGCAGATACCAGATGTCGACATGGTCCATGCCCAGACGCTGCAGCGACTCATCAATCGCCTGATGGAGCCAGCGCCGCGACAGACCCCTGCGGTTGGGGTCGGAGCCCATCGGATTGGCCACCTTGGTGGCCACGATCCAGCGATGGCGATCCGCCGCAATGGTGCGCCCCGTGATGCGCTCGGACTCGCCCTGTGAATAGACATCGGCGGTGTCGATGAAATTGATGCCGTGATCGCGACAGGCGGCGACGATCTCGAAGGCTTCAGCCTCACTGGTGCGATCGCCGAACATCATCGTGCCCAGGCAGATGCTGGACACCCTCACGCCGCTTCGCCCCAGAAGGCGATGCGGCACGCTGCGCTGAGTCTGTGCTGGCGTGGTGCTCATGGTGTGCTCTTTCCTCAATGCGCGCGGTGGGCAGGCTTCAGTGGTCTTTCGGCAGTCCGGACGCGGTGGGTGCGGCAGGCTGTCCGTTCGGGGGCTGGCCCGCCCGGCGTGCGAGCCACCAGCCATGCTGGACTGGCCAGCGATCCCAGCGGGTGTCCTCGCCCAGCGCTGCCGCAGCATGCAAGGGCCAGTTGGGCTCGTAGAGCGCCTGGCGCCCAATGGCGATCAGATCGGCCTTGCCCTCCTGCAGGATGGATTCGGCATGAGCCGCTTCGGTGATCAGACCGACCGCGATCGTGGGGATGTCCGCCTCGCGGCGAATGCGCTCGGCAAAGGGCACCTGGAATCCCGGGCCGCGTGGCACAGCCAGACGCCCCGCCGGATTGGTGGCCGAGCCCTGGATCCCGCCTGAAGAGCAATCGACGAAATCCACACCCAGGGCCTTGAGCTGCCGGGCCATGACCACGCTGTCCTCGATCATCCAGCCGCCCTCGATGCCATCCACACACGACAGTCGCACCGAGAGGATCACATTGGGGCCGATCGCCTCACGCACAGCCCGGGTGACCCGCAACGGAAAGCGCATGCGGTTCTCGAGGCTTCCGCCATACGCATCGGTGCGTTGGTTGGACAGCGGCGAGAGAAAACTGTTGAGCAGATAGCCATGCGCCATGTGGATCTCGACCATTCGGTAGCCAGCCGCCACAGCGCGATGCGCCGCGGCGGCAAAGGCCTTCTCGATGGCATCGAGGTCTTCTTCGGTGGCCGGCCGGGGCGGTGTCCAGCGCGGATCGACCGGAATGGCCGAGGCCGCCACGCCCACCCAGCGCAGTTCGTTGCGCTCGCGTTCGTCCTTCTCGGTCAGTGGGCCGTTGCCATCCCACGGGCGCTGGGCCGCCGCCTTGCGCCCGGCATGACCGATCTGAATGGCAGGAACGGAGCCTGCCGCTTCGATCAGGGTGGCGAGCTGGCGCAGACCCGGAATATGGGCGTCATCCCAGATCCCCAGATCACCATAGGTGCCGCGACCGCGTTTTTCGACGACGCTCACCTCCATCATGACCGTGCCTGCTCCGCCTTGCGCCACCTTGGCGGCATAGGCGACATGCCAGTCGGTACTGAAGCCCTCATTGGCCCAGTACTGGCACATCGGCGAGATCATGATGCGGTTGGGCAGCGTGACGCCGCGCCAGGTGGCGGGCGTGAACAGCAGGGTGCTCATGGGGGTCTCCTTGGAATGTTCTCGTCGGTGCGGTGCTCAGCCCGATCGGCGTCTTGCCCGCAACAGGGGGGGCACGACCAGCGCTGCGACGATCGCACAGAACAGCACAAAGGACAGCGGACGGGTCACAAAAACGGACCAGTCGCCCTGCGCGATCGCCAAGGCATTGCGCAACTGTTTCTCGGCCAGGGGTCCGAGGATCATGCCCACGATCACGGGGGCGACCGGAAACCCGTAGCGACGCATGGCCAGCCCGAGCAGGCCGATCATCAGCAGGAGCAGCAGATCGAACCACGACTGGCGCAGGCTCCAGGCCCCAAGCGTGGCAAAGACGAGAATGCCGCCATAGAGCAAGGGCGACGGTATGCGCAGGATGCGCACCCAGAGCCCCACCAGCGGCAGATTCAGCACCAGCAGCATCACATTGCCGACATAGAGGGAGGCAATCAGCGTCCAGACCAGCGGGCCCGAGGTCTGGAGCAGCGCGGGCCCGGGCTGCAGGTTGTAGTTCTGAAAGGCAGCCAGCAGGATGGCGGCGGTGGCTGATGTGGGAATGCCCAGGGTGAGCAGGGGCGCAAGTGCGGCCGTCACGGTGGCGTTATTCGCGGCCTCCGGGCCCGCTACGCCCTCGATGGCGCCTTGCCCGCCTTCCACCGAGAAGGAGGCCGGATCCTTGGAAAGTTTCTTTTCGGTGGCGTAGGACAGAAAGGTCGGGATCTCTGCACCCCCGGCCGGAATCAGTCCGAATGGAAAGCCGATGGCCGTGCCTCTGAGCCAGGCCGGCCACGAGCGCCGCCAGTCCTGCGCGCTCATGCGGGTGGGGCTCATGCGGTTCATGGTGGCCTCGGGGGCCCGGAACAATCCCTGGTAGAGCGCCTCTCCCACCGCAAAGAGTCCCACGGCCACCACGACCACATCGATGCCATCGAACAGCTCCGGAATTCCGAAGGTGTAGCGCACCTGGCCCGAGACTGCATCCATGCCGATCAGGCCCAGAAAGAGCCCCAGAAAGAGGCTGGTCATCCCGCGCAGCAGTGAATCACCCAGCACCGCCGAAACGGTGGTGAAGGCCAGCGCCATGATCATGAAATATTCGGCCGGCCCGAAATGCAGCGCGGCTGAGGCCATGACCGGGGCAAAGAGCGACAGCAGCAGCGTGGCCAGTGTGCCGGCCACGAACGAGCCGATGGCTGCCGTGGCCAGCGCAGGGCCCGCGCGCCCGAAGCGCGCCATGGTGTTGCCTTCCATGGCGGTGACCATGGTGGCCGACTCGCCTGGCGTGTTCATGAGGATGGACGTGGTTGATCCGCCGAACATGGCCCCGTAGTACACGCCTGCAAACAGGATCAGCGCTGCCGAGGGTTCGACCTTGGCGGTGATGGGCAGCAGCATGGCCACGGTCATGGCGGGCCCGATGCCGGGCAGCACGCCCACCGCCGTGCCGATGAAGCAGCCCAGCAGCGCCCACATCAGGTTGACTGCACTCAGGGCTGCAGAGAATCCGCCGAGCAGGGCGCTGAAGGTATCCGGCATGAGGGGCTCGCGCTTGCGTCAGTGGGCTCAGAGCTTGAGAAGAGGCATCAGCGGGAGCCCGAGCCCCAGGCCCTTGGCAAACAGCCACCAGACCGGAAACGACAAGGCCAGGGCGATGAGCGCATCCCGTATCGGTCGGGTGCTGCCATGACCCCGGGCCGCGCAGGTGAGCAAGATGACACTGGCCGCAACGAAGCCAATCCAGGTGATCAGCACCAGATGAACGAGCAGGCCCCCGAGGAGCCAGGCCAGCGGGGCGGAACCCATGAAGGCCGGCGTGTCTGCGGGTGCAGCGACCGCAGCAGAACGCAGCGCACCGACCAGCAGGGCAGCGCCACAGACGGCCAGCCCCACCGCCACCAGCGTGGGCAGGAATCGGGGTGACAGGCCCGAGTAGCCCCCCGCGTTATCGATGGAGGCCAGGCCTCCCGCCACCCCGGCCGCTGCGACCAGCACGCAGACGCCGATGATGATGCGGGCGGTTCGGTTCACTTCACCAGACCGAGTTCGCGCAGGATGCCACCTAGACGTTTGGTTTCGCCTTCAACGAAGGTGCCGAACTCAGCGCCGGTAAGCACGTAGGGGGTCCATTCATTCTTCGCGAGGGCTTCTTTCCATTGCGGGGTCTGGGTGCCCTTGAGCACGGCATCGATCAGTGTTTTCTGCTGCTCCGGGGTGATGCCCGGGGCACCGTAGACGCCGCGCCAGTTGTAGATCTCGACATCGATGCCCTGAGCCTTGAGGGTCTTGATGCCCTGCACCGGATTGGCCGACGACACGGCCAGCGCACGCATCTTGCCCTCCTTGATGAAGGGCAGGAACTCCGAGACGCCTGCCACGCCCACGGTGACCTGATTGCCCAGGATGGCCGCGGTCGCTTCGCCACCGCCCGCAAACGGGATGTAGTTGGCCTTGGTCGCGTCCACGCCCGCCGCCTTGGCGATCAGCCCCACCATGATGTGATCGACCGAGCCGCGCGAGCCGCCGCCCCAGCTCACCGAACCCGGATTGGCCTTGAGCTGGCGGATCACATCGTCGAGCGTCTGGATCTTGCTGGCAGTGGGCACGACCAGGATCAGGGTGTCGGCAAACAGACGAGCGATGGGCGTGGCATTGCGCAGGCTGATGGGCGACTTGCTCATCTCGATGCCGCCCACCATGACCGCACCGGTCACCACCAGTGCATTCGGATTGCCCTTGTCAGTGTTCACGAACTGGGCCAGGCCGATGGCGCCGCCCGCACCGCCCTTGTTTTCGAAGGTGGCGGTCCGGATGGCACCCGCGGCCTGCATGGCCCCTGCGATGCCGCGTCCCGTCTGATCGAATCCGCCGCCCGGGTTGGCGCCGATCATGACCTTGAGGGTGTCGATCTGGGCCCACGCGGGGCTGCACAGGGTCAGGGCAAGTGCGCCGACGGACAGGCCGCGGCGCAGACGCGAGATGGCATTCATCGGGGGTGTCTCCGCTTGAGGTTGAAGACGGCAGTGTACTGCCCTCGGCGCCCCTCAGTGCGCCTCGGCCAGCTCGCCACGCGCATCGGGCAGGCGGGCCACGAGCACCTTGTCGACCCGGTTGCGATCCATGTCCATGACTTCGAAGCGGTAGTGGGCCACCTCGAAGTGATCGGCCACCGAGGGAATCCGTCCGAGCTGGTGCATGGCAAAACCACCCACCGTGTGAAAGCTGCGCTCTTCTTCATCGGGCAGCTCCTCGATCTCAAGCAACTGCTTGAGGCGCTCCAGGCCCAGGGAGCCATCGACCAGCCAGGAGCCATCTTCGCGCTGCACGGCATCCATCTCGCCGGTTTCGTCTGGCTCAGGCAATTCACCCACGATGGCGGTGAGCACATCGGTCAGTGTCACCACGCCCTGCAGATCGCCGTATTCATCGACCACCAGTCCGAACTGCACCCGCTCCTTGCGGAAGGTTTCGAGCAGCTGGGTGGTGCTGATGGTTTCGGGCACATACAGCGGCGGCGACAGGTGCGCCTCGACATCGATGGGCTCATTTTGCAGGGCCGGACGCAGCAGATCGCCCACTCGCAGCACACCCAGAATGTGCTCGAGTCCACCGCGACACACCACGACCCGCGCATGTGGACTCTCGGCGATGTGCCCGCGGACGATCGCATCGCCATCGTCCAGATCGATCGACTCGATGTCCATGCGCGGCGTCATGATGGCACCGATGCGCTGCTCATCCAGGCGCAGCACATTCGAGACGATGGCCTGCTCGCTTTCGTGAAAGATGCCGGCTTCGGCGCCCTGCTCCATCAGCACCTTGATCTCGTCATCCGTCACGGGAGGCTCTTCGTTGCGGCGCCCCCCGAGCAGGCGCATCAGCAGGTTGCTCGAGGATGAAAGCACCCACACAAATGGCCGGGTGAGGCTGGCAAAGCCCAGCATCGGACGGGCCACGATGGAGGCGATGCGCTCGGGCGCCCGCAGCGCGAGCTGCTTGGGCACCAGCTCGCCAATCACCACCGACAGGTAGGTGATGATGACCACGGCCAAGGCCACCGACAGTCCGGTGGCGTAGGGCTCGATGGTTTGGAACTGCGTGAGCCAGTGCGCGATGGGCACGGCGATCAGGCCTTCACCCACCACACCGCTCAGCACACCAATGGTGGTGATGCCGACCTGGATGGTGGACAGGAATCCGGAGGGTTCTTCATTGAGCCGCTGTGCAGCGGCTGCGCCCGGATGACCGTCGTCGGCCATACGTTGCAGGCGGGCTTTGCGGGAAGAGACCACGGCCATCTCCGACATCGCGAACAGGGCGTTCAGCACGATGAGGAGCAGCAACAGGACCAGGTCCATCAGGGGCAGCAGGGAGTTTCGATGTCCACAGGATAGCACCCGCTCACATTCAGGCCCGTCCGGTCAGGCGCGCATAGATTTCGCTCAGGGCCTGGGGCAGGGCGTGCACGTCGTCGATGACGCGATAGCCCTCAGGGGTACACATGCGCCGCAGGTAGTCATGGCCAGCTGGATCGATGGTCACGCAAAAGGTCGAGACACCGGCGCGCTGCGCTTCACGCAGCGCACGCGCCGTGTCCTGCAGACCATAGCCTTCATCGTTGCGATCCGGGCCATAGTCGATGTCCTGAGGGTAGCCATCCGACACCAGAATCAGTAGCCGCTGCAGTGCCGGTCGGCGCGCCAGCTTGTGCGTGGCATGGCGAATGGCCGGCCCCATTCGCGTGGATCCTCTCGGCTCGATGGCCGCCAGCGCAGAACCCAGGCTGCGTTGCCGCCAGGGGTCATCAAAATCCCGCGCGACATGAAACTCCACGTTGTCACGACCACTGCCTGAAAAGCCATAGATCGCATGGTCATCGCCGAGCGTGGCCAGACCCAGGGCCATGAGGGCGAGGCTGTCGCGGGCCACGTCGATGATCCGTCTTCGGGGCTGTTCAGCCACGGTCTGCGGGGTGTCGTCATAAAAACCGTAGAGCAGGGCGCCTCGCGTGGTGTCGAGGTCGGTTGCCCTGAGGGGCTGCGAGACCGGGTCGGCGCTTGAACCCGCAACGGGCCGCACCGGCGCCGGAAGCGACAATGAGGTGGAGGCACTCATGTCGAGCAGCAAGGCGGTCGACACATCACGGTCGCGGCGCTCGCGACGGATCCAGGCCCGCTCATCGCTGCTGCTGCCGGCGCGCCGGTCGATCATGGCGTGCACGACGCCATCGAGATCGAGGTCGTCGCCATCGGGCACCCCCTTGACCCTTCGGTAGGACACCGGGCGCAGCGCCGCAAACCGCTCGAGAATCTGTCGGGCCAGCTCCGGATGGTCACGTCGCACCTCGTGCAGCAGGTCGCGCTCGGGGCCACGCAGGCGCCATTCAGTCAGACGACACCAGGCGGGCAGATACCGCCCCGCATGGCAATCCCATTCGTCGATGAGATACACGCCCACCGCTTCGCCTGCGCCGGCGCCATAGCGACTTGACAACACGACCGGGTCGGCCGGCCCGAGGGTCATCGCATCCTGGGGCGCATCGTCGATCGCCGGGTCTTCTTCACCTTCAGGCTCTGCAGCTTCGCCAGCCTGACTCGTGGTGGTACCGACCGAACCGGCGAGTGCCTGCTGGCTGGCCCGGGCGTTGGCCACCGAACCCTCGCCGGAGCGGTCCTGGCCAGGGTCCATCGACCGACCGCGATCCTTCCCCGCTTCGGTCTGTTCATGGCCCTGCAGATTCACGCCCTGCATCCGGCTGGATGCATTCGAGGCCGAGGCCTCGGCCGGCATGGCCACGGGGACGACGGTCAGGGTTCTCAGGCTCGGTCGGCTGCCTGGAAATCGGGCGACCAGAAGCTGGTGGATCTCGGCAGCGGCTTGCGCGCAGTCCTGAAGGGTGGCATCTGGCCACAGCACCGCCTGAGACCGCTGGATCACCTGGGCCAGCAGTTGCGGCTCCAGGACGCCATCCACGGACACTGCGGCGGTGAGCTCTGGGTCGGCCGGCTGCAGGGGCAGGTTGCCGACCCCGGGCGAAAGGCGACCGGGTTGGCGCCCGTAGCCCGATGCGCCGCCTGCTTGCGCAGCGTCGATCAGTGACCGGGTCAGAGCCTGCAGAATCTGTCGCAAGGCGCCGTTCGCAGATGAGCCCAGCCGCTGTCGGGTGAGGGCGAGCACGAAGTCCAGATCGTGCACGGCGCCCGGGTAATGAAGCCTGATGAGCCGATCCACCCAGGTGCGCTGCAAGAGCCGATCGAGCCATTGTTCGAGCAGGCTGCGTCGGTCGCGGGTGGGGTGCTTCCCAGGTTCACGGGCCGCATTGCACAGCACGGATCGCAGGACCGACAGCCGC
>Ga0255091_1000145_pt1 | contig 32472 bp, 18 predicted proteins | sample Colum_Yuk_RepB_8_2_FD_188439 | JGI IMG/M metagenome (GOLD analysis project Ga0255091, IMG submission 188439) | Freshwater microbial communities from Columbia River, Oregon, United States - Colum_Yuk_RepB_8d | ecosystem: Environmental > Aquatic > Freshwater > River | place: USA: Oregon... | reverse complement strand
CGGCGTGGGCCTCCGGGTAGGGCTTTGCGATGACGGCGATGCTGCGGCGCAGGCTGGCGGCCTGTGTGAGCCAGGCGGCAACTTCATCCATCCGCTGATAGGTGAGCACCGAGAACGCCCCGCGCTTTTCGAGCGCGGCCTGAAACCCGGCGCTGCTGCGCGGCAGCGTGTCGCCGAGCAGGGTTTCATCGGCACCGCGTTCGGCCAGGGCTTGCGCCAGCGCATCCACCGTGTGCGGTGTGCCGCTCAGGGCGAGTGCCAGCTTGCCCCGGGCGGATTTGGCGAGGCCGGCGACGCGGTCGTTGAGCCGGAGCAGCAGCAGCGCGCGCAGGCCTTTTCGATGCGCCAGCTCAGCCGCCTCTGCAGACTCGAACAGGCGCAGTGCGATGCGCGCGCCATCCAGCACCAGGGCGGGATACGCACGCGCACCGCCACTGACGGTGATGGCATCGGGCAGATCGCCGAAGTCCCAGTCGAGCACGTTCTCGCGCACCCACTGCTGGGTCTCGCTCCGCTTCGCCGCCGCCTGGTTGAACGCAGTGCGCGCCGCACCCGAGAGCTGCGCGCGCAAGTCCTGTAGCGACTCCGCCTCGCCCAGCACCTTGCCCTGCGCGTCCTCGGCCACCAGGCGCGGCTTGAAGTGGGCGGGCAGCTTGTCGGGCGCGAAATCTTCGGGCCTCAGCTCGACGCCGGTCATGGCCTTGAAGCGCGTACAGATCGCATCGAGCAGCGGCCCCTTGGGTGCGGCGCTCTCGGCAATCGCCTCGGCGTACTGCGCCGCGGGCTGGCAGAGCCGGCGCAGGTGATTGGGCAGGGTCTTGATCAGCGCCTCGATCTTGCCGACCAGCAGGCCGGGCACCAGCCAGTCGAAGACATCGGCATCGAAGGCGAAGAGCTGGGCCAGCGGCAGGTGAAAGCTCACGCCGTCCTCGTCAGCACCGGGATCGTGTTCGTAGCTCAAGCTCACCTTCACACCCGCCAGCACGAGCTGATCGGGGAAGCGGTTCTCGACATCGGCATTCGCACCCGGGCGCAGCACGTCGGCCTCGGTCATCAGCAGGCTCGACCCTTCGCTGGACGAGGGCACCACATTCGGCGCGAGCGTCTGTGCGGCGAGCGCGCCGCGCAAGGCGCCGAGGCCATCGAGCGTGCGTGCGGCCGGAGCAGGTGCGGCCACGGTGCTGGCTGGCTTGGGCGCAGCAGCGCGAAGCTGCGGCTGGCCGCGCTGACTGTGTAGCCATTGCTTCAGGCCGGCCACGGTGCAGCAGCCCTGCGGCAGTCGCGCGTCGTAGAAGGCCTGCAGCTGCGCCTCGTCGGCGAGCAGATCGGGCCGGCGCATCTTCGCCTCCTTCTCGCGCACGCTCTCGATGAGGGCGAGGTTCTTCTTGAGAAAATCCGGCTTGCCCAGGATCTCGCCGCGCACCAGGCCCTCGCGGATGAAAATGTTACGGGCGGCGATGGGGTCCTCGCTACCGAAGTGGCGCGCACGTTTCAGCAGCGGGATGCCGAACAGCGAGAGGTGTTCGAGTGCGGTTACCTCGCCACGCTGGCTGTCCCACTCCGGGTGCTGCAGCGCGCGCTTGATGAGGTGCGCGCCCACGTCCGCCAGCCATTCGGGTTCGATCGCCGCGCAGGTGCGCGCGAACACTTGGCTGGTGTGGACGATGGCGGCGTGCATCACCCACTGCGGGCCTTTCTTGGCGAGCGCACTGCCGGGGAAGATCTTGAAGCGTCGCCCGCGCGGGCCCCCGTAGTCGGGCTTCTCCGGCGCCTTCACGCCGATGTGGTCGATGAGGCCGCTGAGCAGGGCCTTGTGGATCGGTGTGTACAGCTCGTCCAGCGTCAGCTGCTTCTGCTCGGGCTTGGCGCTCTTGTCGTCGGCGAGATAGTCCACCACCTGGCGGTAGACCTGTGTCCATTCCTCCATGCGCAGGTAGCTGACGTAGTGCTCCTTGCACCACTTGCGCAGCGCGTTCTGCTTGGCGCCCGCGCTCACCGCCTGCCAGCGCCGCCAGAGGGCGAGCAGGGTGAGGAAGTCCGACTTCGGATGCTTCCACTCCGCATGCTTCTGCCGCGCCTGGGTCTGCGCTTCGAGCGGGTTCTCGTGCGGGTCCTGCACCGAGAGCGCAGCCGCGAGCGCGAACACCTCGCGCTCGTATTTTTCGCCCTTGCCGGCGAGCGCGATGCGGGCGATGCGAGGGTCCAGCGGCAGGCGGGCGAGCTGTCGGCCAAAGGGCGTGAGCTTGCGCTCTTCGTCGAGCGCGCCCACCACCTGCAGCACGCGATAGCCCTCGCTCACGTGACGGCCTTCCGGTGCCTGCACCCAGGGGAAGGCATCGACATCGCCCAGGCCCAGCGAGGCCATCTGCAAGATCACGCCGGCCAGATTGCTACGCAGGATTTCGGGGTCGGTGAACACCGGGCGCGCCGCGAAATCATCCTCCGCATACAGCCGCAGGCAGATGCCGGGGCCGAGTCGGCCGCAGCGGCCGGCACGCTGGTTGGCGGCGGCCTGCGACACCGCTTCGATCTGCAGACTCTGCACGCCGCTGCGCGGATTGAAGCGGCTCATGCGCGCGGTGCCCACGTCCACCACATAGCGAATGCCCGGCACCGTCACGCTCGTCTCGGCGACGTTGGTGGCGAGCACGATGCGCGGCGGCCCGCCGGTGCTGAACACCTTGTCCTGTTGCGCCGCCGGCAGGCGCGAGTAGAGCGGCAGCACGGCCGCGCGCGGAAAGCGTCCGGTGAGCACGCGCGTGCAGTCGTTGATCTCGCGCTCGCCCGGCAGGAACACGAGGATGTCGCCATCCGGCGCGCGCGAACCCCAGAGCGTATCGATGCCATTCGCCACCGCATCCTCGATGTCGGTGTTCTCCTCAGGCGGCGCGTAGTAGTGATCGACCGGGTAGGTGCGGCCGCTGACGGTGTGAATCGGCGCGCCGTCGAAGTGCTTCGAGAGCCGCTCCGGGTCGAGCGTGGCGCTGGTGATGATGATCTTGAGATCGGGCCGGCGCGGGGCCAGGCGCTTCAGCCAGCCCAACAGAAAGTCGATGTTGAGGCTGCGCTCGTGCGCCTCGTCGATGATGATCGTGTCGTAGGCGAGCAGTTCGCGGTCGTGGCTCAGCTCGGCGAGCAAGATGCCGTCGGTCATCAGCTTAATCAGCGTGCGTTCGCCCACGCGCTTGTCGAAGCGCGTCTCGAAACCGACCAGCTCGCCCAGCGTGGTGCCCAGCTCCTGCGCGATGCGGGTGGCGACACTGCGTGCCGCGAGACGACGTGGCTGGGTGTGGCCGATCAGCCCGCGCACGCCGCGGCCGAGTTCGAGGCAGAGCTTGGGCAATTGGGTCGTCTTGCCGCTGCCGGTTTCGCCGCAGATCACCACCACCTGGTTCGCCGTGATCGCAGCGGCCAGGGTCTCGCGCGCCTGCGAGATCGGCAGCTCTTCGGGAAAACGGACGACCGCCGGCTTGAGTGCGGCGCGCGCTGCGTATCGCGATTGCGCGGCGGCCAACTCCTGCGCAAAACGCGCGGCATCGAGTGGCTTCCTGCGCTGCTGCGAACGTTCGATCTGCTGTTGCAGACGCTGTGCGTCGCGGAGGGTCAGCAGCGCCGGGTCAAAGGCCCGGCTCATGCAGTAGCGGGCGGCAGGTGGAGCGAGTACAGGGCCTCGATTTCCACCGCCAGTTCGCGGCGGCACACGGTGCCATGCAGCACTTGTGTGGGGGCGAGCGTACTCAGGCTGTCTGCGAGTGCGCGGTGCCGTACCGCGTCTGGGGCGCACGACCAGTAGAGCTTGAAATTGCGCGGCCTGAACGCTGCCACCGTACAACCTGCGCGCTGCGCGGCCGCGGCCAGTACGGCGTCGAGGTTGTTGCGTGCCTCGGCGAACTGGGCCGGCAGATCTCCCTCGTGACAGCTCTGAAACCCGACGATGCTGGCAGTGCCAGAAACAAACAGCCAGCCCTCGTCGCCGACCCGCACCAGTGAGGCACGGGCAAAGCTGGGGGGCTGGATGCCGTAGGCGCGGGGATAGCGCCAGGCGCTGGTCTGGCGCGGGTTTTCGACCGGCAGGGCCGGGATGCGGCCCGCCAGTGCGAAGACATGCAGACCCTGGTCGCAGCCGATGGCGGTCGCGGCCGGCAGGCCGGCGTCGATCTGCCCCGCCTCGGCCCAGGCCCGATAACGGCCGAGCGTGAACTGCCGGTAGCGCTCGGCATCGCCCTCGCCTTCGAGAATGCCGCCGAGGTAATTCCAAAGCCGCCACCAGTGCGGCGCACCGCAGGCCTGGCGTGCGGATTCGAGGGCGCGGTAGGCGGCTTCGGTCGCCGCTGCGGGGTCACGCGCCCAGTCGGCATCCGCCACCTGCAAATGCAGATAGACCGTCTCGCCGTCATCGGCCCACTGCACCGCGCCGTGGCAGCCACGACGTACCGCACCGTGGCCGTGCCAGGCATCCCACTGCGGGCCGTGCAGCAGGGGCAGCGGGATGGCCCCCCCCGGACCATGCCGCAGGGTCGCCAGGGTGGGCGCTGCGGGCGGGGACTCAGTGCTGGAATAGTGCGGCAGTGATGAAGCCATCAGGCAAGCGTTGGCGGCTCACCCTCGGGGTGGCCGCGCTGTGAGGTGGAGACGCGCATTGTCCCACGGCGGGGCTAGAATCCTGCGCAAAGAAAACCCAAGGAGGACCAGCATGATGTATCACCGCGCTTTCACGGGCCTTGCTCTCGCCGCCCTGGCGGCCAGTGCCATGGCGCAGACGCCGATCCAGGAGACCGGCAGCCTCGAAACCGGTGTGGAAGTGAAACTGCCGGAGCGCATCGCCCCCGCCCAGGCCATTTCCATCGAGGGCCTTTCGCCCAATGCCGCAGGCCCGCTCAGCAGCACGGCGCCGGACTCCGGCCCCCAGCCCTGGAAGGACGTGATGGGCTGGATCACGCTGCAGCAGGGTCAAACCCCGGACGAAGTGAAAGCCCTGCTCGGCCCCGACTACCGTGAGTCCACCAGCGCCAAGGGCACGATCTGGACGTTCCAGGACCAGAAAGCCCTGCTGTTCGGCAGCGTCACCTTCAAGGACGGCAAGCTCGACAGCTGGACGAGCCCACGCTTTTAGCCGCGTCTTTGCATCCTTTTGCGGGGCTGGTGCATCTCTGGCTTCGTGCCCACCGTCCACGAACCGTCCTGCCGAATGTCCACCGCCTCCCGCTACACCGCGCCGCTGGCGCTCCTCACCACGCTCGTCGTGGGTGCCTGCGCCCAGCAGCCGCTGCAAGCCACCCCGGCCACGCCGCCTGCTGCCGTCAGCAGCGAGGCCGCCATGGCGCAGCTCTTCGCGGACTACTGGGAAGAAAATCTGGCGCTGAACCCGCTCACCGCGACCTATGTCGGTGACGCCCGCTACAACGACCAGCTGCCTAATTTTCTGGGGGCCGAAGATCGCGCCCGGCAGCTGGCCTTTGCAAAAAAGTGGCAGGCGCGGCTTGCTGCCGTCGACACTCGCGGCCTCGCCGAGCAGGACCGCCTCAGCACGCAGATTTTGCTGCGCGAGCTCAACCTCACCATCGAGGGCGATCGCTTCCCCAGCCACCTGCAGCCCATCAACCAGTTCTACAGCCTGCCCAACCAGCTGGCCCAGCTCGGCTCCGGCACCTCGGCGCAGCCTTTCAAGACCGTTGCGGACTACGACCACTGGCTGAAGCGCGCCGCGCTCATCCCGACCCTGTTCGACCAGGCCATCGCCAATATGCGCGAGGGCGTGAACGCCGGTGTGGTGCAGCCGCGGGTGCTGATGGACAAGGTGCTGCCGCAGCTCGACGCGCTGATCGTTGCCGACCCCAAGGCCACGCTGTTCTACAAGCCCATCATCCAGCTGCCGGCAGACTTCAGCGCTGTCGACAAGGCGCGCCTCACCAGCCAGTACACCGCGCTGATCCGCGACACCCTGCTGCCGGCCTACAGCAAGCTGCGGGCGTATATCGCCGACGAATACCTGCCCAAGACCCGCAGCACCGTAGGCCTCTATGCCCTGCCCGATGGGGCCGCCTGGTACGCCTACCAGGCCCGCAACACGACCACCACCAATCTCACCCCGGCCGAAATCCACCAGATCGGCCTCGACGAGGTGGCACGCATCCACGGCGCCATGCGCAAGATCATCACGGCGCTGCAGTTCAAGGGGGACTTGCAGGCCTTCTTCAAGTTTCTGGATACCGACCCGCGTTTCGAGTTCAAGGATGAGCCTGCGTTGCTCGCCTACTACGAGAGCCTGCGTCAGCGGGTGGAGCCCGGTGCTGCCAGGCTGTTCTCGCTGCAACCCAAGGCGGGCTTCGAGATCCGTCCGGTCGAGACCTTCCGCAACAAGTCCGCTGCCGGTGGCAGCTACCAGCAGCCCAGCGAGGACGGCTCGCGCCCCGGCGTGTTCTACGTCAACACCTACGACCTGCCCAGCCGCAAGACCTGGGACGCGGAAGACCTCTACCTGCACGAGGCGGTGCCGGGCCATCACTTCCAGATCGCGCTGCAGCAGGAGCTGACCGCGCTGCCCAAGTTCCGTCGCTTCGGCGGCGAAACGGCCTACATCGAGGGCTGGGGTCTGTATGCAGAATCGCTCGGCAAGGAGCTGGGCGTCTATCAGGACCCGTACGACTACTTTGGTTACCTGCAGAACGAACTCTGGCGCGCCATCCGCCTGGTGGTGGATACCGGCCTGCACGACAAGGGCTGGAGCCGCCAGCAGGTGATCGACTACATGCTCGCCAACTCGGCACAGAGCGAGACACAGGCGATCTCCGAGGCCGAGCGCTACATGGCGATCCCGGGCCAGGCCCTGGCCTACAAGATCGGCGAGCTGAAGATCAAGGCGCTACGCGCACGCGCCGAGAAAGCACTGGGGCCAAAGTTCGACATCCGCGAGTTTCACCGCGAGGTGCTGAAAGACGGCGCCGTGCCGCTCGATGTGCTCGAAGCCAAGATCAACCGCTGGATTGCAGTGACCCAGGCCGGCTAGGCCTTGGCGCGCCGGGGCTTGGTCTTGAGCAGGGTGCCGGTGCAATCCGGCGCCCCGCAGCGGCAGGCCCAGAGTTTCTTCAGCCTGGGCGTATGGCGCTCTGCGAGGGTGATGGCGTAGTTGTAGCTCAGCTCCTCGCCCGCCTTCACGTCCCGCAGGGTTTCGATCACCACGCGGTCGAGCTTGCGGTCGCGGCCGGGATGTTCGATCAGAAAGGCCTGGCAGTTGGGCGCGCAACTGTGGTTGATCCAGCGCGCCGCATTGCCGCCCTGATTGCCGTCGATGACGTATTTGTCGTTGAGCGTGAACAGGAAGGTATGGCCGGTCTCGGCATTGCCCGCATACATCTTGTCGACCTTGGCGTGGGTGAGCCGGAGGCCGCGGTATTCGATCACCCGGCTACCCGCCGGCAGATCGCGGGCGGCGAAGATGCCATTGCCATGGATGGGAGAAAGGCGGACTTCGACGCGACGGGTCATACGCGGCTACGCAGGTGGCAAAGCGGTGGAAAAGACCATGCGCAGACCATGCCAGCGCCTTACTCGAACCAGCATTCGGCCCGGTTGCGGCCCTCGCGCTTGGCCTTGTAGAGCGCCGCGTCGGCATTGCGCAAAAGCTCGCGCAGGTCGCGCGTATTGGGCCTGAGCGAGGCGATGCCGATGCTCACCGTGCAGCCAAACGGCACGCCGCCGGCAGACACCATGCGAGTCTCCATCACCTTGAGCCGCAGGCGCTGGAGGATCTCGAAAGCCGGCTCCTTGTTGGCGCGCGGCAGCAGGATCACGAACTCCTCGCCACCCAGTCGCCCGACAAGGTCGATCTTGCGGGCGAACTCCTGACAGGTTTTGGCGAACTGCACCAGCGTCATGTCGCCGGCATCGTGGCCATAGGTGTCGTTGATGCGCTTGAAGAAATCGAGGTCCATCAGCGCCACCGTCAGCGGCTCGGCAAAGCGGCGGGCACGCTCGATTTCCTGCACCGCCATCTCGGTGAAATGGCCACGGTTGAACAGGCCCGTCAGCGAATCGCGCGTGGCGCGGTGATACAGCGCAGCCTCGCGGCGCTTGACCTCGGTGATGTCCGTGAACACCTCCACGAACGAGGCCAGCGCGCCCGAGTCCTGCCGGATCGCATCGAGCGTGCACAGCGCAATCAGCTCCTCGCCGTTGCGGCGCAGGCGTGGTTGTTCGTCCTTGTGGTGGCGGTTGCCGCGCGCAAATTGCAGGGTGCGCTGCGGCAGGCCCTCGCGCTGGCCCGCTTCGGTGAACAAGGTGGAAAACGGCCGCCCCAGCATCTCGGCCTCGGTGAAGCCCGTGATGTTTTCGGCACCCCGGTTCCAGCTGCGGATCAGGCCCTCGGCATCCAGCAGGTAGATGCCAAACGACGACACCTCCCGCACCACCTCGGCATAGCGGGCCGGGTCACTCTTCAGCAGGGTTTCGTGCTGGCGAAGGTCGAACCCCGCGGTGTCGCCCTGCTCTTGGTCAAAATCTTTCATGCGGCCTGTGTTTGAATCGTGTCCCCACTTCACCAACGATGCGCTCGCAGCAGTGTTGCCCTGCGCCTGAGCGCCGAATCGTACTGGAAATCACCCACGCCATGCCCCGCCACGTCGCCAAATCCAATCTGCCGCAAAAAAACTGCGCCCATTGCGGCCGTCCGTTCAGCTGGCGCAAGAAATGGGAACGGGTGTGGGATGAGGTGCGCTACTGCTCCGAGGCCTGCAAATCCGGTCGCAAGCCATGAGCGCGCCCATCACTGCCCTGCGCCACCTCGTCGTGGTGCTGGGAGATCAACTCGACGAGCACTCCGCCGCCTTCGAGGGCTTTGACCCCGCCCTGGACGCCGTATGGATGTGCGAAGCCCCGGCCGAAGCCAGCCATGTCTGGAGCCACAAGGCGCGGCTGGTGCTGTTCATCGCCGCCATGCGGCATTTCCGCGAGCGTCTGCGTGCCCGTGGCTGGCGAGTGCACTACGCCGCCACCGGCGAGCACCCGCACCGCACGCTGGCCGCAGCGCTCACCGCCAGCCTCGCGACGCTCAAGCCCGGGAAGGTGCTGATGGTCGAGCCCGGCGAATGGCGCTTGGTGCAGGACTTTGCAAGCATCGCTGCCGAGACGGGCGTGTCGTTCGAGACGCGTCCGGATCGGCACTTCGTGCTGCCGCTCACCGACTTTGCGGAGTGGATGAAAGGCCGCAAGCAGCCACGGCTTGAACATTTCTACCGCTGGATTCGCCAGCGCACGAACGTGCTGATGGAAGGCAAGGAGCCGGCCGGTGGTGCCTGGAATTTCGACCACGACAACCGTGAGTCCTTTGGCAAGGAAGGCCCGCAAAACGTACCCCAGCGCTTCGGCTTCAAACCCTCGGCCATCACCCGCGAGGTGATCGCACTGGTGGAGCAGCAATACCCCGATCACCCCGGCTCGCTAGCACGTTTCGACTGGGCGCTGACGCGCGACGAGGCGCTGGAAGCGCTGGATGATTTCATCGCCCACCGCCTGCCCCAGTTCGGCCCGCATCAGGACGCGCTGTGGACGAACCAGCCCTGGCTCTGGCACAGCCACCTCGCTGCCGCCATCAACCTCAAGCTGCTCACCCCCAGCGAAGTCTGCGAGGCGGCCGAGGCGGCGTGGCGACGCGGCGATGCACCTATCGAAAGCGTGGAGGGTTTCATCCGCCAGATCATCGGTTGGCGCGAGTTCGTGCGCGGCCTGTATTGGCATCGCATGCCGCAATACCTCGACGACAACGCGCTCGATGCCCACCAGCCGCTGCCCGCGTTCTACTGGACCGGCAAGACGGACTACGCCTGCCTGAAAGCGACCATCGACCAGACGCTGGACACCGGCTACGCCCACCACATCCAACGCCTGATGGTGACGGGCCTGTTCGCGCTGCTGCTGGGTGTGGAGCCCCGGCGCGTGCACGAGTGGTATCTGGCGGTGTATGTGGATGCCGTCGAGTGGGTCGAACTGCCCAACGTGATGGGCATGAGCCAGTTTGCAGACGGCGGCTTCATGGGCAGCAAGCCCTACATCGCCAGCGGCAAGTACATCCAGCGCATGAGCAACTACTGCACCGGCTGCCGCTACGACCCCGAACTGGCTACCGGCCCCAAGGCCTGCCCGTTCACCACGCTGTACTGGGATTTCATCGGGCGGCATGAGCCGATGTTCGACCAGCACCCAAGGCTCAAGCCGCAGGTGATGAACTGGCAGCGCAAAAAGCCTGAGCAGCAGCAGGCGATTCAGCGTGAAGCGATCACCTTGAAGGCTTTACTGGCTTCGTCGCTCTAGCTCGCAGGTCTAAGGTCTGCTAGACGCGCTGACGCGGTTGACTTGCGATGTGCTGGTGTTGAGTCCGGTTTCGCTTCGATGGCGAGTCACTTTTTGTTGCCGGTGCAAACGAAAGGTCGTCGTTGAGTCGTTTGCACCTCATCTGGCGAGCCCCAACGCTACTTTGGCTTCAACCGCTTCCGCGTCTTCTGTACCAGCCTGAAAAAGTGCTCCGGTGAAGCTCGCTTGATCAGCGCCTGCACCCGCGTGTCCTTGTGCGTCAGCACCAGGAAATCCTTGCGGCTCACGGCGCGTGCAATCTGCGCCGCCACGTCTTCGGCCGTCACGCCGGACTTCTTCATGAACTTGTGCACCATGCCCACCGTGCCGGGCTGCATCACGCGGGCGGAGTTCATGAGATTGGTGGGGAAAAACGCCGGGCACACCACCGTCACGCCCACGCCGAACTCGGCCAGCTCGTGCCGCAGGGTCTCGCTCACCGCCACCACGCCCGCCTTGCTGGCGTTGTAGCTGCCCATGCCGGGCGGGTTGGCAATGCCGGCAAAGCTCGCGATGTTCACCACATGGCCGCTGCGCTGGGCCTTGAGCATCGGCGCAAAGCTCTTGCAGCCGCGCACCACACCCAGCAGGTTGATGTTGATCACCCACTCCCAGTCGGAGAGCGGTGCGGCATCGATGTCGCCTGCCGTGGCGACACCTGCGTTATTGACGATGAGATCAACACCGCCCCACTCGGCTTTGAGACGTGAGGCGGCGGCAATGAAGTCGTCTTCCTTCGTCACATCGAGCGTAAAGGCGAGGCCGGTGCCGCCTTGCCGGACGACCTGCGTCAGCGTCTCCTTGACGCTCGATTCGTCGCGGTCGGTGCAGGCGATTTGTGCGCCCCGTGCGGCGTAGTGCAGGGCGATGGCGCGGCCGAGACCTGAACCTGCGCCGGTGACGAGAACCCGCTGCGGGGCGGCGCTCATGCCGCGAGGCTGATGCTGCGGCCATCCAGAAACTGGAAGCCGTAGGTGCGCGCCTGCTTCTTGGCATCGGCGTAGTCGGCGACACGGGCCAGGCGGGCCGGCACTTTCATCAGGCGATCCTGCGCTTTTTCGCCCTCGTGATTGAGGCCGGTCATGCCACCGATATCCCAGTATTCCAGCAACTCCTCGACGATCTTGAGGTACTGGCGCGTGCCGAAGATATTGCTGCGCTCCAGCACCTCGCTCATCTCGCTGAAGCCCGCGATGTTGTGGCCGGGCATGGCAAAGCCGAGCGTGACCTTGAGCAGGGCGACGAGCGCGCGGTTGGGGTCGGTCTTGAGAATCTCGGCGAAGGTGGCGCGGTAGAACTGGTAGTGGCGCGACTCGTCACCCGCGAGGTGGGCCAGCACCTTCTGCAGCACCGGTTCGTGGCTACCTGCCAGACGGCCGGTGTTGGCGTGGCTGATCTGCGTGGCCTTCTCCTGCAGCGACGTATAGGCCATCAGCCGGTACGGGTCCTGCTCCCAGTCGGGGTCAAACCCGGCGGCGATGTATTCGTATTGCAGCTTTTCCAGCTCGCCCATGTTGAACAGCCGCGCATCGCGCACGTAGTCGCGCATGGCGCAGCCGTGGCGGTCTTCCTCGGCGGTCCACACGTTGTTCCAGGCACGCCACACGCTCTCGTTGCCCATGTGCGTGGCGATCAGGCGGTGGAAATGCGGCAGGCCCTCTTCGGTCAGCAGATTCAGCGCGACGGCAACGCGCACGGTATCGGGGATGCCGCGCGCATTGCTGCGGATGTTGGCGAGTGTGGCGTCGTGATCGGCATCGAGCGTGGCATCGGCCGGCATCAGGTCGTTGGGAAACCACAGCTTGCGGCGCGCCAGATGCTCATCCATCTCGCGCTTCACCACCGGTTCGGCCGCGATCAGCACCTCCACCTGGTGCGGGGTACCGAAACGGGCGTTGGAGAGTGGTGCAGCAGGCATGACGGTCATGGGCGAAACCTTTGTCAGAACAGGCGAACAAGCTCGTTACGGCGCTGCCAGCCGCTTGGATCAGCAAATTATAGACAGCGCCTATGAACGTTCGAGGTGCTGGTTTCGCAGCCCTAGTTCTTGATGAGCGTCAGAAACTCCTGGCGCGTGCGCGGGTCGTCGCGGAAGCGGCCCTCCATCATGGAGGTGGTCATGGAGGAGTTCTGTTTCTGCACGCCGCGCATCATCGAACACATGTGACGGGCCTCGATCACCACGGCCACACCCTTGGCATCCACCACGTTCAGCAGGCACTCGCCGATCTGCTTGGTGAGCTGCTCCTGGATCTGCAGGCGACGCGCAAAGAAATCGACGATGCGGGGGATTTTGCTCAGGCCGATCACCTTGCCGTTGGGGATGTAGCCCACGTGCGCCCGGCCGAAGAACGGCAGGATGTGGTGCTCGCACATCGAGTACAGCTCGATGTCGCGCACGATCACCATCTCGTTGTTGGTGGTGCTGAACAAGGCGCCGTTGACGATCTCGTCCAGGCTCTGCCGATAGCCCTGCGTCAGAAACATCATCGCCTTGCTGGCGCGCTTGGGGGTGTCCAGCAAACCTTCGCGGTTGGGGTCTTCGCCGACGGCTTCGAGGATGCGGCGGTATTCGATTTCCATGGGATTGGTCTGATTTCGGGGATGGCGATCATGCCAGACCCGGCGCATCGGGTTCGTGGCGGGGCAGCTCTTAGAATGCGCGCATGTCCGCCTCTGCCCTCGTCAAGACCATCCCCATCGATCTCATCCGGCCTGGCGCGCAACAGGCGCGCAAGTTGTTCAAGGCCGAATCGCTGGCAGAACTGGCCGAGAGCATCCGCGAAAGCGGCATCGTGCAGCCGCTGGTGCTGCGCACGCGGGTGTGGGGCTATGAAATCCTGGCGGGCGAGCGGCGCTGGCGCGCGGCGCAGCTCGCCAACGTGCACGAGGTGCCGGCGCTGATCCGGGATGATCTCAGCGAGGACGAAGCCTTCGTCCTCGGCCTGATCGAGAACCTGCAGCGTGAATCACTCTCACCCATCGAGGCGGCGGCAGGCCTCAAGCGCCTGAGCGAGCTGCACCAGCTCACACACGAGGAGATCGCCAGCCGCATCGGCAAGTCGCGGGTGTATGTCACCCACATCCTGCGGCTGCTGCACCTCGATGCAGCAGTGCAGACGCTGGTGGACGAAGGCCACATCAGCCTCGGTCACGCCAAGGTGCTCTCTGGCCTGCCCTTGCACGAGCAGGCGGCATGGGCCAGCGCCGTGGTGCGCAAGCGCCTCACGGTGCGCTCGCTGGAACGACAGCTCAGCACCGAGCGCGCGGGCAAGGCCGTGTTCAAACCCGGCAAGCCCAGCGACTGGCGTCGGCTGGAGCAGGAACTCGCGGATTTGCTCGCCACGCCGGTGCAGGTCAGCGCCAACAAGGCAGGCAAGGGCGAACTCAAGCTCGCCTTCCACTCGCTGGACGAGCTGGATGGCCTGCTGGCGCGGCTGGGGTATCGCAGCCAATGACGGCGCTGGCCTTTCCCTTCCCGGTGCGTGAGCGCGTACACCCCACGGCGCGCCATATCCGCATCAGCGTCAACGCGGCGGGCGAGGTGCTGCTCACCATCCCGCGCCAGGCCACCAAGTCGGATGCGCGGGCGTTTCTGGCCAGCCGGGTGGACTGGGTGCAGGCGCAACTCGTGAAGCTACGCACCCAGGCACCGCGCGCCGCATCGCGGCCTCCGGCGTGGGATGGCCGCGATCACCTGCCGCTGCGGGGCGTGGAAGTACCCCTGCGCTGGGATCGCGCCCGCATCGCCAGGCCGCAGGTGCGCATCGCCACCACCGGCATCGAGGTGTTTGCCCCCAGCGAGACCCGCCCGGAACTGCTCACCCGCGTGCTCAAGCACGCGATGATGCGCGAGGCGAGGCTGGAGGCTGAGGACCTGCTCAACTTCGAGGCGCACCGGCTCGGTCTGCAATGGAGGAGCCTGCGAATCGGTGATCCGCGCTCGCAGTGGGGTAGCTGCAAGCGCGACGGCACCATCTCGCTCAGCTGGCGGCTGCTGCTGGCGCCGTCGGTGGTGTTTCGTTACGTGGTCATCCACGAGCTGTGTCATCTGCCGCACCCGGACCACTCGCCGCGCTTCTGGGGGCTGGTGGCGCAGCAGATGCCGGACTATCTCGCTCAGCGCGACTGGCTCAAGCACCACGGCAGCGGGCTGCACCGCTGGCTGCCCACCCGCAGCGCCGGCGCGCCGCCCGTGCAGCCTGACCTGTTCGGCTAGCGCCAGGTCAGGTGATCAGCGCTGCCGAATCTTCGGAGGCCTTGGTGGTGGAGAGGTTCTCGCTGTAGTGCTCCTTCACGGCGAGGATCTCCGGCAATCGCTCGACAAACAACGGCATCAGGCCGGGGTCGAAATGCGTGCCCGTGTCCTGCTGCATGACGGCGATGGTTTTCTCCACCGTCCAGGCCTGCTTGTAGGGCCGGTCGCTGGTGAGCGCATCGAACACATCGGCAATCGCGACGATGCGACCCTCGATGGGGATCTCCTCGCCGGCCCGCTGGCGCGGGTAGCCCTTGCCGTTCCATTTTTCGTGGTGGGTCAGGGCCACGACGCGAGCCACTTCCAGCAGCTCGGATTTCTGGTTGCCGATGATGCCGGCGCCGATGGCGGGATGCTTGCGCATCACGTCGAACTCCTCGTCCGTGAGCTTGCCGGGCTTCTTCAGGATGGCGTCCGGGATACCGAGCTTGCCGATGTCGTGCATGGGGCTGGCCTTGAACAGCAGCTCCACCCGGTCGCTCGACAAACCCGCCGCCTCGGCCAGCAGGCGTGAGTAGTGGCTCATGCGGATGACGTGGGTGCCGGTGTCGTCGTCCTTGTATTCCGCCGCGCGACCGAGCTGGTGGATGACCTGCAGGCGGGTCGCTTCCAGCTCGATGGACTTGGCCTCCAGCGCCGCCGTGCGCTCGCGCACCAGGCCATCGAGCCGGCGCTCGTGCGCGTGCAGGCGCATGTGGGTGGCCACGCGGGCCAGCAGCGTCTCGGGCTGGAAAGGCTTGTTGATGAAATCCACCCCGCCGGCATCAAAGGCGAGGCGCTCGTCCTCGGTGGCGTTGAGCGCGGTGAGAAAGATCACCGGGATGTGCGCGTGCTGCGGGTCGGCCTTGAGCAGTCGGCAGACTTCGTAGCCGTTCATGCCCGGCATCATGATGTCGAGCAGGATGAGCTGGATGTCGGGCCGCTTGCTGACGATATCCAGTGCCTTGGGGCCATCGATGGCCGCCAGCGCCTGGTAGTGCGGGCGCAGGATGCCGGTGGCCACCTGCAGGTTCAGGGGCGTGTCGTCCACCACCAGGATGGTGGGCTTCAGGTCACTACTCATACAGTCGCCTTCGCAAGTTGGGCCACGGCGGCAGCGCCGATTTCAGTGAGCATGAATACGGTGCGTTCGCCGCGATGGATCACCAGTGCGCCGTTGGCGGCGAGGGCGTCGAGTGCGGTGCGCAGGTCGCCGCCGCGCTTGCCTTCCATGGTCCAGATCTTGGAGAGCGTATCGGCGGATACCGCGTGCCCGGCCGGCACACCGAGGGTGCTGAATACCTCCAGCAGCAGCACGGCCAGCTCCTGTGCAGGGGCGTCGCGCGAGGCGGCGGCACCGCCCTTCCAGGCGGCGCTGTCGGCGGGCATGTCCTCATCCGGCGGCACTGCGGCATCGGCCACGTCAACCGGCAGCATGGCATCAAGCCGGGCAAAGCCCGCAGCGGTGAGCCGGAGCCGCATGTCGGCCCCCGGCATGATCTCGACCAGCTGCTGATCGTGCAGCGACTGCACCGCCGTCATGAACCCCGGTCCATCACCGCCGTCGCGCTTCCACTTGTAGAGCAGCGCCAGCGAGTCCGCACCTTCGCGGATGGTCGATGGATGGGCCTCGATCGTGGCCAGCAAGGTATCGGCACCGTTCATGACATGGCCCTCGGCAAGTCGCTGGATTCGCTCGCAGCGGCTTTCAGCGCCTGCTGGATCGACCACTGCGCCACCTCGCTGTCGGCGGACTGCGCCAGGTCGTAGCCCTTGGGGGTGAGCCGCAGGGTCTTGTCGTCTGCGGCCTCGGCATAGCCCAGGCGATGCAGCAGCTCATAGGCATGGAAGCGCGCGAACTCCGGCAGCTCGTAGCGCTCCAGCAGATAGTCCACCTCGCTCCAGGCGCGGTTGCGCGGCTTGCCGCTGCTTTCCAGGAACTGGCGGGCGGCGAGAATGCACAGCACCCGGTCGGGAATACCCTGCTTGCTGAGGTTTTCGCGCTCCAGCGCCACCGCTTCCTTCGCCAGCCATTCGGGGGCATTGCTGCCGCGCGCGTACTGGTCGCCATCCTTTTCCAGCCGGAACACGGTCTTGCTGAAGCGGCCGACCTTGCTGTGGCCATCGCGCATCAACAGGTCTAGACCATTGCGCAGGTCGCCGGCGCGGTAGCCCGCCACCTCCCAGTACCGGTTGAGTTCGCCCGCCGTGAGCTTGCCGCCCGCTCCCACACCCTGGGTGCGGAACACGCCCAGGAGCTTGCCGCGGACCCCGTATTCAGTGGGGCGTCCACTGCCCTGCACCGGGGCATCTGGCAGCGCGGGCGCAGCGCCCACCTCGGCGGCGGTGAGGCGGGCATAACCCACCACCGTCAGCCGCAGCATGGGCCCGGCCACCCGCAGCAGGCCCTCGCGCAACAGGGTATCCACAGCCCCCGGCAGGGTCTCGTCCGCCAGGCCCATGAAGCGCCATTTAAAGGCCAGCACCGTGCGTTCGATACCACGCACCACGCCGCGGCTTTCGCGGTCGATGATGTTCAGCACCTGGCTGGCGGGCAGTGAGTGATGGTAGGCATACATGGGGTGGGTCCTCGCGGTTGGCGACTCTCGACAATCACAGCGGTTGCAGCGCGTCGCGCAATGCCGGCAGCAGGGCAAGGGCGTCGTCAAAGGCAAAATTCATCAGGTGGTCGTCCATTTGCAGCAGCAACTTCGGTGCCGCCTCGCCCAGTAGTTCGCGCAGCGTCGCCACCGATTCGGTCGCCTGCGAATCATAGTTTTCGATCTGTGATGCCAGCGTGTCGAGCAGCGCGGGGTCGATGGCGGGCCGCGTCGCCGCCACCGGCGCGACCGCGGCGCTGGGCAGCGCGGCAATCGCGAAATGGGCGGCGAGTGCGGCGATGAGGGGGCTGAGCTGGGCCTGGGTTTCGCCGAGGCGCTGACGCCATACGGCGTCGCCGTCGCGCAGCGCGCTCTTCAGCGCCAGCTCCAGCTCACCGGCGATGCGCTGCAGGCCATCGGCACCCAGCGTGCCGGCGGTGCCACGCAGGGTGTGGGCCAGGCGCACGGCCAGCTCCACGTCCTCCCGCTTCATCGCGGCTTCGATCTCCTGCGGCGCATGGGCCTGACCGAGCTGGAAGCGCTTGAGCACATCGAGATAGCGTGCGGGCTTGCCGCCGATGCGGGCGAGACCCGCAGCGGTATCGACGCCCGGCAGCGGCGGGATGGCATCGGCCGCCCGGCCCGGCATGGCGGCGCTGGCCAGCGATACCGGCGCGCCACCACCGCTACGGGGGGGCAGCCACTTCATCAGCGTGTTGAACAGATGATCGACATTGAGCGGCTTGGCGACGTGGTCGTTCATGCCGGCGGCGATGCAGGTCTCGCGGTCGCCCGCCATGGCGTTGGCGGTCATGGCGATGATGGGGACGGCGGCGTAGCGCGCATCCTTGCGTAGTTCGCGGGTGGCGGTGAGGCCATCCATCTCCGGCATCTGCATGTCCATCAGCACCGCCTCGTACGGCATGTTGGCGCCAAAGGCCTCGTTCATCATGCGCAGCGCCTCCAGGCCATTGGTCGCGATGTGCAGTTCGATGCCGATGTCTTCGAGAATGCCCTGCGCCACCTGCTGGTTGATGTCGTTGTCCTCGGCCAGCAGGATGCGCGCGCCTGCCAGATGCACCTGCGCGGCCACCGCCAGATCGCTGCCGCCCTTGCCCTGCGCGGCGGCGGCGCCAAACAGGCCCAGGATGCAGTCGAACAGCGAGGACGGCGACAGCGGCTTGAGCAGGTAGGCGTCGAGGCCGGATTCCTTCGCCCGCACCTGCACGCTGGGGTCGGCGCTGCCGGTGATCATCACCACTTTCGGCGTCACTTCGAGCGACAGCTCGCGCAGGCGCTGGTACGTGGTGAAGCCATCCATCTGCGGCATGCGGTAGTCGAGCACCACCAGCGGATAGGGGCCGGACTGCTGCAGGGCCGCCAGCGCCTCGGTCCCGCCCGCCACACCGGTCACCACGCAGCCAAAGCTTTCCAGATAGCCGCCGTAGATATCCCGCGAATCGGCACTGTCATCCACCAGCAGCACCCGCATGCCCTGGATGGTTTCAGCCGACTGGATACGCGGCTTGAGATGCTTGGCGCGGCCAAAGCGCGCCGTGGCCCAGAAGGTCGAGCCCTTGCCGGGCTCGCTCTCCACGCCCACCTCGCCATCCATCAGCTCCACCAGCTGCTTGCTGATGGCGAGGCCCAGGCCGGTGCCGCCGTACTTGCGGGTGGTCGAGGCATCGGCCTGACTGAAACTCTGGAACATCTTGCCGACCTGTTCCGGCGTCATGCCGATGCCGGTGTCGCTCACGGCAAAGCGCAGGCGCACCGTGTCGTCGCTGGCCTCCAGCACCTGCACCTCCACCAGCACGCGGCCAGCGTCCGTGAACTTGACCGCGTTGTTGGCAAAGTTGATGAGGATCTGCCCCAGCCGCAGCGAATCGCCCACCAGCGCACGCGGCAGGTCACGCGGCGCCTTGAGGTGGAAGTCCAGGCCCTTGGCCTCGGCCTTCAACCCGCAGAGCTGCACGAGGTTGTCGAGCACCTCGGTCAGGTCGAACTCCAGGCTCTCCATGGTGAGCTTGCCGGCCTCGATCTTCGAGAAATCGAGGATGTCATTGATGATGCCGAGCAGGTTGTTGGCGGCGCGGTCGATCTTCTGCACGTAGTCGCGCTGGCGCACATCGAGGTTGGTCTTGAGCGCCAGATGGCTCATGCCGATGATCGCGTTCATCGGCGTGCGGATTTCGTGCGACATGTTGGCGAGGAAGCTGCTCTTGGCCGCGTTCGCCGCCTCGGCCTCGGCCGTGCGCTCCGCCACGCGCGCTTCCAGTGACTCGTTGAGGGCTTTGAGCTCTTCCTGCAAACGCACCTGTTCGGTGATGTCCACGCACATGCCGCCGGTGGCGTAGACCTCGCCCTTTTCGTCGTACAGCGGCCACTTCACACCCAGCGTGTGCTGCACATGGCTCTCGCGCTGGATCGGCTCCATCACCTGTTCGGTCACGCGCGTCTCGGTCACACGGCGGTCGTTCTCGCGGAAGGTGTCGGCGGCCTCCTTGGGGAAGAACTCGTAGTCGGTGTGGCCCACCATCTCCAGTGCCGGGTCGATGCCGAACATCACGCGGAACGCGCCGTTGCAGAACAGATAGCGGCCTTCCAGATCCTTGGCCCACATCGGTGTTGGCGAGTTGTCCATCACCGCCGAGAACTGGTTGGCGGTGCGCTTGAGCGTGGCCGACAGCTCCGCCTCGGCTTCGCGCAGGCGCTCGGCGGTCTGCTGCTCTTCGCTCACGTCCTGGAAGTACCCGTTCCAGGTGATGGTTGCGCCATCGGGTGCCAGTGGCTGCGCCTGGGCATCGAGCCAGATCAGCCGACCAGTGACCGGGTTGGTGAGACGGAAAATGCAACGCCAGGGGTCGCGCTTCTCGTAGGCGGCGGCGACGATCTTGAACAGGCGCTCCCGGTCCTCCGGCAGCACATGCTGGAACAGGTGCGTGGGGTTGTCCTGCGCCTCGCCGAGCGGCACGCCCGTGAGGTATTCGAGCCCGCCTGAGAGAAAGGGGAAGGCGATGCGGCCATCGTTGCTGCGCGAGAGCTGGAACACCACACCCGGCACGGTGTTGGCAATGTCCAGCAACTGCTGCGCACTGGTCTCGGCCGCTTCGCGCACGGCCAGCATCTCGGCCTGCAGGCGTTCGCGGCGCAGGATGTCGGCGCTGATGTTGTCCGCCATCTTGTTGATGACCTGCGCCAGCTCGCGCACCTCGGCCACGCCATCTTCGCGCAGCCGTTCGAGGTACTGCCCGGCGGCATACAGGTGCACGGTCGAGAGCAGGCGCCGCAGTGGCTCCGAGGCGGCACGCTGCCCGGCCCGCAGCGCCAGCACGAACGTGAGCAGCAGGCCCAGGGCCGTACCGAGCTGCACCTGCAGCAAGCTGCGCTCATCGCGCTGCAGCGTGGCAAAGCGCTCGCGGTAGCGCTGGCTGAGCAGCTCGCGGAAGCGCCGCGGCCCCTGCTGGATCTCCGCGGCCTTGCGCTGGTAGTTGTCGTCGAAAACCGCTGCGCGGGCAGCGTCGAGCTCGGGCCCGCTGACGTTGCGGCCCTGGGCGGCGGTGAGCGTGTCGATCTCGCGGATCACCCGCACTTCGAGCATGGCGAGCTCGTCCGACAGGCGCTTGCCGCGATCAAGCTCGGCAAATTCCTCCTGCGTCACGCCCAGCTGGTTGAACAAGCCGCGCAGGGAGATCTTGGGCCCCTCGGCGCGGGCCACGTCGTTGAGGCGGCGGCGATCCCAGTAGGTCGGGTCGTAGTCGAGCGGGCGGGCGGCCTTGCCTTCGGAGATGGCGAGGATCTCGTAGTACCAGGCGCGGTAGCGGGGGTCGAGCGTCTGCGCGTAGAGCTGCGCCATGCGGCTCAGGTCGTGCGACATGAACTCCAGCTCCTGCGCCAGTTCGAGGCAGCGCAGGCGCTCCAGGTTGAGGTGCACCTTTTCCAGCGCGATGCCCCGCAGCCGGTAGGTGCTGATCCCGAGCGCAGTGAGCAGCAGGGCCTGTATGCCAAGCACGCTGGCAATGAGCCACAGCACCGGCAGGCGGAGGGTCAGACGCGTCATGCGCCGGGCGAACAGCACCAGCGCCAGCAGCAGCGCCGCCCCCGTCACCCAGGGCACGGCGGCATGCAGCTGCTGCTTCCAGCGGTCGTCACTGATCTCGTCAGCACCCTTGAACCAGCGCGCGCCGATCTGCTGCCGCTCGGCGGGGTTGATGGCCGCCAGGCCTTTCTTGAGGATGGACGCCAGCACCGGATCGTCTGGCCGGGCTGCGAAGAAAAGCTCCTGGTCGCGCAGCGGGTTGCGGGCACCGACCTTGAGGTTGATCAGGCCCTGCCGCTGCACCTCGTAATCGAAGGCGGCGAGCGACACCAGCGTACCGGCCGCTTCGCCCGCCGAGACGGCCTTGAGCGCGTCCGGAAGGCTCGCCACCGGCAGCACGCGGATTTCGGGGAAGTTGGCGCGCACCAGTTCCATCTCGGCATAGCCATCAACCAGCGCCATGGTGTCGCCGCGCAGGCGGTCGAGCGTGGGACGGCCCGGAAACTCCTTGCGGGTGACCACCATCGAGGGAATCACCGCATAGGGGCCGACAAAGGTGAACTGCCCGGCCCGGTCAGCAGTGCGGGCGATGGAGGCAAACACGTCCATCTCGCCCGAAAGCCCGCGCCGGTAGCTCTCGGCCCAGCTCAGACCCATCTGCGGTACCAGGTTGAGCCCGGTGCGCTGCTGGATCAGTGCCACGTAATCAGCGACCAGCCCCTGATAGCGGCCGCCTTCGTCAACGAACTCGAACGGCGCACTGCCGGGGTCAATGCCCAGGCGCACCTCGGGATGCGCCTTGATCCAGGCCTGCTCGACGGCCGTGAGTGCCACGCGGCCGGCCGGTGCGGCAAGGGCCTTGGCGTCCGCGGCAGGGGCGGGCTCGCTGGTCTGGTCAGCCGCGACCCAGCGCTGATAGATGGCCGTCTTGTCAGCCTCTGGCAGCGCGGCCCAGGTGCGGTTGAGCAGTTGCAGCAAGGGCTTGTCCTTGAGCCGCATGCCCAGCCGGTAATCACGCGGCAGGTCCGGCACCCCGGCGACGACATGCAGATTGCCCAGCGAGTTGCGGGCGGTGAGCCAGGCCAGGATGGCGGGGTTGCCCAGCGTGGCGTCCGCCTGCCCGGACGACACGGCACGCAGGGCGTCGAGTGTCGAGGTCGCCTCGGTAATCTGCAGCATGGGATAGCGCTGCCGCACGCGACCGGTTTCGGCCGAGCCGCGGATCTGGATGAAGCGCAGGCGATCGAGCTGCTCCACTTGCTGCACGCGCGGCTGGTCCTTGCGGGCGTAGACCACGGGCTCAAAGGTGACCAGCGGCTCCGAAAAAGCGAACCGCGCCTCGCGTTCGGGCGTGGGCGTCAATGGCAGGATCAGCGCCGCCTCACCGGCCTCGAAGCGGCTGAGCGCATTCTCCCAGGACTCGCTCGGCAGCACTTCCAGCGTCAGCCCCAGCGCCTTGGTGACGGCACGCAACTGGTCGATCAGCAAACCCTGCACGCGACCGTCGTTGGTTCTGAACGACAGCGGCGGGCCATCCGGATCCGCCAGGGCCACGAGGCGGCCATCGGCAGGCAGCAGCGCGCGGTCTTCGGCGCTCAAGGTCACTGCGGTGTCTGTGCCCGGTGCGGCGGCCACCGCCGGTGGCGGCGCAAACCAGCGGGCGTGCAGGGTTTCGAGTTCGGCGGCCGGGATGGCGCGATAGGCCTTGTCCACCGCACTCATGAGGGCGGCATTGCCCTTGAGGGTGGCAAAGTGGATGCCGCGCTCCTCGCTGCCCAGGGGCTCGATGGCGCGCAGATTGGTATAGCCGCGCTGGCGCGCGATGTAGTCCAGCGCCACCGGATTGCCGGCAGTGACATCGGCACCGTTGGCGACGATCAGGCTCAGCGCCGCACCGTAGTCCGGCGTATCGACAAAAGTGGAAGCGCTGAAGCGGCGTCGCGTCGGCTCGGTGTCGGCGCGGCCCGGCGGCATGGCCACGCGGGGCGGCTTAATCGGATCGTTGAGCACCACGTCGCTGCGGCCATACACCACGCTGCGGACGGTGACGATGGGCGTACCGAAGTGATAGAGCGGCAGGCGTTCCGGCGTGGGCGACAGGCCGAGGATGAGATCGCCCTCGCCATCGAGCATGCGCTTCTGCGCATCGGCCCAGTCGGCGCTGGGCAGAAACCGCAGCGGCTTGTGCAGCTCCTGTCCGATGCGGCTCATCAGCGCCGGGAAATAACCGCTGTAGAGGCCCTTGGCATCGACGAAGCTGTAGGGCTCCCGCAGCGGATCGCCGAGGATCTTGAGCTCGGCGTGGCTGGCGAGGGCCGCTTGCTCGGCGGCGTCCAGCGCCACGGCCGCCTGCGCTGCAGGGGCCAAGCCGCAGGTGAGTGCCAACAGGAGCGCGCGCCAGCCCAGCCGCACTCGTCCTGTCATCGCCTGTTTCCGAGTCGTCTGACGCATGTGCTTCAAATCCCTGTGCCGCTGGTTGCGATGGTCGCCATCCGCCGCTGCCGGGCGGATTTAAGGGCAAACCTGACATTCAGCCCTGAGTTTAGCGGCTGGCAGCCAGAACCAAGGTGACTTTTTGCAGACGGTTGCATGGTCACGCAGGCCCGAGCGCCGCGCGCAGCGCCGGTAGCAGCGCCGTGGCCTCCTCGAAGGCAAAGCGGTTGAGGCAGTCGTCGATCTGCAACAGCAGCGCGGGCGCGGTATCACCCAGCGCATCGCGCAGCTGCCCCACGGTCTCGCCGGCCTGCGAGTCGTAGCTGTCGATCTGGCCCTGCAAGGTATCGAGCAGTGCGGCATCAAAGGCCGGCAGCTCTCGGCTGGCGACGGCGACCGGTGCTGCGGCCTCGCTGGCCGGTGGCTCGACCGCTGCCGCGACGACAGGCTCGCGGGCGACCAAAGTCCGGGCGCGGCCAAAGTTGAGTTGCAGCCAGAACGTCGAACCCTGCCCTGCCACGCTCTCCACACCCACCGTGCCGCCCAGCAGCGTGGCCAGTTGGCGGCTGAGCACCAGACCCAGCCCGGTGCCGCCATGCTTGCGCGTGGCCGAACCATCGCCCTGGCGAATGCTCTGGAACAGACCCGCCTTCTGTTCGTCACTGATCCCGATACCGGTGTCGGTGAACGCGAACCGCAGCCCCACCGGCGCGGCGTCGGCCTGCGCCGCGCCCGCCACCATGGCCAGCTCGAAGCGGATCAGCCCCCGCTCGGTGAACTTCAGGGCATTGCTCGCGTAGTGCGCGAGGATCTGCCCCAGCCGCTGCGGGTCGCCCACCAGTGCCATCGGCACCGATGGCGCGATGTCAGCCTCGAAGCGCAGGCCCTTGGCCACCGCCTTGCCGCGCGTGTCGGCCAGCAGCGGGTCGAGCACGTCCTGCAGGTCGAACTCGATGCTCTCGGCGCTCATCTTGCCGGCGGCGATGCTGGAGAAATCGAGAATGTCGTTGACCAGGGCGATGAGCGACTTCGCCTCCTTGTGGATGGTGCCGATGTAGTCCTTCTGGCGGCGATCCAGCGGCGTTTGCAGCGCGAGGTGCGACATGCCGAGGATGGCATTCATCGGCGTGCGGATTTCGTGGCTCACGTTGTGCAAAAAATCACTCTTGGCGCGCTCGGCGGCCTTGGCGCTATCGAGTGCCACCTTCAGCTCGTCGATGATCTTCTGGTAGCGGCGGCTCAGGTCGGCCGTCATCTCGTTGAAGGCCTGCTCCAGCTCTGACACCTTGCCACCACCACGGCGGGCATCGACCACCAGGCCCAGCTCCCCCTGCGCCGTGCGGCGCGAGACCTGCACCAGCCCTTGCAGGCGCCGCCGCCGGTCGCGCTCGATGGCTGCCGCCGTGAGCAGGCCCGCCACGAGCAAAATGGCGGCCAGGATGAAGAGGGCGACCAGGGCCAGCTTCTGGTCGAGCTGCCGTGTCTCGATGCGGGTTTGCAGCGCCGCGTTCTGCCCCACGATGGCCTCGTCGTAGAGGCGCGACAGCCCGCTGCGCGCACGCGACACCGCCACTGCGACGCCGGGGGCGCTGCGATCCAGCGCCAGCGCCAGCTTTTGCAGACTCTCGTTGTAGGCGACACGAGCCCGCTCGAAGCGGTCACTGTCCGCGCCGGCGGCAAAGTCGCGCCGCACCGACTCAAGGTGTTTCTGAAAGGCCATCCGGTCCGCTGTGGAAGCACCCTGCTCCAGCCGACCGAACATCGGCATGGCCTCGCGGTAGCGGGACTGCACCCGTCGCACACGGTTTTGCGGCGATGCCCCGGCCGTCGCCCGCTCGCCCACGGTTTGCAGCAGCGGATACAGCGCCGCAACGAAGACCGAAAGGCCCTCGGGCGTATTCGCGGCCCTGGCAAGCGGCAGCAAGTGCCCAACGCCGCCACCGGGCGTGAGGGTGTCGGCCAGACGCCGCTCGCCGCAGGGCTGGCTTTCGAGAATCTGCAGTTGCGTCAGCAGCGCCGCACTGGCCTGGCCGCCCGGCAGATCGGCGCGTTCCAGCAACTGGCGCAACACCAGCTCATAGGCCACCGCGCACTGCGCCAGACGCGCCTGCTGGATGTCATCCCGCGCCGCCTGCCAATAGCGCTGAAAGCCCAGGCCCGCCGCCAGCAGCAGGATCAGCACCACCGCCGCGATCAGCCGCCGCGTCATGCGCGACCGGACAGCGCGTGGGTGCCGATCGACTGCGACCTCACGCCGCCGCCAGATGCTTCTGCACCGTGGCCAGCAGCCGCTCGGGGTCGAAGGGCTTGTTGATGAAATCCACGCCCCCCGCCTCGACGGCCATGCGGCGGTCATCCTCGGCGCTGAGCGCAGAGAGGAAGATCACGGGGATATGCGCCGTGGCCGCATTGGCCTTGATGCGGCGACAGGTTTCGTAGCCATCCAGCCCCGGCATCATGATGTCGAGCAGGATCAGATTCACATCCGGTCGCTTGCCCAGCACCGTGAGCGCCTTCTCGCCATCGGTGGCGGCCAGCGCCTGGTAGTGGGCGCGCAGCACGCCGGTGGCCACTTGCAGGTTCAGCGGCGTGTCGTCCACGACCAGGACGACGGGTTTGGTTTCGGTGCTCATTCGCTTGGGTTGGGGGAAAGGGCTTCGAGCAGCGCCGGCATCAGGCCGGCGGCATCGTCAAAGGCAAAGTTATTCAAGTGTTCGTCGATCTGTTCGAGCTGCGTCGGTGCCGCACTGCCCAGCGCGTCGCGCAGTGCGGCAATGGTTTCGGTGGCTTGCGAGTCGTAGCTGTCGATTTGCGCAGCGAGGGTGTTCAGCCATTGGTCTCGCGTGGCGGCATCGAGTGTGGACGCCCCCGCCTTGGCAGCCGGCGCCGCCACCGCAGCGAGTGCGGCCTCGGCTTCTGCAAAGGCCTGCTGCACTGCGCGCAGTGCTTCGGCAAACGGCGCGCGCTGTTTGAGCTGCGCTTCGAGTGCCTTGGCGGCAGCGGCCAACTGCTCGAAGCCGAGCAGGCTGCTCGCCCCCGCCGCCGAGTGCGCGGCGCGGATGGCCGCCTCGTGGTCGCTGCCTTCCACCAGTGCGGGGATGGTCGCCACCGCCGCCTGCGGCTGCTCGAACAACTGCTTGGCGAGTTTGACCAGCACCGCCTCGCTGCCGACGCGATCGACACCGTCGGCCACGTTGAACATCTGCGGCTCGCGACCGGCGCTGTCGTCCGGTGCGTCCACCGGCAAGGCGGTGGACTCGCCCCAGCCCCACTTCTGCAACAGCCGCAGCAGCTCCTTGGGTTTGAAGGGCTTGCTGATGAAGTCATCCATGCCCGCATCGACACAGGCTTGCCGGTCCGCCTCCATCGCGTTGGCGGTCATGGCGATGATGGGCAGGTGGGCGATGCTGGCATCGGCGCGGATGGTGCGGGTGGCGGTAAGGCCGTCCATCTCCGGCATCTGCATGTCCATTAGCACGGCGTGGAAAGGCGTCTTCGCCTGCCGCAGGGCTTCGTAGGCCAGGCGGCCGTTCTCGGCGATGGTCACCTTCACACCAAAGCCTTCGAGTACTTCTCGCGCCACCTGCTGGTTGATCTCGTTGTCCTCTGCGAGCAACACGTTCAAGCCACTGAGTACGTTGGCGGTGTCGTCCGCGCGATCACGTCGCCGACCACTACCGGCAAGCGAGCCGCCGAACAGGGCGACGAGGCTGGCATCGAGCAGCAGCGAGGGGTTGACGGGCTTCACGAGAAAGCCGTCCAGCTGCGCGTCTTCGGCGCTCTTGATGACCTCCTCGCGACCATGCGCGGTGAGCAGCACGATCTTGGGGGGGGCATCGAGCTGGCGGATTTTCTGCGCCGCCTCGATGCCGTTCAGGCCCGGCATCTGCCAGTCCATCAACACCAGGTCGTAGGGTGCGCCAGCCGCCTGCGCCTCCTGCACCATGCGCACCGACTGCTCGCCGTTGCTGGCTTGAGTCGGCCGCATGCCAAAGCTCGTCACATAGTTCTCGACGATGTTGCGGGCGCTGGGGTTGTCGTCCACCACCAGCACGCGGCGGCCCTGCAGCGCCTCGGCACTGCCACGGCCGGCGCGGCGGCGCTCGGTGGCGATGCCGGCGGTGATGGTGAACCAGAACGTCGAGCCCTCGCCCACCACCGAGTCCACGCCAATCTCGCCGCCCATCAACTCGGCCAGCTGCTTGGAGATGGTGAGGCCCAGGCCGGTGCCACCGTACTTGCGCGTGGTGCTGGCATCGGCCTGGCTGAAGGCCTTGAACAGCTTGCTGCGCTGTTCCTCGGAGAGACCGATACCGGTATCGGTGATGGCAAAGCGCAGGCCGATCTGCTGGCCGGTGCGCGAGCCCGGCAGCTCGGTGACGCTGACCATCACCTGGCCTTCGCCCGTGAACTTGACGGCATTGCCGGCGAGATTGAGCAGCACCTGGCCCAGTCGCAAGGGATCGCCAACGAGGAAATACGGCAGGCCCGGCGCGGTGCTGATGAGGAACTCCAAGCCCTTCTCCTCGGCTTTCACCGAGACGAGGCTGGCCAGGTTGTCGAGCACTTCGAGCAGATCGAACTCGGTGTTTTCGATGCCGAGCTTGCCGGCCTCGATCTTCGAGAGATCGAGAATGTCGTTGATGATGCCGAGCAGCGACTGCGCGCTGTTGTGGATCTTGTTGAGGTAGTCGTGCTGGCGGGTGTTGAGCTGGGTTTTGAGCGCCAGATGGCTCAAGCCGATGATGGCGTTCATCGGCGTGCGGATTTCGTGCGACATGTTGGCGAGGAACTCGCTCTTGGCGCGGCTGGCCTCGGCGGCGAGATCGCGGGCGGCCAGCAGCTCTATCTGCAGCTGCTTCTGCTCACTGATGTCCGTGATGGAGCCGTCGAGGTAATCCGGCAGGCCGCGGTCGTTATAGCTGGCGCGTCCGCGTTCCAGCACCCAGCGCGGCGCGCCGCTCTGGGTCACCACGCGGTACTCCACGCTGTAGGCCTTGTGCTGTGCCACGGCATCGCCCACCACGCGGTCGACCAGCGTGGTGTCTTCGGGGTGGATGACGCTGGCGTAGCTGCGCACCGCGTTGTGGACGAAATCGCTCACGGGGTAACCCGTGAGCAGGGTGATGCCGCTGCTGATGAACAGCATGGTCCAGTCGGCATCCATGCGGCAGCGGTAGACCACGCCCGGCACGTTGTCGGCCATTTCGGAGATGCGGCGACGGCTGGCCTCGGCGACATCGCGGGTCTCTTGCAGCTCGGCTTCGAGTGCCTTCTGTTCGGTGATGTCGGCCATGACACCACGGAACAGAGCGCTGCCGTCCGGTTGCCGGGTCGGCTGCGCGCGGGCCAGGGCCGACAACACCTTGCCCGTCCGGGGGTCGATGTAGCGCACGACGAACTCAAACAGCCGGAGTTCGACAGCGGTGGCCATCATCTCGGCGTACAGGGCCGCTGCGTCGTCCGGATGGATGTTGGCAAAGAACTTCTGCGGATCGGCCATCACCTCGGTCGCCGTCACGCCGAACATCTCGTCCAGCATGCGGCTGATGAACGGAAAGCTCACCGCACCCGCCGGGTGAATGACGATCTCGTAGACCACACCCGGCACCTTGTCGGTGATCTCGACCAGGCGCTGCCGCGCTTCCACCGCCGCCCGCCTCGCCGCCTCGGCCTGATCGCGGGCCTCGCCGATTTCGGCCTCCAGCTGTTTCTGGTCGGTGATGTCGATGACATAACCGCGCCAGATCAGCGTGCCCTGCTCGTCTCGCTGTGGCGCGCGCGCGCTGGTGAGCATCCAGCGCGTCTCGCCGCTGACGGCGTGGCGAATGCGGAACAGGTAGCGGTGGTCCACCCCCTGTTCGGCCGAGCGCTGAATATCTTTGGAATAGCCCGGCAGGTCCTCGGGCAGCACCAGCTCGAAGAAGCGGTCGACGTGTTCCAGCACCGCCTGCTGCGATACCCCCAGCAGCTGCTGCACGCCGCTGCTGATGAAGGGCGCTTCGTGGCGGCCATCGGGGTAGCGCCGGTATTCGTAGACCAGGCCGGCGATGCTGTCGGTGATGTTGAGCAGGCGCTGCTGCGCCAGCGCCACCAACTGTGCCTGCTGGCGCTCTTCGGTCACGTCGGCGAGAAAGCCATCCCAGGTCACGCCGCCATCGGCATCGCGCGAGGGGCGCGAGCTGGCTTGCAGCCAGCGCATGCCCGCGCCGGGGCGAGGCACCCGGAACACATGCGAAAACGGCGTGAGCGCACGTGCCGATTCCTCCATCTTCGCCACCAGGCCCGGGGTGTCGTCCGGGTGGGTGGTGGCAAACACGGCCTCGGCGTTCTGGGTGGCCGTGCGCCAGTCCACGCCAATCAGGTCTTCAATGCCCGCACTCATGAAGCCGAAGCGATAACGGCCCTCGGGGGCGCGGTGCAGCTGGTAGAGCGCGCCGGGGGAGGCATCGGTGATGCGGCGCAGGCGGTCCTGCACGGCTTCGATCTTGTCGGTGCGCTCCTGGGCGAGGCGCTGGGCTTCTTCGGCGGCGGCCGTGCGTTCGGCCACGCGGGCTTCCAGCGAGGCATTCAGCTCGCGCAGGGCCTCGTCGGCCTTACGCTTTTCAGCGGCGGCGAGGGCGCGGGTGAGGGTGTCGGCCAGCGCACCGGTAAAGAAGCCTTCCTGCTCCGTCCATTGCCGCACCGCACCGGTGTGCTCGCAGCACAGCACGCCCACCGAGCGCCCCCCAAAGTGGATGCCGGCATCGAGCATGGAGAAGATGTTGAGCGGGGTGAGATACCCCTCGGTGAACTCCGAGGTCGCCACATCGCGGCGGGCGTCGTGCGCTAGCAGCACGCGGTTCTGCTTGAGCGCGGCGAAGTAGCGCGGGTAGCTGGCATACGGCAGCACCAGTGGCCCGGTGCTTTCGGTGTCGCCATCGCGCAGCAGTGTCAGCGCCATGCCTTGTGCGGCCTCGTCAAACAGCCAGACGCTCGCGCGCTGCACGCCGAGCGCGGCTTGTGCGGCGCTGGTGACGAGACTGCAGGCGGCGGCGAGATCGCCTTCTTCCAGCGCCGGGCTCTGGCTGATGCGCATGAGCTGCCGTTCGCGCTCGGCCAGTGCGGCGTTGCTGCGTTCGAGCACGGCCTTGGCGCGGTGTTCGTCGGCGAGCGCCTCCATCTGTGCGAACAGGACCAGGCCGATGCCCACCAGCGCGCAAAGCAGCACGATGGCGATGCGGGCCCCGCCAGGCACCTGCTCGGTTGACGGGGCCAGCATGCCGCCGGTGAGGCAGGCGAGGCCGAGGAGCACCGTGATGCAGGCGAGCCAGGCATGCATGCGGCGCTCCGTGAAGGCAATGGCAAACAGCCCGCCAAACGTCACCACGCACACCAGCCCACCCACCGCCCAGGGCGCGAAGTAGCCCGTGCTCGCCGCCCCGATACTCACCGTAAGGCCCACCACGACCGCGCCGATTTCAGGCGTGATGCCGCGCAGCTGGATCAGAAAGCCGTAGGCATAGATCGACACCAGCATGCAGGTGACCGCGAGCGCCAGTGCGTAAAGACCGGGCGCATCGAACCAGTAACCGAGCACGAACCAGCCGAGGATGCCGGCGAAGCAGCCGAGCCGCATCATGGGCAGCATCCGCTCCAGACGCTGGCGGCGGTGTTCGGTCGCTAACAGGGTTTGGTGCATGGGAGTCCTAGTAGGCGAGCTGCACCCTCAGTTGATAGATCGTGGGCTCGTCACCGTCGCGCGGACCGCCCTCGACTTCGAGCACCTTCACGACATTGAAGGTGGTGCGGAGCATGGCGTTGGGATACAGGTTCACGCCGAGCGTGGCATTGCGCTCGCGCCCGCCCCGGATGCCAGCATCGCTCAAGTCCAGCTCGCTCAGGCGGGCGGCGAGTTCCCACGCACCCCAGCCGCCGCCGGGGGCGAAGGGACTGGCGGGCTTGATGCCATCCAGCACACCCTTGCTGGCGCGGTAGGGGCGGCTCTCGCCGGTCAGGGCGACGCTGGTCTGCACATACCAGCCGTTGAAGGCGAGGTCGGCGGCGCGGGCGCGCTCCACCTGCACCGCGAGATATTCGGCCTGCAGCGAGAACGGCCCGTAGACGGCGGCGAACTCCGGGTTGAGGGCCAGGGTGCGGCGCACGCCACCGCCGATTTCGCCGGTATCGACCAGGCGTAGCGCACTCACGTCGGACTCCGGCTTGGCGCGCAAACGTAGGGTGCTGCCGAGGCCGGTGCTGCCGTTGTCCTGGCTGGGCCAGCGCCCTTGCAGGCCAAAGCCCAGATGCAGCACGCGGCCGTTGTCGGCAACGGGCGCCACCGTGGCACGGATGGCGGCCCCATAGCCTTCGTCACCGGTCTCCGGCGTGGCCAGTGGTTCGCCGAAAACGCCGGCGTGAAGGCTCCAGCGCGCACCTGCGCTGCCGATGGCGAGGCCAGGCGCGCGGTTGATGGCAAAGGCGAAGGGCAGGGCGCGTTCGACGAAGAGGTTGGTCTTGTCGGAGGCCACGGACTCGAAGCTGAAGGGCTGTACGACATTGCCGATCGTGACGGTGAACGGCTCCAGCGCCTTGTAGACCACGTAGGCGTCGATGACGCTGCCACCACCGGCCAGTTCGTAGCTGGCGCGGAACTGCCAGTCCTTGAGAAAGGTGCCCGCCACATAGGGGCGAAAGCGCCGCACGCTGCTGCCGTTGGCGAGGTCGCTCTGGTCGTCGTCGATCTGGCCGTAGTCGAACTGCGCCAGCACCCCGGTATTGAAGCTGCTGCCGTCGGCCGCCTTGAATCGAAAGCCATCGTCGGTGGCCACCGTCAGGGG
>Ga0255091_1000141_pt1 | contig 32854 bp, 30 predicted proteins | sample Colum_Yuk_RepB_8_2_FD_188439 | JGI IMG/M metagenome (GOLD analysis project Ga0255091, IMG submission 188439) | Freshwater microbial communities from Columbia River, Oregon, United States - Colum_Yuk_RepB_8d | ecosystem: Environmental > Aquatic > Freshwater > River | place: USA: Oregon... | reverse complement strand
ATCCTGGAATCGGCGCAACTCTGCCCCGGCATCCATGGCCTGGGCACTACCGAGCGTGCAGACTAAAACCAGCCCGAGGCTCGCGTAATAGCGGACATTAGTCATTTTGGATCCGTGTCAAACAGCCGCGGCGCCCCGAATGGATGGAGAACTGCAGCGCTTTAAACAGCGGATTGTATTTCCGTTTAACTGGAAATTCCGTTGACGTCTTGCTCAGGCCAGCAAGGCTGGATGCGATAGCCTCAGCCCCCAGGCCCGTCAGTCATGATGAAGCCCATCAGGTCGCCGACGTTGAGCTGCAGGTCATGGATGATGTCCTTGACCACATCCCCGATGGAGATCACGCCCACGACCTTGCCGGCGTTCATGACGGGCAGATGGCGGAATCCTTTGCCGACCATCATGCCCATGCAGGCATCGACCCGATCGTCGAGCTTGACGGTGATGGGTTTGGCGGTCATGACCTGACCGACCCGAGTGGCCTTGGCATCGAGCCCGGGCAGCAGCACCTTGATGGCGCAGTCGCCCTGGGTGACGATGCCGACCAGCACATCGTCGTCGATCACGAGGACCGAGCGCACGCGGTTGTCTCGCATCTGCATCAGCGCCTTGACGACCATGTCGTCGGATCGAACGCTGATGAGGGCACCGCTTTTCTGGGCCAAGACGCTCTTGACTGTAGCCATCGCGATCCTCTGGGTTGAGTGGTTGCGTTTAAGATCGAAATAAATCCATAGACCCGTCGATTCTCGCAGTCCCGGGCCAAAGCGGCCGCATTACCCAGTGACGCACTCAAGCTCGCACCCCAGGGCAGTCGAGCCTTCCAACGCCTGTAAGAGCTCCGAATGACCGAGTCACCCGCCATCAAGCAGACCCGCGCCTGGGTGGAGCAGGCTGTCATTGGCCTGAACCTGTGCCCTTTTGCGAAGGGACCGCAGGTCAAGGGGCTGGTGCGCTATGTGCAAAGCCAGGCGACAGACCCCGCCGCACTGCTGAGCGATCTGAAGGACGAACTGCAACGGCTGGCCCAGACCTCACCCGAGCAGCTGGAGACCACGCTGCTGATCCATCCCCAGGTGCTCACGGCCTTCGAGGCGTTCAATGACTTTCTCGATGAGGCTGAGGAGGCCATTGCTGAACTGGAGCTCGAGGGTGTGATCCAGGTGGCGAGCTTTCATCCGGACTACCGCTTCGCGGGCACGGCGACGGACGACATCACCAACGCAACCAACCGCTCACCCCATCCCACGCTGCACCTGATCCGCGAAGACAGCATCGACCGCGCGGTGGCGGCCTTCCCGCAGGCCGAGAGCATTTATGAAGCCAACATGGCGACCCTGGAGCGACTGGGCCATGAGGGTTGGAATACGTTGGCCCAGCGTTGGTCCAAATAGAAGCCGCTCCAGTTACCAGCTGTAGCGCACGTTAAGCCCTGCGCCCCACTCGCGCCCATGGGTATGCCAGGCATGGGTGAGGCCGGCCTGCACGAGCCACGGGCCGGCTTTTTCGGTCATGAGGCCCAGGCCGAGCACGGCGGAGTTGGCGCCCTTGGCCTGACCGACGAACTTCTCGGTGAGCTGCGGGTTGGCCAGCAGGCCAGCCTGGATGCCGTGCTCGGCATCACTGGCCAGATCGTGCTCGAATCGCGCAAAGCCGATGGGCCGAATGCCGTGCTCCACCGACAGCGTCGGAAACAGGGCATTCATGCCCAGATGCACGATGGCGGCGTAGGCACTGGCGGCCTTGACCCGAAAGCCCCAGTCGGGCGAGCCTGACTCATCAAAGCCGCTTTGGCGGTAGGCGCTGAGCGAGCCGCCCCACTCGGGGCTGAGCTCGAAGCCGTCCTTTTCGAGCCACTTCATGCCAAAGCGCAGGGCGGCCTGCACGCTGTTGCTGCTGTACTTGGCGGCGAGCTGCTGGCGCGTGGCGCCCACCTCGAGCAGGCGCTGAGAGCTGTGCTGGCCGTGGGCGACACCGAGCTGAGCGCGGGTGTCCCAGAGCTCGCCCTTGTTGCGCCAGTAGGCGCCTGCGGCCACGGTGTGGCCGGAGATCTTCTGGGTCTGCAGATCGTGCTCATCGATCTTGTGGTCCTGAAAGGCCATGTAGGTGCCCCAGGCGCCCCCCCACAGAGTGCCCATGTCCTTGCCGAAGGCGAGGTGGCTCATGCGGAAGGTGTAGCTGCCCAGATCGTTGCGGCCATCCACGCTGCCGCGCGAGCCTGCGGCATCGGTCCAGACCCGCTGGCCCCAGGGATTCAGCTCGGAGCTCTGGTTGAAGACCATGTTGCGCAGGCTGGCCATCTGGGCCAGGCCCACGGCGAGGTAGGAGGAGTAGGGCTCGGGGTGCCAGCTGTTTTGCTGGGCCACGGCACTGCCCTGGGCCTGCGAGGGGGTGGGCAGTGGCTGGGCCCCGCCGGGCTGCGGGCCCGCGCCTGTGACCGAGGCGGTCACGCCGAGCTGTGCATTGGTGACGGTGTTGAGCCCTCCTGCCACGGGGCCGGTGGGGTTCTGAACGGCTGCGGCAATCATCAGGTTCAGACCACTGGCTCGATTGCTCTTGGTGCCGCCACGCTTTTGCAGCTGGCCCAGATCGATGAGGTCGGCCTGCAGGGTGATGTCGGGATGGGCGTTGGTGTTCAGGTCCACGACCCGCCAGGTAAGCAGCGCGGGCATGGCCGAGACATCGATCGCCGGCACATGCCCGTTGCGCTGGATCGTGCCGGTGGAGGTGGTGCTCATCGCCGAAAGCACCGTGATGCTCTGGCCGTTGAGCTCCTGGGCGGTGGGGGGTGATTGCCTGGGATTCGGGGTGAGCGTGACCGTTGGGCTGCCATACAGGATGACGTCGCCGGCACCGTACTGCACTCGGCCGTAGTCCAGCTGCGACTGGGCATCGCGACCCACATTCACCCGCAGGCGAGACCCTTCGGCAAAGGTCAGAATGGTGTCCATCGAGAGCGTGGCAATCGGCTGCTCGTACGCGCCCGGATACAGCCAACCCCCTTCAACACGCTGCCCGTACAGCGTGCCAAATCCCTTCATGCTCGCAACGCCTGTGCCAGCAATATGGCCGCTGCCCCGCAGGTTGCCCTTGATCTCCAGCACGCCCTCCGTACTGAGGGTCAGGGATTGTGGATTCAGCTGCAGCTGACCACCATAGACCACCGACAGAATGCTGCCTCGCTCGATGTCGATGAGGGCCGCCGGAATCGAGGGCCGAGTGCTCCCCTGCCCCCGAAAGATGCCGTCGGGATGCTCATGGCTGCCGTTGTCGGGGCGCACCAGGAATCTCGAACCGTCGCGCAGACGCAATACCGAGCCTGCCTCCATCTGGACGCTGTTGAGTGCCCGCAGGGTGGTGTTGCTCAGCTCGAGTATCGCTCCGGCTGCAAGCGTTGCACCCTCGCCAAGGGCCAGGCGGTCACGCACATCCACATTGGCAACGTCTCGAATGGTGAGATGTCCGCCATCCAGAACACTCAGGAATCCAGCCTGAACATCCACAAAGAGATTGGAGGGCTCGGTGCTGATCAACTGCGACGCCCCAATTCCGTACCATCCCCGCAGGTTGACCTTGGCGGTACCACCGATGCGGGCGCTTGAGGCGTTCAGGAACAGGTCCTTGGCCGCCAGCGTAGTGCCCGCATCCATCGACAGCAGGCTGCTTGTTGCGAAGGTCAGTTGATCGAAGTTCGCTGCAGTTTCCGACCCGGACAGATGCAGGCGGGCCCCTTCGGAGAACCGGGCCGAGCCATTCTGGAAATCAAACTTTCCATAGCGAAGCTCGAGTCCGCCGTCCGCGTCATTGCCCAAGTTACGGCCGACCGAACGAACCGAGGTGTTGCGCCCGTCGAAGATCAGCCCCTGCTCAAAATTGGCGAGGCTCAGCCACGCTCCGGGTTTGATGTCGATCGCGACATTCCCGGAAATTCGGGAGAAGCTGCCCCGCTCGATGCGGTTGAGGCCGCTCTCCGCAGTGATCGTGAAAGTTCCGAAGTTGTCGACCCGCCATTGGCCAATCCCGATCAGGCTGGAATTGATCAGGTGAATGCTGGGGTTGGTGCCCGCGAAAATCAGACGGATGTCGTTGCCGTCACTGACAGACGCGCCTTTCAGGGTCAGGTTGACGTTATTCAGGAAAAGTCTTTCGATGGTGATCGAAAAGACGGACTGCCCGAAGCTCGAACCATCGAGCGAGAACAGACGAACATTCGCGGGCGACGTAAACGATGGGGACACCAGCTCCGGGGCGCTGGCATCGAACTTGTAGCCAAAATACATCGTTCGAAACATCTCGGTTTCGCGGTTCTTCCAGGAGATGTTGTCGTAGATGGGCCATCGTTCGCCGTCACCGAGCCGCCATCGCACCGAGTCATAGCGGTACTGGGTATCCCAGTTCACAATGTCGTCTCGGCAGGAGCCGTCACCGACAGGGCTGCTTGGACAGCCTTTGATGGACGGGTCGCCCAAAGGAACCATCTGACCGGTATCCAGGTCGAAATCGACCCTGAAATAGGCTGATGTATCGCCGCCATTGCCGGTTGCTGAATCGGGCAGGGGATAGAAGGGAATTCCAAACGGCGCCGCCAGTACAGCGGTGGCCCCGAGGCTCATCAGGGATGCGGCGAGGATCTTCAGGGCATAGGGATTTTTGCGGGGCATTTTTTTCTTGTTCAAGTGACACTGCACCCTGCCCGAAACCCTGAGATCCAGAGATGGCCATCGAAAGTGCACGGGTTGACGTTGGTGCCAGGCGGGTCGGTTAACCGTCTGCGGCATTTTCACTCTGGCATGGTAGCTTCAAGCCCCTGATCCTGAGCGCGGGCCGACCGTCCTGCCTGGAGTTTCCTCCAACGAGGCCCGACGCATGACCTTTCCCAGCGAACCACAAGCCCGAATTGCCCCTCTGTCGACCGATGATCTGAGCCCCGGGCATCTGGCGATCCTCGAGCGCATTCCTGGCCAGGGCCTCAAGGGGGACGGATTTCCGAAAAACGTATTGGGCGAGCTGATGCACAACCCGAAGACGCTCGGGCACTTTCTCAACTATTGGGTGTCTTCCAAGACGGACCTCGGTTTTTCGGTCCGTGAGCAGGAGCTGGTCATTTTGCGGATGGCTGTGCTTTACCGAAGTGACTACGTCTGGAAGCACCACGTGAAGGTGGGGCGTGAATTTGGAATCTCTGATGCCGAGTTGGACGGCCTGCGCAGCGATGGGCTCGAGGGCATTCAGTTGCCGCGCGAGCGAGCCCTGCTGCAACTGACCGACGCTTTTGTCAAAGAGCGCTGCCTGCCGCCATCGCTCTGGGAGCACACCCGGGCCATTCTGTTGCCCAGCGATTTTGTCGATCTGATTGGTCTGGTGTCGCAATATGTTCTGTTTGCGCTGACCAACGTTTGTCTGCAGGTGCAGCTCGAGCCTGCTGTGGCGACCCTGCCCGGAATTGACGGCTGAGCTCGTGATGCTTGAATACCCCCTGCCCCCCGGTGACCCTCAGACCCATGGCGTGAGCGCTGAGGGACTTGCTGCGATTGACGCCTTCTTTCAGCGCGAGATCGCGGCCAACCGCCTGCCGGGCGCTGTGTTGGCGATCGCTCGCGAGGGCAGGCTCGTGCACCACCAGGCCTATGGCTTGCGTGACCCGGTGAGCGGGGCGCCCATGACGCCGGATACCGTGTTTCCGCTGGCCTCCATGACCAAGATCATGGTGAGCGTGGCGGCGCTCAAGCTCACGCAGGCGGGCCGCCTGCCGCTGCGCAGCCGCCTGGACAGCTGGTTTCCGGCCTTCGCCCAGATGCAGGTGGGTATGGATGATGGCCAGGGCGGACTGACCTTGGAGGCCCAGCAGCGCCCCATTCTCATTCATGACCTGCTGAGGCACACCTCGGGCATCACCTATGGCGGCCGTGGGCTTGGCCCGGCGGCCGCACTGTGGCCCAGCGCCAGCGAGGTGATGTTCACGGATGACGCTGCGAGCTTCATCGACCGCATCACCCAGCTGCCGCTCACGCATCAGCCGGGCACGGCCTTTGAGTACGGGTTCTCCACCGATGTGCTGGGCCTCGTGATCGAGAAGGTCACCGGTGAGCGCCTGGGCGAGCATCTCTTGCGGGAGGTGTGGCAGCCGCTGGGCATGCGCGACACGGGCTTTGAGCTCACCGCGGATCGGCGCGCGCGAGGCGCCCGGCCCTTGCCCTTCAATCCGCTGGATGGCTCACCGCAGGCCGTGTCGGTCATGGAGCGGCAGACCACGCTCGACTGGGGTGGCGCAGCGGCCATGGGTACGGTATCGGACTACCTGCGATTCGGGCAGATGCTGCTCAACGGCGGCGGCCTGGATGGCGCACGCATTCTGAGCCCGCAGACCGTGGCGCTCATGACGGCCAACCATCTTGGCGAGGGTGTGATCAACACGGTGCACCAGACCGAACCGCACCGTGAAGGCTATGGCTTTGGGTTGGGCGTGGCCGTGCGCACTCAGGCTGGCCTGGCCAGCGTACCCGGGCGAGTGGGCGAGTTCACCTGGAATGGCGCCTACGGCACGATCTTCTTTGCCGACCCTGCCGAGCAGCTGCTGGTGGTGGCAGGCACCGTGGCCCCTGGCGAGATCCGCAAGCACTACCGCGAGCAGTTGCAGGTGCTGGTGTATGGAGCGCTTACGCGCTGAGGCCAGCGGCCTATTCCATTGCAACTGAGGACGGAGGGATCATGCCAACCAGAAGAAAATTCACCCTGAGTGCTGCAGGCGCCTTTGCAGTTCTGGCCGGCGCATCGGGCGCCGGGCACGCGCAGCCCTCTGGATCGCGGCCTGTGCGCATCTTCGTGCCCACCGGACCCGGTGGACCCACCGATGTGATGCTGCGCACGGCCAACCAGCGGGCGGAGCCTGCCCTTGGCCGTTCGATTCTCCTTGATTACAAGCCAGGTGCCGCAGGAATCTCGGCGATCCAGGCTGGGCTCGTTGCCCCTGCTGATGGTGCGACGCTGATCGGCGTGTACACCTCGCTCGCCTTCAATCCCTGGACGTTCGACTCACTGCCTTACGACACCTTCAAGGACCTCGAACCCGTGTCGCTCTTGGTCAACATTCCTTTGGTACTGGCGGCAGGTCCGGCGCTCCCGGTATCGACGCTGCCCGAGCTTGTGGCTTGGGCCAAGGCCAACCCGGGCAAGCTGACCATCGCAGCTTCGGGCCTCGGGGGCGGATCACATCTGGGCGGTCTCTTGCTGTCAATGATCGGGGGTTTTGACATCACGGTCGTTCCTTACAAGGGAGGTGCTGCGGCTCTACCGGATTTTCTTGAGGGACGAATCGGTCTCATGCTCGACAGCTACCTGACCCTGCGTGCCCATGCCGATGCCGGCAAGGTGCGCCTGCTGGGTGTGTCGACTCGCAATCGCCAGGACTTCGCCCCTGCCCTTGCACCCATTGCAGACACGATCCCAGGCTTTGCGACGGCGGCCTGGCAGGGCGTCATGGTGAAGGCAGGCACTCCGCAGGTTGAGCGACAACGCCTTGCGAAGGCCTACCAGGACGCGATGCGAGACCCGCAGGTTCGCTCGACCCTGATTGCGCAGGGGCTGGAGCCCGTCGGGAGTACGCCTGATGAGTTTGCGACCATCCTGCGGGCCGATTATGAGAAATGGGGGCCGATCATCCGCAAGGCGGGGCTCAAATCCAACTGATAGGTACGACCTCAATGTCGACGATCGATTATTACTACTCAGTGCGCTCGGTCTATGCGTACTTCGGATCCAGGCGGATCGCTGCACTGGCCAAGCGGTTTGGTCGCACACTCAGACATCGGCCCATGGACCTGTCGCGAGTGGTCCCTGCCGCTGGGAGCCTGCCCTTTGCGCAGCGTAGCGCCACCCTGCGCAACTACCAGTTTGGCCGGGAGCTTGAACGCTGGAGCGAATGGCTCGAGTTGCCCGTGATCGTCGAGCCCAAGCATCACTATGGCGATCGCGACCTGCCTTCAGGTTTGATCCTCGCCGCGCAGAAGCAAGGCTGCGATGCGGACGCCCTCTCCGATGCGATCCTGACTGCGCTCTGGCGAGATGACCGCGACATCGCCGACCGCGGTGTGCTCACAGAGATCGCGGCGAGTGCAGGCATTGATGCCGCGCCGCTACTGGAGCGAGCCCTGGCCCCCGACACGATGGCCGAGTTTGCTGCCTGCACCGATGAGGCGATTCGAATGGGCGTCCTGGGTTCGCCGACCTACGGGGTGGATGGCGAGCTCTTCTACGGGCAGGACCGGCTCATGTTCGTTGAACGCCAACTGGAGCGACCGTTCAAGGTGGCGACTTGATCGAGTGCGCTTCAGGTCCGGATGCTCGTGCGTCCATGCAGCGGCTGCCCCGCAACACTCATCTCGGCCCTCAGGATCTGGCCGTGTGTGGAATCCGTGCAGTAGAGCGTGCGTCGGTCTGCGCCGCCAAACGCAAGGTTGGTGACTGACGCGCCAGCCGGGCCGGTGAGCACCTCCTGCGGCACGCCGAGCGGACTGAGCACCCACACATAGGCCAGCCCGGGGTTGGCCACCAGCAGCCGTCCGCTTTCGTCCATGGCCAGGCCATCCGGGCCACTCGGGCCATACGATGTGAAGAACTGACCTGCCTTGGAGACGCTGCCATCGGCCTGCAAGGGCATGCGCCAGACGCAATTGCCACGCGTGGCGGCGACAAACAGGAACCGCTCGTCATTCGACAGCACGATGCCATTGGGGCTCGGCACGTTTGATAGCAGCAGGTCGAGCCGACCATCGGGTGCGAGGCGATACACCCGACCCGTGGGGTCATGCAGGCCGGTTTGCCCCTGATCCGTGAAGTACAGATTGCCGCGCGAATCGAAGACCAGGTCGTTGACGCCCTTGAATCGCTCGCTGTTGCGCCGCTCCAGAAACGAACGCACCTGGCCGCTCACGATGTCGAGCACCACCAGCCCGTTGCGATAGTCGGTGATCAGTAGTTCCCTGGCATTGAGGAATTTCATGCCATTGGGCTCGCCCTCCCACTGCGCCACCAGATCCCATTGGCCGTGAGGATCGATGCGAAACACGCGACCAAACGGGATGTCGGTGACAAAGAGATTTCCGTGCGCATCAAAGACCGGCCCTTCCAGAAAGGAATCGGCCAGCCGCCCGCCCTGGTTCACATCGGCCCACACGCTCCTTTCGCCTGTGCGGCGATAGGTGCCGGGCATGGCGCTGAACAGCTCCAGGGGACGAACCAAGGGTGGGTTGAGCAGGAACATGGCGTGCTGATTTCCCTTCGTTGAATCTTCTTATTCCTTCTTGATGCCGGCAGCCTTCACGGTGGCGGCCCAGCGACCCGACTCGGCGGCCAGGGTCTTTCGGAATTCCTCGGGTGATGAAGCCACGATGCGTGAGCCCAGGCTGTCGAACCGGGCCTTGATGTCGGGCAGGGCCAGCACCTCGCGCAATGCAGTGTTCAGTCGCGTGACGATGTCAGTCGGGGTGCCGCGGGGCACGAAGATGCCGTTCCACTCATAGGTCTCGTAGGGTTTGCCGATCACTTCGGCCACGGTGGGCACATCGGGAAACAGCGGGTTGCGCTGGGCCGAGGTAATGGCCAGTGCCTTGAGCGTTCCGCCCTTCACATGACCGGTTGCCGCGGGCAGATTGAAAAAGCCCATGTCCACTTCACTGGCCAGCGTCCCGTTGATCGCCAGGCCACCGCTTCGGTAGGGAACATGCAGCATGCTCACGCCCGCGGCCTGGTTCATCAGCTCGGCCGCCATGTACTGCACCGTGCCCTGGCCGCCCGAGGAGAAGGTCAGCTTGCCGGGGGTGGCCTTGCCTGCCTTGATCAAATCGGCGGCTGTGGCGTGAGGCGATGCCTTGGGGACGGTCATCAGCATGGGCGTGACGCCCACCTGAGTCACCGGGACCAGATCCCTGTCGGGATCGAAGGGCATCTTTTGCAGGTGCGGGTTGATGGAAAACGGGGTGGCATCGTAGAGCACCGTGAGGCCATCGGGTGCGGCCTGGGCAACCGCCTGGGCACCGATCACACCACTGGCGCCGGCCTTGTTGACCACCACCACCGAGGTGCCCAGACGCGGGCCCAGGTGTTGTGCGATCAGGCGTGCGAGCGCATCCGCCGTACCGCCTGGTGCGTAGGGCACGACGATGCTGATGGGCTTGCCATCGGGCCAGGCCGCTGAGGCAGCCGGTGAAGACACAGACAGGGCCAGACCGAGGGCGGCCAGCACCGTGTTGAAGGTTCTGCGTTGCATGGTGTCTATTCCTGGGGTGGTTCTTGAGCTGGGTCTTGAGCTGGGGATTGAGTCGGGACTTGAGATGGCTCTTGAATGGGGCAGGCCTGAACCGGTCGCGATCCGGCCTAAACCGTGGCGATCGGGGTGACCGGAGAGCCGGCTGCGCCGGGCAGCCGCAGCGGCGGGGCGGTCAGCAGGAAGCGCGAGCGGCCCGCAGCGCGCAGCCACTGCGCCAAGGGTGTGAGCCACCACAACTCGCCCAGATGAATGCCGTTTTTGAACAGGCAGTGTTCGTGCAGGGGCAGGCGCGGCCCGCGCAAGGCTTTGGGTTGAGTGAGGGAGGCGCTGGGCACGAGCTCCACCGCGGGATTGTCGGCGATCAGGCAGGCCAGGCGCGAGTCGGTGATCCAGTTCAGCAGACGCGCATCGGATCCGTCGAGGCCGCTACCGATCTGATGCAGGCGCTTCACATCAGGCTGCTTGCGCATGGCCAGCAAGGTATCGGCGAACCCGGTATGCAGGCAGACCATGTCGCCTTCTTCGATGTCGACCCGGTCGGCCTCGAGAATGCGCATCAGCTGCTCGTAACCCACAGCGATCCGCTGACGCCCGATGTGCTTGTCCAGATCAACGAGCACGCCGCGGCTCTGCGCGCCATGCTCGGCCAGGTTGGCAATGCTCAGGGCACCCGCATCGGGGTCGGGATAGCGGGCCCAGGGCTGCGGGGCCTGTTCATCTGCGTTGCCCGGGCGCACGTCGGTACCCGCACGAAACCCGTTGTAGAACACGGCTTCGGCCTCGCCATCCCCATCGGCATCGAAGCGGCTGCCCATGTGCGCCAGGCTGTCCCACTGGGTGGAGTACTGGGTATTCATGAGCATCACTTCGTCGCAGACCACATCGGTGAGATGGGGGTCTTCAGTGGCATAGGACCAGCAGTAGCCCTGCACGCCTGCACTCGGGCCATCGCGCAGCGTGCCGTAGAGCCGAGGCGGCAGGCGACGTGGATTGAGCGTCATGCCACCGGGCACATCGAGCGGCAGCGACAGACAGAACGTGAGTCCCTCGCGCACCTCGGCCATGCCCTGTCGCACCTTGGCCGCGGTGACCAGGTTCATTCGGCCCAGACGATCATCGGGCCCGAACTCGCCCCAGTGGCTATTGGGGGGCGCGTGCTTCCAGCGTGGCGTCATGGCCTCACTCCGTCAGACGGCTGCAGGCTGGGCCAGCACATCCAGCACATTGCGCGCGGCACCCACGCCCATGTTGATGTAGGCGTCGCTGGTCACCCCGCCAATGTGGGGGCTCAGGATCAGGTGCGGTGTGGTGTGAAAGGGATGGGGCGAGGTCATCGGCTCGATCGCAAAGGTATCGAGTCCGGCCGCGAACACCTGCCTCGACTGCACGGCGGCCAGCAGGTCGGCCTCGTTGATGAGGCCACCGCGTGCCGTGTTGACGATGATCACGCCCTTTTTGCATTGCGCCAGTGTTTTTGAATTCACCAGACCGCGGTTCTCCGGTGTGAGCGGGCAATGAAAGGAAATCGCATCGGACTCGCGCCAGATCGTTTCCAGATCCACCGACTCGATGTAATCGGGCAGATTCCTTGCAAACGGGTCGACACCCAGCACCCGCATGCCCATGGCCTCGCACAGGCGTGCAAAGCGCTGACCGATCGCCCCCAGGCCCACCACGCCGATGGTGCGACCCTGCAACTCGATGCTCTTGTGAGTGGCTTTGTCCCAGTGACCCGCATGCATGCGGGTGTTGAGATCGACCACCGACTTGGCGCAGGCCAGCAAGAGGGCCAGGGCCTGCTCGGCCACGGCGGCTGCATTGGCGCCGATGGCCGCACGAACCGCAATCCCGCGCGCCCGGGCTGCATCATGGTCGATGGTGTCCGTGCCGCTGCCGTGTTTGGAGATCACGCGCAGCGAGGGCGCAGCATCCATGACCCGGGCCCCGATCGCACCGTAGCGCAGGATGATGGCGACCGGGTCATGGGTCTGGCACAGGGCGACCAGATCGGCTTCAGTCGGCGTCTTGCCCGCATAGACGATCTCGAAGTCCGTCAGCAGGGCCAGCGCCTGCTGGGCGAGATCGGCACCCGTCACGATGAGGCGCGGCCGGCTCACAGCACTTCTCCATCTTTGAGAACGCCGGCGGTGCGAAGCGAGGGCACCAGCCACGAGGCCGCGGTCTGTCCCTGTCTGATTTGAGCGATGCGCGTGGCTTCATCGGCCACCTTCCTGTGGGCCGCCGCAATGAGGCCTGCGAGCCTGTCGCGCTCCACCACCACCACGCCATCGGCATCGGCCAGAACGAAGTCGCCCGCGTGCACGCTCACGCCCCCACAGCTGATGGGATGACCGATCCGGCCGCCGATGTTCTTGGTGGGGCCATTGGGATTGGTGCCCACCGAGAAGACCGGAAAGTCCAGCTCGTCGATCTCCAGGCTGTCGCGCACCGCGCCATCCACGATGACACCGGCAATACCCAGCTGTCGACAGGCGGTCATCATGAGGGTGCCCATCAGGGCTGAGGTCTGATCGCCCTTGCCGTCAATGACCAGCACGTCGCCGGGCTTGGCCAGCGCGATGGCCGCGTGGATCATCAGGTTGTCGCCCGGGCGCACCTCGACGGTCAGGGCGGGGCCTGCGACCTTCATGCGGGGTCGCAAGGCCTGAATCCGGCCATGCATGGTGCCGCGCCGACCGGCCACATCGGCCAGGATGGCGGCCTGGAATGCAGCGGCTTCCTGGACCAGATCAGGGGAAATGCGCTCGAAGTCGCGCTGGATGTCTTGGCTCACGAAGCGTCCTTGGGTGAAGTGAATCAATCAGTCGATCTTGATGCCGGCGGTTCGGATCACGCGGGCCCAGGTCGTTGAATCCTGAGCCTGCACATCCGCGAGGGTCTTTGTGCTTCCCCCGACCAAAGTGATGCCAAGCTTGTCGGCCAACTCCATGACGGTGCCGTCCTTGAGTGCCTTGTTGATTTCGGCATTCAAGCGTTGAACCACGCTGGCGGGCGTGCGAGCCGGCAGATAAACGCCTTGCCACTGCTCCACGACAAATTCCTTCTGGCCGGCTTCGGCCATGGTGGGCACTTCGGGCGCAACCTTGAGCCGATGGGCTGAAGTGGCTGCGAGGGCGCGCAGCTTGCCGCTCTTGATGTGCGGCAAAGCCGCAGTCACGGGCGCAAACATGAATTGCACCTGCAGTCCCAGCGTGTCTTGCAGGGCTGGTGTATCGCCTTTGTACGGCACGTGATTGAACCTGACGCCATTGCGTTGGCCAAGCAGCTCGGCCTGCATTTGCAAAATGGTTCCATTGCCGCCCGAGGCGAATGTGATCTCGCCGCCTCTGGCTTTTGCGGCGACGAGCAGATCGGTCACTGACTGGAAAGGCTGACTGGCTCCGACCACCAGAACATGGGGAATCGTGCCAATCAGCGTGACCGGCTCCAGGTCTTTCAGGGGGTCGAACGGCAGTTTGGGCATCAGGTGGGGCGCGATGGCTTGAGCACCGATCGTGGTGTGCAGGACGGTGTGACCATCGGGTGCGGCTTTGGCGACGAACGCACCGCCAATCGTTCCGGTTGCTCCGGCCTTGTTTTCAACGACCAGACTGGCCCCGGTTGAGGCAGCGATGCGCTGAACCAGGGTGCGAGCCAGTACGTCGGTGCTACCCGCCGCGGGATAGGGCACCACCCAGCTGATCGGACGCGTGCCTGGCCACTCGGCTTGGGCAAAGGTGGTCGGTGCGACAGCAAAGCTGCTCAGGCCGCATAGCAGCGCGCGACGGCAGGAAGACGGAGGGTTCATGGTTTCAACTCGGATGGCGAGAGGAAAAGCCGTAGAGCTTTTCCGGGTTGACGATGAGGATCTGGTGAAGTTGATGCGCATCGCCCGACCAGCGGGCCAGTGCATCGATTTGTTCGGCATCGTCTGGCATGGCATGGCGTCCTGCGGACGCCGTGGCGTGAGGCCAATCACTGCCCCAGACCACGCGATCAGGTGCCACGTCGATCATGCTGCGGGCCAGCGGATGCAGCTGGGGATCGTCGCTGCGACCGCGGGGGCTGACCAGATAGCCGCCGGAGAGCTTGACCCAGGCCCGTCGTGCCCCGAGCAGATCAAGCAGGAGTGAATGTGCGGGATGCCGTCCCAGGAGGTCGGGTGTGACGCGGGCGAAATGGTCAAAGACCAGATCGACTGGCAGCGCGCGCAAGCGATCTGCGAGGCTTGCCAGCAGATCCAGTGGCATCAGCAGTTGCAGATGCCATCCGAGTGGGGCAATCCGCTGGGCCACTTTTTCGATGTCACCCGTCTGATGGATCACGCCCAGCGACAAATTGATGCGTACCCCACGCACCCCCTGTTCGTGTAGCGCGACGAGCGCGGTCAGCGGTTCGTCACCCGTGATGACCGCCACCCCTCGTCCGTTTGTCCCCAGCTGAGCCAATCCAGCCAGCATGGCTCGATTGTCCGCACCATAGGTTGACGGCGTAACCAGCACGGCGCGCTGCGTTCCCATGCGGGCCTGAATCGGTCTGTAGTCGGTGATTGAGGCGTCTGGCGGGTGAAGGGATGCCCCGGGTGCCGCCGCAATTCGCGCGTCATAAACATGGATGTGACAATCGCAGGCCCCAGCGGGAAGCACGGTGTTGGCCGGCCTGGTGCCGGCAGAAAACGCAAAGCGATTCGACATGCGACGCTCAGGCACTGTGCGCAGGGCGGTCAGTCAACCTTGGCGCCGGAGTCCTTGACGACTGCCGCCCATTTGGCGATGTCGGTGCGGATCAGCGCGCCGAATGCATCGGCTGTGCTGGGCGTGACATTCAGCCCCTGGTCTTCGAGTTTCTTGCGAAGCTCGGGCGCGTTGAGCGCCTTGTTGAGTTCGGCATTGGCGGTACTCACCACCGCAGCGGGCAGCTTGGCGGGCCCCAGCAGGCCGAACCAGGTCACGGCCTCAAATCCCTTGTAGCCGGATTCGGCCACCGTGGGCGTCTGGGGCAGATCATCGGTCCGCTGCGCGGCGGTTACGGCCAGTGGGCGCAACTTGCCGCCCTTGATGTGGCCGAGCAGGGTTGGCACGGAGGACATGTAGAGCTGCACCTGACCGCCGATCACGTCATTGATGCCCTGCGCGGCACCCTTGTACGGGATGTGGGTGAGCTTCACGCCCGCCTCGCGCTGCAGCAGCTCGGTGGCCAGATGGGCCACGGTCCCGTTGCCCGATGTGGCGTAGTTGATGACGCCGGGCTGGGCTTTGGCGGCCTTGATCACGTCGGCCAGGCTCTTGAACGGAGAGTCCGTGGCCACCACCAGCACCAGCGGCGCATTGCCGATCAGGCCGATCGGGGTCAGGTCCTTGACGGGGTCATAGGGCAGCTTGCTGTAGAGCGAGGGATTGATCGCCAGGTTGCTGGTCTGACCGACCACCAGGCTGTAACCATCCGGGCGCGACTTTGCGGCCGCATCGATCCCCAGGTTGCCGCCTGCGCCGGGCCGGTTCTCGATCACGAAGGTCCATTTCGTGGTGGCCGCGATTTTCTGGGTGACGTCACGGGCAACCAGGTCGGTCCCGCCCCCGGGCGGAAAGGGCACGATGGCGCGAATGGGCTTGGACGGCCAGACCTCACTCTGGCCAAACGCAGATGCGAACGGCAGGCAGGCCAGAAGACCCAGGGCCAGACGGCGATCAAGAACGGCAATCCGCATGAAGCGCTCCACTTTTGGGGATGAAATCTTGCGCCGGACTGTAGGCGGCTATTTCATCGATCACAATCATGCTTCGCACAGTGAAAGGCGTTTCATGGCTCGATATCCCAGCCCCAAGCGCGCGTCCACGCCCGCATCCAAGTCGGTTCCGGGCGCAACTCGCCCATCCGCTGCGCCAGGCACATCAGGCACATCAGGTGATCAAGGCAATCCGTTGGCCGCAGGCCGCGTGATCGCGGTTTCTCGCGCCTTGCTCATCATGGAGGCCTTCCGGATTGGCGAGCGCCACCTGACCCTGGCCGAACTCAGCCGGCGCACCGGGCTGCACAACACGACGGTGCTGAGGCTCGCCCGCACACTGGCCGGCGCCGGCTACATGGTCCAGCGCGAAGAGGGGCAGTGGCGCCTGGGGCCGGCCGCGGGCTGGCTGGGGGCGCGCTATCAGGCGGGCTTTGACATCAACAATGTGGTCGAGCCCACGCTTCGCGAATTGTCCAAGGTCACACAGGAGAGCGCCTCGTTTTATGTGCGCGAGGGCGACGAGCGGGCCTGCATCGCACGTGTCGAGGGGCCGCAGTCCGTGCGTCACCATGTGCGCATGGGCATGCGCCTGCCGCTGAACCTGGGGGCGCCCGGCCGCGTCATTCTGGCCTTCTCGGGCGAAGCGGGCACGGTGTATGAGGACATCCGGCGCCGCGGCTATCACGTCTCCATGGGGGAGCGTGAGCCTGAGGTCTCGAGTGTGGCAGCGCCGGTCTTCGGGCTGAACTGGCGACTGCTGGGCTCCATGTGCATTTCAGGGCCCACCTCGCGACTCACCGAAGCCTTGCTCGAGGCCCACGCCGAGAGCGTGATGAACGCGGCCAACCGTTTGTCCTATGCACTGGCCGGGGCGGCTTCTCAGGACACGCCCAAGGTCATTTCGACCTGGCATCCATGATCGGTGGAGTGCTCGTACCCGCATTTGATGCGAGCCTTGATGGTCGCGACACGGGTCGCACCGCTTTGCCTTACTCGGCCGTACGCAGGATCGCGAGGATGTCCTGGCGTTCCCCGAGCAGGCGCACGACGTCGAGGTGATCGTCGGCTTCGAAGTAGAGCCACATCATTGCAAAACCTTCGACTCGCCAAGCCCTGAGACCTGGGATTGAGCAGAGTTGACCCAGACGCGGCGAACCCATGCGTGGTCTGCGTTCAAACGAACTGAGCGCATCCAGTGCGGCGTCAAACATCTTTTCAGCGAGGGCGGCGCTGCCTTCCTCGATCAACTCCCGGAGTCGCTTTTTGGTTTGATCTTCCTGGTCGCGCCCCGTGGACGCTGAAACCATCGAGTCGGCCTGACTGGCCACGGAGGAAGCCATGGACATTCGCCCCATCCGCACCGAATCAGACTACAGGGCCACGCTCAAGGAGATTTCGGCCTTGATGGAGTCCGACCCTGAGCTGGGCACGCCGGAAGGCGACCGCCTGGACATCCTGACCACGCTGGTGCAGGCCTATGAGGCCAGGCACGTGCCCATCACCGCACCGGATCCGGTGGAAGCCATCAAATTCCGGATGGATCAGAGCGGTCTGTCCGTCAAGGATCACGAGCCGCTCATCGGCAAGAGCAACCGCGTCTACGAAGTTCTGAACCGCAAGCGCCCGCTGACGCTGGCCATGATCCGCCGACTGCACAAAGGACTAGGCATCCCGGCCGATGTGCTGATTGCCCAGACGGCTGCGGGGTGATCGTCGAACCCGGAGCCTTGCCCCAGGCCGTGCGGGAGGCGATGCGCGGTCAGGCCGATGTCCTGAGCGATGGCGGCCAACAGAAGTCTGCGCTGGAGCCGGCGGTCATCTCCCGGCGCCGGGCTTGCAGGCCCGGCGCGCGTCCGCGGCGGCGAGCGATGCTCGCCGAAACCCCGCGTCCGCCCCGCGTCCCGCGGGTTCGCTTCCCGCGCTGAGTCGCTCAGCAAACCAAAACGCCCGCCCCTTTCGGGGCAGGCGCCTTGGTTTGTTGGTGGAGCCGGCGGGAATCGAACCCGCGTCCGCAAGTCTTCTACGTAACCGATCTACATGCTTAGCCGCGTCTTTGAGTTCTCGTTGCAGTGCATGCCGACTGGCAGGCTCGCCCCACAACCAGCCACCTAAGTTCTAGCTCCTTGGCAAGTGGCCCGCCAAGGCACGATCCGATGTGAATGACACTGCAGTTCCTTGCGGAACCCGGGCCATCGGCAACCCGGTGCAGCGGCTTAGGCCTTAAGCGGCCAGAGCGAAACGCTCGTCGTTGGCGTTTGAAGTTTTCTCGAAGGATTTACGAGGCCACGAGAGTCCTCGGCATGCACTGAAACGCTTCACTACCCACGTCGAAACCAGGTCGGCCCCGGGTTCAAGGTGAGAAGTATAGGCGCAACTCTTGATTTTCAAGCGCCGCTTTTGCTTGTTCTCCATCGCCTTTCGCAAAGTCAGCCGAATCAATTCAGCCGAAAGAACTAGAATGCAATGAGTTTGATTGCACCAAAGAGCAATCTGCTCACACCTTGACCTCTGAGGCCTCGCTTCCGGTGGCCGCACGCATCAAGCAGATCGACCTGAGCCTTAGCCGAACACATCGCGATCTTGAATTCTCGACTCCAGCTTTACAGGCAATCGCCGCAAGAACGGGAGCGCGTTGATGACCTGATCCGAATGGTGCCCAAAGGCATTGATACGGCGCTTGATGTTGGCGCTCGTGATGGGCACCTTTCCAGGCTCCTGGCGCAGCGAGCCTCCGAGGTCGTCGCCCTCGACCTTGAGCAGCCCTCCTTCCAGTTTGACCGTGTCCGTTGCGTCGCAGGCAATGCCACCCATCTACAGTTCTCTGACCGGACGTTCGATCTTGTCTTTTGCGCGGAGGTCTTGGAGCACATCGCAGACGTTGACGCTGCAGCCCGGGAGCTCGCGCGGGTGTCGCGTCGGTACATCCTGGTCGGGGTGCCTTACAAACAGGATGTTCGCATCGGTCGACTGACCTGTTCACACTGCAATCAGGTCAGCCCGCCCTGGGGGCACCTCCATTCGTTCGACGAAGCCAAGTTGGCTGCACTTTTTCCTGATTACGTCTGCAACGAGGTGTCCTGGGTCGGAACGACGCGGTCGAGTTCCAATCCGTTGGCTGTTGCCCTGCTTGATTACGCGGGAAATCCGTTTGCGAATTACCAGCAGGATGAACCCTGTGTTCACTGTCTGAAAAATTTCAGTCGAGCCCCATCTCGTACGTTTACCCAGAAAGTGGCCTCCGCCTTGGGCGTTTATCTTCAGCGAGCCAGCACAGCCATGTCGGCGGCACACGGAAACTGGATCCACATGTTGCTCGAGAGGCGGTGAAGGCGTCGTCGATCGGCAGTGGGCCTGTGAGCTCTGTCTAGGGTTTGGCCACAGGGCTGTCGGGGTCTGCGCTCAGCGGGTGGGCATTGACCCGAGCAAGAGCCTGCGCACGTCCGGGTTCGATGGGCAGGATATCGACAAAACCGCTGGTCTCGAACACCTCCAGGACGAAACCCTGGATTTCACAAAAAACCACAGCGCCCCCCTCCTGGTTCGATTTCCTGGTCAGCTGCAACATCAGGCGCATGCCGATGCTGGTGATGGATTGCAGCTCTCCCAGAGCCAACACGATCCGATGACCGGGGATCTGCGCCATCGGTAACAGCTGAGCACTCAGGCTATCGACGCCGGATGCATCAAGCCGACCGCGAAGTTGAACCAGGTCGACGGATCCGATACGCGAGTGAAGAGCTTCCATGTTGGCGGCGAGCGTCAGGGTTCGAAACGCAGAGAGAGGCGATGGCTGCGACCGTCCTGCCCGCTGGATTGATCAAGTTCATCTACGGATCGGCGGATGAGATGGCCGGCGATCAGGGCCAAATGGAGGTCATCGTCCAGAGATGCTGCGGCCGGGGGCCGATGCTCGGGGCAAGCGAGTACCGGCCCCTTGTAATCGAGGATGACGGTCAGGGTGTCCTCGTCGAACTGCAGCCTGCATTGGATATCTTCGCGCCGGATCCCGAGCAGCGCGAACGCTTCTACGGCCTCACCTGTGGTGCGCGCAGCTCTGGAGATGAGATCGCGTTGCGCTCCCCACTGTCGACCCATGCGCATGAAAAACCCCGACAGGGCCTCGAAGTCAAAGAGATCGAGCTCGGCGGGCAAAGACGAATGACTCTGGATGCCGATTCTGAACATCAGGGTGAGCCCGATCGCAGTGATCGCCGACATCGAAAGGCTTGACTCGTAGAGCGGCTGCAGGGAGTCGGGCAGACCCTCCTTGAGACCAGGCAGAGCCAAAGGCAGGAGCCCCATCACCAGTGACAGCCCCACCGTGAACATGCGCCGGTCGCTCAGCAGTCTCGACTGCGTCAGTTGCATGCCGCTCACAATCAGGTAGGCGGCGGTGTACACCATGAGCGCCCCGATCACCGGCCGCGGGATCAGCGACAGGAGCTCGATCAGCTTGGGCATGAACGCTGCAACGATCAGCAGGACGGCCGTGCAGGGTGCGATGATTCGCGCCGCTGCACTGGTGGCGAACATCAGCCCGACATGCGACGAGGACAGTCCGACCGGCATGCCTGAAAGCAGGCCCGCCGTGAAATCGCCGGCTGCATTGGCGTGCACACTGCCCGAACCCTGTCGGAAATCGATTTTGCGCCACTGGGGGTCCACCAGGCGCTGTATTCCCACCTGTGCACCCAGATTGTCGATACTCGCGATCAGCGCGAGCAAAATCGCCATTGGCAGCAGGGAAAAATCGACGGAGAGGCTCATGACCTCCAGGCGGGGCAACCCAAACCAGGGCAGGGTTTGCAGCCGCGCAAGAGCGGTATCTTCGATCAGGCCCAGGGCCACCCCGCTGAGGCTGCCCACGGCCAGCCCCACGCCCACAGCGATCAGACGCAGACGGCCGCCGCCAAAGAGCGTGGCGCCAATGACGCTGGCGAGCGTCAGACTCGCAACCAGCAGATGTAAAGGATCGATCAAGGTGTCGTGGGGCGCGGTCGAACCCGTGAACTGCATCAGGGCGGTGGGGCCGATCGCCAGTCCGAGTCCGATGATCACGACACCACACACCTCGGGCGGAAAGCAGATCTTCAGGCGCGGCAGCAGTCGGGCGATCGCCAGCTCCGCTGCCGAGAGCAGCCACGCGAAGCCAGCAATCAGGGAAATGCCGCCGATCGCACCGATGTGCATGAGGGCGGGCATCATGACGGGCGTGGGAATCAGAACGCCCAGATGCCCCGTGCCCCAGGGTGTACGCAAAACCTGCACCAACGTACCGACAGCACAAGCCACAAGTGTGGCAGCCAAGAATGCCCCGGTTTCCTTGGGTCCCAATCCGATCGTCTGGGCAATCCCGACGGGGTAGACCATGAACACCAGCACGAGCGCGGTGTGCTGAAGTGTCAGAACGGTCAACGGCCCAGCGGGCAGCCGGTCGTTGGGGCGATAGGCCAGTTCCTCAGTGCCTTGCATGCTGCATCAACCTGAGGTTTGGGTTGTCGGTGAAACGGGGGCTTCGCTCACGGTCAACCCTTCAGCCCCGTTTCGGCAATCATCTTGGTCCAGACCTGCAACTGTTCACGCTGATAGCGGGTGGCTTCGTCGCGGCTCGAAGGAATCGCGGTGATGCCGCGCTTGAGCAGCGTATCCCTCACCTCGGCCGTGCGCAAAATGGCAGTGACTTCGGCATTCATGCGATCGAGGATGTCGTTGGGCACACCGGCGGGCGCGGTCAGGGCCCACCAGCCTGAAAAGTCGGGCGGCGTGGGAAAGCCGGCCTCGGCATAGGTGGGCACATCGGGAAGCAGCGGATGGCGCTGCGCGGTGGGCACTGCCAGCGCGCGCACCTTGCCGGTTTGCAGCATGGCCTGCGAGGATGAAATATCGGCCACCAGGTACTGCACATGGCCGGCGGCCAGATCCGTCACTGCAGGCGGTACCGATTTGTAGGGCACGTGCGCAATGTTCAGGCCCTGCTGCTTGGCGAAGTGGCCCATGAAGGTGATGCCTCCGGTATTGCCGCTGCCGTAACTCAGCTTGCCCGGATTGGCGCGGATGTGCTCGACCGCTTCCTTGAGGGTCTTGGCCGGGCTGCTGGCCGAGGCCAGGAACACATACGACAAGGCCGCCACCATGGTGATGTAGCTGAAGTCCTTGAGGGTGTCGTAGTTCACGCCATCGGTGAGGCCGCCGGGGCTTGCCGCCAGGCCCGAATTGGTGAGCATGCCGAAGGTGTAGCCATCCGGGGCCGAGCGCGCCACCAGCGAGGTGCCGATGGTGGAGTTGGCCCCCGGCTTGTAGTCGATCACGATGGGCTGCCCGAGCTTTTGCGACAGGGGCTCGCTGTAGGATCGCGCCAGGACATCCGAAGCCGAACCCGGCCCGAAGGGCAGGATGAGCTTGATGGGCCGATTGGGCCAGCCGCTCTGGGCAAAGGCTTGGGGGCTGGCGCCCAGCAAGGCACTGGCGCCCAGGGTGTTGAGCAGTTGGCGGCGAACGAGACGCATGGGGGTCTTCCTGTGAAAACGGTCCGTGGTGAGTGCCATTGGCAGTACGTGAGCCATTCGCTGGCACAGGCCCGCGCCATTATCAGACAATGCAGCCTATGAGTGCTCCAGATCCATCCGCTTCAACCGCCCCTGCCACCATCCCCGGCCCGCTGCGTGGCCTGAAGGTCATCGAACTCGGCCAGCTGATTGCCGGGCCCTTTGCAGCCAAGACCCTGGCCGACTTTGGCGCCGAGGTCATCAAGATCGAGCCGCCCGGCACCGGCGATCCGCTGCGCAAGTGGCGCCTGCTCAAGGACGGCACGTCGGTGTGGTGGCAGGTGCAGTCGCGCAACAAGCGCTCGGTGGCCCTCGATCTGCGCACTGCGGAAGGTCAGGACATCGTGCGCCAGCTGGCCACCCAGGCCGATGTGCTGATCGAGAACTTCAGGCCCGGCGCCATGGAAGAGTGGGGGCTGGGCCCCGAGGTGCTTCAGGCCCTCAACCCGCGGCTCATCATGCTGCGCATCAGTGGCTATGGCCAGACCGGCCCCTATCGCAATCGCCCCGGTTTTGGGGTGGTGGCCGAGGCCATGGGGGGCTTGCGCCACCTCACGGCCGAACCGGGCCGCGTGCCGGTGCGCGTGGGGGTGAGCATTGGCGACACCCTGGCCTCGCTGCACGGCGTGATCGGCATCCTGCTGGCCCTGCAGCACCGGCAAGCCACCGGGCTGGGCCAGGTGGTGGATGTGGCCCTGTTTGAGGCGGTGTTCAACTGCATGGAAAGCCTGCTGCCCGAATACAGCGCCTTTGGTGCGGTGCGCGAACCTGCAGGCAGTGCGCTACCCGGCATCGCACCCACCAATGCCTATCGCTGCAAGGATGGCGGTTATGTGCTGGTGGCGGGCAATGGCGACAGCATCTTCAAGCGGCTGATGACGGCGATCGGTCGCAGGGATCTTGCCGATGATCCCGGGTTGGCCGACAACACCGGTCGGGTGGCACGCGTGGATGAGCTCGATGCCGCGATCGGCGCATTCACGGCCACCTGCTCGGTGGATGAGGCGCTGGCGGTGCTGGAGCAGGCCTCGGTGCCGTCGGGCAAGATCTACACGATTGTCGACATTGCGAAGGATCCGCACTATGCCGCGCGCGGCATGCTGCAGCCCCTGCGCATGCCGGATGGCAGCGAGATGCTGGTGCCGGGTATCGTGCCGCGCCTGTCGGCATCGCCGGGTGGGCAGCACAGACTCGCTCCCGCGCTCGGGCAGGACACCGATGCGGTGCTGGCCGAGATCGGCCTGAGTTCGGATCAGATCCGGGCCTTGAAGGATCGCGGCATCATTGAATCCGACCGACAGATGCGTGCCGACCGGGCGACTTGAGACAAGACAGCCCATGACCGCCTTCCTGTACTTTGCCTACGGCTCCAACCTCTGCCCTGATGAGCGTGCACGCTGGCTTGCGACCCATGGCCTGACCGAGGCGGACCTGCGCCCGGTGAGTGCAGCGCTGCTGGCCGACCATGAGCTCTCGTTTGGTTACTGGTCGCAGCGGCGTGCAGGCGGTGCGCTCGATGTGCGCCCGCGCCTGGGCAGCGTGGTGCAGGGCGCGCTCTTTACCGTTTCTGAGCGGGGCTGGCAGATGCTCGACATCAAGGAGGGCGTGGCCCATCCCGATACCGGCTACGCGCGTACCGCCGTACAGGCGGTTCTGCCCGATGGCAAGCTGGTGTCGGCCCTCACCTACACCGTCAAGCCTGCGGATCGGCGGCCCCACTGTGATCCGGCTGCGGGTTATGTGGATACGGTGCTCTCGGGGCTGGAGCACTGGGGTATGAGGCCTGATTCAAAAGCCACACTGCTTGCTACGGCAGCCGGTCAGTCCGGTGCTTGCAGGGTCGATCACATGCTGGTCTACGGCACACTCATGCGAGGCGAACTGCGCTGGCCCGCCATGGCTCGTCATGGGGTCAGGCGCGTGCTGATGGGGCGCAGCCGTGCCACGCTGCATCCGGCGGCTGAAGACCCGCCCGGTGAGCCGTTTCCGGCGATCACGCTGGATCAGCCCTTGCACGAGCTGCAGGGCGATCTGGTGGAAAGCGCCGACATGGCCTGCCTGCTGAAGGAGGCGGATGTCATCGAGACCTTCTATGGCTATGGCGATGCGCGCAATCTCTATCACCGCACCGTGCTGCCCGTGCAGACCGGCGAGCCGGGAGCGCTGCCCACGCTGGCCTGGGCCTATGTGGCCGCCCCGCTTCTGACGGTGGGTGAACCGCACGGCACCGGTTGCTGGCGCGCAGCGCGGGGGCGTCGCAGGGCGTTTCTGGAGCAGCTGGCGCGGGCCCATGGCGTGCAAGGCGCCGAGCTGCACGCCACGGTTCAGGCGCTGGACGCAGGCGCGCTGAGCGAGTGGGATCTGGCCCAGCGCAGCGGGTGCTGGACGGCGCTTGCCGTATCCTGACGCACCTTGCTCGCCTACCGACACGCCTTTCACGCCGGCAACCATGCCGATGTCCTCAAGCACGCCGTGCTTGTGGCGGTACTGCGGCACATGAACCTCAAGGACAAAGCCTGGCGTCTGATTGACACCCACGCGGGCGCCGGGGCTTACGACCTGGCCCATGTGCATGCGCGTCAGCATGCCGAGTTTGAGCAGGGCATCGCCCGTCTGTGGGATACGCCTGGGCTGCCACCGCTGCTGGCTGATTATGTGGCGCAGGTGAAGGCCGTGCAGCCTGATGCAGCATTGCAATCCGAACTGCGTTTCTATCCAGGCTCGCCAGTCATCACGCGCGCGCTGATGCGCCCCCAGGATCAGCTGCGCCTGCATGAGTTGCATCCCACGGATCATGGCCTTTTGCTCAAGCGATTCGCCGGCGATCGGGCGGTGCAGGTGGTGCACAGCGATGGCTTTGCCGGGCTCAAGGCGCATCTGCCCCCACCGTCGCGGCGCGGGGTGTTGCTGATCGATCCGAGTTACGAGCTCAAGCGCGACTACGCGGCCACATTCGACGCCGTGAAGGAGGCGCTCGCCCGCTTTGCCGAGTGCGTGGTGCTGGTGTGGATTCCGCAGATCGCCGATCGCGAGGCCCAGGCCCTGCCGCAGCGGCTGGCCCGTGTGGCTCAGAACCAGGGCAGGCGCGGCTGGCTCCATGCTCAGCTCACGGTGGCGCGGCCCAATGACCGGGGCTTCGGACTGCTGGGCAGCAGCATGCTGGTGATCAATCCGCCGCACACCCTGCAAGCGCAACTCGCCCAGGCCCTGCCCGTGCTGGTGCAGCGGCTCGGTCAGTATGATGGCGCCAGTTACCGGCTGGATGCGCAGACGGCCTGATCGCGCGGGTCGGTCCTTTTACGCTGTGGCCTGCCCCTGCAAAGGGCTTGCGCGTTCCGGTTGGCGACCATGCTTCCTGAGCCTGCTTGCGCAGGGATTATCATGTCATCCGAAGTCGAGGCTATTGCTGCACAGCCTGCCGATGGGCCTCAGCCAATACAAACGACCCGACATCAATAACCTCACCAGGAGACCGACATGCCCGAAGCACTGATCATCGACGCCGCCCGCACACCGCGCGGCATTGGCAAGCAAGGCAAAGGCGCGCTCGCCGACATGCATCCGCAGCATGTGGCCGCCACCGTCCTGAAGGCGCTCGCCGATCGCAACAACCTCAAGACCCACGAAGTCGACGACATCATCTGGGGCACCAGCTCGCAGCGGGGCCCGCAGGCCATGGACCTCGCCCGCATGGCCGCGCTCGATGCCGGCTTTGACATTCGCGCCAGCGGCGTCACGCTCGATCGATTCTGCGGCTCGGGCATCACCTCGGTGAACATGGCTGCGGCTCAGATCATGGCTGGCATGGAAGACCTGATGATTGCCGGCGGCACCGAGATGATGTCGATGACTGGCCGTCGCAGCGCCGACGAAGGCCCCTCGCTCATGGACGCCGGCAATCTGCGTCTGCGCGCCAAGCATCCGCAGTCGCATCAGGGCATCTGTGCCGATGCGATCGCCAGCATGGAAGGCATCAGCCGTCGCGATCTCGATTCGCTGGCCGTGGTGAGCCAGCAGCGCGCCGCTCACGCCATTGCCAATGGTCACTTCAAGAAGAGCCTGGTGCCGGTCTACAAGGCCGATGGTTCGCTGGCGCTCGACCATGAAGAGTTCCCCCGCCCCCAGACCACGCTTGAAGGCCTGGGTGAGCTCAAGCCCGCCTTCACGGCCATGGCCGACATGCCGCTGGATGACAAGGGCACCACGTATCGCTCGCTCATCAACGCCAAGTATCCGGACGTGAAGATCGAGCATTTCCACCATGCCGGCAATTCTTCGGGCGTGGTCGATGGCGCGGGTGCGGTGCTGCTGGCCTCGCCCTCCTATGCCAAGGCCAATGGCATGAAGGCGCGCGCCCGCGTGGTGGCCATGGCCAACGTGGGCGATTGCCCCACGCTGATGCTCAACGCCCCGGTGCCGGCTGCCCGCAAGGTGCTCGCCAAGGCGGGCCTCAAGATCGAGGACATCGATCTGTGGGAAATCAACGAAGCCTTCGCGGTGGTGGCCGAGAAGTTCATCCGTGATCTGCGCCTGGATCGCGACAAGGTCAATGTGAATGGCGGCGCGATGGCGCTCGGCCATCCCATCGGCGGCACGGGTTCCATCCTGATCGGCACGATCCTGGACGAGCTCGAGCGCCGTGACCTGCGCCGCGGCCTGGTCACCATGTGCGCGGCCGGTGGCATGGCGCCCGCGATCATCATCGAGCGGGTCTGACGGGTCGGGTCGGTCGATGCAGCTGGATTTCGAGGTTCTGATCATCGGCGCAGGCCTGTCGGGCCTGTATCAGCTGCATCGTGTGCGTGAGCTGGGCCTGAGTGTCCAGGGGATCGAAGCCGGCACCGATGTGGGCGGCACCTGGTACTGGAACCGCTATCCGGGGGCGCGCTTTGATTCCGAGAGCTGGAGCTACGGCTACTCGTTTTCGCCCGAGATCCTGCAGGAATGGGAGTGGCGCGAGCACTTCTCGCCGCAGCCCGACAACCTGCGCTACTGCCAGTTTGTGGCCGACCGACTGGATCTGCGCCGACACATCCGCTTTGGACAGCGCGTGCAGACCGCACGCTGGGATGAGGCCGCCTGCGGCTGGACGATCACCCTGCAGGATGGCAGCACGCTGAGCGCGCGCTTTCTGATCACGGCCATGGGGGCGCTCTCGGTGCCCACGTTGCCGCGCATTCAGGGCATTGAGACTTTTGCCGGGCAGGCCATGCACACCGCCAACTGGCCGCATGAGCCGGTGAGCTTTGAGGGCAAGCGCGTGGGCGTGGTGGGCACCGGTGCCACCGGCGTGCAAACCATTCAGGAAGTGGCCAAGACCGCGGCGCATCTCACGGTGTTTCAGCGCACCGCCAACTGGTGTGCCCCGCTGCTCAATGCGCGCATCACGCCCGAGGAGCAGCGCGACATCAAGGCGCGCTATGGCGAGATCTATGAGCGCTGCCGCCAGAGCCCGGGGGGCTTCATTCATGTGCCGGACCCGCGCAGTGCGCTCGAGGTGAGCCCTGAGGAGCGCGAGGCCTTCTGGGAGCAGCGCTACAACGAGCCGGGCTTTGGCATCTGGATGGGCAACTTCAAGGATGTGCTCACCAACCGCGAGGCCAATGCCCTGATGTCGGACTTCATGGCGCGCAAGATCCGCTCGCGCGTGAAGGACCCGCAGGTGGCCGAGCGCCTCATTCCGCGCAACCACGGCTTTGGCACCCGCCGCCTGCCGCTTGAGACCCGCTACTACGAGGTCTACAACCAGCCCAACGTGCGGCTGGTGGATCTGCGTGAGACCCCGATCACGCGCATCACTCCGCAAGGGGTCTGCACGGCTGCAGATCACGAGCAACTTCACGAGCTCGACATGCTGATCTTTGCCACCGGCTTTGATGCGCTGCGCGGCGCCTATGACGCGCTGGCCATCGAGGGCGAAGGCGGACGCAGGCTCAAGGAGCAGTGGTCGCCCGGGGCGCGCACGCTCTTTGGCATGTTGAACCACGGCTTTCCCAATCTCTTCATGGTGATGGGCCCGATGGGCACGCTGGGCAACATTCCGCGCTCCATTGAGTACAACGTGGAGTGGGTGAGTGATCTCTTGCGCCATGCGCGCGACCATGGCCACACGCGAATCGAGGCGAGTGCCCAAAGCGTGGACGACTGGATGGCCCATGTGCAGCAATGCTCGCTGGGTCTGCTCTCCAACGAGGTGGACTCCTGGATGACCGGGGTCAACACCAATGTGGAGGGCCGCAGCCAGCGGGTATTGGCGCGCTACAGCGGCAGCCTGCAGCAGTTTCGCAGCCAGGCCGGGGCGTTTGCGGCGGGTGGGTATGCGGGTTTGCAGATCCGCTGAATCCTCCGGTGCGTCGGCGGCCCAGGCCGCCTGACCCGCCCGGCGCACGCGTTCTGCTATCGGCTCGGCATGTCCGCCAACCCGAACCCGAGATGCACATTGGCATCTTCGGGAATGGGCGGCACGCTCGCTTCCCACTGCTCCCAGGCAGTGCGCATGGCGGCCAGACGCTCGGGCTCTTTCCTGGCCAGATTGGCCCGTTCGCGCTCATCGGTGCCCAGATCAAACAGATACTCGTGAGCCTCCACCTTGAGGTACTTCCAGCGACCATCGCGGTGGGCGCGCTGCAGGCGATGCTTCATGCGCCAGTAGAGTGGCCGATGCAGCAGCTTGGAAGGATCTTTCAGCACCGGTAGCAGCGACACCCCATCGAGCGGATAGCTCGGATGCGGGGCCACGCCCGCCGCATCCAGGAAGGTGGCGCTCCAGTCCATGGTGAGGCAGTGCTGTGCACTGGTGCTGCCCGGGCGGATCACGGCAGGCCACTGCACGATGTAGGGCACGCGAATGCCGCCCTCGGTGAGGTCCATCTTGCCGCCCACCAGCGGCCAGTTGTCTGAAAATCGTTCGCCGCCGTTGTCGCTCGTAAAGACCACCAGGGTGTTGTCGAGCTGGCCGGTGCGCTCCAGTGCCGCAAGCACCTGGCCGATGCCTTCATCCATGTGATGAATCATGCGGCGGTAGGTCTCGATGTTGCCGCCATCCAGATGGAAAAGATTGTTTTTCGTCCCTTCCACCACATGGCGATCCTCGCGGGTCTCCCAGGGCCAGTGCGGCGCCGTGTAGTGCAGGCTCATCATGAAGGGCGGGTTGCCGCGGGTGGGCGCCTGCGCAGCCCAGCGCTCGATGGTCTGTACCGCGCGCTTTGAAAGCGCATCGGTCAGGTACTCATCGCTGTGCACAGGCGTCTCGCCTTCCCAGAGATCATCATTGCCGCGTGAATCCTTGTGGCTGAAGTAGTCCACGGCACCGGCCATCGGCCCGAAGTATTCCTCGTAGCCTGATTTGAGTGGGCCAAATGCCGGCGGAAACCCCAGATGCCACTTGCCGACCAGTGCGGTGCGGTAGCCCGCATCGCGCAGCAGCGAAGGCAGCGTGGGATGTTGCGGGGGCAGGCCCAGCGTGCCGCTGGTGCGGGCTGCGCTCGCAATCGGCTCTTCAGCCGCGCCTCGTAGGCGGTACTGCCATCGCCCGGTGATGAGCGCAAAGCGGGTGGGCGAGCACACCGAGGAATTGGCATAGCCCTGGGTGAAGCGCAGGCCGCGCGCGGCCATGGCATCGAGCACGGGCGACACCGGCCCGAACGCGGCATCGCGTCCGCCATAGCAGCCCAGATCGGCAAAACCCAGGTCGTCGGCCAGAATGAAAATCAGGTTGGGGCGAGCGGTGTTCATGAGCGGTCCTTGAAGCGGCGTGGGGCCCAGGAGGGTCGGTGAGGGTTCGGGCCCCGGGGTGAGGAGGGCAGCAATCCTTGCTTACGGGGTCACACGCGTGATGATCGGCAGGGGATGCTTGCCGGCCACCAGGTCGGCTCCCGGCAGGTAGGCGCGCAGTGACAGGCGCATACGGTCCTGGCCCTCGGGCGGCGAAGGCAGCCAGTTGGCCCGCTCCACCGGGTCGGTGGGCTCGGTGCGACTGAGCGTGAGATCGATGGATCCGTCGGCATTCTTCACAAGCCCCGCAGTGCGATCACCAATCGCAAATCGGTTGATCGGATTGCGCGCAAAGAAGGAGCGGCCGTCGGGCTCCCACTGATACATCGTGATCGACCAGAAGGCTTTGGCATCGATGCCTGCGGTCGGGATGCGCACCCGATAACGCGCGGCCGGGTCGAGGGGGCGGCCATCGGCGTCCTGATCGGTGCCGAGATAAAGCGCCTCTTGTACCGGCAGGGCTGCAAGCCCGCCCAGGGCGACCGCGGCGCGCAGCGCGAAGTCGCCGTTGTAAACACCGATGCTGTCCTTGGGGTAGCGCCAGCCCTGCACCCGCTGATGCTCAAAGCCGTCGCTGCGCAGATCACGCGAGAGCTTTCCAAAGTGCGCAGACCAGCCTTGCACGGCGGTTTTCACTTCGGACTCTTTCAGGCCGCCACCCAAGCCGAGCGCCCGCCAGGGCTGCAGCAGGCCTTGCTCGGCAGGCGGCACACCATTACGGGCCAGCGCGTGATTGACTACCGCCAGGTAGTTGGCCGGATCGGAGGGCAGGCCCTGGGCGGGTTTGGGCGCTGGGCGTTCACGTTCGCGTTGGGCGGCTGCAGTCGCAGCGCCACTCTGGGGCTGTGACGGATCGTTGGATTCGGGCGGTGCATTCAGGGACCGAACCTGCAGCGCATCCTGCAGGGGATGCACGCTGCGGGCATCGGTGTTGTCGCGCACCTCGATGCGCACCAGCATCCAGATATCGGGTGTGGGCAGTCGCAGCACGCGCATGCCCTCGGGCGGTTGAGCGGGGTCGGAGGCCAGGGCCACCCACAGGGTCAGATCGCCCTCGCCCGCATTGCGCGTGCCCACCACGGCGGCGTTGTTGGTGAAGGCGTCGAGAAACTGCAAGGACCAATACCGCCCGGCAATGCGCGGGACCTTCACGGTGACCGGCCCGTCGGACAGATCCAGCCACGCACTGGAGTAGAGCGTGTCGTTGTTGGGGGTGGTCACGCTGCGCGAGCTGTGATCGGCCAGCGTGCGGCGATGGGCGATGCGATTGGCCTTGCCCTGCAGAGGGCTCAACGGATGCGACATCGCTAGATGGCGCGTGCGCGCCATCTCGTAGATCGGAAAGCTGTAAATGAAGGCGTCGCTATAGTGGGCTGCGTCCGACATCAGGGTCTCCTGGATTGGGGCCGACCGCGCGCTCGAGCCACAGCCATCTGGATCAGATCCAGGCTGCGTCAGGGATGCGGCAGGCGCTTTTCGCTATTGTGACTCGCAAACCCGGACTTCAGATTTTCCGTTTTATCTCTGTGAGGCTGCCCAGCGGCGCCGCAGGTCGATTGCATGGGCCAGGGCGGATCCGAGCAGACCGGCGATGACCCAGCCCACACCGGCCTGCGCGGCCAGTGCCCGCAGGGCCAGCATCAACCCAAGGCCTGCGAGCAAATTAGGCACCCATGCTGCCGGCGCAAGCCCCTTGCCGGTGAAGCGATGCCAGGCCCACAGGCCGAGCATCTCAAGCAGGGTGAAGCCAATGACCGCATCGATCAGGATCGTGAATGACACAGGGCTGATCAGACGCGCGCCAGCCCCAGCAGATGCGCCATGTCCTTGAAGAAGATGCGCACATGCGCCATGGGCTTTTTGCGGACCAGCTCCTTGTTCATGTACGACTCGAAGGTGAGCTGCTGCACATCACGATCCTTGCAGATGCTCACGAAGCGCTCGCGGCGCTTGTCGTTGGAGTACCAGAAGCGCTGCATGATGCCCAGCACCCAGAACACCTTGCCGTGGGCCTTCATGAAGCGTTTGCGCGCGAGCCCCAGGGCGCGCGAATCGCCGGTGCGCAGGGCCTCGTTCACGGCCTGCGCAGCCAAGGTGCCGCCATACATGGCGTAGTAGATGCCCTCGCCCGAGGCCGGGGCCACCACGCCGGCAGCATCGCCTGCAAGGATCACGTCGCGGCCGTTGTCCCAGCGGGGCAGCGGCTTCATGGGCAGGGGTGCGCCCTCGCGACGCAGCACAGGCGCGTCTTTCAGGCCTGTGGCTTCTCTCAGGGCACCCACCGCACTGCGCAACGAGAATCCCTTGTCGGCACTGCCCGTACCCACGCTGAGTGTCTTGCCATGCGGAAACACCCAGCCATAGAAATCCGGCGAAACCTTTCCCTGGTACCAGACATCGCAGCGACCGGGGTCGTAGCCTGCGGGCAGGTCATCCGGCAAGGCCAGGATCTCGTGGTAGGCAAACACATAGTCGACCTCTTTTGCGCCCGGAATGGCCTGACGGCCCACGGCTGATTTGGCGCCGTCAGCGCCGATCACGAAC
>Ga0255091_1000138_pt1 | contig 33729 bp, 28 predicted proteins | sample Colum_Yuk_RepB_8_2_FD_188439 | JGI IMG/M metagenome (GOLD analysis project Ga0255091, IMG submission 188439) | Freshwater microbial communities from Columbia River, Oregon, United States - Colum_Yuk_RepB_8d | ecosystem: Environmental > Aquatic > Freshwater > River | place: USA: Oregon... | reverse complement strand
GCTCTTCGCGCTGTATCTACCCACCGATCTCTTTGCCCATCTCGCGCCGCACTTTGAGCGGCTCGGCGGGCTGGCGGGCGGGCGGCTCGATGAACTCGCCCTGATCGCCGACAAGAATCCGCCCACCCTGTCGGTACGAGATCGGCGCGGCAACGATGAGTCGCGCATCGACAAGCATCCGGCCTACGTCGAACTGGAGCGGACCGCCTTCTGTGATCTGGGGCTGGCTGCGATGTCGCATCGACCAGGCGTACTCGGCTGGCCTGCACGGATGCCGCCTGCGGCCAAGTACGCGCTCACCTACCTGATGGTTCAGGCCGAGTTCGGGCTGTGCTGTCCGGTCTCGATGACCGACTCCCTGGCGCGCACCCTGCGCAAGTTCGGCGACCCGCGGCTGGTCGAGGAGGTGCTGCCGCAGGTCACCGCCACCGACTTTGATGCGCTGCGCCAGGGCGCCATGTTCATGACCGAGCAGGGTGCAGGCTCCGATGTGGCTGGCACGGCAACCGAGGCCACCGAACGGGGCGAAGGCCGCTGGGCCCTGCGCGGCGACAAGTGGTTCTGCTCCAATCCCGATGCCGGGTTTGCCATGCTGCTGGCCCGCAGCGAACCGGCCGACACGCATCCCGGCCTCAAGGGCGTCTCGCTCTTTCTGCTCCCCAAGTACCTGCCCGATGGCAGCCACAATGCCTATCGCATCCTGCGATTGAAGGACAAGCTTGGCACCCGCTCCATGGCGAGCGGCGAGATCCGGCTGGAGGGCGCCACCGCCTTTCTGGTGGGTGAGCGTGGCCGGGGCTTTCAGCAGATGGCCGACATGGTCAACAACTCGCGCCTGTCCAACGGCGTGCGAGCGGCCGGGCTGATGCGCCGTGCCCTGACTGAAGCCCTGCATGTGGCGCGTGAGCGCATCGCCTTTGGCAAGCCGCTCATCGCGCTGCCGCTGATGCGCCGGCAACTGGCCAAGATGACGATGCGCACCGAGCAGGCCCGCAGCATGGTGTTCCAGACGGCCCGCGCCCTGGAGCGCGCCGACCAGGGGGATCGCGAGGCGGCGCGTCTGGCGCGCATTCTCACGCCGCTCATCAAGTTTCGCGCCTGCCGCGATGCCCGTGGCGTGACCGGCGACGCCATGGAGGTGCGGGGCGGCTGTGGCTACATCGAAGAGTGGTCCGATGCCCGCCTGCTGCGCGATGCCCACCTGGGCTCGATCTGGGAAGGCACGAGCAACATCGTGGCACTCGATGTGCTCAGAGCCATTGACCGCGACGACGCCCTGCCCGCATTGCGGGCTCATGTCGATCACCTGCTTCAGGAGGCAGGCCCCCCTGACGCCCGGTGGGCCGCACTCGAAGCCCAGTGCATCGAGCGGGCCTTCGATCTGGCCGCCCGCGCGGCCAAGGCCGGCTCAGCCGATCTGGCCCGGCAGGTGGGCACGGCGCTCTACAACGTGACCACCCTGGCCGCACTGCGCTGGGAGGCCCGCAAGGCGGGGCTCCCAGCCCGTGAAGCGATTGCCACCCAGGTGCTCGTGCATCGGCTGGCACCGCGCGACCCTCTGGCCGCAGCCGAGCTGGGCGACGCAGCGCTGGATTGACTACTGCGTCCGGACAATCTCATCGGTGATGCGCCAGCCCCCGTCGAGCCAGTCCACCACCTCCGTTGCGGCTTCGCGAGCCAGCGGCGTGAGCGAAACATCGAGCGACCAACGGGCATAGCGCGCGCGCAACTCGGGGGCCTGTCCCTGCGCAATCAGGGCATCGAGGCCCATGTCCTGCAGGGCAATCAGATCGCCGATCAGATCCTGCGCCAGTGCCTCGCCCAGCACTTCGCAGGCGGCGTGCCGCAGCGCCTGCCCATAGGCATAGCCCTGCTCGCCCAACACCTGCTGCTGCGCCAGCGTGAGGGCCGCAATGCAGCCCAGCACCGGTTGTGAAGCCGGGTTGATGGCGTGCGCCTGCACGCGGGAGGCCGTGGCGGCGGCGCGACCGGTAAAGGCGCGCAGATGCAGCCGCTGCGACATGCGTGCACCATCGTTGACCGGATAGTTGTCCCACAGCACGGGCAGTCGTCGCATCTGCTCGGCCACTCGCTCCAGATGCGCGGCATCGAAGGCCCGCGAGCAGACTTCCTCGCCCGTCCAGAACAAACCGATGGCGGGATCGAGGCTGCGTCCGAGGGACTCCAGATAGCCCTGCGGCCTTGATCCAAAGACCCGATCCAGCACGGGATCATCGCTGTAGTAGCTCGGGCAGACCCAGAGCAGGGGCGCCCGGGTGTGGGTGGCCACGAACTCGGTCACGCGCGCCTGCCGCGTGGCAAGCGCGGGATCATCGCCACGAATATCGTCGAACAGCAAGGCCAGCCGATCGATGCCTACCGCGTCATCGAGCAGACGAACGCGATCTCGCAGCAAGGCCCAGTCGACATGGCCCGGTGCGTCGTTGAATTCATGCGGCGACAAGCCCACACCGAACTGCATGCCACAGGCCCGCGCATGGCGGGCCAAGGCCGTCCAGTGCGCAAGCTCCTGCTCGGGCACGGGCTCTCGCCAGCCCTTGCGCAAGGCACGCGCCGCCTTGGGTGCATGGATGAAGAACCGATAGCCGCGAGGTGCGAGGATGGACACGACACGGGCCCGGGCGTTCCAGTCCCAGGCTCTGCCGTAATACCCTTCAATGATGCCCAGCGGTGGGGTGTTCATGGCCCCCATGATGCCAGTGGCAACCGTCAGGCCACCCGAAAGACGGCCACCGTCTGCACCAGTTGCTCGGTTTGTGCCTTGAGGCTTTCGGCGGCGGCAGCGCTTTGCTCGACGAGCGAAGCGTTTTGCTGCGTGACGCCATCGAGCTGCGTGATGGCATCACTCACCTGATTGATTCCGGTGCTCTGCTCGACGCTGGCCGAATTGATCTCGCCGATCAGGTCATTGACCCGGGCCACGTGGGTGACGATCTCGCGCATGCTCTGGCCCGCCTGGTTGACCAGGCTCGAGCCGCTCTCGACCTTGCCCGTGCTGTCGGTGATCAGGGCCTTGATCTCGTGGGCGGCCTGGGCCGAGCGCTGCGCAAGGCTGCGTACCTCGGAGGCCACCACCGCAAAGCCGCGACCCTGCTCGCCCGCACGCGCTGCCTCCACAGCCGCATTCAGAGCAAGAATGTTGGTCTGAAAGGCAATGCCATCGATGACGCCGATGATGTCACCAATCCGGCGCGAAGCCTCCGTGATGTCGGCCATCGTCGCCACGACCTGATCGACCACCCGACCTCCGTCATTGGCCGCAGCCGACGCGCCAGCGGCAATCTGACTCGCCTGGCGCGCCGACTCCACGTTCTGTTTCACCGCTGCAGTCAGCTCTTCCATCGAGGCGGCCGTCTCTTCGAGATTGGCGGCCTGGGTCTCGGTGCGATGACTCAGATCGGCATTGCCCAGTGCAATCTCCGACGAACCCGAGGCGATCGAATCCGCACTCAGGCGAACCTGCTGCACGATGGTCTGCAGGTTGGCGCTCATGCGACCGAGGGCGGCCATCAGCTGGCTGATCTCGTCTCGGCCAGGGCTGCTCATCGACTGCGTGAGATCCCCTTCAGCGACTTTTTCGGCCAGGGCCACCGCGCGTGAAACCGGCTGCACGATCGATGCCGTGATCAGCCAGGCCATGACGGCCCCCACGCCCACAGCGGCCAGAGTCAGCACCAGCACGGCGATCCAGGTCTGCGTGTAGGTGCTCTGCGAGAGCGCATAGGTTTCGTCGGTGCCCTTGATCTGGAAGGCAAAACTGTTGCCGAGCGCCAGAGTCACCTCATCAAAGGCGGGCCGGGAGACCGAGCCATACATCCCGATGGCGGGCGCCTTGGCCGAACCCGCCTCGCGCGAAGCCTTGAGCACCTTGCCCAGGGCCGAGTAGTAGCCGGTCTGCGACTCGCGGATCGCCTGGGCAATCGGCTCTTCCTCGCCGGGCACAACGGTCGACTCATAGGCCTTCCAGGCGGTGTCCGCGGTGATCTTCCAGACCTGGATGGTATTTTCAAGGGCATCGAGGGCTTCGGGATCGGTCGCCACGACATGCTCGGACTCGGCACGCCGGATGTTGCCCATGGCAAAACGGTAATCGGAGAGCGCTCGAGTGGCCACGATCCAGTTGGTCGCGATCTCGTCGGTTGCCTCATGAACCTTGCCCGTGCGCGAGACCGCGAAGCCCCCCACGATCAGGTTGAAGACCAGCAGGGCAGCAAAACCGAGCATCAGGCGCGGGCCGATACGAAGACGGGACAGAACGTTCACAACAGGCTCTCCGGATTCCGGGATTTCAGCAATTCGTGTCTGAAACGTGACACGCCGAACCCGCCCTCGGGAGTCCCAGTCCCCTAGACGGCAGGTTTGACTGGCTCTGCGGCCTGCTGCCGGGCCAGGGCCCGCTCCATCGCTTCACGCCGGGCGATCCAGACCGTGGAGGTGACGATCACCGCACCGCCCACCAGCGTGAAGGCCGTCGGGGTATCGCTGAAGAGCACGAAGCCGAACAGGGCCGACCAGATGAGATCCAGAAACCGCATGGGCTGCGTGGCCGAAATATCGGCCAGACTGAAGGCCCGCGTCATGCACCAGTGTGCAGCGCTTCCCAGCAGACCGCACACGGCGAACACGCCCCACTGCATCCCGGTCGGCGCACTCCAGAACGGCAGGGCCAGAGGCAGGGCAATGACCGTGACAGTGATGTTCTGCCACATCACGATCACCGATGGCGAGTCCTGCCGGGTGAGTGATTTGGTGATCAGGAACGAGGCTGCAAAGAGCGGGGACGCTGCCAGCATCACCAGGGTCCAGACCCCTGCTCCACCGGCACCGGCAGCCCCCGCACCGGCCCGTGCGCCTTCGGCCAGATGCGGCCAGACCACGATGATCACCCCCGCAAACCCCACCAGCGCCGCGAGCCATCGCGCGGCGGTCACCTTCTCACGCAGGAAGATCGCTGCCCCCAGCAACGTGAAGATCGGTGAGGTGAACAGGATCGCCGTCATGTCGGCGAGCGGCACATGCGGCAGAGCGATGAAAAACAGCGACAGGGCCGAGATATGCACGGCGCCGCGCCACCACTGGCCCTTCATGTTGGCGGGCCGATAGGCCGCCAGACCATCCCGCATCAGCAGCGGCAGCATCACCACGAGCCCGAAGACGTAGCGAAGAAACTGGGCCTGCAGGGAGTTCATCTCCAGGGTCATGAGGCGCATGAGCGCGTTCATGAAGACAAGGAGAAACCCGCCGAGGGCCATCCAGGCCATCGCCTTGGGAATCACTGAAGCGCGCGGGGCTTGCGCTGCGCTCACGCGGGTCTCTTTTTTTGAGTGTGGATCTTCATGGTACCCCACGCTGCTGAGATACTCAGTGCCCTGAGCATGAGAACCGATTCAGCAGGAGACCCATCATGAAACCACTCGAGGGCATTCGCATCCTCGATCTCTCGGCCGTCATTTCGGGGCCCTTCAGCACGGCCCTGCTGGCTGACCAGGGAGCGCGGGTGACCAAGGTCGAAACGCCCGGGGGCGATCTGGCCCGTCGTATCGGACCGGCCAAGCAGGACCTCTCGGCGACCTTTGTCTCCTGTAATCGGGGCAAGCGCTCCATCGTGCTGGACCTCAAGAAAGAGGCGGCCCGCGAAGTGCTGCGCGATCTGATTCGCCAGTCCGATGCCCTGGTCGAGAACTTTCGCCCTGGTGCCATGCAACGACTCGGCTTTGGGCAGGACGTGCTCGATGCCCTCAATCCGAATCTGGTCACCGTGTCGATCACCGGGTTCGGGCAGGACGGCCCCTATGCCGAGGGCCGGGTCTATGACGCCGTGATCCAGGCGGTCTCGGGCATGTGTGCCTCGCACCGTGAAAGGGGCACCAATGAGCCTGGGCTCACGGCCACGCTGGTGGTCGACAAGCTCACCGGGCTGACCGCCTCTCAGGCCATCACCGCAGGACTGCTTGCCCGCATGCGCACGGGCAAGGGCTTGCGGGTGGAGGTCTCGATGCTTGATGCGGCCCTGTCGTTTCAGTGGCTCGATGGCATGTACAACCACAGCTTCATGGATGATCCGCCCGACCCCATGCCGCGGGTGGGTGCCACCACGCGGCCCTACAAGACGCGCAATGGCTATGTGGCCATCATGTCGCCCCAGCAGGATGAGTTTGTGGCCATGTGCAAGGGCTTTGGTGCGCCGGAAGTGGCCAACGATCCGCGCTTTGCCACCCAGCAGTCGCGCGGACGGCACGGCCCGCAGATCCGGGAGATCTTCGAGCCTCTGGCGGCTCAGCAGGACACGGATGAATGCGTGGCCCGCATGCGTGCGGCCGGCACACCCATCGGCAAGGTCAACGAGCATGACGATGTGCTGGTCGATCCGCAGGTGGTGCACAACGGCAGCATCATTGCCCTGGACCATGGCGAGATCGGTCGGGTGCGCGTGGCGCGCGGTGCTGCCCGGTTTCCGGGCGATTCACCACTGCAACTCTCGCCTGCTCCGCGCCTGGGCGAACATACTCGTGAAGTGCTTGAGGAGCTGGGCTACGATGAAGCCCGCATTCAGGCCCTGGTCAAGGCAGGTGCGGCTCAGCTGAGGACCGAAGCCTGAGACCGATGGCTGAGGGCCTGCCGTGGCATGCTTTCAGGCTCCATGAGCCGCACTCGCATTCACCGATTCTGGCAACTCGCCAGCCCCTTCTGGCGGGGCGAGGAGCGCTGGCGCGCGGGCGGTCTGCTGGGTGCCCTCGTGCTGCTGCTGATCGGGCAGACCCTGTTCAACCTGAGCTTCGTGGAGTTGAGCGGCGAGCTCACCTCGGCGCTCGCGGCCCACGATGCCGATCGATTCTGGCGCAGCATCCGCAGGTTTTTGCTGGTGCTTGCCGCAGCGGTGCCGATCTGGGCGCTCTACTACTGGACGCGCGACACCCTGGGCCTGCACTGGCGGCGCTGGCTCACGCACCAATTGCTCGATGCCTGGCTGAGTGGCCGGGCCTATTACGCGCTGAACACCACGGGAGGCATCGACAATCCCGATCAGCGCATTGCCGAAGACGCCGCCACCTTCACCCAGCAGTCGCTCTACTTCACGATGGTGGCACTCGGGGCGCTCATCCAGCTGGCGGCCTTCACCGCCATGCTCTGGCACATCTCGCGCGAGATGGTGGCCTTTCTGGTGGGCTACGCGGTCGTGGGCACCCTGGTGACCATGCTGGTGTTCGGGCGTCCGCTCGTAGCCTTCAATGCCCGTCAACTCCGACGCGAAGCCGATTTCAGGTTCTCGCTCGTGCGGGTACGCGAGCATGCCGAGGCAATTGCGCTCTCGCGGGGCGAGATGGATGAAAACCGTCAATCCAGGGCCTGGTTCGCCCAGGTCTTCGACAACCTGCGCGGCCTCATCCGGCGTCAGCTTGGGCTCAATGTCTTTCAATACGCCTTCAGCTTTCTGACCCTGGTGCTGCCCAGTGCACTCATCGCATCGCGCGTGCTTTCCGGTGAACTGGAAGTGGGTGTGGCCGTGCAGGCTGGAGGCGCCTTCACGGCCATCCTGGCTGCCCTGGCTGTGGTGGTCGATCACTTCGAGGGACTGAGCCGGCTGTCAGCGGGCATCGACCGGTTGCATGCCTTCAAACAGGCACTCGTGGGCTCGGCTCAGGGAAGTCTCGGTCGCGTAGCCTTCCGGGCGGAGGGCGCACCTGGGACGAAGGAAGGCTCAATCCCTGCCGGTCGTATCCAGGGATGCCATGGCACGCATCTGGCCCTGCAGGGCGTGACCGTACTCACCCCGGGCCATGAGCGCACCCTGCTGCGCGATCTCACCCTCACGGTTGAGCGGGGCGAGGGTTTGCTGATTGCAGGCCAGAGTGGCGGGGGCAAGAGTTCCCTGCTGCGCGCCATCGGCGGGCTCTGGACGGCCGGCAGCGGGCGCATCGAACGCCCGGCCGATGATCATCTGGTCTTTCTGCCCCAGCAGCCCTACATGGTCATGGGCAGCCTGCGACGGCAGATGCTCTACCCGAATGACGGCCAGCAGATCACCGATGCCGTCCTGAAAGATGTGCTGAAGCGGGTGAATCTGGCCGATCTGCCCGATCGCTTCGAGGGCCTGGATGCCGAGCGCGACTGGGCCAAGGTGCTCTCGATCGGCGAGCAGCAGCGCCTGGCCTTCACGCGGGTGCTACTGGCTCAACCCGTCTACGCCATGCTGGATGAAGCCACCAGCGCCCTCGATGCCGAAAACGAGGCCCGCCTGTACGAGGCCCTGATCGCAACCGGCATCACGCCGGTGAGTGTGAGCCACCGTGCCGGCATCCTGCGCTTCCATCGCCACGTGCTGTGGCTGCCTGGCGAGGGCCGCTGGGAGCGGCACGAGGCGGCTGCCTGGTCGTTTCCGCAGGCGCCCGTCGCCTGAAGTCTGAGCCTTGAGCCGTTCGGTGAAGCCCTCGGGCAACGGTCTTCAAGCGGCCAGAAAGCGCTCGGCGAGCCGTACCCAGTAGGCGGCGCCCACCGTCAGAATCTCGTCATTGAAGTCGTAATGGGCGTTATGCACCATCGCGCCTTCACCATTGCCCAGCCGCAGGAAGCAGCCCGGCTTGTGCTGCAGGAAGTAGGCGAAATCCTCGCTGCCCGTCACCGGCGGGAAGGGCATCGCCACCTGACTCTCGCCCACCAGTTCGCGCGCCACCTCGGCGGCAAAGGACGTCTCGGCTGCGGTGTTGATCAGCACCGGATAGCCGCGTTGATAGTCGATCTGCACCTCGCCGCCATAACCCTCGACATGCGCATTGACCAGCGCACAGATGCGCTGCTCGAGGCGATCACGCACCGCCGGATCAAACGAACGGATGGACAGCTCCATCACCGCGTTCTCGGGAATCACATTGGCCGCCTTGCCGGCATGCAGGGCGCCGATGGTGACGATGGCGGTCTGGGTCGGATCGATGTTGCGCGACACGACACTTTGCAGGGCCATGACCAGGCTGCCTGCGATCAGCACGGGGTCGACCGACAGGTGCGGGCGCGCTGCATGGCCACCCTTGCCGGTGATGGTGATCTTCGCGGTGTCGGAGGCCGACATGAAGGCGCCGGTGCCAAACCCGAAGGTGCCGCTGGGCACGCCCGGATGGTTGTGCAGGCCAAAGATGGCATCACACGGAAAGCGCTCGAACAGACCGTCTTCGATCATGCGCTGCGCGCCGCTGTTCTGACCCGCCTCTTCGGCGGGCTGGAACACCAGATGCACCGTGCCATTGAAGTTGCGGGTGCGAGCCAGATGCTCGGCCGCGCCGAGCAGCATGGTGGTGTGACCGTCATGGCCACAGGCATGCATCACACCCTGCACACCGCTCGCCCAAGGCCGGCCGGTGAGTTCGTGAATGGGCAGGGCATCCATGTCGGCCCTCAAGGCGATGGCGCGCGCACCTTCGCCCACCTTGAGCGTACCCACCACCCCGTGACCGCCCACATTGCGGGTGACCGCCCAGCCCCAGCCCTGCAGGCGTTCGGCCACCAGCGCCGCGGTGCGCTCCTCCTGAAACGACAGTTCGGGATGCTGGTGGATGAAGCGTCGGGTCTCGCGCAGCGAGCCCGCCGCAGCGGCCAGATCCCGGAGTTCGCAAAAGCAGCGCAGGCGGTCGTTCATGGTGTCATCCCAGGGCAACGATGCGTTCGAGGTGATGGTCGGCATCGCCAAAGCGCTGCGCGAGCATGGTGAGGCGCCGGAAGGCATGCGAGACCTTCATCTCTTCGGTCATGCCCATGCCGCCGTGCAACTGGACGGATTCCTGCGACACATGCCGACAGGCATCGGCAATCTTGACCTTGGCCATCGAGACCGCACGCTTGCGCTCGGCGACATCCGTGGCGGTGTCGACCTTGGCCGCGGCATAGATGGCCATGGAGCGGGCCTGCTCGGTGACGACCACCATGTCGACCATGCGGTGCTGCAAGGACTGAAACGAGCCGATCGCCACACCGAACTGCTTGCGGGTCTTGATGTACTCCAGCGTGGTGTCGTTGGCAAACTTCATGGCACCGATCGCATCGGCGCACAGCAAGGCCGTGGCGAAATCGGTGGCATCGTCGAGTGCCTCGGCACCCTTGCCTTCGGCGCCGAGCAGGGCATCGGCACTGACCTTCACACCCGCCAGCACGATGTCGGCCGCGCGCTGGCCATCGACGGTGCGACAGGCCTTGAGCGTGAGGCCCGCCGTACCCGCATCGATCAGAAACAGGCTGGTGCCGGTTGCGGTGCGGGCCGAGACGATGAGCTTGGCCGCCGAGGGCGCGCCAATCACCACCGATTTACGTCCGTCGAGCACCCACTCGCTGCCCTGCGCGCGGGCCGTGGTGACCTGGGCATCGAGGGCATAGCGGCGACCCGGCTCCAGTGCTGCCAGCGCAACGCGCAGGCTGCCATCGGCCAGATGGGGCAACACGGCTGCACGCTGCGCCTCGGAGCCGCAACGCGACACCAGACGCGTGGCCAGGCCGACGGTATCGAGCAGCGGCTCAACCACCAGCGCCTCACCACAGGCCTCCATGGCGGCCATCAGATCGACAGCACCACCGCCAAAGCCACCATCGGCCTCGGGCACGGCAATCGCTGTCAGGCCCATCTCGGCAAAGGCCGACCAGACCGACTCGCTCACACCGCTGTCGGACTTCACGATCGCCTTGCGCTTTTCGAAGTCGTATTCGTTGGACAGAAACTTGCGCAGGGAATCGGCCAGTTGCTGCTGCTCTTCTGAATATTCGAAATTCATTGTCGTGTCTCCCTTTCCGATGCTCAGAGGCCCAGGCTCGCCTTGGCGATGATGTTGCGCTGGATCTCGTTGGAGCCTGCGTAGATGCTGGTCTTGCGATAGTTGAAGTAGCGCGGGGCCATGCGCGAGCGATAGCCATCGACCGCGCCTTCGTCGAGTGCCACGAAGGGCTGCGCATCGGGTCCGAGCGCCTGCATCATGAGTTCGGTGATCCACTGCTGGATCTGACTGCCCTGCAGCTTGAGCATCGACACATCGGCGCCCGGGGGCTGACCGGTGCGGCGCATCTTGTCGAGAAAGCGCATCGAGGTGAGCTCAAGCGCCTGCAGCTCCACTTCGACCCGGGTCAGACGATCGCGAAAGCGCGGATCTTCCATCAGGGGCTTGCCGTTCTTCTGCTCGGCGGCGGCCAGGGCCTTGAGCGAGGCGAGTTCGCGCTTGGAGGCACCCACATTGCCCGAGCCCATGCGCTCGTGGCCGAGCAGGTACTTGGCCACCGTCCAGCCCTTGTTCTCTTCGAAGATCAGGTTCTCGACCGGCACCTTCACGTCTTCAAAGAACACCTCGTTCACCTCGTGGCCACCATCCATGAGGATGAGCGGGCGCACCGTGATGCCCGGGGTCTTCATGTCGATGAGCAGGAAGCTGATGCCCTCCTGGCGAATGCGGGCGTTGGGGTCGGTGCGCACGAGGCAGAAGATCCAGTCGCCGTAGTGGCCCAGTGTGGTCCAGATCTTCTGGCCATTGACCAGGTAGTGGTCACCCTGGCGCTCGGCCCGGGTCTTGAGCGAAGCAAGGTCAGAGCCCGAGCCCGGCTCGGAATAGCCTTGCACCCAGAAATCCACGCCATCGCGGATATTGGGCAGGAAGCGCTTTTTCTGCTCCTCGGTGCCGAACTTCATGAGCACCGAGGCACACATGTGCGGGCCGAAGTTGGGGATATTGGGCGCGCCCGCCAGGCCGAATTCCTCGTTGAAGATGTAGCGCTGAGTGATGTCCCAGCCCGTGCCACCCCACTCCACCGGCCAGTGCGGCACCGACCAGCCCTTGGCAGCCAGGATGCGGTGCCAGCGCATGAGGTCTTCCTTGGCCAGATGCTGGTACTGCACAACCTTGTCGCGAATGTCGCTGGGCAGGTTGCCTTTCAGCCATCCGCGCACATCATCGCGAAAGGCCAGTTCTTCGGGTGAGTAGGTCAGATCCATGGTGTTCTCCTCCTGCGGATGTCGTTGTGACTGACGTCGGTCTTGTTGATTCTGTCGGTGATGCTGATCCTGGAGCGGCTGCGGATCACTCGGGCTGAATGCCCGCTTCCTTGATGGCCCGCGCCCACTTGGCGGTCTCGGTCCGGCTGCGATCGGCCAGCGCCTGCGGGCTGCCCGGTGCGGTCTCAAAGCCCAGCGAGGAGAACTTCTCGAGGATCTCCTTGTCGTTGGCAGCCGCATTGGCGGCTCGATTGAGCTTGTCGATCACATCGGCGGGTGTGCCGGCGGGGGCGAACAGCGCAAAGTAGGCAATCAGTTCATAGTCCTTCAGGCCCATCGCCTCATTCACGGTGGGCAACTCGGTGATGGCCTTGGAGCGCTGCGTGGAGGTGACCGCCAGGCCGCGCACCTTGCCCCCCTTGACCTGCGGCAGCATCACGGCGAAGTCGGCCGTGAACACATCCACCTGACCGCCGATGAGGTCGGTCATGGCCGCGGGCCCGCTCTTGTAGGGCACATAGGTGAGCTTGACGCCGGTCATGGCAAAGAGCATTTCGCTCGAGACCCGCTGCGAGGTGCTGGCGCTGGCGAAGGTCATCTTGCCGGGATTGGCTTTGGCCGCTGCGATCAGTTCGGGCAGGGTCTTGTAGGGCGACTCGGCCCGCACCCCCACGATCAGCGGCACCGCGCCCAGGAAGGCCACCGGCGCGAAGGCCGTGTCCTGGTCGTAAGGCAGCTTTTTCATGAGGCTCTTGAGGGCCGCATTGGTGCTGTTGGTGCCAAACAGCACGGTATAGCCATCGGCGGGCGCCTTGGCCACCGCATCGGCGCCGAGCATGCCGTTCACGCCGGGGCGATTCTCGATCACGATGGGCTGACCCAGCGTCTCGGACATCTTGCCGGCAAAGGCGCGGCCAATCTGATCGGTGGCGCTGCCCGCCGCGAAGGGCACGACCGCCTTGATGGGTTTGCTGGGCCAGGCCTGGGCCTTGGCGTTGAGCGGATGAGCCAGCGCAACGGTGAGCGCGCTGAGCGCACCCAGCAGGGCGAGTCGCCGGGCCGGCAGATTGAAAAGTCTACGGTTCATGGGGTCTCCTGCGAATTCAGCCCCTTAGTATCGCATCGTGTCGGGCGCAGCCAAGCCTGAGGCACAAATCGACTCGGGCCCCTGCCCGAATACTGCCGGCCAAGGTCGGTGCGCCATTCATACAGGAGACCTTTCATGCTTCACCCCGCACGCCGTGGCCTGATCCTCGCAGCCGTGATGTCGCTGACCGCTCTGGCCGCCCCGGCCCAGGCGCAAAGCTACCCGGCCAAACCCATCAAGGTCATCGTGGATGGCCCCGCCGGTGGCATCAATGACATCTGGACCCGCCGCTACACCCAGCGCCTGAGCGAGTCGATGGGGCAGCCGATCGTGGTTGAAAACCGCCCGGGTGCCTCGGGCAGCATCGCCGCCGAGGCCCTGGCTCGCTCACCTGCCGATGGCTATACCGTCATGTACGGCGGCATGAACCCCCTGGTGGCCTTTCCGGGCGCGGGCGGCGTGATCCGCTACGACCCGGTCAAGGATTTCACGCCGGTGGCCCTGGGCACCATGGGCTACCCGGCCTTCGTCATCAATTCCAGTCTGGGCATCAAGACCCTGGCTGAATTTCAGCAGCGGGCCAAGGCAGCCAAACCTGAGGAATTTGCCTGCGGCACCTCAGGCCAGGCGGGCGTGCAGCACTTTGCCTGCGCCATGGTCGAGCGGGCGCTGGGCATCAAGATGCGCATGGTGCCCTACAAGGGCGGATCGGCCGCGCTCATGGACGCCGCCGCCGGCAACATTCAGGTGTCGGTGGGCTACACCGCCGAGCTCGAGCCCTTCACCGGCCCGGGTCGTCTGACCGTGCTGGCCGCCTTCGCGCCGATTCGCATGCCCAAGTTCCCGACTGCGCCGTCCTTTGCCGAGGCCGGCTTTGCGAACATGGAAATGCCCAGCTTCGCGGGCTTCTTCATGCCGGCAGGTGCGCCGCGCGAGGCCATCGAGCGCTTCAATGCCGAAGCCATCAAGGCCATGGCCCGCCCCGAAATGACCGAGTGGCGCACCTCGGTGGGCGGCTACTACGAGCTCTTCAAGCCGGCCGAGTTCGGCAACTTCGTACGCGGCGAGCAGGCCAAGTGGCGCAGGATGTCGGACGAATTCAACATCAAGGCCGAGCAGGGCAAGTGACGCCATGGCGGGGGCACCGCCCCCGCCCGCGGGGCCTCTGTGGCGCGCTCACATGTTGCGCCGGTACTGCCCGCCCACCTCAAAGAGGGTCTGGGTGATCTGACCCAGCGAGCAGACCCGAACGGCATCCATCAGCACCGCAAAGACATTGGCCTCTTCAATGACGGCTCGTCGCAGCCGCTCGATCATCGCCTCGCGCTGATCGGCATGGGCTGCATGAAAAGCCCCCAACCGCTGGAGCTGCGAGCGCTTTTCCTCATCGGTTGAGCGGGCCAGCTCGAGCTTTTCGGGAATCGGGTCACCCTTGGGATTGCGGAAGGTGTTCACGCCGATGATCGGCAGATCACCGGTGTGCTTCAGATGCTCGTAGTGCATCGACTCGTCCTGGATGCGGCCACGCTGATAGCCGGTCTCCATGGCACCCAGCACCCCACCCCGCTCGGCAATGCGCTCGAACTCGGCGAGCACAGCCTCTTCCACCAGCTCGGTGAGTTCGTCGATCACGAAGCTGCCCTGATTGGGATTCTCGTTCCTGGCCAGGCCCCACTCGCGATTGATGATCAGCTGTATGGCCATGGCCCGACGCACGCTGTCTTCGGTGGGCGTGGTGATCGCTTCGTCGAAGGCATTGGTGTGCAGGCTGTTGGCGTTGTCGTAGGTGGCGATCAGGGCTTGCAGCGTGGTGCGGATGTCGTTGAATTGAATCTCCTGCGCATGCAGGCTGCGTCCGCTGGTCTGGCAGTGGTACTTGAGCTTCTGGCTGCGTTCGTTCGCGCCGTATTTTTCCTTCATGGCCACCGCCCAGATGCGTCGGGCCACGCGCCCGAGCACGGTGTATTCCGGGTCCATGCCATTGGAGAAGAAAAAGCTCAGGTTGGGCGCGAAGTCGTCGATCTTCATGCCGCGGGCCAGATAGGCCTCGACAAACGTGAAGCCGTTGGACAGCGTGAAGGCCAGCTGGCTGATCGGGTTGGCTCCCGCCTCGGCGATGTGATAGCCACTGATCGAGACCGAGTAGAAATTGCGCACATCGTGCTGCACGAAGTACTCGGCGATGTCACCCATCACCTTGAGGCTGAACTCGGTCGAGAAGATGCAGGTGTTCTGGCCCTGGTCTTCCTTGAGGATGTCGGCCTGCACCGTGCCGCGCACATTGGCGAGCGTCCAGGCGCGCAGCTCGGCGGCCTCGGTCTCATTGGGCGCACGACCATGCTTGTCGGTAAACCGGGCCACCTGCTGATCAATGGCGGTGTTCATGAACATCGCCAGGATGGAGGGCGCCGGGCCATTGATGGTCATGGATACGCTGGTGGCGGGGTCGCACAGATCAAACCCCGAATACAGCACCTTCATGTCTTCCAGGGTGGCAATGCTCACGCCTGAGTTGCCCACCTTGCCATAGATGTCGGGTCGCTCGGCGGGGTCGTTGCCATAGAGCGTGACGCTGTCAAAGGCAGTAGAGAGCCGCTTGGCGGGCATGCCCTCCGAGAGCAGCTTGAAGCGCCGGTTGGTGCGAAAGGCATCGCCTTCGCCGGCAAACATGCGAGTGGGATCTTCACCCTCTCGCTTGAAGGCAAAGACACCGGCGGTGTACGGAAACGAACCCGGGACGTTTTCAAGCAGCAGCCACTTGAGCAGCTCGCCATGGTCTTCATAATCGGGCAGCACCACCTTGCGAATGCGCGTGCCCGAGAGCGACGTGGTGGTGATCTGGGTGCGCAGCTCCTTGTCGCGCACCTTCACCACGAACTCATCGCCCGCATAGGCCGCCTTGAGGGCCGGCCAGCCTTCGAGCAGGGCGCGTGCCGCGCCATCGAGGCCACCCTCGCGACGCTGGGCCAGCGCCAGCACGGTGTCGCGCGCACCGCTGCGGGTGGCATCGTCTTCATGCAGCATGCGCGCGGTCTCGCGCAGCTGCTGAAGCTCGCGAGCCAGGCGCGCCTGGGCCCGGGCACGCTTCTTGTAGCCGCGCACGGTGTCGGAGATTTCGGCCAGATAGCGACTGCGCGCCGGCGGCACGATGACCGTCTGGGCACTGGAATGGCGCGCCGTGGCCTTGGGCAGGCGGCCTTGCGGATGAGGCAGCACCAGGCCCAGTTCGATCAGGCGCGGCAGCATGCCCTGGTAGAGCGCCGTCACGCCGTCGTCATTGAAGCGCGAGGCCTGAGTGCCAAACACCGGCATGCGGTCGGTGGGCGTGGTCCAGAGTTCGCGATTGCGCTGGACCTGCTTGCTCACATCGCGCAGGGCATCCATGGCGCCCTTGCGGTCGAACTTGTTGATCGCCACAAACTCGGCGAAATCCAGCATGTCGATCTTCTCGAGCTGGCTGGCCGCACCGAACTCCGGGGTCATGACATACAGCGTGGTGTCCACCAGCGGCACGATGGCGGCATCGCCCTGGCCAATGCCCGAGGTCTCGACCACGATCAGATCAAAGCCCGCCACGCGGCAGGCCGCGATCACATCCGGCAGGGCCTGGCTGATTTCGCTGCCGGCATCGCGGGTGGCGAGCGAGCGCATGAAGATGTTCGGATGATCGATCGCGTTCATGCGGATGCGATCACCCAGCAAGGCCCCGCCCGATTTGCGGCGCGTGGGATCGACCGAAATGATGGCCACCCGCAGGGCATCGGCCTGATCCAGGCGCAGACGGCGCACGAGCTCATCGGTGAGGCTGGATTTGCCGGCACCGCCCGTGCCCGTGATGCCGAGCGCGGGCGTGCGCACCGCATCGGCGCGCCGGTGCAGTTCGGCACGCAGCGCCGCAAACCCGGCCTCATCGAGTCCGCCCGGCGCGCGGCCGTTTTCCAGTGCGGTGATGAGCTGCGCCAGTGCGCGGCGCGAGGCGGCCAGGGCCACCTGAGCTTGCCCATCGAGCGCACGCGATGCCGGCGCCACGATGGACTCGAGCGATGCGGGTGCATGCGGCGCGAGGTCGATATCGCAGCGAGCGATCATGTCGCCGATCATGCCCGCCAGGCCCATGCGCTGGCCGTCTTCGGGCGAATAGATGCGGGTCACGCCGTAGTCGTGCAGTTCGCGGATTTCGGCCGGCACGATCACGCCGCCGCCGCCGCCGAACACCTTGACATGGTGGGCGCCCGCCTCGCGCAGCAGATCGATCATGTACTTGAAGTACTCGACATGGCCGCCCTGATAGGAGGACACCGCGATGCCCTGAGCATCTTCCTGCAGGGCGCATTCGACCACCTCGCGCACCGAGCGGTTGTGACCCAGGTGGATCACCTCGCAACCCATGGATTGCAGGATGCGCCGCATGATGTTGATCGAGGCATCGTGTCCGTCGAACAGCGAGGCAGCCGTCACGAAGCGGACCTTGTGGGTCATGCGGTAGTCGGCCAGCTGGCGGGCATCGGAGAGATCGGTCATTGCGAACCCTGAAAAGGTTGGGGACTGCGGTAAGCCCTTGATTTTCGGCGATCCTGGGCCAAGGGTGCAAACCGACGGCGACCCGTGCCGGGTTTTGTGTCGGTCGCTTGCCGTGCCGCTGCGGATGATCGCGCGCCAGCCGCCCATTGCGCGCGATCCCGCCATCGATCGAATCGATCGATCTTCTCAATCAATTGAAATTCTCTATCTATCGAATAATAAAGTTTCATTGGTAATTTCTATCTCTCGGCCCGACACTGCGTTTCGTCTTCACGGTCTTCATCACCTTCAACCCAGGAAACGCCATGTCCCTCATCAACACCACCGTCGCTCCTTTTTCCGCCACCGCCTACCAGAACGGCAGGTTCGTTCCGGTGACCCAGGACACGATCCGGGGTCGATGGTCGGTCTTCTTTTTCTATCCGGCCGACTTCACCTTCGTGTGCCCGACCGAGCTCGGCGATCTGGCCGATCACCATGACACCTTCAAGGCGCTGGGGGTGGATCTGTACGGTATCTCGACCGACACCCACTTCACGCACAAGGCCTGGCACGACACCTCGGACACCATCGCCAAGGTGCAATACCCCTTGATCGGGGATCCGACCGGTCGCCTCGCGCGGGCCTTTCAGGTCATGGTCGAGGACACAGGCCTGGCCCTGCGGGGCAGCTTCGTGATCGATCCCGAGGGTCGGATCAAGGTGGCCGAGGTGCATGACGACGGCATCGGCCGCGATGCCCGCGAACTGCTGCGCAAGGTGCAGGCCGCGCAATACGTGGCGGCCAATCCGGGGCAGGTCTGCCCGGCCAAATGGACACCGGGCGACGAAACCCTCGAACCCTCGCTCGACCTGGTCGGCAAGATCTGACGCACCGGCCTGTCGTCCCTCCGGCCTGCATCGCTCACCACAAGGAATCGCCATGATTGAAGCCCGCCTTCTGCAACAGCTGCAGACTCACCTCGAGCGCCTGCAGCGTCCGGTCGAACTGATCGCCCACCTCGATGGCTCGGTCAGTGCGCAGCGCATGCGCGCCCTGCTCGAGCAGATCACGGCGCTCCATCCGAGGCTGTCACTCGTTGTGCGTCAGCGCACCGAGGGGCACACCACGCCGAATCAGCACAGTCCTCAAGGTGATTTGAACCTGCGCCTTCCCTCATTCAGCGTGGGGGCGGTGGGTGAGGCCGCCCGGGTGCATTTTGCGGGTGTGCCCATGGGTCATGAGTTCACCTCGCTGGTACTCGCGCTGCTGCAGGCGGGCGGCGTGACACCCCGACTCGATGAGGCGCTCATCGAGCGCGCCCGCAACCTGAGCGGCTCGTTTGTGTTCGAGACCTTCATTTCGTTGTCGTGCCAGAACTGCCCCGAGGTGGTTCAAGCCCTCAATGCGCTGGCCATTCTCAACCCCGGCATCCAGCACACCATGGTCGATGGCGCGCTCTTTCAGGATGAAGTGAAGACCCGCAACATTCTTGCTGTGCCGACCGTGCTGCTCAATGGCGAGGTGCTGGGTCAGGGTCGCATGGGTCTGGAAGAGATCCTTGATCGCATCGACACCGAAGGGGCTGCGCAGCTTGCGCAGGTTCAGGCCCAGGCGCTCTCGGCGCGCGAACGGTTTGATGTGCTGGTGGTGGGCGGCGGGCCGGCCGGTGCCTCGGCGGCCATCTATGCCGCCCGCAAGGGCATCCGCACCGGGCTGGTGGCCGAGCGATTCGGGGGTCAGGTGCAGGACACCCTGGCCATCGAGAACTTCATCTCGGTGCAGGACACCGAAGGACCCCAGCTCGCGCGAGCCCTGGAGGGGCATGTGCGCCAGTACGGCGTGGATCTGATGCAGGCCCAGCGCGCCACGGCGCTCTTTGCACCCGCTCGGCCGGGCGAGGACATCGTGGTGCACCTGGCCAATGGCGCCGAACTGCGGGCCCGCAGTGTGGTGCTCTCACCCGGCGCACGCTGGCGCAGCCTGGGTGTGCCAGGAGAAGAGGTCTACCGCAACCGGGGCGTGGCGTACTGCCCGCACTGCGACGGGCCGCTCTTCAAGGGTCAGCGGGTGGCGGTGGCAGGTGGCGGCAATTCCGGGGTCGAGGCGGCCATCGACCTGGCCGGACTCGCCGAGCAGGTCACGCTGCTGGAGTTCGGCGACGCCCTGCGGGCGGATGCGGTCTTGCAGGCACGGTTGGCGAGCCTGCCCAATGTCCGCGTGATCCTGCAGGCCCAGACCACCGAGGTGGTGGGCGATGGCCAGCGCATGACCGCCCTGCGGTACACCGACCGCGCCACGGGTCAGCCGCACGAACTGCCTGTCGCGGGGGTCTTCGTGCAGATTGGCCTGGTGCCCAACACCGAATGGCTCAAAGGCACGCTGGCACTCAATGCCCGCAGTGAGATCGAGGTGGACGCCCGCGGCCAGACCTCGGTTCCGGGGGTGTTTGCGGCCGGTGATGCAACCACCGTGCCCTACAAGCAGATCGTGATCGCCGTGGGCGAAGGCGCCAAGGCCGCGCTCGGGGCCTTCGATCACCTGATCCGGCTGCCGCAGCAGGCGCTCAGGGCCGCCTGAGCGGCGCTCCAGGCTGCAGGGTGCGATCGCACCCTGCACTGCCGCCTTGTGGATTCAACTCACAGGACGGCCGCAGACCGGAGATCAGTCTGCAGTGCTGACTGGATTCAAAGACGCTCGATGATGGTGACGTTGGCCATGCCACCGCCTTCGCACATGGTCTGAAGGCCATAGCGCTTGTTGCGGTTCTTGAGCGCATAGACCAGCGTGGTCATGAGCTTGGCGCCCGAGCCGCCGAGCGGATGGCCCAGTGCGATCGCGCCGCCATTGACATTCAGTCGCTCGCGATCGGCACCGGTGTACTGCAGCCAGGCTACCGGCACCGAGGCAAAGGCCTCGTTGACCTCGAACAGATCGATGTCGTCGATCTTCATGCCGCACTTCTTGAGGGCGCGCTCGGTGGCGGGCAGCGGAGCCTCGAGCATGATGACCGGATCGTGGCCGATCAGGGTCATGTGATGCACGCGGGCCATGGGCGTCAGATTGAACTCCTTGAGCGCCTTTTCGCTCACCACCATCACCGCGGCCGCGCCATCACAGATCTGGCTGGCGGTGGCCGCTGTCAGCATGCCGCCCTCCTGAATCAGCTTCACGCCCGAGATGCTCTCCATCGAGGCGTCATAGCGGATGCCCTCGTCAGTGAGATGCTGCTCATCGGTCAGTGCGCCATCGGCGGTCTTGATGCGCACCGGGATGATCTCGTCCTTGAAGGCACCTGCCTGCGTGGCTGCGATGGCCCGCTGGTGGCTGGAGAGCGCATAGGCGTCGAGCTGCTCGCGGGTCAGGTTGTACTTCTTGGCCATCATCTCGGCGCCCATGAACTGGCTGAAATCCGGGCCGGGATAGCGGCTGCGGATGTTGGGGCTCATGTAGTGGCCCATGCCGTTCTTGAAGGGCAGCGACGAGGGCGTGCCCATGGGCACGCGCGTCATGCTCTCGACACCGGCCGCAATCACGATGTCCATCGTGCCCGACATGACGGCCTGGGCGGCGAACTGCACGGCCTGCTGAGATGAGCCGCACTGACGGTCGATGGAGGTGGCCGGCACGCTCTCAGGCAGCCCCGAGGCCAGCACGGCATTGCGACCGATGTTGGCTGACTGCTCGCCGGCCTGGCCCACGCAACCCATGATCACGTCATCGACGCGAGCCGGATCGATCCCTGAGCGCGCGACAATCGCGTCGAGCACCTGGGCGGCCAGATCGGCCGGATGCCAGCCCGCGAGACGCCCGCCCTTGCGACCTCCGGCAGTGCGTGCAGCGGCGACGAGATAGGCTTCAGCCATGATGTGTTCTCCTTGCAGGGTTTGAGGGTTGGACTGATTCAACCCGCAGGTTTTAGCACACCGGCGTGACTCTGACTCCGGCGACCCGGACCGACACCCATCAACCGCCATTGACTGATCACCATGACCGAGACCATCGATCTGACCAACGACACCCCGCCCCTGCTGCAGATCGAGGGTGCCTGCGCCCGGATCACCCTGAATCGGCCCAGTCAGCACAACCGCATCGATCCGGGCGATATCGCGGTGCTGCAGGGCCATCTTGATGCCGCTCAGGCTGACCCCGCGGTGCGGGTGGTGGTCTTTGCAGGCAACGGCCCCAAAACCTTCAGCTCGGGCTACACCCTGCAGGCGATCCAGGCCACCATGACCGGGCGGCAGTTTGAAGCCCTGCTCGATCGAATCGAGGCCCTGCCCCTGCCCACCGTGGCCGCAATCCAGGGCGGTGTCTATGGTGGCGCAACCGATCTGGCCCTGTGCTGCGACCTGCGCATCGGGGTGACCCACTCGCGCATGTTCATGCCCGCGGCCAAGTTCGGCCTGCACTACTACCCGGGCGGCATGCGCCGGTATGTGGAGCGGCTCGGTCTGACCGCCGCCACGCGCCTGTTCCTCACCGCCGACACGCTGCAGTCTGACGAGATGCTGCGCATCGGGTTTCTCTCGCAGTGCGTCGCTCCTGAGGCGCTCGAGGCCACCGTGCAGCATCTGGTGAGCCTCTTTGCCGCCAACGAGCCGCAGGCCATGGCCGCCATGAAGCGCAGCCTCGCTGAAATTGCACGCGCCCCGGCCGATACCGCGCCAGTCGAGCAGCGCTATCTGGATTCGCTGCGCTCCGAGGCGCTGGCGGCCCGGCTCAAGACCCTGCTGGGCTGAGGCACTGAGGCACTTCCCAGCCTCGGCCGCAAACGGCTGAGTAGCGAGAGGAGAGAGGCGATTTTTTGTATATTTCTGTAATATACAAACGATGATCGATCTGGCGAAAATCTCTGGCTTTGACTGGGATCGTGGCAACGCTCGAAAGAACGACAAGCATGCTGTTGATCAATCAGAGGCTGAAGCGGTTTTCTTCAATCATCCCTTGCTGATGCTGGAGGATCTTCGGCACCGCGACCAGGAAATCAGGTTTCACGCGCTGGGCAGGACCCTTGAAGGTCGTTTGCTTCACATCACCTTCACGCTGCGAGGGGGCGATACGCTGATCCGAGTGATCTCAGCCCGGGACATGCACCGCAAAGAAAGGATCATCTATGAGCAAGCCCACTAAATCGGTGCCAGGCTTCAAAAACGAACAGCAGGAAAGGGCTTTCTGGGAAGGCTCTGGGCAAGACTCCACTCAATACCTTGATTGGACCAAAGCCCAACGCGTGGTGCTGCCAAACCTCAAACCTTCGACCAAGACCATCTCGTTGCGCCTGCCTCAGCATCTGCTCGACGCCATCAAGGCAGCCGCCAATGCGCGAGATGTTCCGTACCAGTCGCTGATTAAAGTGTGGCTACAGGAAAAGGTTCAAGGCTGAGGCGGCTCGCCGAGGGGTTCAGCGAAACGGACGGCTCGCCATCGCGAGCCAGCTGGCGCCCACGCAGGCCAGTGCACCGGCGCTCAGCACGAGTCGCAGCGACATGAACCAGGCCGGCACGGCCGTGCCCCGGTAGAGTCGCCAGTCGATCAGCACGGCCAGCAGCAGGCCTGCAAAGAGCCCCGGGATCGCCACTCTCACACCGTAGAGCGTGAGGATCCAGGCGGCAATCGAGGGGATCACGCTCCAGATCAGACGCGTGACCGCAGCGCCATCGGTGATCTCTGCACGGGCCAGCACCACACCCCAGTGCAGGGCCCCCAGGAAGGTGAAGATGCTCGCTGCATAGTGGGCCTGGGCCTTGAGCACACCGCCCAGCTCGGCCGGCGGCGAAAGCCAGGAAAACACGGCCAGCGAAAAGAACGGCAGCAGGCCCGCCAGGCCAAGAATCCAGGCAAAACGCTGGGTGGCAGGGATCTCTCGGGATTCGGTCATGGGCAGTTGTACATCAGGGGGCCTTGGGCCGGCACGGCAGGTCAGCGGCTCGGATCTCGGGCTTTACGCTGGACGTGCGCAGAACCGGTAGAACGCCTGGGTCGCGCGTTGGGCGGCGAGCCAGCCGACGGGTTTTCCGTCGGCGAGAAAGGCCCGATCGGTGACCTTCAGGCCCAGCTGTTCGAGCAGTGACTCGAAATCCCGCGGCGTGGCCAGGTGCAGGTTGGGCGTGTCGTACCACTGATAGGGCATCTCGCGCGAGACCGGCATGCGGCCGCGCAGAATCGACCAGGCATGAGTCCAGTGACCAAAGTTGGGGAAGGACACGATCCCGGTCTTGCCGATCTGGCTCATTTCGCGCAGCACCTGCTCGGTGTGCTGGGTGGCCTGAATCGCCATCGAGAGCACCACCACATCAAATCGGTTGGCCGAGAACATGCCCAGGCCCGCTTCGATGTTCTGCTGAATGACATCGACGCCGCGCCGGGCACAGGCCAGCACCTGGGTGTCGTCGATCTCCACGCCATAACCGCTGCAGCCCTTGTGGCGCTGCAGATGATCGAGCAGCACCCCATCGCCGCAGCCCAGATCGAGCACCCGGGAGCCCGGCTCGATCCAGCGCGCAATCAGGGCGAGATCGGGTCGCAGGGGCTTGTCGAAAGGCCCGTGGTCTGCGGCAGACGACGCACTCGATGAATCGATGGATTGGTTCATGTCGAGGCCCCCACTTGCGCCGCAATGCGATCAAACCAGGCTCTCAGCAGCGCGTGATACCGCGAGTCATCGAGCAGGAAGGCATCGTGGCCATGCGGCGCATCGATTTCCGCGTAGCTCACGCGGCGTCGATTGGCGAGCAGCGCCTGCACGATCTCGCGGCTGCGATCGGGCGCAAAGCGCCAGTCGGTGGTAAACGAGGCCAGATAGAAGTCGCAGGTTGCAGGGGCCAGGGCAGCCGCGAGGTTGCCCTCGTGGCGACGGGCCGGATCGAAATAATCCAGCGCACGCGTGATCAGCAGGTAGGTGTTGGCATCGAAATACCTGGAGAACTTCTCGCCCTGATAGCGCAGATAGGACTCGATCTCGAACTCGACATCGAAGGTGAACTGATATTCGCTGCGCAGCGCGGTATCGCGGGCATGCTGGCGCAGCGTGCGGCCGAACTTCTCGGCCATGACATCGTCGGACAGATAGGTGATGTGGCCGATCATGCGGGCCACCTGCAATCCGCGCGAGGGCACGGTGCCATGGTCGTAGAAGCGCCCGCCATGAAAATCCGGATCGGTGAGGATGGCCCGGCGGGCCACCTCGTTGAAGGCAATGTTCTGGGCCGACAGCTTGGGCGCCGTGGCGATTGCAATGCAGGCCCCCAGGCGCTGCGGATAGAGCGTGCTCCAGGCCAGCGCCTGCATGCCGCCGAGCGAGCCACCAATCACCGCTGCAAAACGCTCGATTCCGAGTACGTCGGCCAGGCGGGCCTGGGCACGCACCCAGTCCTCCACGGTCACCACCGGAAAGTCGGGCCCGAAGGCGCGGCCGGTGGCCGGGTTGATCGACATGGGCCCGGTCGAACCAAAGCAGGAGCCGAGATTGTTGACGCCCACCACAAAGAAACGATCGGTATCCAGCGGCTTGCCCGGCCCCACCAGGTTGTCCCACCAGCCGATGTCCTGCGAATCCTCGGCCGTGCAGCCGGCCACATGGTGGGAGGCGTTGAGGGCGTGACACACCAGCACCGCATTGCTGCGTTGCGCGTTCAGACGGCCATAGGTTTCATAGACCAGCTCATAGCCACCCAGGGCGGCCCCGCTTTCCAGCGGCAGCGGGTCTTCGAAACGGTGACGTTGCGGGGTGACGACCCCGACCGATGCGGTCATCTCAGACAAGGACGTTGCCGACGGGCGGCACGGCAAAAAGGCAAGCCGCGCACCTTAGCCGGGGGCACGCGTCAGTGTCAACGAAAGGCCTGCTCACTGCTGTTCACGCAGTCGGCGCAACCCCGCCTGGACCTTGTCGGGATCATCGCTGCGCACCAGACGGGTTGCAATCGGAGACAGACGCGACACATCGCTGCGCAGGACCTCGCGCTTGATGCGCAGCAGACTCGCCGGATGCATGGAAAAACTGCGCAGACCCAGGCCCAGAAGAAGCGCTGTCGCCTGAGGGTCGCCCGCCATCTCACCACACACGGCGACGGGTTTGCCTGCACGCTGGCCCGCCCTGAGCGTGAGTGAAATCAGTTGCAACACGGCCGGATGAAAGGGATCGTACAGCGCCGAGACCGCATGGTCGGCCCGGTCGATCGCGAGCGTGTACTGCACCAGATCGTTGGTGCCGATCGACAGGAAGTCCAGGCGCCGCGCAAAGAGGCTCGCCGTGAGCGCAGCGGCCGGCACCTCGATCATGCCCCCCACCGGCACTGGGGGAAGCGGGCTGCGACGGCGATCAAGCAACTGCTCACGGGCCTGGGCGATCCAGCGCAGCGACTGCTCCACCTCATGTCCGTGGGCCAGCATCGGGATCAGCAGGCGCACCGGCCCGTGTTCGGCAGCCCGCAGAATGGCGCGCAACTGCTGCAGGAACATGGCCGGCTCGGCCAGGCTGAATCGGATGGCCCGCTGACCGAGGGCCGGGTTGGGAGCAGCGGCAGGCACTGCGCCATCGTGGGTCGTTGAGAGGGTCTTGTCGGCGCCCACATCAATGGTGCGAATGGTGACCGCACGCCCCTTCATGGCCCGAACCGTTCGGGCATAAGCCTCGTATTGCTCGTCTTCATCGGGCAATGAGGCGCGATTCATGAACAGGAACTCGGTTCGGAACAGCCCGACACCCGCAGCCCCCATGGCCATCGCCTGTTCGGCCTCGTCGGGCAACTCGATGTTGGCATGCAGATCCACCGACACGCCGTCGAGGGTGGTGCCAGGCACATGCACCAGACGCTCGAGCTGTTTGCGCTCCAGGGCCTGCAGTCCGATCCGGTGCCGGTATTCGGCCAGTACCGTCTCATCGGGATCGACCAGCAGCACGCCCGACTGGCCATCGAGCACGATCCAGTCATCGTCGCGCACCAGGCGCACCGCACTGCCCAGGCCCACCACGGCCGGCACGTTCATGCTGCGGGCCAGAATCGCCGAATGCGAGGCCGTGCCCCCCAGATCCATGGCAAACCCACCGGCCTGGGTGTAGTGCAGCATGTCGGCAGGGGCGATGTCGTGGGCCACATAGATGAGCGGCACGCCGTCATCGGCCTGGCGGGCATTGCGCAAGGCCTGCACATGACCTGTACCCGAGAGCGCCTTGAGAACCCGATCAGCGACCTGGGTTACATCGCGACCCCGCTCGCGCAGATACGGATCTTCAAACTGGGCAAACTGCTCGGCCAGGAACTCGGCCTGAGCTGCAAAGGCCCACTCGGCATTGCGCCCATGCGTGGTGATGGCCTCGGTTGCCCCCTCGAGCAGGGTCGGATCCTCGAGGATCATGGCATGCACCTGCAGCAGGGCCTGAGCCTCGGCCGGCATGTTGTCGGTCAGTCGGTCGGCCAGGCCCGAGAGCTCGGTACGCACCATGTCGATCGCACGCAGGAGGCGGGCCACCTCGGCCTGCCGCGCCGCTGGATCCGGGCCCGGTGCCGCATCGCCACCCACCGCATCGATGTGAAAATGCGGTACATCCAGCAGGCGCGACTCGAGCACCACGGCGCGGCCCACCACGATGCCCCCGCCAAGCCCAGTGCCATGGATGCTGAACATGAATCGCTGGCCGGTCAGTCGGTAGCGGCGCCTTCGCCAAAGCCACCCTGCACGAGCGCCACGAGCGCCTCGAGGGCGGCGTCTTCGTCGGGTCCGTCGGTCTCGATCTTCAGGGACGCCCCGCGCGCCGCCGCCAGCATCATCACGCCCATGATGCTCTTGCCATTGACGCGGCGGGTACCCTTGCTGAGCCAGACCTGGGCCTTGAAGCGGGTGGCTGCCTGCGTGAAGGCCGCCGAAGGCCTTGCATGCAGACCAAGCTTGTTGACGATGGTGACATCGGCGGTTTTCATGAGGCGTCGGTCTGAGACTGGGGTTCGATCGTCATGATCGACTCGCGCACGCCCTCGAGCAAGCGCTCGGCCACTTCATCCAGCGGTCCGCGTCGATAGGTGAGGGCCTTGACGAGCAAGGGAAGATTGACGCCCGCAATCACCTGAATGCGATGCGGCTCGGCCAGGCGTGCGGCAATGCGGGCCGGTGTGGCGCCATAGAGGTCGGTGAGCACGATGACACCCGTGCCATCGTTGATGCGCTTGAGCAGCTCTTGCGCTGAATGAAAGGCGGCCTCGGGATCTTCATCGGGGATCACATCGAGCGCTGCCAATTGAGCAGGCAACCGACCGAAGATATGGCGCGTGCAATGCAGCAGGGCCGTGCCCAGCGGCTCATGCGAGATGACCAGAATGCCGATCATGCCGCCCGGCGCACCGCCCGCTCGAGCGACTCGATGTACAGGGCGGCAACATCGAAGCCCTTCTGGTCGTGGATCTCCCTGAAGCAGGTCGGACTCGTGACATTGATCTCGGTGAGGCAATCACCGATGACGTCCAGACCCACCAGAAACAGGCCGCGTGCGGCCAGCACCGGCGCCAGAGATTCGGCAATCTCCCGATCACGGACTGAAAGCGGCTGGGCGCGCCCGGTGCCGCCCGCCGCCAGATTGCCGCGTGCCTCGCCGGCCTTGGGAATGCGGGCAAGCGCAAAGGGCACAACCTGCCCATCGATGAGCAGAATACGCTTGTCGCCCTCGCTGATGGCGGGCAGATAGCGCTGAGCCATCACGCTGCGCGCCCCAAACTGATTGAGCGTCTCGATGATCACCGACAGATTGGGGTCATCGGCGCGGGCCCGGAAGATCGACGCCCCGCCCATGCCATCGAGCAGCTTGAAGACCGCCTCGCGATGCTGAAGGACGAAGTCGCGCAGCCGCTGCGGATCGCGCGTGACCAGCGTGGGCGCCGTGAACTGAGGGAACTCGGCGATCGAATACTTTTCGCCGTGGTCGCGAATCGCACGCGGCGCATTGAACACGCGGGCGCCTTCGCGCGTGGCATGCTCAAGCAGCCAGGTGGCGTAGACATACTCCTGATCGAAGGGCGGATCCTTGCGCATCAGGACGGCATCGAAGGATGAAATCCGCGTGGGCTGAGGCTCGGCCATGCGCCACCAGCCGTGGGGATCATGGCCGGGCTCTTTGAGCTGAGCGCCGGTGAGTTCGAGCGCCTGCGCGCCGGCCCAGGCATGACCATCCGCGAGCCACAGGCCCGGCAACTCGCACACACTGATCGAATGGCCCCTCGCGCAGGCGGCCTGCATCATCGCGTAGGTGGAGTCCTTGGTGGTCTTGATGGTCTCGACCGGATCCAGAATGATGAGCAGGTGCATGGTGATCAGGTCCCGGTGGGTGCGGTCTGTTCAAGCTCAAGCGCTGCGGCCATGAGCGCAAGCCGCGCCACGACGCCATAGGCATAGAAGCGATTGGGTGGGCAATCGGGCGTGCCGCGGGGATCCGGTGTGTTGCAGGGCGCCGCAAAGGGCAGAGGTACGAAATGCGCACCCGGTGCGTTCAGGTTTTCATCGATGCCGCGCTCGCCATGGACCCGATAAAAGCCGCCCACCACAAAGCGATCCATCATGTAGACCACGGGCTCGGCTGTGCCCTGCTGCACGGTCTCGATGGTGGGCACGCCCTCCTGGATGATCACTTCAGTGACCTGCAGGCCTTCCTTGACCACGGCCATCTTGTTGCGCTGACGGCGATTGAGGTTGCGCACCTCGGCCGCATCCTTCACCGACATGACACCCATGCCATAAGTGCCGGCATCGGCCTTCACGATCACGAAGGGCGTGGCATCGATCCTGTACTCGGCATACTTGGCCCGGATCTGGGTCAGCGTGGTGTCCACTGCGTCGGCGAGTTGCTCCTCGCCCTCGCGGGCCTGGAAGTCCAGCGCCGCGCAGCCCGCAAAATACGGATCGAGCAGCCAGGGATCGATGTCGAGTTCGCGGGCAAAGTCTGTTGCCACATCGCGATAGGCCGAGAAGTGTCGGGTCTTGCGCCGCACGGCCCAGCCCGCATGCAGGGGCGGCAACAGAATCTGGTCATCAAGCCCCCGAAGGATGTCCGGGATGCCCGCTGACAGATCGTTGTTGACCAGGATGGCGCAGGGATCGAAATCGGCCAGACCCAAGCGGCTACCCCGACGCACCAGCGGTTCGACCGTGAGGGTCTGCCCATCGGGCAGGGTGTAGGTGGTGGGCTCGGTGACTTCCGGGTTGAGCGAGCCCAGCCTTACTACCAGACCGGTCTGACTCAAAATGGACTTCAGACGCAGCACATTCTGGAAATAGAACATGTTGCGGGTGTGATTCTCGGGAATCAGCACCAGGTTGCGCGCATCCGGGCAGTACTTTTCGATGGCCGAGACTGCGGCCTGAACCGCGAGCGGGACGGCCTCGGGCGAGAGGTTGTTGAAGCCACCGGGATACAGATTGGTATCGACCGGAGCAAGCTTGAAGCCCGCATTGCGCAGATCCACCGAGCAATAAAAGGGCGGGGTGTGCTCCTGCCACAGCAGCCTGAACCAGCGCTCGATCCGGGTGGAGTCCTCGAGCAAACGCCGCTCGAGTTCGAGCAGCGGGCCCGTCAGGGAAGTGATGAAATGAGGAACCATGCTCAGGGGCCAGTCGATCCGGGCAGCGGAGGCGCATTGTAGCGCCGCTGTCCGCGGTCCGGCCCGGGATCGGGACGTCCGGGTCTGTCAGCGGAACACGACAGTGCGATGACCGTTGAGCATGACCCGGTCCTCGAGGTGAAAGCGCAGAGCGCGCGCAAGCACAGCCTTCTCGACGTCGCGGCCGTAGCGAATGAGATCGTCGACGGTGTCGTCATGTTCGACCCGCACCACATCCTGCTCGATGATCGGACCTTCATCGAGGTCGGCGGTCACATAGTGACTGGTGGCGCCAATCAGCTTGACGCCGCGCTCGAATGCCCGATGGTAGGGCCGGGCTCCGACGAAGGAGGGCAAGAAACTGTGATGGATATTGATGATTCGGCCCGCCCAGTGAGTGCAGATCTGAGGCGGCAAAATCTGCATGTATCGAGCCAGAACCAGGGTATCAATGGACTGCGCCTGCAGCACGGCCTGCATGTGCTCGAAGGCCGCGGTCTTGTCGCTGGCCGGGACTGGGACATGATGAAAGTCGATGCCATGGATCTCGACATCGCGCCGCAGATCCTCGTGATTTGAAATGACGCAGGCCATCTTGCAATGCAACTCGCCGGCTCGCCATCGATACAGGAGGTCGATCAGGCAGTGATCGAGCTTGCTGACCAGCAGCGCAACCCGACGAGGCTCGCTCGAGTCGGAGAGTCGCCAGTTCATCTGGAAATCCTGCGCAATCGGCGCGAAGGCCTCGCGAAAGACCTGCGCCCCCTCGGGCAGGGAAGCGGCCAGCAGGGTATTGCGCATGAAAAACCGGGCAGTGTCTCGATCGGCATGATGGTTGGCCTCAAGGATCCAACCACCGCGCTCCGCGATGAATCGGGACACTGCGGCCACGATGCCCACCCGATCCGGGCAATCGATGGTGAGGGTGTAGTGATGTTCGGCGTTCATGAGTGGCCATGATCACACGGGGCGCGTCGCTTGCGCGAGGCGCCCCGTTGAACGGCCTGCCCTGCACGATCGCAGGGCAGTTGGGAGTGCGGCCGACTCAGCTGCGGTAAGCCGACTCACCGTGGGAGGTGATGTCCAGGCCTTCACGCTCCTCGTCTTCAGGCACCCGCAGGCCCACCAGCAGATCGACCACCTTGAATGCGATCACCGAGACGATGGCCGACCACACAATGGTGATGAGCACGCCCTGAAGCTGCACCCACACCTGCGCGCCAATCGAGTACTCGGGGTTGGCCGCGTTGGTGACGTAATCGAAGATGCCCGTGCCGCCCAGGCTGGGTGCGGCAAACACGCCCGTCAGCAGCGCACCCACAATGCCACCCAGGCCGTGCACACCGAACACATCGAGCGCATCGTCGGCACCGAGCATGCGCTTGAGGCCATTGACACCCCACAAACACACCACACCCGAGATCGCACCGATCACGATCGAACCCATGGGGCCGACAAAGCCGCAGGCCGGGGTGATGGCCACGAGGCCCGCCACGGCGCCGGAAGCCGCGCCCAGCATGGAGGGCTTGCCCTTGAGCATCCACTCGGCGAAGGACCACGCCATCGTTGCGGCAGCCGTGGCCACCAGGGTGTTGACGAAGGCCAGTGCGGTGACGCCATTGGCTTCGAGGTTGGAGCCAGCGTTGAAGCCAAACCAGCCCACCCACAGCAGCGATGCACCGATCATGGTGAAGGCAAGCGAATGCGGCGCCATGGCTTCACGGCCATACCCCACGCGCTTGCCCAGCATGAAGGCACCCACCAGACCCGCGATACCGGCATTGATGTGCACCACCGTGCCGCCGGCAAAGTCGAGTGCGCCCTTGGCCCACAGCAGACCGGCATTGGCAGTCACCGTTTCGAGCGTCTTGGCGTCGGTGATGGCATCGGGGCCGTCCCAGTACCAGACCATGTGCGCGATCGGCAGGTAGGAGAAGGTGAACCACAGCAGGCAGAACAGCAGCACCGCCGAGAACTTGATGCGCTCGGCGAAGGCGCCCACGATCAGTGCCGGCGTGATGGCCGCAAAGGTGAGCTGGAAGGCAATGAAGATGTACTCGGGAATCACCACGCCCTTGCTGAAGGTGGCCGCCACGGAGTCGGGTGTGACGCCCTTCAGGAAGAGCTTGTCGAGGCTGCCAAAGAAGGCGCCCGGGCCGCCGAAGGCCAGCGTGTAGCCGTAAACGACCCAGAGCACCGCGATCATGGAGAACACCATCATCACCTGCATCAGCACCGAGAGCACGTTCTTCGAGCGCACCAGGCCGCCGTAGAAAAGTGCAAGACCCGGCAGCACCATCAGGATGACCAGCACGGTGGCGATGGTCATCCAGGCGGTATCGCCCTTGTTCGGAGTGGGTGCAGCGGCAGCCTCGGCAGCGGCCTCCTTGGCCTCTTCCTTGGCTGCGGGCGCTGCAGCCGCAGTCGCGGCCGGAGCAGCCTCAGCCTTGGCCGGCTCGGCGGTGGCTGCAGGAGCGGCCTGAGCGAGCAACACCGGCATGGGCTTGATTGCAGGAGCGGTCGATGCGTCGGCCGCAATGGAGGGGGTGAGCGCGCCCATCCCCAGGGTTGCCATCAGCGCCAGGGCGCCAAACAGTCGTTTCATGATGAACCTCTTGATTCCAGTGTCTGGGGGTTACAGCGCGTCGGTGCCGGTCTCGCCGGTGCGGATGCGAACGACCTGCTGCAGGTCGTAGACGAAGATCTTTCCGTCGCCGATCTTGCCGGTGCGAGCCGCACCTTCGATCGCCTCGACCGCCCGATCAACCAGTTCGTCGGCCAGTGCGGCCTCGATCTTGACCTTGGGCAGGAAATCGACAACGTATTCAGCGCCACGATAGAGCTCGGTATGGCCCTTCTGGCGACCGAAGCCCTTGACCTCGGTGACGGTGATGCCCTGAACACCAATGCCCGAGAGGGCCTCGCGGACCTCGTCGAGCTTGAAGGGCTTGATGATGGCGGTGATGAGTTTCATGGGGACTTCCTTGCAACGCTCTGGCCGGCAATCACAAACGTGAAGCGCCGGCCAGCATCATTCGATGGAGGAACGGCACGAGCGCTCTCGCACCCGTGCTCGGTGATCAGAAGGTGCGGGCGACGGACAGCACCAGGCCGGTGGTGCCGAGCTTCTTGCCCTGGAAGGTGTAGAGGGCCTTGTCAGCGTTGGTGCCATAGACATTGGCGCCGAGCATCCAGCCCGCGAGGTCGTAGGTCACGCCGAGCTTGTAATCGGTGTAGCTCAAGTCGCTGTAGTTGTTGACCGACTGGTAACCCACATGCGCGCCCAGAGTGAGCTTGGGCATGATCTCGGCGCTGTAGCCGAAGTCGAGGTAATAGGAGCCCTTGGAGTCACCGGCCGCTCCCACGGTATTGCTCAGGCCGAAAAAGTTCGACAGGGCGTAGTAGACCTTGGCGCTGAACGGGCCGCTGCTCAGGCCGGCATAGGCTTCAAAGTTGCTGTACTTGGGCTTACCCGAAAAGCCGCTGTAGTAGGCCCCGGGATAGACGTAGTAGATCGCGCCCAGATCCAGGGTCACGTCCTTGGCGATCTCGAACTTGTAGCCGCCGTAGAAGTCCAT
>Ga0255091_1000137_pt1 | contig 33737 bp, 35 predicted proteins | sample Colum_Yuk_RepB_8_2_FD_188439 | JGI IMG/M metagenome (GOLD analysis project Ga0255091, IMG submission 188439) | Freshwater microbial communities from Columbia River, Oregon, United States - Colum_Yuk_RepB_8d | ecosystem: Environmental > Aquatic > Freshwater > River | place: USA: Oregon... | reverse complement strand
GTCAGAAAGTAATTTATATCGTGTTAAACTCTGATGAAGGTCATTCTCAATCATCTTGCTCTCAGTAATATCCCTGTTTGTTCCCACTATTCTTACAGCTTTATTGTTAGCATCGACGATCTGTCTGCCTTGGCCCTCAAGAATCCTGACTCGACCATCTGACAATATCACCCTGAATTCAAATTTAGGGGGATTATCGCCAGCAATGCATGCTCTGATCCACTCTTTCATTACTGCACGGTCGTCAGGGTGAAGAAGGCTCAGAAGCGTTTCAATGGAAGGATTGAAGCTGCTCGCCTTCACACCAAAATTACGATAACTCTGTTCGGTCCAGATCAGCTTCCAAGTTTGAAGGTCGAGAGCCCAACTCCCTACCTGAGATACAGTTTGCGCATCACGCAATAGAAGCTCGCTCAAGGTAATGTTTTCCCTAGTTCTCTCGGCTTCCTGCTGAGCAGACACTGCACGGCTCAATGCAGTTCGAAATGATAAGAGCACCGTACTGAGAAAAAGTTGGTTTGCAACAAACAAAATAAACCGCAGTACATCCTCGGGCGTGCTCAGTATACTCAACGAGGGAGAGATGAAAAAGTAATCAGCTATAAACCCGAGTAATAGGGAGAAGAAAAGCCCTAAGATGAGTTCACCATATATCGTGATTAAGCTTGAGGTAAAGAAGAGAAGAGAAGGAAGATGAATGTCATAGATGTGATGAAGAAAGGCAAGGGTGCCAATGCATCCAGATGCAAGTAGACATGAGAAAAGTAATCTTTTAGTTCTTGATCGCTTAACTTCAAAAAAATTGGGGAGTGTATTTTCAACTGCTTGCTGTATTGATTTTAAGAAATGCATCGCTATTTAAATATCCTCTCGTTCAAGCTAGAAAATTGGAATTCTTCTCTAGCGAACAAGCGTAGAATTAGAACATTGTTCGTGACCCCCATTTGACCTCGACATCTATCAAAGGTGGTCAAAATGGATATACAAAGCAGTTACTCTGGGATTAGAAGACGCTTCAGTAAGGCTCAAAAAGAGCAAATACTTCAAGAACATAGAGAACAAGGGGTTCCGATATCGCAACTTGCTAGAAAAAATGGTATTCACGCAGTCACTGTTTATCAGTGGAAGCGGAATATGACCCAAGACGACGAATCTATTACCCCAGAAAAAATACGAGAACTTCTTTCGGAGATTTCAAAACTCAAGCTCGAAAACAAGCAACTCAAGTTCAAGGTCGCTGATCTGTCTGTGACCAATGACATCATGGCTGAAGCCATTGAGATTTCAAAAAAAAGAGAGCTTTTGAAGCAGGTCAAATTGCTCGAGAAATCAAAGAAACAAACAAATTCAAAATAGCCAAAATTGCTAAGGTGTTGGGTATTCATCGAACCACCTTGTATTTAAAGAAAATGGAGCGCCCGATGTTTTATCAAAAACCGGACGATGGCTTTGTATTGTCTGAAATTCAGGAAATTTTGAAAGTGAGGCCTACTTATGGCTACAAACGAGTGACGGCTATGATCAATAAAATTCGAATCAAAAACAGCCAAAATAGGCTCAATAAGAAGCGGATATTGCGGGTAATGCGGATGAATGGACTGGTATATCCAAAAGCTGCAGAGACGCGAACTCACGAGGCTGCAGGCAAGGTAATGACCCTTCACTCAAACACAAGGTGGTGCTCAGATTGCTTTGAAATTAAATGCTTTAATGGTCAAAAAGTATTCGTCATCTTTGCACTGGATACCTGTGATCGAGAAGTCATTGAGTTTATTGGGAAGCAAGAGCCTATTCTAGCGGCTGACGTTCAAAGTCTGATGATTGCATCTGTAGAAAAAAGATTCGACTCAACTCGTGCACCCAGAATGATTCAATTCCTGACTGACCGCGGAGCAATCTACAGGGCCAAGGAAACGAAATCCATCGGACTGTCCCTCAATCTTCTATCGTGCTTCACTATGGCATATAGCCCTGAAAGTAACGGAATGGCAGAGGCATTGGTGAAGACCATCAAAAGAGACTATGTCTACGCCAATGATTGCGTGGACCCAGAAGCGGTATTAAAAATGCTCCCCGAATGGATCAAAGATTACAATGAGAATGCCCCGCATTCGGCACTTGGCATGTTGAGTCCGATGGAATATAAAAAGAAAGTCTGCTAAAAAACTGTCGATTCAAATGGGGTCCAATCCACTCTCAGTGATAAGAAAACAATTACAAATATGTTAAAAATAATTTTTATTGCATCCACTTTATTTATTGGAACTCTTTCTCTTGCAGAAGACTGGGGTAATGGACCCTCTCTATCTGTTGGAATTGGAGCAATTGGATCTGAAATAGGCTACGGAGTATTTGCTGGTAGTCCTTATTGGAATAATGGTCGCACGAGCGTTCAATTTGGGTATCGTGGCAACCAAATTAAGGGTATTCCTAACGGTGGAATTATCCAGCAATCCTACAATTATTCACTTTTAGATGTAACTGTGTTGAATAGAGTCTACCGTAGCGAAGCTGTTAACGCTAATATTGGGATCACGGCGCTGATTGGCTTACCCTCAGAAATCAGCTCTTCAACTTCTTCTGGTATGAAGTATTCGTTAGGTGCTGAATATCAGCCCCCTGAGTTTTTTGCGACGATTTTTTCAGAAATCGGAGTTAGTTGGGGATTTAATGCGACAGCTGGAAATTTACAAAGTTCTCCAAATTTTTTAACTGGGCTGTCATTTCTCATTGGGCTCAAGAAATATCTATTTTAGAGCTTTATTAGTCCCAGGTCTCTTGAGTAATTATTTCTTTTTCTATGTATTGAGTCCTAAACCCTGCCTATTGAGATAGTTTTTCTAAATCAAAATAGCGTTCGCGTTTTTGACCTTGATAGGCTTGACGAATTGCTTTGAAGTGCGAGGTCAGTATCGGGGTGGAAACTTCATGCTCTTGAAAGGCTTTCACTCTAGGGACTTTGACCATCCCCCACTGTAGATCGATTATCCTAGACATAGCAAAGACTTCTTCGAGTTTAAGAAGTCATCCGACAATAGAAACGTCGGTGATGAGTGCGTATTCAGGTCCTAGGTAACCGTCCCCATGACTTTGCTCAGATGAAAAGTGAGATCTCATCACGGTGGATTTGGATAGTTTTAGTCCCTTAAAGTTTTCTCGAATCGATCCTGACAGGGACCCACCCTTGATGTAAGTCACGGTTTGATTCTTGCGGTCATGCAATTTTGCCAAGCGAATCTCGCTACTGAATGTTCCTGAATGAGGGTCAGCAAACAGTCCAGAAAACTGCAAAATCTCCAAGACTTGTGGGCTGTACTCTGTGAGTTCCTGATAGGAAAGCGTGCCTGCTTCAATGACGATGTTGCCTTCAGTCGAAGTAGGTTCAAGCTTCATGTAGTGTCCGTATTGTTGATCTACTAGGTTTGAGGTGACCTTGTTTTGTGTGACTACAGACAAAGGTTTTTGAATGATTCCTTGGTTGGAAATCGAAGTTGAGCTTGCTCCATAGTTCAGGGTTGGGTCAAGCGTGATGGTCAATAGGTCTCCCGTTGCTTCAGGGATGAATTCACTTCCCTCCTTGATGAAGGGAAGTCCATGGTAGGAGTATGCTGCCCTGAGTTGTGAAAGGTATCCCCGGAGTAGGGTGAGAAGCACTTCTGAGTCAATGATGACAGAGTATTTTCCCGGTTGAGGCTTAATCACTTGAAGTGAGTGTTCTGCTCGATCTGAGGATTCATCAAATAAAGCTTCAATCGGGAGGTGATCTCTATGTACGGCCCACTGAGTGGACATGTATTCATCAGAGTGAATCTTTCCATCTTTCAGGCGCTTTGAGTAGGAAAAGGCAGATTCAGTGTAGATTCGAGTCTGAGCTGATCGGTGAGTGAGCCCGTTACTTAAGTGAAGCTCCCTTTGATGGATGGCCATGAACAGCTCGGCTGAGTTAAAAAGAGTGTTTCTCTTTTTTTGAACGCAGCTGCTTATCCTGGATGTGCACTCCTCCATGGCTTGATCAATATCTTCTGCCATTTTTGGGTCTAACGTTGTGATGCTAGGAATTTCTTGAGAAGCGGGGAGTTTTGGGAGATCCCATGCTTGATAATCCGTGTGAAGTGCTGCTTCCACTGAAGATTCAAGTTGAGACTTAAGAGGCAGAGCGGAGAAAAACTTCTTTGAGATCTCGCCTTGTCGAGCTGGATCTGTGAGTTTGACAAAGATCCTTACTTGCGTGCTTTTCGTATGCACGTTGCGATCTTGATCAATGGCAAGTTGCGAGTTCTCACCTAGAAAATATCGCTCCCTGCGATGGATGTACTCTTCAGTGATGATCCATCCCTTGATTTTTTCGTGAATGTTCAGTTGATGTTTAAGTTCATCTAAAGTCCAATTAAGTTGAGTCATGAATTACCCCAGAATGACAGGATCAAGAAGAATGTAAGGACCACCACAGCCTGCAAATACAAACTCCTTGTGGTATTTGCCGCATCCTCCTACATCGTTGTAGGGGAAGCGCGATTGATCGGGTGTGTCTGTGTTTACGTCAATTTTCGATTTCGCGATGATGGCATTTAAGACATCAGGTGTGTAGCCTGTCATTTGGATATCTCCACCTGCAGGTCCCTTGAGGACTTTTCCTGTGAGTTTTCCGTTCCTTACTTCGTAGAGATAAGAGATCCCCACTTGAATGCCCATCCCCTTGGGGTCTTCCATTCCTCCAGCCGGTTGAGTGGCAAGATATCCGTCTCCTAGAAGCTCCATGAGCTCATCGAGAGTCTTGTCACCTGCGCTAAAATAAGTGTTCGTCTGTCTCGTGTACACTCCGCTACTCCAGGACTCTCTTTTGCCATTAGCCGTGCGAGGTATGTTTAAGCGAATGGCGGAGGTGAGATTCGTCATAGGTGCAAGTAGTTTGCCCTGATCTAAGAGGACTTGCTCTTGAGCAAGCCAGCCTTCTTCATCAAAGAAGTAACTTCCCCAGGCAGCATAGGTTGCACCTGCATTTTGAAAAATGGCGGGATTATTGAAGATGGTTGCATGCTCGTTTCCAACTCGAGCCCCCTCGTGATGAAGTTCCCAGGCCTTACTCCTTCCTCTCGCACAGGTATCACCTTCTTGAGAATGACCAAACGCCTCGTGAGCTAAAACTCCTGTGACGACTGGACCAAAAATCACTCTGTACTTACCCGGTACGAGGCGCTCTGCTTGAGTGAGTGCCTTGAGGTCACTGAGAAGTTGAGTCAGTTCAGGATCAGTGAGGTGTACAGTCTCCATGCCTCCAAGTCCGCCTACTCTGAGGAACGTTCTTTCTGCTCCGCACATGGTCATGAGGGTGAGTGCTACTCGGTAGAGAGTTTGGGAGATGTTCGTTTCGCGATCTAAGAAAAATGAATCCTCAACAGCAATACTTTGCCTGACATTAATGAAGCTCAGAGCCTCTTGAGCAAGCCCTACCTGTTTTGCCTTTTCTTTGATTTGAGAGATGATCTCTGCAAGTCTCAAAAAGTGCCCCTCAGTGGAGAGTCGAAGGGGATCCTGCTCATACCGAATTCCAAAATGAACTTCTGTACCTGGGCTTACAGATTCTGGAATCTGAGATCTGATTTCAGGGTCAAGCTTTAAGCTCAGTTTTTCCTTCCAGTTGGGAACTCGATAAGTCCGAGGAGAAACTCCTTGTGGAGGTGCTGAGGCTTTGACTCTCTGTATGAATGCAGAAATGAAAGATTTTAAATGATGAAGATCCAGATCATCTGTAGCCTCTTCAAATAGAGTGTGGCCATCATAGATTCGAAGGACGAGGCCCATATTCAGTTGATCAGTGGCTTGGTTTTGTTTCTGATTCGATGAATAGACGCGTGAACGTTTTCTCTCAAAGTAAATCGAGCCGTACCAGTGGGGCTCAGACTCAAGAAGAGGAATAAATTCGGAGAGTTGTTTTCTTAATGCAGTGAGCTCCTCTGAAAACGGGGCTCGCATGATTTTGTTTTGAGAAGTCATATTCATACCCATCTCTCTCTCATATCCTAGGTCTACGATCAATTTGTCGATAGACAAAAAAGCAAGCCAGAGGAATTGGACTCTGGCTTGCCAAAACGCGCTTGAGACCTAAAGAAAGCGGACGAATCTAAGACTTAGCGGCAATCCCTATGAATTTGATCAACTGCACAGAATCCATCTAGGACTGCCCCGTTCACGCTCAGCCAGGAAGGCATCATGAATGATCTGGATTCATGCTCCCTATGATCATGGTCATAACTACCTGAAGCGTACTTTAAGATCGGATTATTGTTTTGTCCGACTAGGAAATCAAATAACCCATCTGAAGAGTGCATGGCACCGTTTGAGTAAACGGGTAATCCGTTACAAGAGACTACGAGTCGATCCTCGCATCGATCATGATCATTGCGATGAGGCCCATGACCTCCATCATATAGGTCACAAACTTCAGCTCGAGCAGAGCACTGATAGGAGCCCTCCTTATCTTTTTGTTTGCCGTTACTCTTTCCTATAAAGCGGCAGTTCAGGCTCCAACGATCCCCATGCCCGCCATCACGGGCACCTGAAGCTTGTGCGAAGTTGAAGGTGAAGATGACTGCCCCTAAGATGATTAAAGCGATATTGCGCATTGAAAAATCCTCCTTGAGTCGGTCCCTTCTTGCAAGTCGTGTGCACACAGTTGGTTTATCTCAGCCATCCATGCTAATTCATATGGTGTATGAGAGATGAAAAAACTGAAATCAAGCATCACGAGTATGAAAACTATCAGTACCCCGATCAATTTGGAAAATGGTTAGGGTATCGTATTGTCTCTGTGAACCCTAGTGAAAGGGTGGCTCAGGTGGCGCTCCAGATCAGAGAGGATCACTTGTCTCCAGCAAAGCGAGTGCATGGTGGGGTGGTTTCTTCTTTTTTTGACTACGCCTTTGGCGCAACTGTGTTTTCTCTGATGGGCCCTAAAGACTTTTGCTCCACAGTTGAACTAAAGGTGAACTACCTCAAGCCTATTGAGCTAGGTGACACTCTCTTGGCAAAAACAGAGGTCGTATTTAGGGGGAAGAGGCTTTGTGTGCTCAGAGCGCTAGCTTACAGGAATGAGGAGAAAGACCCTGTTGCAATGGCCACTGCAACTTTCAATGTGGTCTCCCAAAAGGATAAAAAATCAGAGTAAAGTGACAAGCATTAGGGTCTTTTCCTCTATTTTTTTATACTTCGAAAAAAATAAGCAATAGCCGAAAAGAGGATGCTGAAAAGAATAGACGTAGTGATCGGAAAATAAAATTTAAAGTGATCACGCTCAATGGCAATATCTCCAGGGAGTCGCCCCAAGTGGAGCGATTTTCCGCCAAATTGCCACAGCAAGCCCAAGATCATGAGAGAGGCACCGGCAATGATGAGGACTTTTGCTATGGGATTCATCTAGAGGAGTGCGCCTCCGTCGATTGTGAGCGCCTGCCCGGTGATCATCTGCGAGGCTGCAGATGATGAAAGGTGATAGACGAAGTCAGCAATCTCAGAAGGCTCAATCATTCGAGCCAAAGGAACTGACCTTTGAAGTACCTCCTCAGTGAGTCCAAGTTCCTTCATTCTGCCTTGAGCCATGTCGGTTCTCACCCAACCTGGGCATACTGCATTTACCGTGATTTTTCTTGGGGCTAGATGCAGTGCAAATGCCTTTGTAAAGCCTAACACACCATGCTTTGCAGCACAGTAAGCAGTCTGATCAGGTACGCCTTTTAGGGCCAGAACGGAGGCAATATTGATGATTCTCCCCGTGTGATCTGCAATGTGAGGAGCTGCGTACTTGCAGAGGTAGTACATTCCATTTAAGTTCACATCAATGATTTGATGCCAAAGTTCATCAGAGTCGGAGGTCTCTAGAGAGTTTCCTCCTGCAAATCCTGCGTTATTCACTAAGACATCAATCTTTCCAAAGCGAGAAACCCCTTGCTGGATCAGGTTCTTGACTTGGGTAATGTTTTGAACTTGGCAAGCTACCTTGAGATCTGCAGGTGAGTCACTGAGGTGCTCTAGAGCCGTTGCGCATGTAATGACGGAATAGCCTTCGTGCTTAAATCGCTCAACTAGTGCTTTTCCAATTCCTCGAGATCCACCGGTGATGAGAGCAACTTGATTCTGATTCTGAGAATTTTTCATAGTGATTCAGCCTGATTCAATGAGGGATTAAATTCCTCGGCTTGGAATCCAGCCCTGATCTAAAGCTAGCCAGCCGATGATTAATAGAAAAATAAAAAGGACTAATGTAAGTAGAATATAAGCAAGATAGGGGTGTTTCCAAAGTGGTCCCTCATGTTCTTGCTCTGGCTTTAAAGGTTTTTGCGGATGAGTGTTCATCATTTAAAAACAGTATACCACATTTTGGTCAGTCTTTAGAACGAAATGCGCGAAAAGAGAGATAAGGTAAACTATGAGAAAGCATACAGTGACCGAGCAGATCCCAAGACATCTCCAAGCCTATATCGCAAGGCAGGATGCATCTCTTTATACTTCTATGGATCATGCCAGCTGGCGCTTCGTTATGAAGCTCTCAAGGGCATTTTTTTCAGATCAGGCTCATCAAAAGTACCTCGATGGTCTCAGGGAGACGGGGATCTCAACGGAGAGGATTCCACTCATTTCTGAGATGGATGAGTGTTTAAGAAGATTTCAATGGAGAGCAGTTGCAGTGACAGGGTTCATTCCTCCTGCAATATTTATGGAGTTTTTGTCTCTGGGCGTACTACCTATTGCTTGTGATATGCGCAAATTAGAGAATCTCTCTTACACGCCCGCGCCTGATATTGTACATGAAGCTGCAGGACACGCGCCTATTATTGCAGATCAGAGTTATTCTGAGTACCTGAGGAGTTATGGTGAGATCTCAAGAAAAGCCATTTACTCGATTCAAGACATGAGAGTGTATGAGGCGATTAGGCTACTTTCTGATACGAAAGAGAATCCTCGCTCCACTTCTGATCAGATTCAAAAAGCTGAGGAGGAACTACAATCTGCAGTGGCATCAGTGACTGAAGTGAGTGAGGCGACTTATCTCTCACGCATGGGGTGGTGGACGTTTGAATATGGTTTGGTAGGAGACTTGAAGAGTCCAAAGATCTATGGTGCAGGATTACTCTCTTCTGTGAGTGAGAGTTATCATTGTTTTGATCCTGAAGTGAAGAAGGTTCCTTTCTCTATAGATTGTATTTACACATCATTTGATATTACTCGCCCACAGCCGCAACTGTTTGTTGCACCAAGTTTTGAGGTTCTAAAAAAAGCGCTAGAAGATCTTGCTGATCAGATGGCTTTTCGGCGAGGTGGTGTTGAAGGCCTTGAAAAAGCAAAGCGAGCCCAGACGCTGACGACCACAGTTTTAGAGACGGGATTACAAATCTCAGGAATTCTGAATCGCATAGATTATACAGCACAGAAGACTCCTTGTTATTTGCAGTACTCTGGACCCGTTCAGCTAGCCTACAATGATCAGGAGATTGAGGGGCATGGCGTGAGCACTCATGCTCATGGTTTTGGAACCCTGCTGGTAGAGCCCAAGGAGCTTGAGTCATTTAAAGAACAGCTCACTATGGGCAAGCCCGTTAGTTTTCGGTTCTCCTCAGGCATTTCCCTTGAGGGCGTGTACGAGGGAGAAGTAAAAAGGGGTCACACGACAGTAATTCTCAGTTTGAGTTCATGCACGATTCGTATTCAGGATCGAGTGTTGTTTCAACCTGAGTGGGGAACCTACGATATGGCCTGTGGGTTTGATGTTCACTCCGTTTTTGGAGGACCTGCAGATCGGGAGAGTTACATGCATGCTCTGGGTGAAGATCATCCAGATGCGGGACAGCAAAAGAGCAATCTCACGATAGAAACTGAAGAATTAAATCAACTTTATTCAAAGGTCAGGGGTATTCGAGAGGGGTTAGTTCAGGGAAGAGTTTCTGGCGATGAAGCACGCTCCCTTCTTGAGGGGTTGTACCGGGGGTTTTGTCAGGATTACCGAGAGGATTGGCTGCTGAGGTATGAACTCATTGAGTTGAGTGTGAGATTTAACTTGAAGTTAGTCTCAGAAGGTGCAATTCGTGAAGAACTACGCAAAATCTGCTTAAAATCTCAGGATTTGAGAGAACTCATTCAAAGGGGCCTGGAGGTGATTTGAGAGTATTAATTTCAGGGGCCAGTCGGGGTATTGGTCGAGCGTTGTGTGAGGAGAGTCTGAAGCGACGGTGGACGGTAACGGCTTGGGTGAGAGACCCTGCTGATGTACCTTCTGGAGCTTTGAGTTTAATCGCAGACGTAAGGGATTATCCACAGGTGAGTCAGAAGCTCAAGGGTGTGGCTTTAGAAGTGGACTTATTCATCGTCAATGCCGGAGTCTCTTACTCCTTAAATCCAAAGCATGCGGATTGTGCTGAGCGAGCTTTACAGATCATTGAAGTCAACACGGCAGCAGCTATTTATGCATGTTATACGATTGCACATGAGTGGATTAGGCTTGGGTTAAAAGATCGAAAAATTGCTCTGGTGTCAAGTCTAGCTGCTGGTCGAGGATTGCCAAGAAGTGCCGTTTATGGTGCTTCAAAAACAGCGTTATTGAGTTTTGCTCAGGGGTTTGAGCATGATCTGAGACCGCATGGAATTTCCTTGTCGGTGATTCAGCCAGGTTTTGTAGAGACGGATATGACTGAGGAGCTGCCAGTGAAGCCATTTTTAATGCAAGCTTCTGAGGCTGCTATCAGAATATTAGATGGATTAAAAACAGAGCAATTCCAAGTAGCATTTCCAATGAGGACTGCGTGGATCTCAAGTCTCAAGGATCTTGTTCCGTTTTTTATTTTTAGAAGAGTAGTTCGATTTTTAAATCAGAGGAAAGTGTTTTAAGTATGTTTGCAAAGCAATGGTTGTTAGCAGGAAGTTTGTTTGGATTTTTTAGTGTGGCTCTAGGGGCATTTGGTGCACATGCCTTAAAAGAGAGTTTGCCTGAGCGATCATTGGAGGTTTTTCAAACAGGAGTTCAGTATCAGATGTACCATGCGATGGCACTTTTGGCCTTAGGCTTGTGGAGTGCTCATCAGCCCTCAGTATCAACTGCATTTTCAGGCTGGGCTTTTATCTCAGGAGTGATCTTATTCTCTGGGAGTCTTTACGCGTTGGCAGTCACACAGATTCACTATCTTGGAATGATTACACCACTTGGAGGAGTATCTTTCTTGTTGGGCTGGGCATCCTTTGCCTGGAGTATTTTTAAATCCTAAACCGGGAGGAGAGAAAATGAATACAGAAGCAACTCCGTTGCCTATCATTGCCAATGTGTCTCGAGTCGTAACTCGTGTGGTGGATCGTCTGATGGGAGATCGTGGGGATTATCCTTTAATGGTAGCAAGTGCTTGTGCTGAGGCGCTTAAGCAATTTCAGATCGAGTCTCGCGTCATGTACGGGCAAGTGGCTTGGGTTGAGATTTTAGAAGATCAGACTCCGATTTGGGCAGGCTGCTGGGGAGAGAATTTTCATTTTTGGGTGGCAACTCAGTTTGGCGAGGTTGTAGATTTGAATACGAGCGTGGCTCACAGGAAGAGAGCGCATGCAAATCCTCAGTTCAAGTCTATTTATTCTCCGCCCATGTTATGGTCAAGGGAAGTTCCTCAGTTCTATCGTTATCAACCGGAAGGTATTGCAGAGCTGGAGTTGACTGATGAAAAAGACATTAAGAAGTACGAATTGGTTCTGAGTGAGATTCGAGAGAAGTGTCAGCCTGCTGCTATGAAGAATCAATCGGATGATGATCTTGATTTTCTAAATGAACCCATTCTCTGTCCGGGAAGAAGACTTCTAGATGACTCTCAAGACTCATTTAAGCACTTTGATCGCGCACTCAGTGTATTCGGTATACCTAAGGCTCCCTTTTAGTCAGCACGAGGCGCTGAGAAGGAATTTTTATGAAGCGTTCAAAAATGGTGATTCTCGGATCAGCACGAGGAGATGGAAAAACACAGCAAGCATTAGATCTTGTTCTGGGTGATCTTTCTTATGAAAAGGTGGATCTTTCTCAGTTGAAGATTCAGTACTTTGATTATCAGACCTCGCAGGTAGATGATGATTTTATTCCGCTCATAAAAAAACTTGTGGCCTGTGATGATATTATTCTCGCTACGCCGGTCTACTGGTACGCTGCAAGTGCTCAGATGAAGACGTTCATTGATCGCTTCAGTGATCTCCTGGGATTTCATCGGGAATTAGGAAAAAAGCTTGCCGGAAAAAATGTTTTCTTAGTCTGCTCGTATGGGAGTGATTACCCCCTAGGATGCGCTTCATTTGAGGTACCCATTCGTATGATGTGTGATTACATGAATATGAACTATGGGGGGTGTTTATATACGCGGGAGGGGCGCGAGACCTTAGATGCTCCTCTGAGTCTAGCGGAGTTTAAACAGCGTTTGATCGATCCCCGTTTTCTTGATTTTAAGATCTCAGGCAAGAAGGTCTCTCTTCGTTTGGCTACTCTCGAGGATCGTCAGAATCTCTACGAATGGATGTACTGCTCTGATGCATCGAATTCGATCTGTCGAGCACCTTTATTTCCTGAAAAAGCTCCTCGAAGCTGGGATGAATTTAGAGCTTCGTGGAAAGCGTTTTATTTTCAGAAGCCGATGAGCAGTTTAGGTCATGTGTTTGTAATTGAACATCAAGGAGAGGCTGTAGGAGGAATTGCCTATCATAAGCCTGATTCCAAGAGTCGTATGGAGCTTGATGTGTGGCTGCGATCGGAGAAGGATTGTGGAAAGGGTTTGGGAAGTGATGCTGTAGAGGCGCTGTGTAAGTACCTCTACAGGCAGTTTGGAATTCTCTACTTCTGGGTCATGCCCTCACTTCGTAACCCACGATCGATTTCAGCATTTGAAAAAAATGGATTTAGGCGATTGCCGCTCACTCCAGAAGAAGGGGAACTAGAGTTTGGTTCGAAGGACTATGACGATAGTGTCTACCTTCTTAAAGATATGAGTGTTTCGTAACTCCTCGTGCTTTTGAATTTTCCATTTTAGTTTTTAGAACGGAGACTCCCCAAAAGCCTGAGCCAAGGGGAGTCTTGAACTTGTTCTTACGCTTGAGTTTCTGGAGCCGTGTGGCTCACCTGGGTTGAGTCTTGAGCGGGGGCAGAGCCCTGTGCTGCAGCTGCAGCAGCAGCTTCTTGAGCCAGAATTTCTGCTCGTGGAATAATTCGTCCAGTCGTCACACGTGCTTGCTGCTCAGGATGAGGTGTTCTTTTTGGAAACCTTCTTGGGCGTCTTCTTCTAGACTCACCACCTTCAGAGGATTCTATCTTCTGACCTTCTCCTGCTGTAAGTTGATCAGGACGGCGATTTCCCTGGTCACGTCCTCTGCGGCCGCGTCCCTTATTTTTTCGACCTTTTTTGTCGCCTTTTTCTGATTGATCAAATGACTTCTTAGTTTTTGGCTTTTCTAGAGAAGGATAATACTCGACCAAATAGTAATACTCGCCTTTTTGAACGCCCTTCTGAGGAGCTTTCTCTCCTTCTTGAATTCTGAAAACAACGACTCGCTTGAGGTCTTGGAGTTGATTTCCTACGGCTTCTAAAGCCTGTACGAGATGATTGAGGCGGTCCCCTTCGAGCTTCAGTGTCTCTCCGAGAGCAGCGGTGAGTTCGTCAGGTGTTTTGCCTGAATCGATCAGCGCTTTGCGAGTTTGAGCAGCTTGTTTAAGGTTCATCCCAAAGAATTCAGTCAATGTTTTCATAGCTCCTGTCCTTTACCATGATCCCATGCTGGAGTGAAGTTGAAGAAGGTTATTGCTTTGTTTTTTTACAGGTGAGCAGTATTTTAAGAGAAGAATTTATGAACCCATATACCCGTATAAAAAGATTATTATTAGGTGAGCCCCTCTCTAATCAAATGGCTGAACATGAGACTATTCCAAAGTGGAAGGCCTTAGCAGTTTTATCCTCTGATGCATTATCCTCTGTGGCATACGCAACTGAGGAAATCATCATTCCTCTTGCAGCTTTTGGAGCTCTGGCGATGAACTGGTCGCTGCCGATTGCTTCAGGAATTGCCTTGTTGCTCATGATTCTGACAGCATCTTACCGGCAAACCATTGATGCCTATCCCAATGGAGGTGGTGCATACATCGTTGCAAAGGAGAACTTGGGCACCTATGCAGGGCTGGTTGCTGGAGCGTCTCTTCTTATTGATTATGTTCTTACAGTCGCGGTTTCAATTGCCTCTGGAGTAGAGAACTTAGGGGCAGCTTTCCCGCTGATTCATCAACACCGTGAGTTCGTAGGTTCAATTGTTATTCTTCTCATTGCGCTCTTTAATTTGAGAGGCATTAGAGAGTCAGCCAATATTTTTGTGTTTCCCACCTACTTTTTTATCTTCTCCATTTTTGCTCTCATTGGAGCAGGTTTTTGGAAGCTTGGTACGACAGGCCATATATCACACGAGGAAGTCTCTCAAATGGCGTATCCATCACTTCCATTGTTTCTTCTTCTTAGGGCCTTCTCCTCTGGGTGCTCTGCATTAACAGGAATTGAAGCTATTTCAAATGGAATCCCCATGTTTGAGGCGCCTGGCCAAAAGAATGCTAAGGCAACTATGCTGTGGATGTCGATTATTCTTGGGTCTTTATTTTTAGGAATAACCATTCTAGCTCACTTTTATCAAGTGACTCCTCATGAAGGGCAGACAGCCGTATCTCTCTTGGCACGATCTGTTTTTGGACAGGGAAAGGCTTACTATTTTGTAGCTACCTCCACTGCATTGATCTTAGTTCTGGCTGCAAATACAAGCTACGCGGATTTTCCTAGGTTATCTTCGCTCTTGGCAAAGGATCGATTTCTACCGCGACAGTTGGCAAGTTTGGGGGATCGCCTTGTGTTCTCAAACGGAATTCTAGGGCTGAGCTTTGCTGCGGTTTTGCTTCTCTTCTTATTCAAGGGAGATACGCATCGACTAATTCCTCTTTATGCTGTAGGCGTATTCCTCTCTTTCACGCTTTCTCAAGTGGGAATGGTTGTGCATCATCTGAGGGAGAGAGAAAAGGGTTGGGCAAGATCCCTTACATTTAATGTTGTAGGATCGATCACGACCTTCGTGGTTCTTATCGTGATTGCTTCAACCAAGTTTTTCTTAGGGGCATGGATGGTTGTGCTTTTTATTCCCATCCTAGTTTACATCTTCTTGAGAATTCACAAGCACTATCTTGCCATTGGAAGTGAACTCACCCTCATTCATGAGGAGGTACCTACGCGACTTGAGCCTGTTTATCATACTGTGATTGTCCCCATCTCCGGGGTTCATCGTGGGGTGATTGATGCCCTGAGGTATGCCCTGACTATTGGAAATGATGTGAGAGCTTGCTACGTTGAAATCGACTCTTCAGCTACAGAGCGAGTGAAGACGGAGTGGCAAAAGTGGGCACATGAGATTCCATTTGTGATTCTTAAATCACCCTATCGATCAGTGATTACACCCGTACTTGAGTATATTGATGATGTCGAAAAAACAACACATGGGGATATGATCACTGTGATTATCCCTGAGTTTGTGACTAAAAAGTGGTGGCATCAGATTCTACACAATCAAACCGCACTCATGATTCGAACTGCGCTCATGTTTAGAAAAGGTAAGGTTGTGACAAGCGTCCGATACCATTTAAGAAATACTTAGATGCCAAGTAGATCATGGAAAAATGAGATGGGGCTGTTGGGATGCAATTGAGATTCAAAGGAGTGATGAGCGACTGTTTAGATTCGCTCAGGTCTTAAGATGGCTTAAATTGCAATGATCCCTTGAATTTCAGAGGCTCTCAAGTAAACGGCTATAATTTCATCACTGGATTGAGCTGTTTTACTCCAAGTCAATGAGGTGTATTTTCCATTGCTTGAGTTTTTCATGCTGATCTGCTCCTTAGAAAATACGCTCAATGCATGCTCTAGTTCATTGTGTTTTACGATGAATTTAAAGACGTACTCACAAGGCCATTGATGATGTCTCTCAAGTACTGCCTTGAATTCTTCAATCTTATCTGCATGAAATGCCATATAAACTCCTCCATCAAGACTAAAAAGAAATCATTGCCACTGCAAAAGTTAAGATCAGTCCTGCAATGATTTGAATCGGGACTAGTGGAGTATGCAGAAAAGCCGTGTTGAGGATGACTGCTCCAATAGGATAAACTAATTCAATAAAGGTGGATACGCTTGCTGGTGTGCGTGAAAGCCCGCGGTAATAAATGAGCATTGCAAAGATGCCAGGGATCAAGCTCAGGTAAAAAAGTACAAATAAGGTTTCTTTGGACTGTAAAACGCTTGTATCAGGAAGATTGCCAGCAACCACCATGATAAGACTGAGAGCAACGAGACCAAAAAAGAATCTCCAAAACGTAGCTAAAGTAGGGGAGGTTTCTTGGAGTAATGTCTTTCCTGAAACTGTAGAGGCTGCCCATAAAAGAGCAGCTCCGAACGCATATTGTATTCCTTTGGAATGCAGGTCCACTCCAGAGGATAGAAAATCAAAATTTAAGTCTGGGAAGCTCAATACAATGCCTGCTAATAATGCAACGAATCCCCAAATATAAAATTTTCTTTCTGGGCGTTCGCCTAAAATTGGGTATGCAATGAGGACCACAAGTACAGGTTGAAGTTTTTGTAACAGGACTGAAACGGAAGGATTCACATAGATAAAGCTTGCTGTGAAAAAGACGGTTGCAATTGCAGATCCACCCACTCCACTGAAAAGTGCAGAGGCCCAAGACCTGAAGCTGAGAGAAAAAATCTCATTCTTATTCTTCCAGAGGATCCACGGCAAGAGAAGAATTACTCCTAGGACATGCTCAAACCATACAATGAAAGTTGGGTCTAAGCGGCTAATGCTCGGGTAGCGAATCAAAGCATCTGTAGCCCATAGAAAGGCCGCAAACGCAACAAGTGATGGCCCTATCCAAGTTTTAATGCGCTGACTACTACTCATCGTTTTGCTCGATTTTTACTTTTGAAATACTCTCGTTGTACATCGTTTTACTCATGGATTGACTTCAAATTAAGTTTGCTTCCTGCTGCCACCTTGAAAAATAGCCAATGGATTGAGAGGCCATGAGCTTTCTGAGGTCATCCTTTTTCAATCCTGCTGCCCCTTCAAAGTGATTCGGATCAAATAGACCAAAGTGAATATTAGAAGGCTCATAGTGATCCGGATCCGCACCTGTGATGTGTCGTAGGAGCGCTCCTAGAGCTGTATTGGCAGGTGGTGCAAAATGAGATTGCTTTTTTATTCTCTGTAAAATGAATAATGCCGCTAGTAATCCGCATGCCGCAGATTCCAAATACCCCTCAACACCAGTGATCTGGCCTGCGAGGTAGATGTTTGGGTGGCCTTTCAGTGAAAGATCTGACCTCAGTACTCTTGGACCGCATACATAAGTATTGCGATGAATTGAACCCAATCTCAGAAACTCCGCATGCTTGAGCGCTGGAATCATTCTAAAAACTCTGGATTGCTCCGGGTACTTGAGTTTGGTTTGAAACCCCACAAGGTTGTAAGCAGTTTTGGCCTGATTCTCAGGTCTGAGCTGTACTACGGCATAAGGCCTCTTGCCTGTTCTTGGATCAGTTAATCCTACAGGCTTCATAGGCCCAAATCTCAAGCTCTCTCTGCCAGTTTGTGCGATAGCCTCAATGGGTTGGCAGCCTTGAAAAAATTTCTCTTTTTCAAAAGCTTTAGGTGGAACCTTCTCTGCAGCCATCAGTGCATCAATAAATGCTTCGTACTCCTGCTCATTCATGGGGCAATTGAGGTATGCCTCTTCATCTCCTTTTCCGTATCGATTAGCTAAAAAGGCAGACTCATGATCAATCGAGGACGCATCTATAATTGGAGCAATTGCGTCGTAAAAATAAAGGTCCTCTGCTCCAGTGGCCTGTGCAAGCCAGCTACTGAGAGCGTCGGAGGTTAATGGGCCTGTGGCAAAAAGAGTGATCCCTGAGGAGATCGGCATTTTCACTTCTTCGCTTACTCGTACAATATTCGAGTGTGATTGAAGTGCGCGAGTAATATAACCAGCAAACTCATCACGATTCACCGCTAACGCCTCTCCACCTGGAACCGAAGATAAGCTCGCAGCTCTTAAGATGAGTGAGCCCAGCTGATTCATCTCCGCTTTGAGCATTCCAGGAGCCGATTGGCCCGATTTGGATTTGAGGGAGTTACTGCACACGAGCTCAGCGCATTGATCTGTTTGGTGCGCTGGGGTCATTTGCGTAGGACGCATTTCATGAAGGATGACAGTGACACCGTTTTCTGCAAGAAAATAAGCAGCTTCGCTACCGGCAAGGCCAGCGCCGACAATGTGGACCTGTGGACTCAACATAGAGGTTTCGGATACCATAGTTAAGGGGAGTTCACACCCTGAAAATCAAGGAGGAGCGGTGTCAGATGCATGTCAAAAAAGCGGCTCAGGAGTACTTAGCTGAACTTCATACGATTCGGCATCTGAGTGGCCACACTTTGCGGGCTTATGAGCAGGATTTGTTGAACTGGATTGCTTTTCTCGAGGGAGATAAAAAAGGTCTTAATATCAATGACTTAAGTCGCAGTCTTGAACCTAAGCACCTGCGTATGTACCTAGGCCAGTTCTATGAGACCCATGAAAAATCCACTCTCTGTCGAAGACTTTCGGCAATTCGAGGATTTTTAAGGTTTCTCAAGAAAAAGGGCTATTTGAGCAAGGATTTAGGTCTACTCGTACCCAGTCCAAAGGCTCCAAAACCCCTCCCCCAGTTCCTCAAGGTGGAGGAAATGCTTGAACTTCTGGGTGCACCAGATCTGACCAAAAAGCTGGGTCGAAGAGATCAAGCCCTACTTGAGCTCCTATATTCAAGCGGTTTAAGGGTAGGAGAGGCTGTAAGCCTCAATTTACAAGATGTAGATCTGCATGACCGATGGGTGAGGGTGATGGGCAAGGGCTCTAAAGAGCGAATGGTGCCCTTTGGTGTATCGACTCAACTCTCTTTAGAGAGGTATTTTCAGGACCGGGAGGGCTTAAAAAGCTGTGATCCTGTTTTTATTAACTTTCAGGGTCAACGCTTAAGTGCCCGAAGTGTAGGTAGAATTTTAAATAAATATTTGGTCCAACTCATCAGCACTAAGACCCTCTCTCCTCATGGACTGAGGCACAGCTTTGCGACCCATCTCTTGGCAGCAGGGGCAGACATTCGAACTATTCAGGAAATGCTAGGGCATGTCTACTTATCCACTACTCAGCGCTATACTCAGGTTGATCTGGGGGTATTACTTGATGAGTATCGACAAACTCATCCATTAAATTCCATAGATCAATTCAAGAAGAGTAAGTAGTGCAATCCCGTGATTTCTGTTATGGAATGTAGGCTGAGAGAAAAAAATGGATAAAATTGTAGATTTCCTTCTAAATTTTTATGGTCCTACTCCATACCTGCTGATCTTTGGCGCCCTCTTATTATGTGGTTTAGGTCTGCCCATTCCAGAGGATGTTTTCCTATTTGCGGGGGGGCTGACTTGCTATTACGGACTCACCAATTTATGGTTGATGATCATTGTTGCATACGTTGGAGTGATGTTTGGTGATTCAGTCATCTTTTTCTTGGGTGCATTCTATGGCAGGCGCCTGACTAAGAAGTGGATTTTTCATAAACTCTTCCCCGATGAGCGTTTAGATCTTGTAGCCAAGAGTTTTCGGGAGAAGGGGAATAAACTTATTTTTGCAGCGCGCTTCATGCCTGGGTTTCGAGCGCCTATCTTTTTTTCTGCTGGAACGCTTCATTTACCGTATCGCATTTTTTTCTTTTATGATGGAGTTGCTGCACTCTTAAGTGTACCGTTAATTATTGGAGCCGTTTACTACTTTGGTGATGAGTTAGATCGAGTCATTCGCATTATTCAGCGAGTGGAGCATGGAATCTTGTTCGTTATCATTGGAGTAATTTGCGTGGTTTTCGCTAAGTGGTATTGGAATCACCGCAAAATGAAGAAGAATATTGTCTAAGTAGAATTAGGATGAGAGATTCGGATGAGGAAGATCCATCAGCGCATTTTCTATGTGCTTAGTTTATTAGTATTTTTGATCAAACCAAATGTTTATGCAAGCCTACCTGCTCAAGGGCATCTTGCGCAAGGATCGATTGATTCGTGGTGCCATGAGGTGCGAGTAGCAGTTTCCAAGTTGAATTGGAAGTTAGAGCCCTGTAGCCCTAAGCTTTCTTGGAAGTCTTTAGGCAGTTCAGTTGAGGGTCGACCTCTGGTGTATATTGAATTTGGAGATCCTCATGCTGAAAATACGACTCTGATTTTTTCAACTGTTCATGGAGATGAGATCACTCCTCTGTATGTTGGGCTTCAGCTTGTGAACTGGATTCAAGAGCGACTCCCGGAGTTAGATCAAAAAACGCGAGTAGTCATTGCTCCTTTGGTGAATCCAGATGGTTTTTTTCATTCTCCAAAGACAAGAATGAATGCTCGTGGAGTTGATGTAAATCGCAATTTTGCGACCAAAGACTGGAAAGAAAGAGCGCTTGTTTCCTGGAAGAAAAAGTTTAGGTCAGATCCAAGACGATTCCCTGGTCATCAGCCTGGCTCCGAACCTGAAACCCGTTTTCAAGAAGCATTGATTCATCAGGTAAAGCCACAAAAGATTCTCTCCATTCATTCTCCACTGAACTTTCTTGATTATGATGGTCCGAGTCAGTTGACTCTAGAACAGTTTCCTTCAGATTATGCTAAGAGCTGCGAGCGATTGAAAAAAACCTTAAATGCAATTTCAGGAGGTTATTATCCTGGATCCTTAGGGAACTATGCAGGTCAAGAGTTAGGTATTCCTACGGTTACTCTTGAGTTGCCTTCTGCAGATCCTAAGAAAGCAGAAAAGTACTGGCAGCAGTTTCTCAGAGGGATTAAGACGGTGATTCATTTTAGTGTGCCTAAGTATGCATCCACTCAACTTGAGTCGCTCCCTAAACAAGTAGCTCAATAAAGTGAATTTCAATGAAAATGATCTTCTTGAAGGGGCTCATCCTTTAGAAGAAAAAAATTCATTCGCTGAGGGTATTCAACTTGAAGGATGTCCCTCTCGGTGCCCCGGGTGCAAGCATAGGGATTGGTCTGCATTAGCAAGTGAAAAACAGAAGTCTGATTGGATTAAGAGAGTTCTTGAGCCTTGGCAGGGTGTGATTGAGCCTTTACAAAGGGTCGAGGAATTTCGCCGATTTCACTATCGGAAAAAGGTTTGCTTACATGCTGAGTGGATGAGTGGGGTCTGGAATTTTGGACTTAGAGTTCGAAAAAAGCCTCTTGCTGAATCACTTGACTTAAGCGCTACAAATGACTCTCACGCTTCAAAGCAAAGTCATCTATCTTTTGAGACGGAAGTCATTCCTATTCCAAACTGTCCGATCCAATCCAAGAAAATTCAGACCTTATTAGGTGTCCTCTCTCGACGCTTACCCTCTTCTGATCGGTTGCCCTTAGTCTATCTCTCTGTATCGGGAGCTCTTCTTACTTTGGTCATTAAATCCCAAGAGATTGATCCATCTCTTTGTCATGCCCTTGTTCAAGAATACGACTGGAGTCAGTGGGGAATTCAGGGTGTTTGGGTGAATCTCAATCCATCAGCAGGCCATCGTGTGTTCTCGCCTCGAGGTTGGCGGCTGATCTGGGGTAAAGAAAGAGTGCAAGAGGGTGGCTTTTTTTATGGCCCAGATAGCTTTCAGCAGCTCATTCCAAAGTTGCATCAGCATTCCTTAGATCAGGTAAAAGAATTTTTCTTGGAATCTCACCGTAGTCCTGGTGTGAGAAAATCATTTGTGGTGATGGATTTGTATTCTGGCGTGGGGCGATCCTTAAAGGAGTGGCAATCGCTTTGCGTTCCGACAGTGGGTGTAGAGCTCAGCGGGGATGCAGTTCATTGCTTGAGTCTGAACGTGAGTGATTCACTGATACTCAGAGGAAAAGCATCTCAAAGGATTCCTCAATTGAACGAATGGAAAGAGTCTTACTCAGGTGTAGATCTTTGTGCTTATGTAAATCCACCACGATTAGGACTAGAGTCTGAGATCACTCATTGGCTCACTCACCAGGCTCGTCCATTGAAGGTGGCCTATCTTTCTTGTAGTACTGGGACGCTCAAAAGAGATTTAGAGATGTTTTCAGAAGCAAATTATCGGGTGATGCGAATTATCCCGTATGATTTTTTTCCGAGAACTCATCACGTTGAGACGCTAGTGTTGTTGGAGCGCAAAGAGGATTACTGATTGCTTAAGTTTGCTTCAGTGAGTTTTTGCTCTGACGGATTGTGTTTGTATGATTCAGTTAGTTCGGTTTGAATTTAATCTTCTGTGTGGGGACCCACCCTGATTTGATGTTTAACTGCTCTGAGAGATGCTCAAGGTTCACCTTCACCCATGAGTCGTGAACCTCAAGGGCTTCGTAGTTTGAGTGAGGGGCCAGCTCATAGATGACTGGAAAGTGAAGGCCAGGCCCTGAGTAAGTATGAACAAGTTCTGTTTGAGTCTCAATCCTCTTTTTGCTCGTCTCACTGGCATTAGGAATGGGGGCGAGTGCTGTTTCCTTAATTTGATCTGAGATGATAGCTTTTTCATCGAACTGATCCCACTCATGTTTTTTCTGAGTGAGCACGATATACCCACCTGCCATGATCACGATCATTGCTGCTGAAATAAGCAAAGGTGAGGACTGTGATCGTGACTTTTGTGGTTTTTCTAAGCCGATATTAGATTCTGGAAACGAAGTTCCTGAGATGCTGAAGGTGGCTTCAGAAAGAGGTTTGATTTGAGTATGTAAGATAGAATCTGTGAATGGTTGCTCTGGAGCACCTTGGGGTAAAGCGTTTGTGATCAGAGGTGGATTTAATAGACTTGCAGATAAGCGAGAGGGATCCTGATTCTGAGAAGAGGGATGAGGAGATGAGTTTTGTCTTTCATGATTGTTAGATTCGTCTACTGGAGTCTCAGATGTGGAGAGTGAAGCGTGTTGGTCAAAGCTCATTAGCTGAGAAGAAATGATTGGAGGTGGGGGTGGAGTAATGCTTCTTTTCGTCTTCTCCTGGATTTCATGAGCAATTTCTGAGACTGAGCGATACGAATCAGTGGCTGGAGTAGCTGGACCAAGCTGAACTGGCGAAGGAGTTGGAGCGGGCAATGAGGAAGGGAGATTTGGGTTTGATACAGAAGTGGTTTGGGTTTTGTGCTCTTCTTTTACAAAGGATGTGGAGAGCGCTGGGACGCCTGTTGCAGCGAGTGGGGGTGTGCGGAGCTGTGTGTGCATTGGAGCAGGAGGTGGAGTGTGAATCTGAGATTGATGTTGATGTTGATGCTGATGGGGATATAGATCTGGATGCTGGTTGCGAGGATTGGTTTGAGTTTGAGATGGAATGATTTTCTCACCAGGGGGAGCCTTATCAACTCTGATGACATTAATCTCAGTTTTTCTGATGAGAGAGTAGCCTGTACATTGAGCACATCTGGAGAATGACCAACCTGTGCCCAGATGTTCCTGAGAGGTAATGAGTTTGATCCCGCAATGAGGACAATTCCAGTGCATCATTTTGAATCTCCTCATTTCATTCTCGCCATGCAGAGAGGAAGCGTCAATGGGCAGAATTTGCCTGATCTTCTTGAGTAGGTAAAAGTGTAGAAGGAGTTGCAGTGAGTGGAGGAGTTATCCTGCTTGAGCAAGAGGAGGGGATTCGGAGGGAGTTGATGGAGAGTGCTTGAGATAGGTTGCTAGCATTCGAATTCTTTGTTCAGTTTCTGGGAGTCCCTGGTCTTTTTGGAAAGGGTAATTTTCAAAATTAGGATTTTGCTTGAGCATGAGGATATCGAGTCTTCTGAGTGCAGAAGCCCAGACTTCAAAATCAACCTTTAAGTGTTTAACAACATAAATGTCTGCCTCAAACTCAAAGTACCTAGATTTTATGCCAATCCAGCGAAATGAGATGAAGAAACAAACAAACCCAATTCCCATTCCCATGCCATCTGCAAGATCAGGACGGTTTAAAATATAGAGAGTTGCTAATCCTCCAAGAATTGCAAGGAGAGTGCTTCCGAGTAAGAGGGTGCAGGAGTAGATTAGTTTTTTTGTGGGGTGTTTTAAAAGAATATGGCTTAACTCGGTTTTTAAAAGGGCTTGAAGTTCATGCTCTGAAAGGTTTTCTAAAGCGGATTTGGAAACGAAAAGTGAGAATTGAAAAATAGACTTACCTTGCTGAACTCCAAGAACTGAAAGATCAATGATTCGAAGCTTCTCTAGATTAATTCTCCAGATCTTGGGCATCGGGAGCGAGTATTGGGTGAATAGATCTGAAATGGATTTACAAAATTCGTGATCTTTCATTTGCTCATGAGGTAGTGTTTTTCGGATATGAAAGGGAGCTAAGGCATAGTTTGAGACTAATCCTAATATCATGGCAAGAGTTGAGGAGAAGATTAAAACCATGCTGCCTAATTCGGCTCTAAGTTGAAGATATTTTGAAATGAAGTATCCAGCTTGGAGAAAAAGAGTCAGAAAAAATGAGCAGATCAAAATGCCAAGGGTCCAAGCCCGGACGAGTTTGACAAGAATCACGAATAAGCTTTCTGACGAATAGAGATCAGGAAAAAGAGTCTCATCTGTATGGTATTGGACAAAGCCTTGGAGTGATACTGAGAAGATCAGAATAGCTAGGCTCAACAGAGGATAAGCTTGCCTGATAGGAGAAGCTTCTAGGTAAAGACTGAGCTGAAAAATGATAATGATCACGCTTATGAGTTTGAGCTTATTGGATTCATTCTCAAGTTCAGCAGATGGATATTCTTTTGGGCTTTCCTTAATGGAGCGCTCAATTGCATCTGCCCAGAGAGCAAATAAAATTACGGGAATCATGCTGATGAGGCCGAGTGCCTTTGCGCTGGCTTCAAGGGTGGTGTGTTCAGAATCCATATTGAAATATCGGCGCTTTCCTGGGAAAGATTAAGTCTATGAAGTGGATCAATGAAATGTTAGCGGGTAATCGACTTGCTTTGGCACGTGTGATTTCTAAGATCGAAAATAGAGACTCAGATCTTCCTGAGATGATGAAGGGTGTATTTCCCAACACAGGTCGAGCACAGGTCTGGGGAATTACAGGTCCTCCTGGAGCAGGTAAGTCCACCTTAGTTGATCAAGTGACTAGAGTGCTGAGGTCTCAGGGAAAGCGCGTGGCTATCGTCGCTATTGATCCTTCCAGTCCCTTTACGGGTGGGGCAGTGCTTGGAGATCGTATTCGAATGCAGCAGCATGCAGGAGATCCTGGAGTGTTTATACGCTCTTTGGGAACTCGAGGGAAGCATGGGGGGTTGTCACATGCAACAAAAGAGGTCGTACTGGTTTTGGATGCTGCAGGGTTTGATGTGGTGCTGGTAGAAACGGCTGGAGTCGGGCAAACGGAGCTTGATATTCTTAAGCTTGCTCAAAGCGTGATTGTTGTGTTGGTCCCTGAGAGTGGAGATTCCATTCAGGTGATGAAGGCTGGTCTCATGGAGATTGCCGATATTTTTGCAGTGAATAAGAGTGATCGTCCTCAGGCAGATCAGTTGGTGCGCGAGTTAGTGACGATGGTGGGGATGAGTGATCACAACGCAGAGAGTTGGATGATTCCTGTCCAGAAGACTGAGGCGTTTCGAGGTGTAGGTATCGCTGAGCTGATTCAATTCATTGAGGCGCACCAGAAGTTTTTATTGAAGACGGGTCAGATGAGACAGCGCTCTGAGGCATTCTTAAAGAGTGAAGTCATAGATATTCTGAATGAGAGGTTACAGAAGAGAGTGCTTGAGTATTTTGAGTCTGATGCAGGGCAGCAAACAATAAAGAACTTAATTGATCGGGTAGTTGACCCCTATGAGGCGACCAAAAACCTGATAAATCTATGATTTTAAAAATTAATAATACTGGACAAAAAAGATCTAAAGTTAATTTAATTCTTGACCGATTTAGTATGCGAGATTAGGGGTCATTGACTGGAATGGTTCCGGTGAAGACTTCTGATCTTGCAGGGGTACAGCAAATTCCTGCTCAAACTTAAAATAGTTCAATCAATGAATGAGGGCTCGGCACAGACTGATTCATTGAACAGGAGTTGTTATGGGTATGCGAATTTCAACGAATGTGCAGTCTTTGGTTGCACAAAGGCACTTAAGTGAAAACAATGCGGCTCAAAGAGAGTCACTTGAACGCCTTGCCTCAGGTTCTCGTGTGAATAAGGCGGCAGATGATGCAGCAGGTTTAGCCATTTCAGAGCAAATGCGAGGACATATTCGTTCGATCCGGCAGGATGTACGAAATGCGAATGATGGAATTTCGATGATTCAAACTGCTGAAGGCGGTATGAATGAAGTTTCAAATATTTTAATCAGATTTAGAGAGCTCGCCATTCAATCTGCCTCAGATACGATTGGAGATGATGAGAGAAAGTATATCGATAAAGAAGTCCAACAGCTTAAGCAGGAAGTGAATCGAATTGCTAATAGTACCGAGTTTAATGGGCGTAGGCTCTTAAGAGGAGAAGGAGATTCACTCACTATACAGGTAGGATTTAGAAATACACCTGAATATGATCGAGTTGAATTTGATCCATCTAAGATTAATGTAGGACTGGATGTATTAGGTCTCGATGGAATGTCAGTTCTAGAAAAATCATCTGCACAAGATTGTATTGATCAGATTGATAATGCTCAAAAATCTGTAGTGGCTAATCGTGCTGAACTTGGGGCTTTTCAGAATCGACTTCAATCGACAATTAACAATCTTTCAATTTATGAGGAAAATCTTTCAGCATCAAAGAGTCGAATTAAAGATGCAGATATTGCTCAGGAAAGTTCAGAGCTTACGAAACGAAATATTCTCTCTTCAGCAGGTATTGCAGTTCTCAGTCAAGCCAATACGAATAATGCAGCAGCATTGAAGTTACTCTAGTTTCTTCACGCTGCTTAGATTTCACCATGAGGGAGAACGGATCTCCTCTGCTCTCCCTCTCTTTTTAGTCTTGAGTGGTTGTGCTCTGAGTTTCTGGGCGAGGCAATCTTGTGTGGGATTGAGCGCAGAGCCTTTCATGAGTTTTTATGGAATGGGGATACAAGAGGAGTTTATAGGATGAATAGGGGGTGTGAAATGGGATAAATAATGACATATTTATTTACTCAAGTAATATAATGAGATTCCGATAAGGAATGTGTAAGGAAATCCATAGTCAAAGTTTATAAGATCAGAAGATCAAATGATGACTCGGAACTGCCTAGTGTATTTTGCTGTGACATGAGGCGGGTCAGAGACTCTTTCTAGAGTGTTTTCACCATGACGCTCTCTTGGCCTCGTCTACTATCACAATACTTCATATGAAGGATTCAACTCATGGGGGGTTGATAGCCATTCTCCTCTTGAATGCGGGAGAAGGGACTCGTATTTTTATGAGATAACGCGATGCGTTAATTTTTAGGCAGATCCTCGGAACTTTTTGTGAAGGGAAGATTTATGGCTCTTGTTCTATCCACACAACTTGCTTCAGAGCATATTCTGCGTGTGCTTGAGCAGAACACCGAAAATCAGAAAAAACTCTCTGAGAGCTTAGCCTCAGGAGAGAGGCTTCAACACGCTGGAGATGATCTCGGTGGGATGGCCATCAGTGAGAATATTCGGATGAGGATTCGCTCCCTTTCTCAAGCCGAGCGTAATGCTAATGATGCTGTCTCGCTGACTCAGGTTGCAGAGGGTGGGTTAACTGAGGTGAGTAACATACTGATTAGGCTCAGGGAGCTTGCCATTCAATCGGCAAGTGATACCGTGGATCATCAAGATCGAGAACTGATTCAAGCCGAAGTTAAAGCTTGGGTTGATGAGTTGAATCAAATTGCTCAATCTACACAGTTCAGTCAGATTAACCTCTTAAATGGAGGTGAAACTTTGGCTCAACTCCATTTTCAAATTGGGGTGGGTCAGCAAGCCTATGATCAACTCAGTTTAGATCTCACGAGTCAGGACGTGCGGGCTGAAACCTTGGACTTGAGTACTTTAAATCTAACCACCTCGGATGATGCAAGTGCAGCACTTTCTCCTATTGATGCAGCGCTTTCACGTGTAGCTTCACAACGAGCAACTCTAGGTGCTTTTCAGAGTCAACTCCACTCTGTGGCTAGACAGCTTTCATTGTATCGAGACACTCTTGCTGAGGTGCGTTCTCGAATCATAGATACAGATTACGCTCAGTCTGCATCGGATTGGGTGAGGGCAAATCTGATGCAATCAGCAGGGATTAGTATTCTTGCTCAGGCAAATTTTAATCCCCAGGCTGCCTTACGACTTCTTGAAAATGGATAATCAGTTGAATGACCTGTGCCACATCGGCAGAGTTGAATTTCTGTCGGTGTATTTAGATCCCCTGGAGGTGCCGAGCCTTTAGGGGATTTAATCTTTTTCAAAACTGCCGATGAGTTGAGAAGAAGAGGGATTCGAGGATGAAGGTACGATCTCTGACTGGAATCGTGGGGTACTCTAGCCAGGTCCGTCCTAAAAAGCAGGATGATCAACAGGAAGGGTTCTCCACTCATGGAGACTCTCATGATGAGTCACGCAGGCAAACAGAGGATCAAGAGTTCTCTCAAGAGCTTGAGCAGGAGACCCTGAGTCAGGCTGTTGAGAGTTTTCAGGCTGAAAATGCCTCGCAGGGATCGGGATTGAATGCGGCGATTATTGGAGATGGCCCGGGTCTTAGAGTTGTTCTCAAAGATCCTGAAGGAGCACTCATTAAGCAATTCACGGGAGAGGAATTTCTAAGACTAAGACATGCTACACAGCATGGACCCCAATGCAGAGGAAAAATTCTTGATCATAAGCTCTAGAATCGTTAAGCCCAAAAGACCATGAGTGTATACATTATATCTGACTTACATATCTACAGTGCAGAAGATCCTATTTATAGAGCCTTGCTGAGTCTCATTGAGGAAAAGCCAAAGCAAGGAGATGATCTCATTCTGGCAGGAGATATCTTTGATTTATTTATCGGAGGTAAGAAAATTTTTAAGGAGCGATATCAGTTATTTTTTGACGAATTAGAAAAAGCCATTCATCGAGGTGTAGAAGTTCATTATATCGAGGGGAATCATGACTTTCTCCTGAAAGATGCTTTTTATTCATTTCAAAAAGTTAAGATTCATGAGGAGAGTGTCACACTGAATCGATCAGGAAAGAGGTTTCTAGTTGCTCATGGGGATCTAGCTAATCACCAAGACTATGGTTATCGCATCACACGATGGTTTTTTAGAAGTTTATTCTTTAAGTTTTTATTTATGGTCATTCCAGGTCATTGGATTGATTGCATAGGGAAATTTCTGAGTCAGAAAAGTCGCGATCATCATCCTGTTTTATTTACAGATCTTCCAGTGGATGAACAAAATTCGATCAGAAAAATTTATCGAAATTTTGCTGCTGAAAAAATTGTTGAAGGGTTTGATTTTGTTGTGATGGGTCATTGCCATGACTTGGATGAAAAAAACTTTCAAGTTGCAGGGAGATCTGGACAGTATATTAACGTAGGATTTCCACGCGTGCATGGAACTTACCTAGTATGGAGCTCTGAATTCGTTCCTGTGAGCTCTAAGATTCATCGGGAGCCGATTCCTGGTTATTTGTTTTCCCATCGAAGATAATTCATCATTCAAGGTGAATCATCTTTATTTATTTAATTACGCAAGAGAAGGCTTAGATGCAAGTTCAAGAAGTTCAGATGCATTCTCTAAGCTTTTTTTAGTAAGAGCAGGACCACCTAGCATTCGAGCAATCTCCTCTTTTTTCTCCTCGCCTCCTAGTTCTATGATCTGCGTGAGAGTTCTCTTATCTTTAGTTTTTTTTCTCACAACAAGGTGGTGATCAGCAAAAGATGCCACTTGTGGGAGGTGCGTGATGCAAATGACTTGATTGTAAAGAGCAACTGACTTAAGTTTTTTTCCCACCTGAAATGCAGTTTTGCCTCCCATGCCGGAGTCAATCTCGTCAAAGAGATACACTCCAATTCCTCCGCGATCTGCAATAACTTGTCTGATTGCAAGCATCAATCGTGAGAGCTCACCTCCGGAGGCAATCTTTCCCAGCAGGCCAGCTCTCTCTCCGGGGTTAGTCTGAACAAGAAACTGAATCGAATCTCCACCCATAACACTCCACTGTGAGATGATTTCTCGAAATGTTAGCTCGGCTTTAAAAACTGCATCACCCATCTTGAGATCCTGCAATTCATGCGTCACCGACTGGGATAAAAGTTGAGCAGCTTTTCTACGCTTAACAGACAGCTTCTTGCCTCGATCAAAAAGTTTTGACTCAGCCTTCTGAATCTCGCCCTCAATCCTATCAATTCGATTGGAGAGGAGATTCAAAGATTGAAATTCTTTTTCAAGTCTTACCGAAGTCTCTAAGATCTCTTGAATCTCAGGTCCATACTTTCTTTTAAGTTCGGCAATCAAAGAGAGTCGATCCTGAGCTAATTTGAGTTCTTCTGGATCAAGATCAATTCCTGTGAAATATCGGTGGAGTTGGAGAGATACATCCTCAATCTCTGCAAATGCTCTTTGTAGAGATTCTTCCATGACTACAGCTCTTTCATCTAGGGATCTCAAGTGCTTTATTTTTTGAAGGGCAGTTTGAAGTGAATTCAGAATTCCACTTTCCTCAGACTCAATAATTCCCAAAACTTGATCAGCAGTTTGAGCACGAATTTCAGCTGATTGCAGAAGTTGTTTTTTTTGCTGAAGTTGGACATCCTCGCCAATGGATAGATCAGCAGAATGAATTTCCTCGATTTGAAACTTTAAAAAATCAATTCTCTGATTTCTCTCAGAGTTTTCTCTAAAGAGGCGATCCCTTTCCTGAGTGAGTTCTCGTAACGTTTGCCATAGCTTGCTTACCTCATGAGAATGCTCCAATAGTCCGCCGTATCGGTCAACAAGCTCCATTTGAGTTTGAGACTTCAGGAGACTTTGATGCTCATGTTGTCCACATAAATCAATTAATCCCTCGCAGATGCCTTGCAGCGTTGAGAGTGTAGCTAGTTCCCCATTAATCGTGATTCGATGTTTTCCAGTTCTGTGAACAGAACGTTTAATGATGAGTTGCCCATCTTCACTATGAAATCCCGCCTGGCTTAATCTCTCTCCAATACGGAGAATACTGGTAACATCAAATACACCCTCAATCACAGCTTCTTCCGCCCCTGATCGAATAAACTCAACACTGGCGCGACTTCCTAAAAGAAGAGAAATAGCTTCAAGAATAATTGATTTTCCAGCTCCAGTCTCACCAGATATAATATTTAATCCCTGATTAAAAATAATCTCTGCTGAATCAATCGTAGCTATGTTTTTTATTCGAATGAACTCTAACATCTAATCGCGAACCCCAAACTTTAATTTCTCTCTCAGTAAGGTGAAATAGTCATGAGCAGGCGAGCTCACAAGCTTAAGAGAGTGCTTCTTGAATTTCTGTATCTTTACGATGTCTCCTTCCTTCATGTCAATGGCGTCTTGTCCGTCTAGTGTGAGTAATACATGTCCGGGGCGATCATTTAAGCATATTTTCACTTCTGAAGTGTCTGAAAGTACGACTGGTCTTAAAGTCAGACTGTGTGGACAAATAGGAGTAAGTACAATTGCGGGAAGTGAGGGTTCAATGAGTGGACCTCCAGCAGCGAGCGCATAAGCAGTTGCTCCTGTTGTAGTGCTCACAATCATTCCATCTGCTCTAACTGGGCTTACCCAAGATTGGTTGACCCAGATCTGCATGCCGATGATTCGTGCAATGGCTCCCTTTGAAATGACGGCATCGTTCACAACTGGACTTGAAAATATGATTTTATTTTTTCTTAGAAGTTTCACTTCAAGAAGGGTTCGCTCTTGGATCGAGGGAGATTGACCGGTGAGGATTAACTTGAGCTGATCCAAAGCCTCTGTAGGGTTAAATTCAGTGAGAAATCCTAGTCTGCCCATGTTGATCCCCATGATGGGCACACTTCTTTTTTTCATCAATCGAGCCATACTGAGATAGGTGCCATCTCCACCTAGGACTAAAATGAGATCGCAATGGTCGACTAACTGAACTTTAGGGAGGATCTTTATTTTACGCTTTTGCCTTCCTAATTTTCGTTTTAACTCCTGAGCGAGTGTTGTAGTCTCATTTGCAAAGTAAATATCAAGATCGTATTGAGAGAGAAACGTACAGATTTCAGCAGCAAATCGTGATGCCTCAGGTTGATGATGTTTCACTACTAAACCGATTTTCTTCATTTTCATTTGAGTTTCTTCTTTCAAGGTTCTTATCTTTATGTACTTTAGCAAAGGATACGCGCTTGTCATCGGATCTGTTTGAGTTTGCACAAAAAAATGTGAGTACCCAGTCTTTTCGGTCTGGACCTCTTGCTTTTCGTATGCGGCCTTCTCTCTTTGAGGAATGGTTTGGGCATGAAAATATTTTAGCTCAGGGCAAGCCTTTAAGGAGATGGATCGAATCAGATCGTATTCCATCTCTGATCCTATGGGGACCCTCAGGCTGTGGTAAAACCTCACTTGCACAAGTGATAGCACGGCGCACTAAGTGCCGATTTAAGGCGATGAGTGCAGTGTTGAGTGGAATTAAGGAAGTAAAAGAGGAACTGACACAGTCAAAAGTTGTTCTTGAAACTTATGCGAGAAAGACAATTCTATTTTTAGATGAAATTCATCGCTTTAATAAGGCTCAACAGGACGCTCTACTTCCCCATGTGGAGGAGGGAAGTGTGATCTTAATTGGGGCAACGACTGAGAATCCTACCTTCTCAATCAATTCAGCTCTTTTATCTCGCTTAAGAGTGATTCGTTTGGAGCGACTGAGTGAGGAGGCATTGAGGAAGACTGTGACTCGTGCGCTTGAGGATCCGGAAAGAGGACTAGGAGGGTTTTTGAGACTCTCTCCAGAGGCACTTGATTGGTTAGTCAGTGATTCGGATGGAGATGCAAGGCGAGCTTTAACGGCGTTGGAATCAGTTGCTCTGATGACTCCAAAGACTCAAGTACCTCTGAGCATAGAGGAGCTTAAGGCTGCTTTAGCATCAGGACTAAGTCGACAGCCCCTTCAGTATGATCGCAAAGGAGATGAGCACTATCAGGTGATTTCAGCTCTGATCAAGAGTGTGAGGGATAGTGATGTTGATGCTGCAATTTACTACTTAGCTAGGTTAGTAGAGTCGGGTGAAGATCCACTTTTTATTTCTCGTAGATTAATCATATTGGCATCAGAGGATATTGGTCATGCTGACCCTCAAGCCCTTAGTTTGGCCGTGGCAACCCAGCAAGCAGTGCATTTTTTAGGCATGCCAGAGGCAAGAATTCCTCTAGCTCAAGCTGTGACGTACCTTGCTTTGGCTCCTAAGAGTAATCGAAGTTACTTGGCACTCGAGAGAGCGCTCGAGGAAGTCAGACAAACGGGTGCGCTGCCTGTTCCCTTGCATCTAAGAAATGCGCCTCACCCACTCTTAAGGAATCTCGGCTATGGACACAACTATAGGTATGTGCACTCCGACACTCAGGCTCAATTTGAGCAAAAGCATTTACCTGAGGGTTTGAAGAATAAACAATTTTTTAGTCGTGATTGAAGTCTTAATTCGTCCTTAGGGAGAAAGATCTTTTCCAGATCGATGCACATGGAGCTCTGAC
>Ga0255091_1000136_pt1 | contig 33951 bp, 28 predicted proteins | sample Colum_Yuk_RepB_8_2_FD_188439 | JGI IMG/M metagenome (GOLD analysis project Ga0255091, IMG submission 188439) | Freshwater microbial communities from Columbia River, Oregon, United States - Colum_Yuk_RepB_8d | ecosystem: Environmental > Aquatic > Freshwater > River | place: USA: Oregon... | reverse complement strand
GCTATGGCGCGGCGCATGCGCCGCGCCATAGCTGAGGTCGTACGCTGCCCCACCTGCCGCCAGCAAACGCCCCGGCAGGCGCGGCATCGCACCGCTGTGCCCGGCCGAGGTGGCGTTGATGATGAGATCAAAGGTATCGCCCTTCAGCGAGAGATGTGTGCGCGGCACGATGTTGCCGAGCGACTTGAAGCGCTCGGCGAGTTCCTCGGGCTTCCAGGGGTTGCGGTTGGAAACCGCCAGCTCCCTGGGCTGGCGGGCCAGCAGCGGAGCGATCAGGCCGCGCGCGGCACCACCGGCACCGAGCAGCAGCACCGTCTTGCCTTCCACCGCGATGCCCAGGCGATCGAGGTCGGCGATGAAGCCGGCACCGTCGGTGTTGTCGCCCGCCCAGCCGGTATCGGTGCGCGTGAGCGTGTTGACGGCCCCCGCGCGCTCGGCGCGGTCGCTGACCGACTCGCACAGCGCAGCGACTGCAGTTTTGTGCGGCAGGGTGACGTTGAGCCCGAGATAGGGCTCGGCATGCAGTTGCTTGAGCGTATCGGCCAGGACTTCCGGCGCGACTTCCAGCGCCTCGTAGCTCAGCTTCTGGCCGCTGGCGCGCGCAAAGGCGGCATGGATGAAGGGCGACTTGCTGTGTGCAATGGGCTGGCCGATCACGGCGTAGCGATCCAGTTCGCTCATGACTGCGCCTCCGCCCGGAGCCACTGCGCCGCCTGCTTGGCGTAGTAGCTCAACACCAGATCAGCACCTGCCCGGCGGAAGCACAGCAGTGCCTCCATCAGCGCCTTCTTCTCGTCCAGCCAGCCGTTGGCAATGGCGGCGCGCAACATCGCGTACTCACCGCTCACCTGATAGGCCGCAGTGGGCATAGCGAACTCGCGCTTCACGCGGCTGACGATGTCGAGATACGGCATGCCGGGTTTGACCATCACGAGATCGGCACCCTCCGCGATGTCCTGCGCGACTTCGCGCAGCGCCTCGTCGGAATTGGCGGGGTCCATCTGATAGTTGCGCTTGTCGCCCTTGAGCACGCCGGTGGTGCCGACGGCATCGCGGAAGGGCCCGTAGAAGCTGCTCGCGTATTTGGCGGCGTAGCTCATGATCAGAACGTCCTTGTAACCATCACGTTCGAGCACGCTGCGGATCTGGCCGACCCGCCCGTCCATCATGTCGCTGGGCGCCACCATGTCGGCCCCAGCGCGCGCGTAGGTGAGGGCCTGACGACGCAAGATCTCGACGGTGGCGTCGTTGTCGACGTTGCCACGGGCATCCAGCAGTCCGTCGTGGCCATGGGTGGTGTAGGGATCGAGCGCAATGTCGACCATCACGCCGAGCCCCGGCACCGCAGCCTTGATGGCTTTGATCGCGCGCGGCACCAGGCCCTCGGCATTCAAGGCCTCGCGACCATCATCCGTCTTGAGCGACTGCGGAATCACCGGGAACAGGGCGACGAGCTGGATACCCAGCGCGTGCAGGGCGCGGCACTCGTCCACCAGTTGCGTCATGGTGAGGCGTGCCACGCCGGGCATGGAGGCAATGGGGCCGGCCAGCTCGCCCTCGGCCACGAACAGCGGCTGGATGAGATGCGCCGGTGCCAGATGCGTTTCGCGAACCATGTCGCGGATGAAGGCGGCCTGGCGCGTGCGGCGCAGGCGGGTCTGCGGGAACTGTCCTGCTTTCAATGCAATCATCCAGACGTGTGGCGGGGCCGGGATTATAGAAAGCTTGTAGCGCCCCGAAAGACTTCATCACAGGCCCCGGACATGCCGTTACTCTAGGAGCCCCCGGACATTCTGAGCGCCATGCAAGACGCCGCCCGCCTCGAACAGCTCATCGCCGCCACTGCGGGTGGCGACGCGCAAGCGTTTCGTCGGCTTTACGACGAAACCGGTTCGCATCTGTTTGCACTGCTACTGCGTATGTTGAAACGCCGGGATTGGGCTGAAGAAGCGTTGCAGGACTGCCTCCTGAAAGTCTGGCGTAAATCCGAAACCTACGACCCCGGCAAGGGTTCGCCTGCCACCTGGCTGTTCACCATCGCCCGCCACCGCGCACTCGATTTGTTGCGCCAGAAGCGGCCGGAGGACAGCCTGACGGTGACGAACGAAGACGACGGCTCCTCAACCATGATGGATGTGGTGGACGAGGACGAAAACCCCGAGGCGCGCGCGATCGAAGGCGAAGGCATGGGACGTTTGGAGCGGTGCATGAAAGGTTTGCTGTCCCAGGAGCGCAAGAGTGTGATGCTGGCCTACTACGAGGGCTACACGCATCCCGAACTGGCGTCCGCACTCGATGCGCCATTGGGTACGGTGAAGAGCTGGGTGCGGCGGGGATTGACCAAGCTGCGCTCCTGCCTGGAGGCGCAGTGACCATGCGCTACCAGCACCCTGAGTTGCGCAATCAGCTGGCTGCCGAATACGCGCTGGGCACCCTGCGTGGTCTTGCCCGCGCGCGTTTCGAGCGGCTGCTGCGCGGCGACGCGACACTGCGGGAAGAAGTCACTTTCTGGCACGAACGATTCTCCGAATTTGCCGCCCGGCTCAAGCCGGTCGCTCCGCGTGCAGTGGTGTGGACGGCGCTTGAACAGACCATCGTCCGCGCACAGGCCATCGACGCCAGCAAGGTCGTCCCCATCGCCTCCCGCCGTGCCGTGGTGGCCAAACCGGCACCGAGGCGGGCGCTGATCTGGCAGGTGTGGGCGGCAGCGGCGACCGTTGCTGCGGTGGCGCTGGGCGTCGGGCTGCAACTGGAGCGCGCGCGCAACGAGGCCCTGGCCGTGGCGCTTCGAGCCGAGCAGAACAAACCCATGCCGTATCTGGCGGTGATCCAGCCCGCCGGTGGCGATGCGCGCTGGGCCATCACCTTGTACCCAGACCAGAACCTGATCCGCGTCGCATGGAGCGGCACGAAGATGCCGGCTGACACCCGCCAGCGCAGTCTCGAACTGTGGCTGCTCGATTCAAAAGGCGCGCCGCACTCCCTGGGTCTGCTGCCAGTCAGCGGCAGCGCCGCGCAGGACATGCCGATGCCGCCGATGCCTGCGACGGAGCTGGGGGCTGCGCTAACACTGGCCGTCAGCGTCGAGCCGCGCGGCGGTTCGCCAACAGGCCTGCCCACCGGCAAGGTGCTGGGCGCAGTGCCGGCGGTGCGCCCCATCTAGGCTGGATCAGCGCGCGTCGTTCAAGGTCCAGTCGTAGCGGTCGCTGTTGTCGCCTAGCGATTTGAACGGCGCCAGTTCGGCCAGCTTCGCCGGCGCGGCATAGTGGCGCAGATGCGCGAGGATGCCTGCCTCGTCGCCGCCGAAGTCGTCGATGAACCAGACGTAGATGCTGGATACCACCAGCTTGCCGCGCTCTACGGTGGCCGCGCGCGGATGGTTGACGTAGGCCCTCGCCCCTTCATCCAGCATGGCCTCCATGCGCTCCGCCGTATAAGCCTTGGTCGCGAGATTCGGGCAACCCAGGCTTGCGCAGTTCACCGCATAGTGCGTGCGCGGATCGCGCCAGATCGGCCGCAGGATGCGGTGCTCGATGTCGTCGAGCGAGAGGGCGACGCCTTCCACCTTCAGCGTCTCGGCAGCCCAGGGCCCGCCGAAAAAGCGCGCAGCCAGGCTGCCGCCCAGCCGGATGTCGCGGATGCTGGCCACGGGATAGTGCTGGACGACCAGTTGCACGGTCTTGGCGTTGTAGAGATTGATCCAGTAAGCCCGCTGCTCGGCACGCGCGTAGCGGCTGATCGGCAGTGCCTGCAGTCGCTCGATGTAGGCCGCAAGGGCGGCCTTGTCCGCAGCGCTGAATCGGGCGTATCCCACCCGGTGGATGCCGCTGGCATCGGGCCGCACCTGCGTGGCCAGCAGCGCATCCCACGCCTCATGCGCGATGGTGGCGGTGCTGGCCTCATCGTGCGCCTGCCAGCGGGGCCACAGCTCGGCCTTGGGCGCGGCCAGCGCTGCGGACGACAGGCAGAACATCCACAGCAGGCAGAGCAGGCGCATGGCAATCACCGGGCAATCAAGTGCGCTACAGACCGCTGCGGCGCCGGATTCGTTCAGACTATCCCGACAAGGAGAACAGCATGACGGCACTACTGGCGATCGATCAGGGCACCACCTCGACGCGGGCGATCATCTTTGACCGCAGCGGCAACAAGCTGGGTACTCACCAGATCGAGCTGCCGCAGTTGTTTCCGGGCGATGGCTGGGTGGAGCACGATGCGTCGCGCATCTGGGACGACACGCTGGCCTGTGTGCGCGGCGCGTTGGCCGCAGCCAGCCTTCAGGCGATGCAGATCACGGCCCTCGGCATCACCAATCAGCGCGAAACCACGGTGATCTGGGATCGCGCCAGCGGCCAGCCGATTGCCCCCGCCATCGTCTGGCAGGACCGCCGCACGGCCGCCTTTTGCGCCGAATACGCCGAGCGGAGCGAGTGGCTGGCCAGCAAGACCGGCCTGCTGCTCGACCCCTATTTTTCGGCGACCAAGATCGCCTGGCTGCTCGACCACACGCCCGGCGCGCGCACCCGTGCCGAACGCGGCGAACTTGCCTTTGGCACCATCGACAGCTGGCTGCTTTGGAACCTCACTGGCGGCGCGGTGCACGCCAGCGATGCCACCAATGCCAGCCGCACGGCGCTGTTCAACATCCACAGCCAGCAGTGGGACGAGGAACTGCTCGCCTTCTTCAAGGTGCCTGCGAGCCTGTTGCCGGTGGTGCTGGACAGCGCCGCCGATTTCGGCACGACGGATGCCAGGCACTTCGGTGCGGCCATTCCCATCCGTGGCATCGCGGGTGACCAGCAGGCGGCACTCGTGGGGCAGGCCTGCTTCGCACCCGGCATGGCCAAGTCCACCTACGGCACGGGTTGCTTCGTGGTGCTCAACACCGGTAGCCGCTGCGTACGCTCGGCCAACCGCCTGCTCTCCACAGTGGCCTACCGGCTGAATGGCCAGACCACCTACGCGCTGGAGGGCAGCATCTTCGTGGCGGGTGCGGCCGTGCAGTGGCTGCGCGATGCGGTGCACCTGATCAAGTCAGCAGGCGAGACCGAGGCGCTCGCCCGTTCGCTGAAGGATTCCCAGGGCGTGTACCTGGTGCCCGCTTTCACCGGACTGGGCGCGCCCTATTGGGACCCGCAGGCGCGCGGGGCCATCCTGGGCCTCACCCGCGACACTGGCCTGGCGCATATCGTGCGCGCCGCGCTCGAATCGGTGGCCTACCAGAGCCGCGACCTGCTGGATGCGATGACGGCCGACAGCCTGGCACCGACCGAACTGCGGGTGGATGGCGGCATGGTCATCAATGACTGGCTCACCCAGTTCATTGCCGACGCCCTGCAGGTGCCGGTGCTGCGGCCGCGGGTGACGGAAACCACGGCGCTGGGGGCGGCCTTTCTCGCCGGACTCGGCGCAGGTGTTTATGCCTCGGTCGACGAGGTGGCGACCTTGTGGGCCGAGGAGCGCCGCTTTGCCCCCACCATGCCGAGTGCCGAGTCTGCTGCGCTGCATGCCGGCTGGCGGGCGGCCGTGAGCAGCGTGCGCAGCCATGCCAAGCCGATGCTCCTGTGATCTGCCACCAAAAAGCCCGCCGAAGCGGGCTTTTTGGCTATGGGCCTTCGGCTTAGGGTTTGACCGCCAGGGAGCGCACGGGGTCGATCGTGGGGCTGAGCGCCTTGATGAAACTCAGCTTTCCGGTGGTGAGGTCAATCGTATACAGACGGTAGAGGTTCTCGCTGCGGGCGGTGACATACCCGATGTTGCTCGTGGCCTTGGCACCAGACACACCCGTCGACAGGATGTCGAAACCGACGAAGCCCCCCAGCTTCACGCCCACGGGGCCGATGGTGGTCAGCTGCCCGCAATTGGGATTGGTGGCATTGGGGCAGGCGGCAGCGCGGTCAGCCCCATTCGGGTCCAGACCGCCGAGCCGGGTCAGCACACTGCTGCCGGCGGGATTGGTGTCGATGGCATACACCGTGGTCGACGGCGGCACGCCCGCGTTGGGATGGCTGTCGGTATAGGCGATGCCCGAGATCACCACGCTCTGCCCGGCATTCACATCGCCGGTCTTGTAGAAAAACTGGAAGTCGTTGCCATTGGGGCCCGTGCCCGTAGCCTTGCTGCCCGTCGTGTCGTTGAGGCGGAAGTTCTCGCCAGTGCTGGTGGTCACCCGGTAGACGTTCTGCGAGGGCACCGTCGGGTTGTAGTCGATCTCCACCGCCTTGTTGGCGAGGGTGTTGGTGGTTTCGCGTCCGGCCGCCTTGGTGAGAACGCCCGTGGCTGGGTCAATCTGGTAGGACTGGCCGTTGGAGCCTATGCCGTTCAGCACGCCAGTGCGCGGGTTGACATCGATGGCGTACAGCAACGTGCCGCTATCGAGGCCCGAAAGCAGCTTCTGATCTGCCTGCAGTCCTTCGTTGCCCTGGATGGTGTAGAGCGCCAGACCATCGGTGACATACAGGGTTACATCGGCCTCCAGCGGCAGGTTGCTGCCGCCGTCGCATCCGGCGATGAGCAGGGTGGCTGCAGCAGCAAGCAACATCGATTTCTTCAGCATGGATCAGTTCTCCAAATCATGGATTGATGGTGTGCATGGGTTCCATTGCCCACCGCAGTCGCGGGACACCGATAGAATCATGCCAGTTTCCCGCCGTTCCCAATGACACGCTGAATGCAAGCCGACTCGTGAGCCTTCCAAACCAACCTGCCGACGGCACTGCTGCGGTCACCACATCTTCTACGACGGAGCCCGCCGGACAGACGCACTTCGGTTTTACCAAGGTGCCGGTGGCCGAAAAGCAGAAACGCGTGGCGGGGGTATTCACCTCGGTGGCCAGCAAGTATGACGTGATGAACGACCTCATGTCGTTCGGCGTACACCGCCTGTGGAAGCGCTTCGTCATTGATCTGGCTGGCGTGCGCAGCGGCGAGAAAGTGCTGGATGTCGCCGCCGGCACGGGCGATCTCAGCCGCGAGTTCGCCAAGGCCGTGGGCCCCAAGGGCATTGCGATTCTGAGCGACATCAACGCCGCCATGCTGGGTGAGGGCCGTACCCGCCTGGCCGACAAGGGCGTGGTGTCGGCACCGGCCGTGCAGCTCAATGCCGAGCAGATCCCCTTCGCCGAAGGCACGTTCGACTGCATCACCATCGCCTTTGGTCTGCGCAATGTCACCGACAAGGACAAGGCCCTGGCCAGCATGACCAAGTCGCTGAAGCTCGGCGGCCGCCTGCTGGTGCTGGAGTTCAGCAAGCCCCTGCTGGAGCCGCTTGCCAAGGTCTACGACCAATACAGCTTCAAGTTGCTGCCCTTGATGGGCAAGCTGGTGGCCAATGACGCCGACAGCTACCGCTATCTGGCCGAGTCGATCCGCATGCACCCGGACCAGGACACGCTGAAGGGCATGATGGAGCGTGCGGGCCTCTCTCGCGTGCAGGTCTACAACCTCACCGGCGGCATCGTGGCGGTGCATCGCGGGTTCCGGCTCGAATAGTCAATGACCCCCGCCTTCATCTGCGCCGCCGTCGAGGTGGCCCTCAACCGCACGCTGCGTCTCGAACCCGAAGTGCTGCAGGATTTCGCCAAGCTCGATGGCCGCGTGCTGGCTTTTACCGTCGATGGCCTGGAGTGGCATTTCTTCATCGAGTGCATCCCCTCCGGCGTGCGCGTGTTTCCCAGCTTCGAGCGCAAGGCCGACGCGCATGTGCAGGGCGGCGCGATCGGTTACGCCCAACTCGCGCGCCAGTTCAAGAGTGGCGATACCCAGCTGCCGCCGGGCGTGAGTGTCGACGGCGACGCCGAGCTGCTGCACCGCTTTACCCGTCTGTTCGCGCGCATCGGCTTCGACCCGGCCGAACTGATCGCCAAGTTCACCAGCGATGGCGCTGCGCAGCGCCTGGTGGGCGGCCTGCAAAGCCTGTTCGGCTGGGGGCGGCAGAGTGCCAAGACCATGACGCTCAACACCTCCGAGTATCTGCGCGAGGAAACCTACGATCTCGCCCGCAAGGTCGACGCGGATGACTGGGGTGCTGCCGTCGAAACCCTGCGGGACGACGTGGCCAGGCTGGAGGCCCGGCTGAAACGGCTGGAGAAATCCGCTTGATCGGTTCATCCAGCCGCTCCGCCGCAAGACTCTGGCGCATCCACAGCACCATCCGTCGCTACGGTCTGCAGGAGTTCTGGAACGGCAAGCCCAGCAGCGACGCTCGCCCGCGCGGGGAGCGTCTGCGGCTCGCCCTGCAGGAGCTCGGCACGGTTTTCATCAAGTTCGGTCAGGCGCTCTCAACCCGGCCGGACGTGATCCCACCCGACATCGCCGTCGAGTTGCAGAAGCTGCAGGATCAGGTGCCGCCCTTCCCTACCGAAGAAGCAAAGGCGCTGATCGAGGCGGCACTCGGCAAGCCCGTCGCGGCGCTGTTCGCACGCTTCGACGAGACCCCACTGGCCTCTGCCTCGGTCGCACAAGTCCATACCGCCAAGCTGCACGGCGAAGGCGGGCTGGAAGTGATCGTGAAGGTGCTGCGCCCCGGCATCGAGATCAGCATCGAGAAGGACATCGGCCTTCTGCACACGCTCGCCAGCCTTGTCGAGCGCCTGCACCCCGAGGGCCACCGCATCCAGCCGGTCGCCATCGTGGCCGAATACGCCAAGAGCCTGCGCGACGAGCTGGACCTGATGCGCGAGGCCGCCAACTGCGGCCTGCTGCGCCGCAACTGGCTGGGCTCCGAGCTGATCTACCACCCGCTGATCTTCTGGGATTTCACCCGCCAGAACGTGCTGGTGCAGGAGCGGCTCTACGGTCACTCCGTGCGCGAGCTGGATTACTTCCGCGAACAGGGCGTGGATTTTTCGGTGCTGGCCGAGCGCGGGGTCGAAATCTTTTTCAAGCAGGTGTTCCGCGACAATTTCTTTCACGCCGACATGCACCCCGGCAACATCTTCGTCGACATCTCGAACCCGAAGAAGCCGAGCTACCTGGCGCTGGACTTCGGCATCGTCGGCCAGCTGACTCCGCAGGATCAGCGCTACCTCGCCGAGAACTTTCTCGCCTTCTTCAACCGCGACTACAAGCGCGTGGCGGAACTGCACGTGGAGAGCGGCTGGATCCCCGCCGGCACCCGCGTGGAGGATTTCGAGAGCGCGATCCGCACCGTCTGCGAGCCGATCTTCGGCCGGCCGATCAAGGACATTTCCTTCGGATTTTTCCTGCTGCGCCTGTTCCAGATCGCCCGGCGCTTCCAGTATCAGGTACAGCCGCAACTGGTGCTGCTGCAAAAGACACTGCTACAGGTCGAAGGTCTGGGCCGACAGCTCTATCCCGACCTCGATCTCTGGAAGTCGGCCAAGCCGATCATGGAAGACTGGATGCGCAAGCGCCTCGCACCTTCCACTGCCTTTTCCAAGCTGCGGAGCCAGGCCCCGGCACTGGCCGAGACGCTGCCGCTCCTGGCGGAGAACGCCCTCAAGCGACTAGAGCGCGGTGAACCCTTGGGGGGTGGCGTGTCGACCAAGGACTTGGCCTTGCTCAAGAGCGAATTGCTGGCAAGCCAGCGCAAAACCCGCGCCGTGGTATTCGCCTCTGGTTGCCTGATCGCGGCGGCCCTGCTTTATGGCTACACGCCCTCCACGGCGCATTGGATGGGTCTGCCGCCGCTGTGCTGGGGACTGCTGACGCTGGCGGTGCTCGGCCTGTGGCGTCGGCGCTGACGGAGCTCCCCCGTGGAAGTGTTTGAAGTCCAGAAGATCATCACGGCTTTTCTCTCGCCGCTGGGCTCGTCGATTCTGCTGGCGCTGCTGGGCCTCGTTCTGGCCCGCCGCTGGCTGGTGCTGCTCGCCATCGCCTGGCTGTGGTTCTGGAGCACGCCCTTTGTCGCGCAGCATCTGGCCGAGAAGATCGAGTCACAGAATCCACTCGTACCGGCGGCAGCGCTGCCCACCGCGGATGTCATCCTCGTGCTCGGCGGCGCACTGAGTCCCGGCGTGCCCAACTGGCACCCGGACAGCAATCTCGGCCCCGCGGCCGACCGCATTCTGATGGCGGCCCAACTCTACAAGCTGGGCAAGGCCCCGCAGGTGCTGTTCACGGGCGGTCCCACCAATTTCTTCGGCGGCTCCGAGGCCAAATCAGCCGCCGAATTGCTGCAGTGGCTGGGCGTACCGCCACAGGCGATGACACTCGAACCCAACAGCCGTACCACCCGCGAGAACGTGCGCTTCAGCCTGCCATTGCTTCAGGCGCTGAAAGCCCGCCGCGTGCTGCTGGTGAGCTCGGCCATGCACCTGCCGCGCTCGCTGATCAATTTCCGCACGGCGGCAGCCGCTGCGGGATTGGACATCGTCTTCATCCCGGCCCCCTGCGACCCGGTGGAGATCGTCGACAACATCCACCACCTGATGCGCTGGCTACCCAACGTCGATGCGCTCAACGCGAGCCGCTCGGTATTCAAGGAAGCACTGGGCATGGCCCATGCTGCAGTGTTCGGGTCGCAGGAACGCTGAGGATTCACGGGGTCGGCATCGGACTGTCATGGGTGGGCGATAGGGTTCCAGTCCGGAACCCCGCCAACGCCCGCCATGGAAACCCCTGCTGCTGAGCCCGCGAAAGCCGCCGCGCCCGTCGCCAACGTTCTCGCCTTGCGTCGCAACGTGGAGCCGATCTCGTCTGACACCACCGTCAGCGAGGCAGCCGACCAGATTCTGTCGGAGGGCTACCGCGAGATGCTCTGCCTGCCCATCGTCGACGAGGGCCGCCCGGTGGGTGTGATCTCGCGGCACCGCTTCAACGAGATTTTTCTCACCCGCTTCGGGCGCGAAATCCACGGCCGCAAGCCCGTCGCACGCTTCATGAACGCCATGCCGCTGACGGTGGAATACAACCTGCCGCTGGAGGCCGCCGCCGAAGTCGTCAGCGCCCAGCTCGCAGCCCCCATCACCGAGGATTTCATCATCACCCACGAGGGCCGCTACATCGGCATGGGCGTGGTGGTGGACTTGCTGGCGGCCATGCAGAAGCGCCTCAACCAGCAGGTGCGGCACACCGCACTTGCCTACCGCAAGCTCAAGTCCAGCCAGGCCGCGCTGGTGCAGAGCGAGAAGATGGCCTCGCTGGGCCAGATGGTGGCCGGTGTGGCGCATGAGATGAACACGCCGCTGGGCTATGTGCGCAACAACGTCGAGATGCTGCAGGGCGTGTTCACGCAGATGAACGAGGCGCTTGGCCAGCACGAGGCACTGGCGCAGCTGCTGACCGACCCCGATGCCGACGAACCGGCGCTGGGCGAACAACTGGGCCGCGTGCTGACCCTGGATGCCGACCTGCGCGCCAGCAACATGATCGAGGAAGCCAGCGTGCTTTTTGGCGACACCCTGTTCGGCGTGGACCAGCTGAAAGGCCTGGTAGTGAACCTGCGCAACTTCTCGCGCCTGGATGCGGCGCAGACGAGCCGTGTGCAACTCAACGACTGCGTCGATCAGACGCTGGTGATCGCCAACAGCGTGCTCAAGAACAAGGCCCGCATCGTCAAGCACCTGGCACCCGGCCTGCCGGAGTTCAGGGGCGGCCCTTCGCAGATCAACCAGATCATCCTCAACCTCGTCACCAACGCTGCGCAAGCGATCCCGCACGGCGACGGCGAGATCGTCCTCACCAGCTGGGCCGAGGCCGACATGGTGCATCTCTCCGTGGCCGATAACGGAAAAGGCATTGCGCCGGAGCATCTCGCGCGCGTGTTCGACCCTTTTTTCACCACCAAGCCGCAGGGCGAGGGCACGGGGCTGGGGCTGTCGATCAGCTTCCAGATCGCGCAGGCGCATGGCGGCACCTTGAGCGTGCGCTCCGAACCGGGCCGCGGCAGTACCTTCACGCTCAGCCTGCCGGTGCAGTCCCAGGCCGCCAACGCTTCTCCTTCCGTTGCCGAGGCTGCCTAGATGAGCACGCCCCTCCCCTTGCAGACGCGACTGGGTGCCGCCGCGCGCTTTGCCGCCAACGCCGCCACTGGCTCGCTCGCCAGCAAGCCCAAGCTGCTGCTGGTGGATGACGAGGAACGCATCCTGCGCTCGCTGGCCATGCTGTTCCGCCTGCAATATGACCTGCGCACCACCACGGATGCCTCCGAGGCGCTGCGCATCGTCGAACGCGAGCCGATCCACGTCATCGTCAGCGACCAGAAGATGCCGCTGATGCGCGGTGCCGATCTGCTCAAGCAGGTGAAGGAGAAAAGCCCCCACACCATGCGCCTGCTGCTCACCGGCTATTCCGAGCTGGACGCCGTGGTGGACTCGGTGAACGAGGGCGAGATCTTTAGGTTTCTCAACAAGCCCTGGGATGCCCAGGATCTGCGCAGCACCGTGGCACAGGCGATGGAGATTGCGCTCGCCTCGTTCGCGACCCCAGCGCAGATGCCCGGCACGCTGCCGGAATCAGCCCCCGCCATCGCGCCTTCGGCTGCGCAGCTGATGAACCAGACCGGCAGCTTCGTCTCGCCAATGTCGGTGGACCACATCCTGGTGGTCGACGACGATCCAGAGGTGGCGCGGGTGATCCAGGAAATTGCCGGGCCCAATCAACCCGTGCAGTGGGCGCGCTCCATCGATGAGGCCTTCACCCGCATTGCCGAAGGCCATATCGGTGTGGTGGTGGCCGAGATCGAGGTCGGCGGCGAGCGCTTCACTGGCGCGCTCAAGGCCTTGAAGCGGCACCATCCCGAAGTGGTGAGCATGGTGATCACGCCCTTCAACGACGCCGGCACCCTGATCGGCCTCATCAACGAGGGGCAGATTTTCCGGCTCATCCCCAAGCCCATCCGCAAGGGTCCGCTCGCGATGAACCTGGCCTCGGCGCTCAAGCAGCACCGGCTGCTCAAGTCCGCACCGAAGCCGCTGGTGGAGCGCTTTGCGGTACAGCCCGCCAGGGCGGCAGACGAGGTCAGCCTCGGCAGCCGTGTGATGGGCCTGCTGTCTCGGCTGCGCAGCCGCAGAGCCTGAGCATCGCCCAACAAAAAGCCCGGCGGTGCCGGGCTTTTTGTTGGGCTTAAGGCCTCAGTAGCCGCGGGCGATGGCGAGGCCCTTGAGCAGGTTGAGCGCCTCGTAGAGCTGGTAGTCGTTTTCGGCGAGATTGGCGGCTTCACCATCGGCCGGCTTCTTGTCGTCGGTGGCCGTCTTGCCTTCGACTTTCAGCGCTTCTTCGACCAGTTTCTTGGCTTCCGGATTGTCGAGGCGGCCTTTGAGGTCGGCCTCCTTCTCGCGCACGGACTCGAACGGGTCGGCGTCTGCCTTGCTGATCTTGACCGGCTGGAACGTGATGTCCGGCTCGATGCCCTCGGCCTGGATGCTGCGACCCGAAGGCGTGTAGTAGCGCGCCGTGGTGATCTTGATCGCGGACTGGTTTGCCAGTGGAAGGATGGTCTGCACGCTGCCCTTGCCGAAGGTCTTGCTGCCGACGATGACCGCGCGGTGGGTGTCCTGCAGCGCACCGGCCACGATCTCCGCCGCCGAGGCCGAGCCGCCGTTGACCAGCACGACGATGGGGTGACCGGTCATCTCGTCGCCGGCGGTGGCACTGAACACGCGGGTGGAGTCGGCGTCACGGCCCTTGATGCTGACGATCTGGCCCTTTTCGATGAACGCATCTGATACATCCACGGCGGCGTTGAGCACGCCACCGGGGTTGTTGCGCAGGTCGAGGATCAGGCCGCGCAGCTCGCCGTCCTTCTTCACTTTCTTGAGCTCATCCACCATCAGCTTGCCGGTGGTGGTGGTGAACTGGCTGATCCGCAGGTAGGCAAAGCCCTTCTCAAGCACCTTGCCCTTGGCGGAGGCGACATTGATGGTCTCGCGCTTGAGATCGAACACCAGCGGCTTGTCGGCATCCTTGCGCAGCACCGTGAGCTGCACCTTGCTGCCGGGGTCACCGCGCATCTTGTCGACGGCGTCTTTCAGCGCCAGACCGCGCACCGGCTCGTTATCGATCTTGGCGATGTAGTCACCAGCCTGGATGCCGGCCTTGAAAGCCGGCGTGTCGTCGATGGGGCTGACGACGAACACCAGGCCATCCTTCATCTGCACTTCGATGCCCAGGCCGCCGAACTTGCCGGAGGTGGCCGTGTTCATCTCCTTGAACTCCTCCTTGTCCAGGTAGGACGAGTGCGGATCGAGGCCCGAGAGCATGCCGCGCACGGCGTTTTCGAGGAGTTTCTGGTCTTCGACCGGCTCGACGTAATCGCTCTTCACGCGGTTGAGGATTTCAACAAAGGCCTGCAAATCCTTCATCGGCAGCGTGTCGCTGGGCGTTTCCTTGACGGCGAACACCCCCGTGGTGAGGGTGATACCGGCGCCCACCAGGGCACTGGCGAGCATCGCGAGAGAAACACGGGCTTTTGAGGACATGGGCATCAAGATTCTTGAAAAAGGGTGGTTACAGCAGGATTTCGTGCGGTTTTGACAATAGCACTGTGTGTCTGTTCACCGTTATTCCGTCGTGGGAAAGGTGGCGAACAGACTTATCGACGGATTTACGCCATGGCACGACGACTCAAGGCTGCAGCCAGCCGCGAGGGTCGAGCGGCTCGGTGCCCTTGCGCACCTCGAAATACAGCCCGGTGCGGTCGTGGCCGCCGGAATCGCCAACCTCGCCCAGCACCTCGCCCACGCCAACAGCATCGCCGGCCGCGGTCGCCACATTGTCCAGATGGCCGTAGAGGGTGAAGTGGTTGTCCTCGTGCTCGACGATCACGATCAACCCGTAGCGGTGCATGAAGCCCACGTAGGCCACGCGACCACGGGCAGAGGCCTTGACCGGTGCGCCGCGCGGCGCGGCGATCCACAGGCCTTTCCAGGCCAGCTTGCCGCCCACCTTCGGATCACCGTAGTTCGCCAGCAGTTCACCGCGCAGCGGCCAGCCCATCTGCCCGCGGCCCTGACCGAAGGCGCGGGAGGGCGTGCCGTCACGCTCCGGTGCGGCAGGCGTTTTGACGGGCTCGTCGGCGAGCACGGTCTTGATGTTGTCGAGCACGCGACTCAGTTCCTTCTCGTCCTGGGTCAGGCTCTTGAGCAGATCCTGTTCGTCGTCGATGCGCTCGTTGAGCTTGGCGAGCAGGCTGGCGCGCTCGGCTTTCAGGCGCGTGTCTTCCGCCACCGCCTTCTCATTCTCGTCCTTCAGCACCTTGAGCTTGGCGGCCTCTTCTTTCAGACGCGCCTGCGCCTGACCCAGGCGCAAACCCTCGTCCCGCATCTTGGCCACGCGCCCGGCCCGGGCGCGGCTCAGGTAGTCGTGATAAGTCAGCAGCCGCCCGATGGGGCCGGCGCTTTCCTGCGACAGCAGCAATTTGGCCTGCTCGCGCTGGCCGGTGATGTAGGTGGCCCGCAGCTCCTGCCCCAGCGCCCGGCGCTCGGCCTCCAGCGTCTCCTGCGACTTGTTGCGGTCGGTCTCGGCCTTGGCCATCTCGGCATGGCGGGCATCGAGTTCCTGCGTCAGCCGGTGCAACTCGGCGCGGCTTGCCACCAGCTTTTTCTCGGCCTCTTCCATCTCGGCGTCGAGCGCGTCGCGCTTGTCGCGGTCGGCCTCCAGCGTGCGGTTGAGGGCCTGGATACGCAGCTGGATCTTGTCCAGCTCCTTCTGGCGCGGCTTGCTCACCGGGGCAGCGGTCAGCGCCAGCGGCGGCAGCAGGGCAAACAGCAGTAGCAGTCGGCGGAAATCGAAGCGAGCGCGCATTGAGGCGGGGGCGGTGAGATAATCGAAGCTATACCATTTTCACAAACCGCACGGAAACCTTTCGATGGACCAGTACCTGCAATTTGCCAATGCCCACCCGGTGCTGATGGGCGTGCTGCTGCTGTCCCTGCTCGCCATCATCGCCAACGAGGTTCACGGCAGTCTCACCGGTGGCAAAACCTTGTCGCCCCCAGAGGCCGTACGCCTGATCAACGACCGCGAGGCACGGGTAGTCGACATCCGCCCGGTCGCCGACTTCAAAAAAGGGCATGTGATGGGTGCGATCAACATCCCGGGCGACAAGATCAAGGGCCCCCTCACCGAATTGGAGCGGGACAAGGCCAAGCCGGTCATCGTGTATTGCGCGCTCGGCGGCACCGCCAAGGAAGCCGCAAAGACCCTGCGCCTGCAAGGTTTCACCGAAGCCTTTCCGCTGCGCGGCGGCCTCAATGCCTGGCTCGCCGCCAACCTACCCGTGACCGTCAAGTAAGGAAGAACGCCAAGCCCATGAAACCGGTGCGCATGTTCACCACGGGTGTTTGCCCGTATTGCACGATGGCCAAGCGTCTGTTGCAGGGCAAGGGTGTCACCGCCATCGAGGAAGTGCGGGTCGACCACGATCCCGTCCAGCGCGAGACCATGATGCGCAGCACCGGCCGCCGCACCGTGCCGCAGATCTACGTGGGCGAAACGCACGTCGGCGGTTTCGACGACCTCGCAGCACTCGATCGTGCCGGGGCGCTTGACCCCTTGCTGAAAGACTGAACACTGGTGCTGGGCGTGCCGCTCACGGCCACCGACCAACCATTCATAAAAACGCCGCATCAGCGGCACACGATGCTGTTCCACCCCTGTAAAGAAGCCCATGACCGAAGAAGCCGCACCCGTCGCCGCACCCGCCCCTGCCGCTGGCCCGCAGGTCATCCTGCAGAAGATCTACCTCAAGGATGGCTCCATCGAACTGCCCAATGCGCCGGGCGTTTTCACCCGCCAGGAGCAGCCGGTCATCGACCTGCAGTTGAACACGGCCGTGCTCAGCCTGGGCAACGACAACTACCAGGTCACGATCTCGGCCACCGTCACTGCCAAGCTCGGTCAGGGCGGTGACGTGGCCTTCCTCATCGAGGTGCATCAGTGCGGCATCTTCACCGTACGCGGCTTTCCGTCGGTTGAAGAAGTCGAGGCGGTGCTGGGCACCTACTGTCTGCATCAGGTGTTTCCGTTCGCGCGCGAGAGCGTGGCCGATCTCATCCAGCGCGCCGGCTTTCCGCCCATCCTGCTGCAGCCCGTCAACTTCGACGCGCTCTATGTCGAGCACCGCAACCAGCGGGCAGCGGCGGCCGCTGCGGCGAACACCACGCACTGAGACTGCACGACCATGGACGCGCGCCTCGCCGTGCTCGGTGCCGGTTCCTTCGGCACCGCTCTCGCCATCCATCTGGCGCGGCGAGGTCATCCCACGTTTCTCTGGGGGCGTAACTTCGACACCATGGCGGCGATGGAGGCTGCGCGCGAAAACGCGGCCTACCTGCCGGGCATGCCCTTCCCCGCCAAGCTGCATGCGGGTAGCGATCTCGCCCTGGCCGTCACCCGCAGCGAGGATCTGCTACTCGCCACGCCGAGCTCGGCCCTGGGCGCCACCATCGCCGCCATTGCGCCGCTGCTACGGCCTGGGCAGGGCCTGGTCTGCGCCTGCAAGGGGCTGGAGCCGGGCACGGCACGACTCGCGCACGAGGTCATTGCCGAAGGGCTGCAAGGGACCCACCCGATCGCCATCCTCTCCGGCCCCACCTTCGCCAAGGAGCTGGCCATTGGCCTGCCCACGGCGGTGACGATTGCCTCGACGGACGAAGTGTTCGCCGAAAAGATCGCCCGTATTTTCCATGGCGACGGCTTTCGCGCTTACCCCTCGGACGACGTCATTGGCGTCGAGATCGGCGGGGCTGCGAAAAACGTCATGGCGATTGGCGTCGGCATTGCCGATGGTCTGGGCCTGGGTGCCAATACGCGCGCCGGCTTCATCACCCGCAGCCTCAACGAGCTGATGCGGCTGGGTGTTGCCGCCGGTGCCAAGCCCGAAACCTTCATGGGTCTTGCCGGCCTGGGCGACCTGGTACTCACCTGCACCGACAACCAGAGCCGCAACCGCCGCTTCGGCCTGCTGCTGGCCGAGGGCAAGACGCCCGATGAGGCGCGCGAAGTCATCGGTCAGGTGGTGGAGGGTGCAAAGGCCGCGCAGGAGGTGCTGCGCTTCGCCGGCAAGCTCGGCGTGGAGGTGCCCATCACGCAGGTCATCGCCAGGGTGATCGCTGGGGAAATCAAGCCGGTGGAAGCCTTCACAACGCTCGCGCAGCGCCCCTTGCGGACCGAGCAAGACTGAGCCGAAAGGCTGGTGCGGCGCGCTGTTTACCCGCTATCCGACATGGGCTAATGTCACTTCGCGTCCCACCGGGAGGACGCGATAACGACAACCTCTGGGAACCCAACATGATCAACAAAACCTTTGCGGCCCTGCCGCTATCGCTCGCGGCTGCCCTTTTTCTCGCGGCCTGCGGCGGCGGCTCTGACTCGGACAGCAGCGGCGTCACGGCTGCCGCCAATGCGCCCTCCAAGTTCCGGTCGACCGATGATGTCGCCGTGCTGGTCGACGGCATTGGCAACACCGTCGGCGACATCGATTTCGGCCTCGGCAGCCCGAAGCACAGCGTCAAGGCGCGCGCCAAAGGCGGTGCCCTGCACAAGAGCAGCCTGCCCCCCAAGGCCACCGAAACCGAGGCCTGCGACAGTGGCAGTGTCAGCTATACCGATGACACCACCACAGCATTCGACTCGGACGGCACGGTTGTCTTCAACAACTGCCGGGACACTTCCAGCAGCGGCAGCTTCACCTTCAGCAGTAGCAGCAATGGCAAGGCGAGCAGCAAGTGCACGGATACAGCGCAAACGGCGGACGTCTGCAACGCAGACACCTCCCGGTTGGCCGATGGGGCGAACGGCAGCACCACGCTGGACTTTGCCTTCAGCAGCAAGGACAGCAGCACCAGCGGCAACGACAGCGATACCGAGCTGAAGCTCAAGGCCGACGTGACTAGCGCAACCAGTGGCAGCAGCGAAACCACCCGCATCAGCGGCTCGCTCCTGTTCAACGACAAGATCGAGAGGGTCTCGGGTAGCGCCGTGTTCGAGAATCTGACCTCGGTCTTCACGACCACCGGCACGGGTTCGTCCGAGACCATCAATGGCGCGTTTGGCTTTGCCACCAGCACCAGCAAATGCGCAATCGGCAAGGTGACCATCAAAACCGACAGCCCGCTGATCACCGACAGCAGCCTCACCACCACGGCTGGCCGGGTGTCGGTCACCGACGGCAGCGGCCAGACTGCGACGGTGCAGTTCAACGCGGATGGCAGCTACACCGTCACGCTGCCGAACGGTGCCACCAAGACCTACGACGACAGCTTCGATAGCGATGTCTTCTGCCAGTAGCGCATTTTGTGTTGCCAGAGCCACGCCATCGGCGTGGCTTTTTTATTGGCCGCCGGCAAAGCCCAACTGCCGCCAGGCTTCGTATGTGGCAATGGCCGCGGCATTGGCGAGATTCAGCGAGCGCGAACCCGGCTGCATGGGTAGCCGCAAGCATTGTGCGGGCGGCAGCGTGTCAATCACCGCCGCCGGCAGACCACGGGTTTCGCTGCCGAACAGCAACGCATCGCCCTCGGCAAAGGTCGCATCGGTATAGAGCCGACGGGCTTTGGTGGTGAAGGCCCACACGCGGGCGTCGGGGTGGGCGGCCAGGAAAGCACCCCAATCTGCATGCTGTTGCACCCGCGCCCACTCGTGGTAGTCGAGGCCAGCACGCTGCAGATCCTTGTCCCGCAGGTAGAAACCCAAGGGGTGGACGAGATGCAGTGTCACCCCGGTATTGGCGGCAAGCCGCATCAGGTTGCCGGTGTTGGGCGGAATCTCCGGCTGGTGCAGCACTAGATGCAACATCAGCGGATGACTTCGCCGGCTGCGTTCAAGACCTGCACCGGGCCCAGCTTGAGCTTGCGGATATCGGCCTCGATCTTGGCGAGGTCACCCACCACCAGCCAGGTCAGCGCCTGTGGGCGGGCCAGCTTGGCGGCGGCACGCGCCACCTCGCCGGCACTCAGCGCAGCCAGTCGGTGGCCATAGCCGCTGTAGTGATCGGTGGGCAGGCCATACGAGAGCAGCCGTTGATACAGCCCCATCACCCCAGCGGCAGTCTCGGCCTGCCCGGGCAAAGCGCGCACCAGCGATTTGCGGGCAGCGTCCAGCTCGGCCGCCGTCGGCGGACGAGGGCCCGCGATGGCTGCGATCTCGCGCTGCATCTCTTGCATGGCGGCGGCGGTGTGCGGCGTCTCGATGTTGGCGCGCGCAGCAAACAGACCAGGGCCGACTGATTCCTGCAAGCCGCTGAAGGCGCCGTAGGTCCAGTGCCGGGTCTCACGCAGGTTGATGTTGAGCCGCGAGGTGAACAGGCCGCCCAGCACAGCGTTGGCTAGGTCAGCCGCCTCGCGAGCCGGGTCGGTCACGGGCAGCGACAGATCCGCGGCCGTCACCAGCGATTGCTCGGCACCCGGCAAGTCGAACAGAAAAACCCGGGGCGTGGGGGCCTGTACCGGCGGCAGCTGGCGCGCCGGCGCCGCAGCAGCAGGGGCCGCCCAGTCACCGAAGACGGCGTTGAGCAGAGGCTCCAGGGTGGCACGGTCGGTATCGCCCACCACCAGCAGGCGCGCGCCATCCGGGCGGAGCACGGTCGGGCTCAGCTGGCGCAGGGTGTCGGCGGTGAGCGATGCCGAGGATGCCTCCAGCAACGGCAGGCTGTTGAAGCGCCCATACGGGTGATCGCCGTACATCAGCCGCAGCTGGTTGAGGCTCAGGATGCCACCGGGGCTCGCCGTATTGGCACGCAGCGAGGCGAGCTTGCGCTGCACCCGGCGAGCCAGCGCGTCGGCCGGGAAATCCGGCTGGCGGATATTGCTGGCGAAGAGCTTTAGCGCCTCGGCCAGCTTGCTGCGGGGTGCGGCCAGCGTGGCGCCGAGGCTGTCGGAATCCAGATCGCCACCAAAGCTCGCGCCCAGTGCGCCATAGGCGGCAGTGAGCTGCTCGGCATCGAGACCTGCAGCGCCCTCGGAGAGCATGCCAATCAGCATCTCGAACTGGCCAGCACCCGGCTGGGCAGCGGTGCCATAGGGCCAGAAGATTTCGAGATTCACCAGCGGCACGTCATGCCGTTCGGCCAGCAGTACCTCGATCCCGTTTTTCAGCTTGAAGCTGGCCAGCGGCGGCAGCTTGATGCCCTCCGGCTCGCCCACGGCCGGCAGCTTGCTGCGATCGACCTTGCCCTTGACCACCGCCTTCAGCTCCGGCTCCGGCAGCACCGTGAGCGTCAGATGGTGGGGCGTGAGCCAGCGGGCGGCCGCCGCACGGATCGACTCGGGCGTGGCATCGCGGATGCGCTGCCACTCGGTCTCGCAGGCCTCGGGCACGCCCTCGAACACCTGGCAGGCCGCCAGCTCTGCAGCCTTGGCAGCCACACTCTCGCGGCCTGCAAGGCGGGCCACGTAATAGCTGGTCTTGCGGCGTTGCACATCGCTCACCGCCGCCGGCGCGGTGCGAAAGGCGGCGATCTCTTCGTCCAGCACCGCCTCGGCGCGGGCGAGATCTGCCCCGGGCCGCAGCGTGACGATGACACCGAACTGCGAGCCCAGCTCGTTGGCATCGACGTCGGCCTGAACCGAGGTCGCGAGCCCTTCCTTGGTGACCAGGCGCTGATATAGGCGGCTGGCCTTGTCGCCCGCCAGCAGTTCGGCGGCGAAACTGAGCAGCAGCGCGTCCTCGGTGCCACGGCGTGGGACGTTCCACAGCCGGTAGAGGCGGGACTGCGTGACATGGTCGCGCATCTCAATGCGGCGGGCCTCATCGAAAGCCGCTACCCACTGCTCGCGGCGTGCCACACCCGCCGCAGGTGCGATACCGCCGAAGTACAGCTCGGCCTTGGCCACGGCGGCGTCGAAGGTGATGTCGCCCGCCATGACCAGCGTGGCGTTGTTGGGACCGTAGTACTTCTTGAACCAGGCGCGTACATCATCGAGGCTGGCGCGGTCGAGGTCTTCCATCGAGCCGATGGTGGTCCAGGAGTAGGGGTGGCCAGCCGGATAGCTGTTCTGCACGATCAGCTCGTCGGCCTTGGCGTACGGCGCGGCCTCGCGCTGGCGCTTTTCGTTTTTCACCACGTCGCGCTGCTCATCGAGCTTGGCCTGGGTGACGGCGGGCAGCAGGTTGCCCATGCGGTCGGACTCCAGCCACAGCGCCAGGTCTACCGCACCAGCGGGCACCGTCTCGAAGAAATTGGTGCGGTCGACGTTGGTGGTGCCGTTGATGTCGCTGGCCCCGGCCGACTCCAGCGGCCGGAAGAACTCGTCGTCGTGGTGTTCGCTGCCGTTGAACATCAGGTGCTCGAACAGATGCGCAAAGCCGGTCTTGCCCGGTACCTCGTCCTTGCTGCCCACGTGGTACCAGACCTGCACCGATACCAGCGGTGCCTTGTGGTCTTCGTGCACCAGCAGCGTCAGACCATTCGCCAAGATATGCTTGCGATAGCTGAGCGGAGTGTCCGGAAAATCGTGATCCACTGCCGCCGTGCTGGCTGGCAAGGGGGTCTGGGCCGGCGGGTTGCCGGTGAAGTTCAGCGTCGCATGCGACATGGCGGTGTGCTCGGTGGTCGTGACAGGCTGAGCCGCGCAGGCATTGGCGACGACTGCGGTGGCCAGCACCGCGGACAAGGTCGCGAAACGGCAGGCGGGACGGACAGTGCAGCGGAGCGCAGGGAAACGAGTAAGCATGAACGCCGTGAACAGGGTTGCAGTGGAGGCCGGAGTCTACGTGGACAGCATCGCTGCCGACGCCCCGCTATGAGCCGCGCCAGGCCACAAAGTTCAACCCGGGCCGAAGCCCTCGCGCGACCCGGCTGCTGGCTGGATACCGCCACGGGCCTGTGGTCCAACGCCACGCAACTCGCCTCACCACATTGCGATGCGCGACCCACCGACGAGGTCTCGCTGCTGGTGATCCACAACATCTCGCTGCCGCCCGCCGTATTCGGTGGCGGCTTCATCGACGATCTCTTTCTCGGACGGCTCGACCCCGAGGCGCATCCTTACTTCGCCGGCATCGCCCATCTCAAGGTGTCGGCACACGCCTGCATCTTCCGCGACGGCCGCGTGACGCAGTACGTGCCCACCACCCAGCGTGCGTGGCATGCGGGCCAGAGCAGCTTCGAGGGGCGAAGCCGCTGCAATGACTTCTCCATTGGCATCGAGCTGGAGGGCACCGACGACGAGCCCTTCACCGACGCCCAGTACGAGACGCTGACGGCGATGACCCGGGCCATCCTCAAGGTGTATCTCAAGATCACGCCCAAGCGCATTGTCGGCCACAGCAACATCGCGCCCGGCCGCAAGACCGACCCGGGTCCGCACTTTGACTGGCTCCGCTTTCGCGGCAGCCTGACGTCATGAACTTTCTCGCCATCCTGCTGGCCCTGGGCATCGAAAGGGTCTTTCCGCAGGGCACGGCGCTGGGGGAATCGCGCCTGCTGGGTGGCGCGCTCAGCGTGGTGAAGCGGCTGGGTCGGTCTGGCGACATCACGCCCATGCCCTGGTTGCTGACGGTCGTGGCCGTGATGCTGACGCTAGCGCTCGATCGATGGCTGCAAGGCATGCTGGTGCAGCCGGTCTTCGGCGCGGCCGTGCTGCTGCTGTGCCTGGGGCCACGCGATCTTTCCGACGACGTGCAAAGACTCGTGGCGGCGCGCCGCCGCGGCGATGTCGCCGAGATCGAGCGTCTGAGCCGCAGCCTGCAGAGCGGACCTGCACCGGATGAGAGCCACCGCAACCTCATCGGCGCCTTGTTCATCCAGTCTCACGAGCGGCTGTTTGGTGTGCTGCTCTGGTTCATGGCCCTGGGCCCGGCCGCAGCCGTGGCCTATCGACTGGCGAGCCGGCTGCCGACGCTGCTGGAAAAAGCGGGGTTCAGCGCTGGCACGCTGCAGGCTGCCACGCATCTGCACGCCCTGCTCGCCTGGGTACCCACCCGCCTGACGGCGGGTTTGTTTGCACTCGCCGGCAGCATGGATGATGCGCTGGCCGCCTGGCGACGCGTCGGGGAGCTGCACTACAACGGCGCCTGGCGCAGCCATAGCTGGGCGGTGCTGGCCGAGGTGGGCGCAGGGGCACTGGCCATGGAGGAAGAAAACGGCGCGGTGGTGGTAACCGCCGACCTCAGCATGGCTCTGGGCGAGGTCTTGCGCATGCAGACGCGCGCCCTGCTGGTGCTGCTCGCCGGCTTTGCCGTCTACGCCGGCGGCACCCTCAGCTAGCGCGCGTCCTCCATGAGGACAGGACCTAACCCTCGCGCGTGCGCGCGAATTGCTGGCTGAGTTCGTCTCGCTTTACCGCGCCCCAGGCATCGCGCGGCAGCATCTTCACCCGCTGGAAATGGTTGGGCTGGAAGGCTGCCGGCAGTTGCGCAGCAAGACTGGCGCGCAGGGCTTCCTCGTGCAGCGGGGCACCATCCTGCACGACCACCGAGACCAGAATCGCCATGCCCAGCTTGCGATCGGCAACACCGCTGACGGCGCAATCCAGCACCGAATCCAGCTTGAACAGCGCGGCTTCGATCTCGCCGGGATAGATCAGCGTGGCGCCGCTGGTGAAGGCATCCTGGCCGCTCCCGAACCAGAGCCACTCGCCATCGAGATCCTTGCGGGCCACGATTTCGCTCGCGAACTGGCCGTGGTCGAACTTTGGTACCGCCGCCTGCTTGGCATCGAGATACCCCGAGAACAGCATCGGCCCGGACAGCGACAAGGTGCCAGTCTCACCCTCGGCCGCCACGGTACCGTCGGCCCGGCGCAGGGTGAGCTCGACCTCGGGCAGCGGCTGGCCGAGCAGTTCGGGACGTCTGCCGCTGTCTTCCAGCGTCGCGTGGAATAGATTGGGGCCGACCTCGGCGATGCCGACCAGGGTGCGCACCGGCAGGCCGCGCCGCGCGAGCATCTGCCTTACCGGTGCCGGTGCCGGCGCGCCGACGCTGCCAAACCAGTGCAGGCTGGATAGATCGGCCTCGTCGAAGTCACCGTATTCGCAGAGCTGGTGAAGCATGCCGGGCCGCAGCGCCGACACCGTGACGCGATGCAGGGCCAGATGGCCGAGGTATTCATCGGTATCGAAGGCCGACATCAGCACCACCCGCCCACCGCGATACAGCAGCGGCAGGCAGAGCAGGTTCAGTTCGGGCCCGAAGCACGGCAGGCAATGCACGGTGCCGTCCCGCGAGGAAAGGCCCCAGGCATCGGCCGCGTGCCGGGCGTTGAGCAGCACTTGTCGATAGGGCAGCACGGCCATGCCGCCGGGCGTGCCCAGCAGCATATAGGGGTCGTTGGTATCGAGCGCCGGCATGGGCGGCAGGTCGAGGCTGCCAACCGCCAGCCACTCGCGGTAGTCCGAGAGCCGTGTCCACGGCACCCCGAGGGCGGCGGCGGCGGCGTGACTGCGGCTGTCGGCAAACACCAGCGCCGGCTTGACCTGCGCCACCATGGCCGCCAGCGCATCGCGGCCGAGGTGGGGATTGAACGGCGCGAAGACGATGCCGACCTTGGGTGCCGCCAGCAGCAGGTCGAAATGCACCAGATGGTTCTGGGCGATCACCCCCACCCGGTCACCGCGCTGGATGCCGAGCGACAGCAGACGATTGGCCAGCCGGTTGGCGCGACCATCCATCTCGCGGTAGCTATACCAGCGGCCGTTGAAGAACAGCGCGGGCGCCTCGGGGGACTTGCGGGCGCGCCACTGGATGAGATCGAACATGGTGAGAGGCTTCACGGCATGGGATTGCGCCGTTCCGCCTGAACATTACCCCAAGCGCCGCTCGTCGCGCAGCCGGAAAAACCTACTGCACGGGGCTGGCTCAGGAGGCGCCGATGACGGTATCGATCAAGCTCTTGCTCACCGGCTTGCCACCCCAGATGCAGTGCGTCAGCGCGGCGTTGGCGGCGGCACCCACCAAGGCCGCCGCGCGCAGGCTGGACTCTGCCGCAGCGCGGCTGCCGCGACCCTGCAACTGGCTGGCCACGGTGGCGATCAGCTTTTCCTGGGCCTCGCGAAAGGCAGCACCATCGACGAACTGCGCTTCGCTGAGGATGCGATGGCGACCCGGCTGGCTGGCGACGAACTCCACCAAATGGGTCGCGACACGGCGTTCACCGTCCTTGCCGGCGGCGTCGGCGTCGGCGATCTGGCGGCACTGCTCGGCACCGATATCGCGCACCAGCGTGGCAAACACTTCTTCCTTGCTGTGGAAGTAGAGATAGAACGTGCCCTGCCCCACGTCCGCGCGCTGGGTGATCGAGCTCACCGATGCTGCGGGAAACCCCTTGCTGCCAAACTCGATCTCGGCGGAGGACAGCAGTTTTTTCCGGGTGGCTTCGCCCCGCGGCGTGACAGGAACGAGTTCCTTGAGGGGCGGGTTGCTACTGATCATCATCACAATCCTTGTGCTTTATGGTGGCCCGGCAGACTCCTGTCTGCCCCTGTGCGCTAGCTTAACCCGGCGTGAGGCCGGCTGCGCCCGTCGCGAGCTTGGTCCGCGGGGCGGCCCTCAACCGCGGCTTCAGGGCGCGCAACTGCCGCTCCTCGGCGCGGGTCTTGAGCCATTGCAGGCAGTCTTCAAAGGCCCGCGAGATGCGCGTTTGCATGCGGATGCGGTCGAGCTTGGGCCAGGTGGCGCGCTCGCCATCGCGGATGTAGTTGGCGATGTCGGTGGCCGAGGGGTTGGCCAGCATCCGCATCAGGTCGCGTGGTGATTGTTGCGGGAACACGGTCACGTCGCCGGAATAGCGCTGTTGCAGGATGTCGTTGAGCTTGTCCACCACCCGCCCGGCGGTATACGGACTCAGGTGCTCGCGGGCCACCTTCACCACATCGCGCCCGGCCACCTTCACCAGGTCGCCCGCCAGCGTGTGCAGTCCGCGGCTGCGGCGCACGTTGTCCTGCAGAAACGGCACCACGTGCGGATTGGTCTGGCTGACGATGTAGTGATTGACGTTGTGCAGCCTGGCCAGTCGCAGCAGCGGCAGGTCGTTGGCGAGCGTGCCATCCACCCAGAGCTTGCTGCGCATGTAGGGCACGGTGCCGCCGTTGAAGTCGTGCGCCTCCAGCATCACCGGCTCGAACACGCCGGGGATTGCACAGCTGGCCTGCACCGCCTTCTTGATGAGCACATGCGGGGCGGTGAGGTAGTTGAGCAGGCGCGGCTGCTGGTGCATCTCTGCGGGCGACACCGTGACGCCCAGGATGCGCCGGGTGCGCTCGAAGGCCTGCAGGAAACTCTCGTCACCGATATTGGCGTTGAGGCAGGCCGCGAGATAACCCGAATCCATCAGCGTGCTGCCCTTGAACACCTTGACGAAGCTCACCCGCTGGAAGGCCGCGAGGTTGATGCTCCCGGGGTCGAACATGGCCGGGAGCTGGGTGTCGTCACGGGTGCAGGTCATCGCCGCGATGATGGAGCCCGCCGACGACCCCGAGATGACGCGCGGCAGCAGGTTGTGCTGCCACAGCGCCTTGATCACGCCGAGATGGAACATGCCCAAGGTCGCACCACCCGACAGCAAGAGCGCCGAGCGCCCGAACGAAGCCCCGGTGCGCTTGAAGAACAACACTTTCTCGTCGTCCGAAAAATCCGGGAAATCACCGACGCAGATGTAGTCGAGGCAGCGCGCTGCCTCGTCCACGTATTCCTCGATCAGCCGCTTGGTGCCAGCCCGGGCGTAGCCATACAGCACCGGGTTGGAGGTATTGGCGAGGTTGCCGTGCAGCCCTTCGGCCAGATGAAAGCTCAGCTCGCGGACATTGCCCTTGCGGCGCAGCTCACGCATCAGCATCAGCCGCTCGCGGATCAGCAGATAGTCGTAGTCGTCGCTGGTCTCGTCCTGTTTCCAGGCATCCGCACCTTCAAGCCGGTCCAGCTCCAGAGCCACCTCCCGCCAGACTTTGTATTCGGCCGCAGCGGCCAGGTCCTTGAGACGGTTCGCGATCAGTTTTTTTGACATGCCGGATGCGTGACCAATGAATGATCTGCAGACTACAACAGTCAAACGCAGCACAGGCCATCACGCCTAAACTTGGCACCTGCCAATCAGGCGGTCGCGACCACCGTCCGTCTGCCGACATGCCCCAGCCTACAAAAAGTCAACCGCTGATGTCTGCCTCCATCAAGACCCTTTTCCTGCGCGCCAAGCCCTGGCTACCTGCCGTCATGGCGCTGGTGTTGCTGGGCTTCGCACTGCTGGCGCTGCGCGAACTCACTGCCGAGATCAACTATCGGGACGTGCTGGCGCAGATCCGCGCCACGCCCGTGAACTCGTTGCTGCTGGCGGCGATGTTCACGTTCCTGAGCTTCGTGGCGCTGGCCTGCTACGACCTCTCGGGCCTGGCCTATCTCGGCATCAGGCTGCCCTGGCGCACGGTGGCGCTGGGTTCGTTCGCAGGCTACGCCATGGGCAATACCGTCGGTATGGGGGTTCTCACCGGGGGGGCCGTGCGCCTGCGCGTCTACGGCGCAGCGGGCATGGATACCGTGCAGGTGGCGCAGCTCATGGCCTTCATTTCGGCTGGCTTCGGATTGGGCATCACCTTCATCGGGGCCCTCGGCCTGCTTTGGGGTGCCGAAAGGGCGGAGGCCGCGCTGGGGGTGCCGGCCTGGGTGATGCACGGTGTCGGTGTCTTCACCTTGATGTTCATCAGCTGGGTGGTGCTGCTATGCTCGCGGGGAAAGCCGCTGGTGATGTTCGGCCGGAGCATGACACTGCCTTCGACCCGTCTCGCCCTGGCGCAGATCGGCGTCTCGGCCCTCGACCTGCTGTTTGCAGCGGCGGCTCTCTGGGTGCTGCTACCACCAGCCGATCTGCATTTCATGGGCTTTCTGGCCTTCTACGTCATCGGGGTGTCGCTCGGCGTGATCCTGCACATCCCCGGTGGCGTCGGCATCTTCGAAGGCATGATCCTGCTCGCCTACCGCGACTCGCTGCCGCCCTCGGCCCTCGCCGGGGCGCTGGTGCTGTTCCGCGCCATCTACTACCTCGCGCCACTGGCCATGGCCGTAACGCTTCTGGTGCTGCGCGAATGGCGCGCCATCGCCCAGAGCCGCGCCCGGCAGAAGGCGGCGGAGCTCTCGCCCATCTTCCTTGCCGCCGCCACGATCACGGTCGGCATCATGCTGCTGGTCTCGGGTGTGACCCCCAGCACCGATGAGGCAACCGAACTGCTCGCGCTCAATATCCCGCTGGTGTTCGTCGAAGGCGCGCACTTCATCGGCAGCATCGCGGGCCTCGGCCTGCTCTTCGTGGCCCGCGGCCTGATGCTGCGCCTCGATGCCGCCTGGTGGGCCGCGCTGGTGCTGGCAGGCATCAGCTTCGTGTTCACCCTGCCCAAGGGCATCGCCATCGGCGAGATGATGGCGCTCGGCATGCTGCTGCTGTTGCTGGTGGCGGGGCGCAAGGAGTTCGACCGCCGTGCCTCCCTGTTTGCCCAGCCGTTCTCGCCGCAATGGCTGCTGATGATCGGTGCGGTGCTGGGGGCCATCACCTGGCTCCTGTTCTTCGTTTACCGCGATGTGCCTTATACCGATGATCTCTGGTGGCAGTTCGCCTTCGATGCCCATGCCCCCCGCTCGCTGCGCGCCACCCTGGCCGTGGTGCTGATCGGCTTTGCCTTTGCACTCTGGCAGGCCTTTCGCCCCGCCTCCGGCGATGCCGCGCAGGCCAGCCCGGACGAGCTTGCCAAGGCCCGGCAGATCATCGCCCGCCAGCCCCGCGCCGATGCCTTGCTGGCGCTCACAGGCGACAAGTCGCTGATGTTCTCTGCCACCGGCAACAGTTTTTTGATGTACGGCAAGCGCGGCCGCACCTGGGCGGCGCTGTTCGACCCGATTGGTCTCGAAAGCGAATGGCCGGAACTGATCTGGCGCTTCGTCGAACACGCCCATGACCACGGTGGCCGCGCCTGCTTCTACCAGGCCTCCAGCCGCAGCATCCCGCTCTATCTGGACGTAGGCCTCTCGGCACACAAGCTGGGCGAATACGCGATGGTGCCGCTCAAGGATTTCACGCTGCAGGGCAGCAAGCGCGCGCACCTGAGGCAGGCCGTGAGCAAGGGCGAACGCGATGGCCTGAGTTTCGAGGTGCTGCCACCGGCCGAGCTGTCGCCGCTGCTGCCGGATCTGAAAGCCATCTCCGACGCCTGGCTGGCGGAGCACGCCACGCGCGAAAAGAGCTTCTCGCTCGGCGCCTTCGAGCCGGACTACCTCGCCTGCACCCCGATTGCGGTGGTACGCAAGGCTGGCCAGACCATCGCCTTTGCCAATCTGATGACCACCGATGAAAAGCGCGAGGCCACCATCGACCTCATGCGCTACACGCCGGATGCGCCCCGCGGGGTGATGGATTACCTGTTCGTCAAGCTGATGCTGCACTGCCAGGCCGAGGGCTATGCCCAGTTCGGGCTCGGCATGGCGCCGATGTCCGGCATGAGCAGCCACCACAACGCGCCGCACTGGCAGCGGCTGGGGCGGCTAATTTACAGCCACGGCGAGAACTTCTACAACTTCCGTGGCCTGCGCGCCTTCAAGCAAAAGTTCGATCCGGTATGGGAGCCACGCTATCTCTGCGCCGAAGGCGGCATCCAGCCGCTGATCGTGTTCACAGACATTGCCGCGCTGGTCAGCGGTGGCATCAAGGGCGTTCTCGCAAAATGAGTCCTCGTATTCGCTGCACCATCGCGCTGTTTGCCGCCTTGATGTCGAGCGCTGCGCTCGCCAAGCCCAGGACCGCACCCAGCGCGCCAGCGCCCGCCGCCGGGCTGCAGCCACAGGTGCTGGATCACGGGCGGTTCGAGAACATACAGCTCTACAAACCGAAGGGGCCGGTGAGCAACGTGATCCTGTTCCTCTCCGGCGACGGCGGCTGGCAGCGGCAGGAGCAGAAGCAGGCCGAGGCCCTGGTTGCCGAAGGTGCGATGGTGGTCGGCATCGACAGCGTGCAGTTCATGGCTGCGCTGGAAGCCGACGGCGGCGAGTGCGTGTTTCCGGACGGCGACCTCGAAAACCTCTCGCACTTCGTGCAGGCCTACGCCAAGTTGCCGGGCTATCGCGCGCCCATCATCGGTGGCTACTCGGCAGGCGCCACGCTCGCCTACGCTGCGCTGGCGCAGGCCCCGACCGGCACGTTTTCTGCCGGACTGGTGACCGGCTTTTGCCCGGACCTCGATCTGAAAAAGCCCGTCTGCCCCGGCGACGGCCTGGCCTACAAACCGCTGCCCACCATCAACAGTGTGAGCAAGGGCGTGGATTTTCTCGCCCGCCGCGACCTCGCCACGCCCTTTGCCGCGCTGCTGGGCGAGCGCGACCCGGTCTGCGATGCCAAGGCAACCCAGAGCTTCATCCAGCAGATGCCGGCCGCGCGGCAGAAGCTGCTGAAGGGCGTAGCGCACGACTACGGCGACGACGTCAAAGGCCGTGCTGCCCTGGCCGCCGCCTTCCGCTCGCTGGGTGCCCGGCAGAAGGCCGTGGTGCCGCCGGCACCGACTGATCTCGGTGACCTGCCAGTGGTGGAAGAGCCAGCCAATCCCGGCAGCGCCAACAGCCCCTATCTCGCCATGTTCTGGAGTGGTGACGGTGGCTGGGCCGGTATCGACAAGGAGGTTTCCAATGCGCTCAACGCGCGGGGCATCCCAGTGGTCGGCGTGGACTCGCTGCGCTATTTCTGGGAGGCGCGCACGCCCGAGGGCATCGCCACCGACATCGAGAAAATCGGCCAGCACTACCTCACCGCCTGGAAGAAGCAGAAAGTGATCCTGATCGGCTACTCCCAGGGTGCCGACGTGCTGCCGTTCGCGATCAACAGACTGAGTCCCGCCTTCAAGAAGCAACTGGCGCTGGTGGCGGCGATGGGCCTGTCCGACCACGCCGTCTTCGAGTTCGAACTGGGCAACTGGGTAGCCGACAACAACGACGGCCCCGAGACGCTGCCCGAGGTGCTGCGCATCAAGGACCTGCCCTTCGTCTGCATCTACGGCGAGGAGGAAGACGACAGCATCTGCCCCCGGCTCCCCGCCGGTGGCAGCGCCCGAGCAGTGAAGATGCCAGGAGGGCATCACTTCGACGGCGGTTACGAGCAGCTGGCGGAAGTGATTCTCAAGGCACTGCCCTAGCGCCTGTCAGCGGCTCCGCCGCACCGCGAACGACCGCTCTCTCCATGACCTCCCGACCGGGCGGCGGGCTCCACGCGCCGCCCGGCCCTGCGCACGGGCCAGGGTTGGGACGCGGTCGGTCCGTCATCGCGCCGGCAGCATCGGACGCGGCTGCGCACCGGCCCCAGGGCGGGCGGCCAATACCGCAATGCAACGTTGGCATTTGCCCTGAAGCGACAGGTCGCTGACGGCGCTTGGGCGCGTTGCCCGGGCTGATACCCGCTTGAAGCCCCACGGTTCATGAGCGCGTCAGGACGGCCAGCCAGCACGGCAAGTCGCTGAAAACAAAGCATTCAAGTTTTCTTCAAGACGATTTCAAGCAGTCGTCAGGCTTCGCGTGCGCGCCGCCACCAGAGTCGGTGAACGGCCACACCAGTGCTGGCCTCGCGCTCACCACCGGCAACCGACAGCGACATCGGCGGCCGCGCCAGCGTGTTTCTCAAGTGGTCGCGCGCCGTACGGCCTCGCCCAACCCCGTTGTATCCAAAACACCTCGGAGATTCTCATGAACCCTCAAAAAATACCCTCTTCCAGCCTACGTCTCAGCCTGCTCTCGCTCGCGGTATCGGCAAGCTTCTACAGCCCGATGAGCAGCGCTGGCGAGGTCTGCGACGGCTCCAACGCGGCCGGCGAGCAGACTCTCAACAGCGTCGCCGATGGTCAGGGCTTTGCCTGCGGCAATAGCAACACCGTGACTGGCGGGCTGACCGGCGTCGCCGTGGGCCAGAACAACACGGCAACCGGCACCGGTGCGGTGGCCTTGGGCCTGGGCAACAACGCCGCAGTGGGTGCTGCCACCGCCTTGGGTGCTAGCAATACGGTGCAGGGTGCCAACGGCACGGCGGTAGGTCGCAACAACGCCGCCAATGGCGACTCCAGCTTCGCGGCAGGACGCGACAACACCGCGACCGGCCCGAGTGCCACCGCGGTGGGCCGCAGCAACAGCGCCAGTGGCAGCACCGCCACCGCCGTGGGCTTCAGCAACGAAGCAGCCGGCTTTGACAGCTCGGCGCTGGGCTATGACAACACCGCTGCAGGTACCCGTGCGACAGCACTCGGTGCGCTCAACATGGCCACCGCCAGCCGGGCCAGTGCCGTGGGCTTCATGAACCAGGCGCAGGGCGACAACGGCACCGCCGTGGGCTACTTCAATCTCTCGATGGGCAGCGATAGCGTCGCACTCGGCAGCATCAACGAAGCCCGTGCCACAGGGGCGATTGCCATCGGTGCGCAGAACATCGCCACCGGCGGCACCAGCGTGGCCCTGGGCTTCGTCAACCGGACCGCGGGCCTGACCAGCGTTGGCGTCGGCTATCTGAATACCGTCAATGGCGACAACGCCAGTACCTTCGGCATCAACAACACCGCACAGTCCGCCAACTCGCAGGCTTTCGGCCGCAACAACAGCACTTCGGCGGGCAGCAACAATGCTTTTGGTGACAACAACGAGGCGAGCGCAAACAACGCCAATGCCTTTGGCACCGACAACACGGCGTCAGGGCTTCTGTCCAGCGCCTTCGGCGTGAGCAACACCGCCAGTGGCCAGAACGCACAGGCCTTCGGGCTCGGCAATACCGCCAGCCGTCTCTCGGCGCAGGCCTTCGGCACCGGCAACACGGCCAGCGGGGAGCAGAGCGTGGCGTTTGGCTACAACAACAACGCCAGCGCCAGTCAGAGCCTCGCGCTCGGCAGCTTTGCGCAGGTGGTTGGCCTCAACTCTGCCGGCTCGATCGCCATTGGCAGCGCCAGCTTCGCTCAGGGCAGCGCGCGCATCGGCACCGCAGCGGGCAATGGTGCCGTCAACGCGATTGCGATCGGCAACGGCGCGGTGGTGATGGATGACGCCGACGCCTCCGTCGCCATCGGTCAGAGTTCGATAGCGACGGAGGCGATGACCTTTTCGGTGGGCTCGGTG